>Ga0256826_1000366_pt1 | contig 27232 bp, 21 predicted proteins | sample CV79metaG_FD_185975 | JGI IMG/M metagenome (GOLD analysis project Ga0256826, IMG submission 185975) | Hydrothermal vent microbial communities from East Pacific Rise, Pacific Ocean - CV79 | ecosystem: Environmental > Aquatic > Marine > Hydrothermal vents | place: Pacific Ocean: East Pacific Rise...
ATTGGAATTGGGATAAATATTCATGATGTCTGCGAGCTTAACTTCTTTCACAGCATTTTCAGGATCCCAAATATAGGAGACATATAAAGGGTGATCAATAAAAGGGTTTCTATTATTTTGGATATTGTAAATGGCATTGCATCTATCTATTTCTTTTTGTGAAACAGGATCGTTATAATGCCACTCTAATAGTAGGTTGATGGTCCATGGTTTAAGTTCTGCACCGTCAACGGCAGCACTCCCCGGCCATCCACTATCTTCATTATAATATCGGGTGCTCATATAGAAATATCCTCTGGCTAAATCACCTTTGTATTCGTCAATAGGTTCAAACACAGTACCTGAATATCCTGGGAAAGTATTGCTTCCTTTTTTACTTCCATTTAGCGATTCCCACTGAATACTTCCAACCTCACCATAAGGATAATTAGAACGCATTCCATTTACATAACCATCTGTAGGAACAATGTGAAATAAATCGGAGTACATAGGGTAAACTTTACCCCCAAACCAGCTTTTTGGCCAGCTATGTTCTTTATTATAACAGCTTCCTTCACCACTATAATTTCCACATTCGTCTTCAAAGAAAGTGTATTCGTAAGGAGGTGTACCCCCGGGAACGTCAGAATACATATCCCAGACTTTGCCATTAGGTTTAGAGTCTGTTTGATCTAAAATATCATAAATATCACCATAGTCAATGGAATTATGGTTGTCAATTATATCATGTAGTGCGGACCGTAATGCTTGACCTTCTAAACCTGCTGCATTATCGTAATATCCATCAGGAATTTGTGCGAAAGTAAAAACTGAAACAAATAAACTCAAGCTAAGTACTAAGTATTTTTTTATCATAATACGTAATTTAAAATTATCAAAATAATGATGAAGAATCCTCCAGCTAATTTACTACTTCTTCCCAATCTTAAAGGTTTATAATGACTCCCAATAAACTGGCCAAGTTGTGAAATAATAAAAATGCTCAAGAGGAGAGTTACTAAAGAAGTTATGACCGAAACTGACAGAAAACCCATCCCAACAAAGATAACAAATGTGTTGAGAGAGCTGGCTAAGGCCAATGGATAAATAATGTCTTTATCTTCAATTAAAAAAGTCCGTTGTTCATTTTTTACTTTTATGGCTTCTTGCATCATTTTGGACCCAAAGAATCCAATAAGTAGGGCGCCCGCTATTGCAGAAAAAGTACTTATTAATGGTAAAATGAAATAAGCAATCGACATTCCTAAAATTCCAGCAATAAATTGTGATATTGTAAATATAGCACTAATTTTAAAGCTTGTTCTCCATCTGTAAGGTTGCTCAGTTACTCCTCCTGTAATGGAAAGAAAAAAAACATCCATACTTAACAAAAATGGGATTCCGTATATTATTAGTTGTTGATTCATATGAGGGCAGCAAAAGTACTAAAAAATAAAGATGTTTTTTTTGATTATTGGTTTCTTAATAAAGGATTTAAGTAATTGGTTTTATAATCCACGAAAAGCCAAATAATCAACAGGTGCAAAATCATCGTAAAGGGCTCGTTGATTTGTGCTGTAGTTTTTCACTTGTTTCATTAATAAGCTATCTAAAGCGATATTATTAGATGTAAATACAAAGTTTTTCTGTGATTTTATAGCAATAATTATTGTGCTTTGAATTCTGTTTCGGTATTCTGGAGCAGCATCGGCAAAAAGGAAAACCTGAGGGAATACCTTTTCAAAGCTTTTGAGTTCAGCTTGTAAAAACAAGCTTGATTTGCCTTCTACAGCTTGTATTACATTTACCATTACCAATCCTCCTTCGTTTAATAGATTATATTGCTTTTTTATTGCTTCAACAGTGGTTAGTTGATATGGAAGACTAATAGCATTTCGGAAAGTATCGCTATAAATAACATCGTATTTTTTTTTACTGTTATTGATATATGTGCGTGCATCTTGATGGAAAATATGCAAACGAGGGTTATTGATGTTTAAATGGAAAAACTGTTGAGCTACTTTTGTTACTTGGGGATCAATTTCTACTACATCCATTTGAGCATTTGGATATTTAGTTAAATAGTATTTAGGAAATCCATATGCAGCTCCTCCTAGCATTAATGCAGAAGAAAATTGAGGATTGAAATGTTCGGCAAGTTTAAAATAATATAGATAATTATAGGGGAGTGGTCTGTTTGTTAAGCTCATACCGCCAGCCCTTTGCATTCCTAGTTGCATTATAAGAATGCTATCTTTGGAATTTTGATCAATAGTTGGGTATACTTTAATACTATTATAAAGTGATTCATGTTGGTAAACCAAATTTGTTTTTTCTTGATTACTTATGCTGGAAAGGTATAATGCAATGATTCCAAGGAAAGTTAGACTAAGCCAAATCCATTTTTTCTCAATTGCAAAAAGTAGTAATGCCGGTAGAAATGAAATAGATATTAATCCAAGTAGAATACTGCTTAAGGTAAAAGTAGGGAGAAGGTAAAATCCAGCTAAAAAAGTTCCTACTAAGCTTCCGATACTTGAAAAAGCGAAAACATTGCCCATTGTTTTACCGGCCTTATCCAATTCATTGAGTAGTAATTTTGCAACCATTGGCGATATAGTACCAAAAAAAATGCTGGAGGGAACAAATAAAATAAAAGAAGAAATAATGGCAGATGCTTTAATTCCTCGCACATGGGCAAGCACCCAGTTCATAAAAGCATCTTTTACAAGAAAAACAAATAATAAAGATAAGGCTGCACCTAAAAAGGAATAGCCTAGAAGAACTTTTTTAGGTGTTTTATCAATTAGTTTTCCACCTATATAATATCCCAAACTCAAACTAGCTAAAATAAACCCTATTAAAGCAGTCCATACATAAAAGGAAGTGCCTATGAATGGGGCTAAAATACGTGCCCCAATAATTTCGAAAATCATTACCAAAGCTCCTGAAAGGAAAGTGATGCTTAAAAGGCCAGTTTTTGATATCATGAATATTGATTAGTAATTTGAGTAAAATTTATACTAAATATAAGGCCAAATATACAGATTTATACTGATTGTATTGACTAAAACGCTAGATAGAAATCTTTTGTTAAATATTGGTATTGCTTTGTGTATTTATTACTTTCTTCTCTTATAATTATACTTTCTTCCTTACATGGTAACGAAACTAGTGCGAATACTAAGACTAAGCGGTTGGCTTTTTTAGAAGCTTTTGGAAAAATAGATATTTTGCGCTCCAAATATAAAGAGTTTTGTAAAGCTAAATCAATAAATTGGTCTCCTTGTATAAAGGGAAGTATGATCGCTAATTTTCCTGCAGGAGTAAGGATTTTGTTGCTAGAGTTTAACAGGTCTATAGAACTTAATGTATCATTATGTCTAGCTATATTTCTTTGTGGGTTTGCTGATTTCATCGACTTTGAAAAGAAGGGAGGATTAGTGATAATTAGATCAAACCGTTTCTTATTGTTAATGGCATATTCTTGTACAGAAACACATTCTACACTTAAGTTTTTTGACCATGGTGTTTGCGAAAAATTATACTTTGCTTGTTTTACTGATTCTAAATCAATATCAATTCCTGTAATTTGTGCATTCGATTTTTGTGCACATATAAGAGAGATGATACCGCTTCCACAACCAATATCCAAAATAGACTTTGTATTTTCCATATTTACTAAGCAAGCTAAAAGGACAGCGTCCGTACCAACTTTCATGCTGCTTTTGTCATGAAAAACTTTAAATTTTTTAAACTGGAAGAAATTCATTCTTATTCATCTAAATAAACTTCAAGAAGTCCTTCGGGTAATTTTACATGAATTTCTTTTTTATCTCGGTCCACTTTCACTATGATGTCATCGTTTACAGGGATTAATATTTCTTTTTCTTGATAAAAAACCTGAAATAGAGATTGGTTTGGATAATCAAGTACTTGTTTACAATTACCTATTAAACCTTTCTCATGATCAATAATTTGATAGTCGATAATTTCGTGGAAATAGAATTTTTTTCCTTCTAATTTAGGTAAGGCATCCAAGGGAAGGAATAAATGTCTGTTTACAATATTTTGTGCATCATCAAAGTTTTCAATATCTTCAAAATATACCACTGCGGTATTTTTAGAATTGTGGACAGTTATTTTTTTTATAAAAAAAGGGATTAAGGAGTTTCTTTGTTCAATAAATACGGCATCAAGGCTATCATAATCATGTGGTGAATCTACATCTAAATAGATATTTACTCCTCCCAAATAGCCATTAGGTTTGGTTACTTTTCCTAAATAATAGCACTTTTCCTTTTCCATTGTCTACATTATTTTATGCAAAATACAAAAAAAACCGCCTTGTTTACAAGGCGGTTTTTTATAATCTTAACGAATTCACTATTCAGCAGCTTCTTCAGTTTTTGTTTCTTCGGTAGCTTCTGTTGCAGGCTCTTCAACCTTAGCAGCTTCAGCTTCGGCAGCAGCCTGAGCTTTAGCTTTAGCTTCTGCTTCAATAGCAGCCTGAGCTTCAGCTTTTACCTTTGCAAATTCAGCCTTACGAGCATCATTTACTTGAACTTCTGCTTCTTGGCGTTTTTTGCTTTCTTCTCTTTTGCTATCAGCCAATCCACTAGCTTTTGCAGCGATTTTAGCATCTTTTTCTGCTAACCATTCTTTAAAAAGGACTTCAGCTTTTTCTTCTGTGAAAGCGCCTTTTTTAGCTCCTTTTAAAAGGTGATTTTTATACATTACCCCTTTGTAGGATAAAATTGCTTTTGCAGTGTCTGTTGGTTGAGCTCCTACTTGAATCCAATGCAAAGCTTTTTCGAAATCTAGTTCGATAGTTGCAGGATTTGTCATAGGGTCATAAGTGCCAATCTTCTCTATTGATTTTCCGTCACGTGGTGCACGACCATCTGCAATTACAATATGATAAAAAGGACGTCCTTTTTTACCTCTTCTTTGTAATCTAATTTTTGCTGGCATAATTGCTTAATTTTTAATTATTTAAAGTATTTTTTTAAAATTGGCTGCAAATATCGTAATAAGTATTGAAATAGAAAAGCCTTTTGTAAATTATTTATTTGCTATGGTGGTTTCTGTAAAAGGCTATGAATGATAGTAATACGAATAATTATTAAAAAATCATTTCAGCTTATGTTTGATACTTCCCTAAGTGATACCAGTTAATTAATGGATTTGGGAATTATTTATTGATTATCAAAATAAAAAAAGAGGATCTTCAATTGCATTGAAAACCCTCTTTATTCTTGTTAATTATAATACTATTCTACAGTCCAAGTTGCACCTGAGTGCAATAGGTCGTTCATAGTTTTTATTTTTGATTTTGATTTTTGATCTTCAATTTGGGCAACCATTTTTTCTTCATATACTGTGCCTGAAACAGAACGAATAACACCTAGAGCAATAGGGAATTCAGGACCGGACATATGAATAAGCATCCAATGTAAAAATGGGCTTTCTTCATGAGCGTCGTGAACCAAAATATCATCTTCAGTAATGCCGTTTTCGCCAATGGTAACAGCTTTTAGATGCATACCTTCCAGCATGATTCCTTTGTCCTTATTTTTACCATAGATCATTTTCTCACCGTGTTTTAATTCCAATTGGCGGTCTAATTTCTCTGCTTTATCGGTATAATAGCCGTGAGTTTTATCATTAAAGATTACACAGTTCTGTAAGATTTCTATTATAGATGTTCCTTTATGAGCATCTGCCGCCAACATCATCTCTTGAGAGTGCTTCATATTAACGTCAATAGTTCGTGCAAAGAAATGTCCATTAGCACCTAATACCAATTCGCCGGGATTAAAAGGATGCTCAATAGTTCCGTAAGGGGAAGTTTTTGTTACCAAACCCTCTTTAGTAGTAGGACTATACTGGCCTTTAGTTAATCCATATATTTCGTTATTGAATAGTAAAACATTCAAATTTATATTACGACGGATGGCATGAATAAAGTGATTTCCACCAATAGCAAGACCATCACCATCGCCAGTTACTACCCATACACTTAAATCTGGATTAGCAGATTTTGCTCCACTTGCAATTGCTAAAGCACGTCCATGGATTCCATGAAATGCATAAGTGTTCATATAATATGGAAAACGAGATGAACAACCAATACCACTAATAAGGGTGTATTTTTCTTTTGGTTTGCCAATTGTAGCCATTGCTTTATGCACAGTGTTTAAAATTGCATGGTCACCACAACCTGCACACCATCTTACTTCTTGGTCACTTTTAAAATCTTTAAAAGTCAATTTTAGATTTTCTATATTAGTCATGATTATTTCTCCTCCATTAATTTGTTAAAATGTTCTTTGAGTTCGCTTACAGTAAATGGGAGTCCCATTACTTTATTAAACTGCAGGAATTCTACATCATCATAATTCTGGCGGAGGTAATTAGCAAACTGGCCTCCATTAATCTCAGCTACAACAACTTTTTTATGACCTTTTAAAATATCTCCGGTATTTCTAGGTAGTGGTTGAATATAATTGAAATGAGCAAGGCTAATTTTCTTTCCTTCAGCTTGTAAATCATGAACAGCTGTAAGTAAATGGCCATAAGTTCCACCCCATCCAACTACTAATAAATCGGCTTCTTTTTCACCAACTAAATCTTGTTCTGGAATGTAATTTGCTACTACATCCACTTTCTTCTGACGATAATCAGTCATTAATTGGTGATTTTCAGGAACGTAAGATACAGTTCCTGTTTTGTCCATCTTTTCCAAACCACCAATACGGTGTTCTAAACCTGGAGTTCCTGGGATAGCCCATTTTCTCGCTAGAGTTTTTTCGTCACGTTCGTATGGAAGGTAATCCTTGTCTTTATTAAACTTAGCATGAGGAACATTAATAGTAGGAAGAGTTTCGGTATCCTTTACTCGCATTGGTTGAGTTCCATTTGCTAAAAATCCATCTGTCAAAAGAATAACAGGGGTCATGTGCTCTAATGCAATTTTACTTGCGGCAAATGCATAATCATAGCAATTAGCAGGAGTACTGGCAGCAATAACAGGCATAGGAGCTTCTCCATTACGACCATAAAGTGCTTGCATTAAATCAGATTGTTCTGTTTTAGTAGGTAATCCTGTACTAGGGCCTCCTCTTTGAACATTCACAATAACAAGTGGCAGTTCTGTAATAAGTGCCAATCCCATAGCTTCGCCTTTAAGTGCTAAACCTGGACCAGATGTGGTTGTGATAGCAAAACTTCCTGCAAAACTAGCTCCAATTGCGGATGAAATACCGCCAATTTCGTCTTCAGCTTGAAATGTTTTCACATTTAAACTTTTTTGCTTTGCTAATTCGTGTAAAATATCGGTAGCAGGAGTAATGGGATAAGAACCGCAAAATAGAGGTAGACCTGCTTTTTCGGCAGCAGCTATGCAACCCCATGCTGTGGCAGTATTTCCATTTATATTTCTATAAACTCCTTTTTCAATTTCGTCAGCAGAAACTTTGTAAGGAGTTAATTCCTGAACATTATAACCATAATTAAAACCAGCTTGAAGAACTGTTTTATTTGCTTGCGCAATGATCGGAATCTTTTTAAATTTTTTCTCGAAGAATCTCTCAGTAATATCCAATGGTTTATTGAACAAGTAGAAACAAATTCCTAAGGCAAACATGTTTTTACTTCTCAATTTTGTTTTATTATCAAGGCCTGTATCTTTCAATGTCTCTTGAGTCATTGTAGAAATAGGAGCCCAAATAATATTGTAACCACCTAATTTATCTTCTTTGATAGGGTCATCGGTAGCAAAACCAGCTTTCTTTAAGTTTTTCTCAGTAAAGGCATCTCTATCAAGTAAGATAGTACCTCCACGCTTTGTCCATTTAGCATTTGCTTTTAGGGCTGCTGGATTCATGGCCACTAATACATCGGCATAATCACCTGGTGTATTAATATCGTGTCCAAAATGGACCTGAAAACCAGACACACCACCAACAGTGCCTTGCGGTGCACGAATTTCTGCGGGATAATCGGGGAAAGTGCTTACTCCACTTCCAAGAAGTGCAGCAGTATCAGAGAACAAAGTTCCAGTTAATTGCATACCATCACCAGAATCACCTGAAAAGCGAATTACAACATTATCTAGTTCAATCGCTTTATCTTTTTTATTAGTCATTTTTATAGGTTTTTTTTACAAAGGCAAATGTATGACACTTTTCACATAAGAATGACATATAACTCAATCAATATATTAATTTAGAATCTGTTTAAATTTTCATTAACAAAAAACATTAGTTTGGCATTCAAAAAAAAGAATTAATTTTGCGCAGAATAATAACAAGAAATCAATTAATTTAAAAATTTCCATTATGGCTTATGTAATTAATGAAGATTGTGTTGCTTGCGGAACTTGTATTGACGAGTGTCCTGTAGACGCAATTTCTGAAGGTGATATTTATAAAATAGATGCTGAACTTTGTACTGATTGTGGTGCTTGTGCTGATGTATGTCCTACTGACGCTATTCATCCTGAATAAAAAAAGCTTCTTATTGTATCTAAAGCTCTAAAACCATTGGTTTTAGAGCTTTTTATGTTTGTAGAATCAAGTGTAATAATATCTACCTGATATTAGTTCTAATAGATTTTAATATTATATTTTGCCAATAGGCCAATAATTCCAGGCCATGAAAACTTTGCATTTTTTAATCTATTATTTTCTGGATCAATTTGGTAGTTTTCTGCGCTTCTAAAATCGGCATGTAGTAATATTGTTCTATCAAAGATGGCATTCGTTAAATCACAAACATCAAATTTTGCTTTAGTAAGATCTGTTTCTGCAAAGTCTGTTTCTTTTAAGCTGCAATTAAGAAAAGTAGTAGCTTTTAGTTTTAGTTTATAAAAGGATGAAAAGTCTATTTGGCAACCAGAGAAGCTCATTTCCAACAAAAACTCTTTACAATCGTTAAATTGTATACCTATAAGTTTGCAATTAGAAAATGTTACTGTTTTAAAAGAAGTACTAATTACTTTAGAATTACTCAGGTTACATTCAATAAACTCGCAATCACTAAATACGAAATGAGATAAATCTGTCTCTGAGAAATTACAATTTGTAAATATACACTCCTCATATTCTTCATCAGAAAAATTGGATTTTGAATAATCAATATTATTTAATTCTTGCTTGTACATATCATTTTTTCATATTAAATATTAGATGTTTGATTTATTAATAAAGTTTCAGCCGGTAAAGGTAGAAGAAAGTTTGCTGAAAAAAATTTAATTCTCGTTCTGTTTATAAATTAAAACTCCATTATTTGTGAGTAGTTTTTTGGCCCATATTAAAACCAATTGTATAAAAAACATAATAATATTAAAGTTCATTTTTTATATAGTTTATTGCTGATTGATAAATAAAGAGGTCAGTTGGAATAATGAACAAATGACTCATTTCATTTATTAATAAGGATAATTCGGGTATTTTGAAATTCAGCCGCATCATATTCGTTCAAAAAAACTATCTTTGCAGCCCAAAATTTACAAAATGACTTTAGAGAAAAGACTGATTATAAATGCCCTAGTGGGAATAGAAGAATTATACGGACAAAAGCTTGAAGCTAAGCAAATTCCATTGCAGCAAACTCGTAAAGACTTAGAGGGTGATTATACCATTGTTGTATTTGGCTTTGCTCGTTTCGCAAAAAAATCTCCTGAACAAACTGCTCAGGAAATTGGTGAAAAGATGATGACATTGGAGGAAAGTATTCTAAGTTTTAATGTGCTTAAAGGTTTTCTGAATTTTGTTATTAAAGACGAGTATTATCTTCATTCTTTGGAAACCATAATTCAAACAAACCATTTTGGTAAGGTTGATATTAATGAGAACGATATTGTTGTATTAGAGTACTCCTCACCAAACACAAATAAACCACTACACTTAGGACATATCAGAAATAATCTTTTGGGTTGGTCGGTAGCTGAATTGCTAAAAGCTAGCGGTAAAAATGTAAAGAAGGTCAATTTAATTAATGATAGGGGAATTCATATTTGTAAATCCATGCTTGCTTGGCAAAAATGGGGAGGGGGGAAAACTCCTGAATCCACTTCAACCAAAGGCGATAAATTTGTAGGTGATTATTATGTGCTTTTTGATAAAAAATACAAAGAGGAGATTAAGATGCAAATTGACCAAGGAATAGAGGAAGATATTGCCAAAAAACAGGCTCCTTTAATGATAGAAGCACAAGAAATGCTGAGAAAATGGGAAGATGGAGAAGAAGAGACTTATAAACTTTGGTCGGAAATGAACCAGTGGGTTTACGATGGTTTTGATGTAACTTACCAAACAATGGGTGTAGATTTTGATCAGGTATATTATGAATCGGAAACATATTTGCTTGGGAAGCAGATAGTAGAAGAAGGTTTGAAAGATGGAGTATTATTTCAAAAAGAAAATGGTTCCGTATGGTGTGATTTAACAGCAGAAGGGATGGATGAAAAACTTTTACTTCGTGCTGATGGAACTTCAGTTTATATGACTCAGGATTTGGGAACAGCCTCCTTAAGAAACGATGATTATCATCCACAAGAAATGATTTATGTGGTGGGTAACGAGCAAAATTATCATTTTGATGTGCTTAAAATAGTTTTGGAGAAATTAGGCAAGGATTGGGCAAAAAACATCCATCATCTTTCTTATGGTATGGTGGAGCTTCCTCATGGTAAAATGAAATCCCGAGAAGGTACCGTTGTAGATGCTGATGATTTGATGCAAGAAATGTTTAATACTGCAAAGACCACAACTGAAAGCTTAGGGAAAATTGATGATTTTACAGATGAAGAAGCAAACGAACTATACAAAACGGTGAGTTTGGGCGCTTTGAAATACTTTATTTTAAAAGTAGACCCCAAAAAACAAATGATGTTTAATCCAGAAGAATCTATCGATTTTAATGGAAATACAGGCCCATTTATTCAATATACATATGCACGTATTCAGTCTGTCCTTAGAAAAGCCAATGAGCAAAATTTGGGCAAGCTGTCTTCTTTCAAAGGGTTAGGCCTTGAAGCCAAAGAAAAAGCATTACTTAAACATTTGGCTAATTTCCCTCAACTAATTCAACAAGCGGCTTCTAATTATAGTCCTAGTCAGGTGGCGAATTATATTTTTGAGCTTGTAAAGGAGTTTAATAAATTTTACCAAGAGCACTCAATACTAAAAGAAGAGGAACAAACTAAGAAATTATTTAGAGTTCAGTTGTCAGAACAGGTTGCCAAAGTTATAGAAACAGGAATGGGTATTTTAGGTATAAAAGTACCAAATAGAATGTAATAATTATTCCATTTTTTTTTAGTGTTTATTATTCTGTTTTTCAGATAAATAACTGGGCTGTTAAAAAATATTCAAAAAAAAACATATAAAAATACTTGACAAATTCTCAAAATGATGTATATTTGCATTGAATCGAGATAGATAATTGGTAAATGCAAAGTCCACGAGTCCTTCGTGGGCTTTTTTTTGTCCAATATTTTCGGCAATAAATTATATATTTTTCTACTCCTCCTTACATTTTTTTTAAAATTCGAAATCCACTTTAGAGTTTTGTTTTTTATGGTATCAAGCGACATCAGATTATTCATGAATTAAACATACCTATTGATGGGTATCCAATGTATGCTTCCTTGTCATTTGATAATAAAGCTATTTTTTTTGTAAATGGTAAAGCATGGAATTATACTAAACCAAGAAATATTTACCGAATGGCTCTTAATGGCACTCAGTTGTTTTGGTTAACTAGTTATGAAAATGCATTGGTATCAAGACCTTTAGTAAAAAATTACTCCTTATAATAAATCCTTTTCACCCTTTGCGAAATTCCCGTGAGTATTTCGTATGGTATGGTTTGCCCAATCCTAGCAATTTCTTTTATTTGTTCCTGATTTTGGAATACTATTACTTCATCACCTTCGTTACAGTTTATATTAGAAATATCGAGCATACACATATCCATACAAATATTACCAATAATTGGGGCTAATTTATTATTAATAATCATATGAAAATGGCCATTACCTAAAAACCTATTAATGCCATCAGCATAGCCAATAGGAATTGTAGCAATTTTCATATTTCTTTCTGCTTTAAAAGCTCTTCCATAACCTACACTATCCCCTTTGCCTATATCTTTAATTTGGGTTATTGTTGTTTTTAAGCGATAAATATTTAATAAATTTTTCTGAGTATCCTTATTAGAAGAAAAACCGTATAAACCCAGACCTAAGCGTGCCATGTCCATTTGGTATTCTGGGAATTGACAAATTCCTGCAGAGTTTAATATATGTTTGATAACAGTGTGTTTACTAAATTTTTGCACCAAGTTTGCCGATGAATAGAATCGGCTAATTTGTTCCTTGGTAAAATCATTTAAACTAGAGTCGTCACTTGCAGCTAAGTGGCTAAATACCGACTGAATATGTAATAATGGGTTTTTGGTAACCTGTTTCATCAGCCTTTCTATATCATTGGATACAAAACCAAGTCTATTCATTCCGGTATCTAATTTCAAATGTATTTTAATAGGTTTGTTTTTAGGGTGGATGGCTTTTTGTATTGATTGATCCAGAGCCTTTAATATTCTAAAGCTATAAATTTCCGGTTCTAAATCATATTTAAGTAGGCTATCCATATTGTCGCTATCAGGGCTCATAACCATAATAGGTAAACTTATTCCGGCTTTTCTCAGTTCAACTCCTTCATCGGCATAGGCAACAGCTAAATAATCTACTCTATAATATTGCATGAGGTTGGCAATTTCGTAACTACCACTACCATAAGAAGATGCTTTAACCATTACCATAAGTTTGGTTTCCTTATTAAGTTTGGTTTTAAAATAGTTTAGGTTGGAAAGCATATGATCTAAATTAATCTCCAAAACAGTTTGATGAGTTTTTTGCTGGAGAGCCATACTTACTTGTTCAAATTCAAAATATCTAGCACCTTTTAAAAGAATGCTTTCGTTTTTAAAGGATGAGAAGCTATAGTGATCAAGAAAGTCTTTTGTATCTGCAAAAAAGTATTTTTCAATATTAAATAAATCTGCCTGTTTGCTTATTGCCGTACCAACCCCAATAAACTTAGTAATATTTTTTTGAACCATTAATTCTGCAACTTCGGCATATAATTCCATATCGTTTTTGCCACTTTGCAAAATATCAGAAAGTATCAGAGTTCTTTTTGAATGTTGATTCTGTTGACCTAGAAAATCGAGTGCAATTTTAAGGGAATTAAGATCGGAATTGTAGCTGTCGTTTATTATGCTACAGTTATTCATCCCTTCTTTCATTTCCAATCGCATACTAACCGGGTTTAAGTATTGCATTCTTTGTGCAATAGTTTTTTGATCATATTTCAGCAATAGCATCAGGCACCAAATATGGATAGCATTTTCAATAGATGCTCCATCAGTAAAAGGAATTTTGATACTTATTTGGGTTTTATTATATATTGCGTTAATACTCGTTGTATGCGTTTCTTTAATAATATTAGTAATTTTTAAATCGGCATCTTGTTGCGTACTCCAAGTAAAAGCGTTAATTGTTTCCAGTAATTCGGATCTAATTAATACTTCTTGAATGTGTTTTTGATCTGGAGAATATATAAGGTTTTTTACTTTGGTAAACAGCTTTAGTTTTTCACCAGCTTTATGGGTTTTGTTAATAAAGTTTTCACCATGTGCTTCGCCAATATTTGTAAATATACCTATGTCGGGTTGAATAATTTTTTGGAGTTTTTCCATTTCATCAGGCTCAGATAAACCGGCTTCAAATATGGCCATTTCATGCTCAGGTTTCATTTGCCAAACGCTCAGAGGAACTCCAATCTGACTATTGAAACTTTTAGGGCTTCTTAGAATTTTTTTATCCTCTTGCAATACCTGATAGGCCCATTCTTTTACTATTGTTTTACCATTACTTCCGGTAACAGCTAAAACAGGATAGTTCATTTGGTTTCTATGATAAGCATTGAGTTTTTGGAGGGCAGTCAAGGTGTCTTTAACAACTATATAATTGGCATTAACTTGTAGATCAGACTGATTTGGTAATTGTTGAACAACAAAGTTTCTCAAACCTTGTTCGTAAAGATTTTTGATATATAAATGGCCATCATTTCGTTTACTGCTCAAAGCGAAGAACAAACAATGGTCCGATTTAATCAATTTTCTACTATCAATAAGTATGTCCTTTATAATGGAATTTTCGGCATCAAGATGATGTAGTTCACCATCTATTATTTGTGTAATATGTGAGATAGTGTAATCTGTCATTTCAATCTATTTAAATGCTTAGACCTTCTGCTCCATCTTCTGGAGATTCTAAATTAGAGATGTCCTCGTCCTTATTAAAGTCTATTTGGGATTTGGTTCTCAAAGGATTTTGGCCATATTTGTTGAACTCTGCTCTATTTTTAATAATATCAGCAGCCAGATATATGGCTTGGCGCAAACTACTTTCCGAAGCAATGTTTTTACCGGCAATATCAAATGCAGTACCATGTGCAGGTGATGTTCTTACAACTGGCAATCCGGCAGTAAAATTAACCCCGTCTTTAAAGGATAATGTTTTAAACGGAATTAAACCTTGATCGTGGTACATAGCTAAAATAGCATCGAATTTCCTATAATTTGCTGAGGCAAAGAAACCATCTGCAGCATATGGTCCATAAACTAACATCTTATTTTTCTTTGCTTCTTCAATAGCAGGGATAATTTCTTTTTGCTCTTCCTGTCCAATAAGGCCCTCATCAGATGCGTGTGGGTTGAGACCTAAAACCGCAATCTTGGGGTTTCTAATGCCAAAATCATATATCAAGGAACGGTGCATGACTTTCAGCTTAGAAAGAATCATATCTTTATGGATAGCAGCTGAAACTTCTTGTATAGGAATATGGCCTGTAACAACTCCAATTCTAAGACTACCGGCTACTAAAAGCATGAGGTAATCACGAGTTTTAAAATAGTCTGCTAAATAGTCTGTATGACCGGCATATTTGAATTTTTCCGATTGTATATTATGCTTATCAATAGGAGCTGTTACTAAAGCGTGAATATATTTTTTTGAAAGATCATAAACAGATTTTTCTAAGGCAGTAAAAGACAATTCTCCAGCATGTTTAGTACTTTTTCCGGTTTCAATATCAATGTTTTTGTCACTAATATTGATAATGCTAATTTGTTTTAATGATGTTCTATTAGTTGTTTTGATGGTATTAAAATTAAGCTTTGGTACGTCTAGAGAGTTCTGATAATAAGAAACAACCTTAGATGATCCGTATAAAACACAATTGAACATCTCGTTCATTCTTTTATCATGAAGTGCCTTAATGATGATTTCATAATTGATTCCATTTATATCGCCATGGCTAATACCTATCAACGGCCTATCATCAAAATGCTGTTTATTTTTCATTGTTTTTATTTTTTGCAAATATACGAGAAACTTGAGATTTGTAATGAATTGATTAAGGTTTTATAAGGAATGAATATTATTTCTAAAAGCTCTGATATGACCAAGATAATCATTTTTGATTTTTGTAAATGCCTTTTTCAAAATCGTTTTTTGTTTGGGCAATAAGTACGGAAAAAGTACGGAATGGATGCGTAAAGAACTCTGTTGATTTGGGGAGTGCTTTTATAACTCTGGGAAGTACTCCAAAAGCAATGCTTAAAGATTCATAAATTGATTTGGCAAAATGACTATTCATTTTTTGTTGAATCATTGGATTTCTTAATTCTACGCTAATGGCAGTAAATGCAATCACAACAAAAATTGCTCTAAGGCTCATTTCCAAACCATAGAGTAGGCCAGCAGTACTAAAATATTTAACTGTACTAGCCTCAGTATTTCCAAAAAGAGCCGCTAACAAAACAATAATTATTAGTTGAACCCAAAATATAGGTTTTTTTAATCTGCGCATACTCCGCTTGTATTTGGTAATGGCAAAAACTAAAAACAAAATAATATATATTAATCCAATATATACATGAGCAAAGTTTAGTAAAAGCAGTCCAATAGGGATACTCACTAAATGGAGAAAGAGGTAATATATATGAAATGATTGGTTTTTATTGATAGGAAAAAACTCCTCGGTAATTTCGGCATGTGCACTAAATTCCGGCTGAGACCCCAGCATCTTTGCTTTTCGTCCAATAATATAGCCGGTGATACCTGCAATAAATCCCCAAAAAAGATAAATTCCAAGCAAAAGTAGTATGAACTCATAAGCACTAATATTTCCTATATGGAGTTTTTTCTTAAACCAGTTGAAGATGTTTTCGTAGATTTTTATAATGTCTAATCCATACAAAATAATGAATGTTGCGACCTTATGGAGAAGTGCAGATGATAGGGAAATAGATGCAGCAATAATAAATCCAAAAAGATTTCGACCTAACAAAAGAAGAAATAATTCTAATAAAATAGCCTCGGTCATTATTCCTATCATGGGGCCTAGTATAACAGCACTGGGTGATATGCTTTTCATTAATGCAGTAATAATGCCTGCCCTTATAATAATACCTCTTTCAGGCCATAAGGTCATAAAGGCAAGCAGAATAATAATGCCCTGAGCCGCAAGAATAGTACCAGCAAATGGAATTCTAAGATTATGTAAAAAGCTTCCTATTACTATTTCAATGCTCGCCCACAAGCCACCAATAACCGCAGCTTTTAGCCACTTATCCGATAATTCCCAGTTTTTAATGCTCATATTTTTGTAATTCGGATAAATGATTAAAATTGATAAAACAGTTTTTCATAATGTCCTTGTCTAGTACAGGTATTACCTGATGATTGAGTTGTTTGATTAAATGAATCATTTTTAAATGATTGTTCAATAATTCTTGTTCAAAGTGTGAACATATACGCTTGTGATAAATACCTATTAATGTTTGATAGCGCCCATCAGACGATTGAGGAATAACAACATCTTCTTTATGATAGTTGGATAAAAGCAAATCAATCAATTTTTTATCTATAAAGGGTGTGTCGCTCGATATAATTAAATTTACTTCATTTTTAGTGTGACTTAATCCCGAATGTATTCCTCCCATTGGGCCCCTTTCTGCATATATATCTGAAAATATAGGATAATTAAATTGTTTGTACTCCTCATTCTGCGATATAATGATGATATCATCTGTGTACATTTTACAGATGTCAATAGAATACTGAATCAAGGGTTTATTCTTGAATAAAAATAGTCCTTTATCAGTCCCAAAACGACTACTTTTTCCGCCTGATAGTATAATAGCACCTAAATTCATATCACTTTTTTAAAAAAAGCAAAAATAGACTTTTTACTTAATTAATAATTGTCTGTTATTGCAAACTAATTATATATATTTTTGAGGAGGAAAAATACAAGATATGGATTTAAGGGAAAGGGTAGTTGATTTATCAAAAAAATGGCACCCTGAAATAGTAAATATAAGGGAATGGTTGCATCAACATCCAGAGTTAGCATTTCAGGAAAATTCCACTTCTGAATATATTTGCCAATTTTTGGATAACTTGGGTATTAATTATAGCAGAGGTATCGCAAAAACAGGGATTGTAGGGCTTATTGAAGGAAAAAAACCTCATGAAAAAGTAATAGCTCTCCGTGCTGATATGGATGCCTTAGAAATTAATGAAGAAAATAATACAAGTTATAAATCAGTTCATAACGGGGTGATGCATGCATGTGGTCATGATGTGCATATGGCTTCATTATTAGGTAGCCTAGCAATATTGAATGAGCTAAAAGATGATTTTGAAGGCAGCATAAAATTTATCTTTCAACCCTCAGAGGAGAAGTATCCGGGTGGAGCCTCTGTGATGATAAATGAAGGAGTTTTGGAAAATCCAAAGCCTGAAAGTATATTCGGACAGCATGTTTTCCCGGATTTAAAAGCAGGGAAAGTGGGTTTTAGAAAAGGTAAATATATGGCGAGTACCGATGAGATATATTTAGACATTAAAGGAAAAGGAGGGCATGGTGGCCTTCCACACCAAATTACTGATACTGTACTTATTGCTTCTCATATTATAATAGCTTTGCAACAAATAAGCAGCAGGAAAGCAAATCCCGCAATGCCTACCGTTTTGTCTTTTGGTAGATTTATTGCCGATGGACAAACTAATGTAATTCCCAACCATGTTCATATTGAAGGAACCATGCGTACATTTAGCGAAGAATGGCGAAAACAAATGCATGAACACATTAAAATAATTTCTAGTGGAATTGCAGAGAGTATGGGTGCTGTTTGTGAAGTAGGGATAGGCCATGGTTATCCTTTTGTAAATAATGATGAAAAGCTAACTGAACGCGCCATACAAGCTGCAATTGAATTATTAGGTGAAGAAAATGTGGTGGATTTGGATATTCGAATGACAGGAGAAGATTTTAGCTTTTATACCCAGAAAATGCCCGGGACTTTCTATCGCCTTGGAACAAGGAATGAGGATTTAAACATAGTTTCTAACCTGCACACACCTACTTTTGATATAGATCCATCGAGCTTACAAACAGGGATGGCACTGATGGTATGGATTGCATTAAAAGAATTAGCTACTAAAGAATAAATCCGAGTTAATGATTTTTATTGTATATTTACTTAAAAGCTAATCCTTAACCTGAACAATTATTGAAAAAATGGCACAATTAAAACGTAATAATATCCAAGTCAATATTCCCAAAGACTTTAAAATATTAGCTGTTGACGATGAAAATGATAACTTATTATTAATTAAGTCTTACTTAAGAAATACCAATATTATTTTAAACACATCTACAAATGCTGCAGATGCCATAAGATATAGTAAAAATAATTATTACGATGTTATATTAATGGATTTGAATTTACCAGATCGAAATGGCATCGATACAACAAGAATAATTCGTGAAAAGACTAGGTGTGCAGATAGTTATATTATTGCCATAACAGCATCTGATAAAAATGAAATAAGTTTTTCACATTTATTTAATGATTTTGTTGGTAAACCATTGTCTAAAAATGACCTTTATTTTAAACTTTCTTTATCTTTGAAGCCTTAAGTGCAATTCCCAACTACTCTACTCGTAAAACACTAAAAATTATGGCATTGAAATTACATGATGTATTGATTATTGACGACTCCATTACAAATCTACAAGTGATAGGAAGCATACTTGATAAAGAAAAATACCAAGTGTTTTTTGCAGAATCTGGTCAAGAAGCCCTTGATATTATTGAGAAAAATGAATTGCCTGATGTAATCCTTCTGGATATAATGATGCCTGAAATGGATGGTTTTGATTTTAAGAGAAAATTAAATGCTAATCCCAAATGGGCAAAAATACCTGTTATTGTGATTAGTGCGCTTCATGAACAAGACAATAAATCAATTGCTTTTAAGCTTGGTTGTGTTGATTATATGGTAAAGCCCATTAACAAAACTGAAGTTGCAAATAGAATTCAAGTTCAAATTGAGATGAAAGAGCATCGCGAAGAACTTCAAAAAATTAATGAGGAGTTAAGTATTGCTAATTCCACAAGAGAAAAAATATTCTCAATTATTTCTCATGACTTACGCACATCTATAGGAAATATTAGAAATGTATTTAAGTTTATGATTGATGGACTCATTGATATTAATGAAGATAAAGAGCTCATTATCGACGCAGAGATCACATCGCGAAATACTTATAATTTATTAGAGAATCTGCTGTTTTGGGCAAAATCTCAACAAGGACAAATTGTTTACCAGCCTGAATTAGTTAATGTTTCAAGGGTAATTGGCTCTATTTTGGAAATAGAGAAAGGCTCCATAGTTAATAAAAAAATTCAGATTGAAGATAAAGTGGAAGCCAATATGTTTATTTGGACAGATAAAGTTTTACTAACCATAATAGTAAGAAATCTTATTGGTAATGCCATGAAATTTTCGGATACTGAAGGGGTAATTATTATTGATGCTAAGGAGAAAGAAGCCTCAATTGAAATATGTATTACTGATAATGGTGTTGGAATAAGTAAACAAAATTTGAACAAACTAAAATCGCAAACGATGTTTACAACTACAGGTACCGAAAACGAAAAAGGAACCGGACTGGGCTTAGTTCTCGTTAAAGACTGTGTAAACAAATGTAATGGAGATTTTTCAATAGAAAGTGAATTGGGAAAAGGGAGTAAGTTTAGTTTTGTATTACCTAAAGAAGGCCAATAAAAATGGCTCCTTATAGAAGTTTTCTTTTGAATATGTTAATGAGCTTTGTCTTTTTGGGCATGGTATTGAATTCGTTTTCACAGATTGATGAGATGTCTTCTCATGAGAGTATGTTAGATATTTCTTCCTTTGATAAAAAGACTCAAGAAACTATTTTGGATCTGGAAAAGAATTGGTATTGTGTTGGTAAAAAGGATAGCTTATTTAAGGAATTGAAAAGTTATAAAGTGAATGATTTTAAATTGAAATCATATATTCAACTCCTTGAAGCGTTCCGATTTATAAATAATAATAATTTCAATCAAAGCTTTTCAATTTTAGAGAAATGTGAAGCCCAAGAGAATTTTCCCTTCCTGGGAAGAGTTCACTTTCAGGAAGCTAGTATTTATTTTAAAAAACACGAATATATAAATGCGCTTAAAGAAATACAGATAGCTGAAAGTATTTTTAAAAAAAGAAACATTGGTGTAGAGTTAATTTACTCTAAAATGTTTTTATTGGATTTATGTATTATTGCTGATAATACAAATTATGCCCAAAGCACATATTTAGAGCTGATTACGCTTTGTCAGAAATACAATAATAATAGAGGACTGGCATTGGCATATAGAGGATATGGCTTGTATATTGCCAAAAGGGATACTTCCTTGGCCAAAGAATTATTGTTTAAAAATTGGGAATTGCTTAAAAGAATTAGTTCCTCATCAAAAATAAACGATGCTTTACATTATCTCAAGTTTTTAGCTCGATACAAATTATATGACGAGTTTTATAGTGTTTTTGAGCAAGTGTCTGCCGCAAAAAAAACATCTTGTTATCTCGCAGATTGGAGTGTTGCCAATACTTATTATGCGCAAATAAAATCAGAATACGGCGATTATGATTCTGCCAGATATTATAATAAATTAGCTTTAACACAAAGAAAAATTCTTGGAAACAAGATTTTAATAGGATTGTCTTATGTGAATTTAGCAAGCAATTCTCTTTCGCAAATGAATTATAAAGATGCCAAGATTTGCTTGGACTCTGCCAAAATGCACCTCATATCAAGATGGTCAGCTATTGATAAAAGATATTATTATCACTATTTATTAAAATATTTTCAAGCAATTGATAATAAGGATTCTGTAATCTCTGTTTATAATCGCCTTTCCGCTTTAGACCATAGTTTTTATCTACAACAGGAAGATGAGTTTATCTCACGACAACAGCTTAAATCTGAAATTAGAAATATCCTTATAAATGAAAAGTATTTAGCAGAAAACGATCTGCAAAAAAAGAAACTTTGGACTGTGATTTTTATAACATTTCTTCTCATTGTTGTTTTATTTATAATCTCTAAACAGTATTTTCAGAAATCAAAAAAATTGAACATACTCAAAATTAAAAATTATTCTAACCATAAAAAGATTAGTAACTACGAACGAGAAATTTCACAGTTAAAAAGTATTTTTCAAAATGATATAACCGGCTTTATTATTCTTGATAAGAATAAGAAAATAACCTTTGTGAATAAAAGAGCAGAAATGTTTTTAAGGAAACCTTTAAACAAAATTATATCCCAAACTATCTTAGGTTTTATTGATGAACGATATATAGCAATTTTTGATTCAAGTATTAGTGAAACGTGTAAAAATGGGATTAATAATGAGGTACAAGTTAAACTGATTAATAACGACAAATGGGTTAACCTTTCCATTTCACCTTTGTATATTAATGAAGAGCTTGAGTCTATCATCATCATTGCACAAGATATATCATCGAGAATACAAGCTCTGGATTCTGAAAAAGAACAAAAATCTGTTTTGCAGACTCTCTTCAACTCAGTTACTGAGTCTATCATACTTTTAGACATAAATGGAGAAATTTTATCTATTAATGATACCGGTGCTAAAAGGCTAGGTAGTTCTTATGACCAGTTAGTAGGTACTGATTATTTTAAAACTATACCCAAGGTATTAAGACATGAGAGAATGTCTAGAATTAAAAAGGTTATTGAGGCAAAAAAAGCCGATGTTTATTCGGAGAGCGTTGATTCATATAATAATTTGGTTTCGCTTTACCCAAATTTTGATAAAGAAGGAGAGGTAAATTATATTGCTGAGTTTACAATGGATATTACTGATAGGAAACTAGCACATGAGCAAATTAACTCGCTGCGGCAAAAGGTTCTAAGGTCTCAAATGAATCCACACTTTATTTTTAATTCATTAAATGCTATCCAGAGTTATATCTTAAAAAATGATACGGAGTTAGCCGTGAAATATTTGAATAGTTTTGCAAAACTAATTAGAATGATATTAGATGGCTCCAGATACGATTATATTAGCTTAAGAAAAGAGATACATCTTCTTGAGTATTATTTGCAGTTGCAACAATTAAGGTTTGGAGATAAGTTTTCTTGGACTTTAGATGTAGACTCCAGTATAGATACTGAGTCATGTTTAATTCCTGTGATGTTAGCACAACCTTTTATCGAAAACTCCATAGAGCATGGAATTCAACTATTGGAAGGCAAAGGAAATGTGAAGATTCAATTTAAGAGGTTAGATGAAATAATTGTTTTTAAGGTTTCTGATAATGGAATTGGACGCGAAGCGAGTAAAGAAATACAAAAGAATTCTTTTAAGTCGAATGAGAGTTTATCTACCGAAATTTTTAAGGAAAGACTATTTACTCTTAATAAATTCTCTAATCAAAAAATCACATATAATATTATCGATCTAAAAGATGATAATGATAAGGCTAAAGGTACAATGGTGGTAATAAATATGCCCATTATTTATCGTTCAAATATTATCTAGTAATAAAGATTTTGTGAGCTCACAATTATTGGAGTTTTCAGCAATGATTATATATGGCGCATAAATATTTGAGCAGACCTGTTTGGAGAGTAAACACGCATCATTGGAAGATTATTTTCTAATTTCCCCAAGTATTTGCTATTACCTTGAATACGGTTGAAACCTCCAAAATAGCTGGCATCAGTATTAAATATTAACTTATACTCACCAATTTTGGGGACTTGAAGTGAATAGTTAAATTGACTATTATTAGGATGAAAATTAAAAACGAAAACTAAATTAGCTCTTTCGAATGCTAAAATATTGTTTTGCTCATCTACCCATAATTGCTGAGGGGCGTAAGCTGATAAAATAGCGTGATTTTTCACTAGTTTCAGCATTGCCTTTTCAAAAGTATATAAATAATCATATTTTAATCTATCATTTTTTATCAACGACCATTGTCTTCGTGCATGTTGGTAGCTCCAGTTATTTCCCTCACGTGGAAAATCTATCCATTCCGGATGGCCAAATTCATTTCCCATAAACGTAAGATAGGCTTCTCCCCCCAGAGTGATAGTAAAAAATCGAATAAGATTGTGGAGGTTAATTCCTCTGTCAATAATGGGATTTGGGCTGTCCTTACTCATATGGAAATACATATCTTGATCCATCATTCTAAATGCAATCGTTTTGTCTCCCACTAGGGCTTGATCGTGTGATTCAGCATAAGCAATGGTTTTAATATTCCAGTTGCGGTTGCACATTGTATCATAAAGTTGGGTCATACTCCAGTTTTCATCTTTTTGCTCCTTCAATAGTTTGATCCAGTTATCTGGAATACCCATACCAAGTCTGTAATCAAAACCTATGCCCCCATCTTTTATTTTATGGCATAATCCAGGCATTCCACTCACATCTTCTGCAATACTGATGATGTTATTATTGATGGTATGACAAAGGTTATTGGCCAGTTGCATATAAGTAATGGCGTCAAATTCTACACCATTCGAAAAATACATATCTCTATCACCAAAATCTACATTCATACCGTGATGATGGTATAGCATACTTGTTACGCCATCGAATCTAAAGCCATCCATATGGAACTCTTCTAACCAATACCTAATATTGGAAAGTAAAAATTGTAATACTTCAGTTTTGCCATAATTAAAAAGCTTGGAATCCCACAAATCATGGTTTCCTCTTTCACCAGGATGAAAATACTGTTCTCCACTGCCATCGAAATCATTTAAGCCTTCGTTGGTATTTTTTACTGTATGGCTGTGAACAATATCCATAATAACTTTTAAGCCCATTCCATGAGCGGTATCAATAAGCGATTTGAGTTCTTCAGGAGTGCCAAAGCGAGAGGAAACAGCAAAGAAATTGCTCACATGATAACCAAATGAGCCATAATAGGGATGCTCTGCAATGGCCATAATTTGGATGGTATTATAGCCGGTTTTTTTAATATAGGGGAGTATATTTTTCTCAAATTCAACAAAAGTTCCTACATCGGCTTTTTCTTGTGCCATGCCAATATGAACTTCATAAATTAATAACGATTCATTGTTTTTGAATTGAGGCGATTTGTTTTTCCATTTATACTCCTCCGGAAACCACAATTGGCCGGAAAAATCTTTAGTTTCTTCATCTTGAACAACACGATTAATATAGGCAGGTATTCTTGCCTTGGTTTGCCCATTACTTTGAACAACAACCTTTATTTTATTTTCATGATTTAGCTCAGGATTATCAGATAAACGAAGCTTAATTTCCCAAATTCCATTATTTGTTCTTTTTAATGGATGGGTATAATATTCCCAATTATTAAAATCGCCAATGAGGAATAATGCTTCGGCGTGTGGAGCCCATTCACGGTATGTTAAAACTGTTTTATCATTATTTATCTGAAAACCCATATACTGATAAGCTGAAGCTAATTTATAAATGCTTCCAAATTCATTTTCTAAATCTTTCTTGCGATTGAGATATCTTTGGTATCTTTCAAATATTTGTTGAGATACTGGTTCCAACCAGGAATCTTCATTTACTATTGGGAGAATGGGGAAATCGTTCATCTTATCAAAATTCAAAAATAACATATCCATAAGAAGGAATACTTACTTCTAAACCATCGCTAATTACTTTGGTATAGTTCAATCGTATTTCTTCGTGAGTAAAGGTATTAATAAAAGAAATATCTTTTAGATAGTTTGTTTTTTTATTGCAAAACTGAAAAGCATGATCCGGAATGATTATTTTTTGTTCGAAAGATTTCTCGTTAAAATTAAGGATAAAAAGTGTTGCATTTCCCTGATAGCAACGTAAATAGGCATAAATGTAGTTATGAAAAAATTGATTGTTATTATTATTTGCCCACATTAAATCGTAGAAATTACCTTGGCTAATATTAACTGACTTTAAGCAGTAATTCAATATTTTGCGATATTCATTACGGAGTTTTTTTTCTTGAGTAAAAAGTGCATTACCTGAATAGGCTGTTTTGCCTCGCCATCTTTGAATGCTGGGAATGGTCCAGTAATCAAAAATAGTGGTTCGTCCATCGTTACCACTAAAACCACTTTGGGCAGTATTGTTTTCACCAAGTTCCTGACCAAAATAAGTCATAATTGGCCCCTGATTCATACTGGCTGATAATAGCATGGCTGGAATGGCTTTTTTTGCAACCCCAGCAAAATTAGTGTCGGGAATCCTTTGTTCATCATGGTTTTCAAGAAAGCGAAGCATATAATTATCAAGTCCGTTTAAACTTTTCCAAATATCACTTATTGACGATGCAGGTTTTTCTTGTCGTATTATTCCTTTTAGTTGATCATATAAACCTACTTTGTCATAGAGATAGTCAAATTTTCCTTGTTTAATATAGCTTTTGTACAAATGGGCTTGGTAAACTTCGCCAATAAAAATAATTTCAGGATTTATTTCTTTTATTTGAGGAATAATCCATTCCCAAAATTCCACAGGAACCATTTCTACCATATCGCAGCGAAAACCATCCACTCCTTTTTGCGTCCAGAATTGCAATATTTCCAACATACGAAACCACGTATTGGGAGTAGGAGAGAAGTGCTTGGAGTGATTGTCTTGAACATTTACACCATAATTCAACTTAATAGTTTCATACCAATCGTTAATATTTGGTTGGGGGTGAAAGCAATCGTTACCACTAACCTTAGCAGGGAACTCTTCGTATTTCTGATTTTTGCAAAAATTGAGTTTTAATGATTCATTGGGTAAATAATAGAAATTATTCTGGTTGTCGAAATGCTTTGATGAATCATCACCGGAAGCTAAGTCAGGAGTCTTTTTTGGTTTTTTTAGGCTTTTATAATCTCGGCTTACGTGGTTTGGTATAAAATCGATAATGCTTTTCAGTCCTTGCTTTCTTGTTCTATTTAGCAAGTTATCAAACTCTTGCATTCTTTTGTCAACTTCCACAGCCAAATCGGGCATCACATCATAATAATCTGTAATAGCATAAGGCGAGCCTGCTTTTCCTTTTACAATACAAGAGTCCTGAGCGGGTAACCCTTGATAGTTCGTAGTTGTGGCATGTCGTAAAATCCCGGTATACCAAATATGGGTAACACCTAAATTTTTAATTTCTTTTAGTGCTTTTTCAGTGATGTCATCAAATTCCCCACAGCCATTTTCATGGATGTCTCCGTTTATTATTGGCTTTTTTTTGTTATTGCCAAATAAGCGAGGAAGTAGTTGATATATTGAGATTTTTTTATTCATGATTGTTTTTTTACCACAAAGGCTCTAAGGCACAAAGATGCACTAATTTAATATTTGTTATTCTTTAATTAAATATGCTTTTTGATTTTTTGAAGTACCTGATAAATTGTTGGCTCTACGCTTTCAAATACTTCTGAAACAGAATGAAGATGATGCGGGAATGATTTTATTTTTGGGTAATGCGGAGCGTTGTCAAAACGAAAAATTAACTTTGAATTAAAACTACGAAAGTTGTATTTGTATTTTTTTTTGTTTACCTCTACTCCATCATATCTTAATACTTCAACAAAGTCTAATAATCTAATTTCAGTTTCTGCACTTCCCTCAAGAATCAATAAAAAATCGTTTATTATTTTAGTTTCAAGTTTGTAATTAAGAATAACAATAGAACTATTAAGTGTGTCATGATATTCACGAAGATAATTTTCAATCATCTTAATTTATCTAATTCTTCAACAAATTCAAGATAACTTTCATATTCTCC
>Ga0256826_1000367_pt1 | contig 27231 bp, 28 predicted proteins | sample CV79metaG_FD_185975 | JGI IMG/M metagenome (GOLD analysis project Ga0256826, IMG submission 185975) | Hydrothermal vent microbial communities from East Pacific Rise, Pacific Ocean - CV79 | ecosystem: Environmental > Aquatic > Marine > Hydrothermal vents | place: Pacific Ocean: East Pacific Rise...
TCTTTTTGGCAAAACCTCTTACTTCATCACAGGCTTTAAACGCAGCTTCTTTGTGCGGAACAGTAACATTTGCTCCATCAAGTTTAAGATTGAAAAATGTCTCTTTTAGTTTTGTTGAGTCTATTAGGTGTGTTCTTGTATAGCAGGCTTTGTATCCTAACTTTTTAAACACATAATTATGCATTAAAGGACTTCTAGAATGAGCAACAGGGTTGCCAAAAATTGAAAAAAGTTTCATTATTTTTTATCTAAATCTTCAAGTGAATGAATTAAAGCTCCAAGCTTATTATTTACCTCTAGGTATTCTAATTCATTTTGGCTATCAGCCACTACACCTGCACCAGCTTGTAGTACAACTTTATCCTCTTTTACCATTGCAGTACGAATTGTAATTGCACTATCCATATTTCCATCAAAACCAAAGTAGCCAATGCTTCCGCTGTAAAAACCTCGTTTAATGCCTTCATATTGAGCAATTAATTCCATCGCACGAATTTTAGGTGCACCAGTCATTGTTCCCGCTGTAAAGGTTGCCATAAAAAGGTCAAACATATCTTTGTCATCATTAAGTTTGGCAACGACGTCTGAGACTATATGCATTACATGAGAAAATCTTTCTATGTGCATTATGTCTTCGACTTGAACTGTCCCTGTTTTTGCAACACGACCTACATCATTACGACCAAGGTCAATAAGCATAAGATGTTCTGCTAACTCTTTGGGATCGCTAAGAAGTTCATTCTCAAGCTCTTTATCTCTTTGTCTTGTATTTCCCCGTTTTCGTGTTCCTGCAATTGGGCGTAGCAGTATCTCGCCATCAGTCAATCTAACCATTACTTCAGGGGAAGAACCAACGATACTAAAATCTTCATATTCCATCAAGAACATATATGGAGATGGATTCTTTGTACGTAAAATTCTATAAAAACTAAAAGGGTCAACTTTAATGTTTCTTGTAAATCGGTTTGTCATCAGAATTTGAAAAACATCTCCACTTTTAATCATCTCTTTTGATTTGTCAATCATCTTAAAAAAAGTTTCTTTGGAATGTGCAAAGCTACCTTTATCATTTCCAATATTATAAACTCTATGTTTATAGGTATAGACACCTTTTAACATATCTTGAATATCTTGAAACTTATTTTTGTATTTTTCAAGAGTAGAAATTAGTGTGATTTGATGATTTTTATGAGAATATACCAATATTAATTTTGGTAATATTAAATCTAAATCGGGGGTATTGAGTTCATCAGTTAAATCATCCATAAAAGAGTTAAGTTTTGGTTCAAAAACTTTAACCATATCATAGCCAATATAGCCAATAAAACCATCAACATATCCAACATTTAACTCTTTTATTGCTTGCGTATATTTACTGGTATCAATGTCTTTATAGTACTCTTTTAAAAATTCAAAAGGATTTTTATCTATTTCATGTCTATCTGAATTTTCATCAGTATAGACTGTTTTATTATCAATATATTGAAGTCTTTGTCTCGCTCCAATACAAATAAAACTGTAATTTCCCTCACTCTGCCCAGCACTTTCAAAAAGATATGTTATTTCATTTTGAAACATATCTTTAAGTTTTGAATAAACCGCTATGGGCGCGAGTTGATCGAGTATAAATTGGTTTGAGTGTATCAATGTTTGCCTTGAATAATTATAATTTTACTAAAAATGCTCCACGTTCTACTTTTGAACGAAGAATTACTTTAGCTCTGTTTGCTTCTTTTGATGTTTTAAATGGACCTACTAAAACTTTATTTACAGATTTTACTTTATGATAAGAGTATGTATAACCTAAGTTTGTTATAGAATTTAAAAATCTTTTATTAGGTGTATATTTTGAAAATGAACCAACTTGAATAAAATAAGCATGTTTCACTGCAGTATGAACAACATTATGAACTTTTTTAACTTCTTTATGTACAACTTTACGAGTCTCTTGAACTGCTCTTCTTTCTCTAACAACTTTTGGTTTGTTTGCAATTACCTTTGGAGTTGTTTCTACAACTGTTGTACTACTTTCTTCTTTTAGTTTTTTTGCAATTTCATCTAAATTAGATTCACTGCTCGCTTCTTCTTGAACTATAGGAACATCTTCAAATAAAGGTTCTTTATCTAATTCATTTTCAGAAGTAATTTGAGTTTGTGGTTCTGGTGGAAGAACGGCTTGAGGTAAATTACTTGTACCTTTTGAATTGATAGAATTCATTAGCATAACTACAATAATTAATATTACACCTAGCGTTGCAATAGCAAGTATAATTTTTTTATTCGAATTTGATGCACCATCTTTATTTAATACAATGTCACTCAATTCATTTTTGTCATCCATAATTTCACCTCAATTTTTTATTTGTTCTATAATACCGAAAATTAACTAAAAAAAGAAACACTTATACTCTACATATGTTTAGACCAAGATGCTCCACGTTCTTTAGCATATACTTCGTATGGTAATGTTAATATATTATATTCATCTGGAGTATCATTATTTGGAAATATTTTCCACTGCTTTGGCTGTTTTGCAGCAAGTTTCATACTAATCATTTTTCCAAGCTGTATAGCCTCTTGCAAAGTTGTATGCCCTTTGTGGATATATAAGTGTAGATGCCCTTTTGTTTTTGTTTCATACGCTGTAAAGTTGATATAACCTTCTTCACGAAGTAGTAATTGTGCTCTATGATAAAATCGTTCAGGGTCTCTACCATTATAATCAATGACAATATTTTCTACTATACCTTTTTTATCGACAACAGAATGAGCAACAGTGATTTCACCTTTAATATGCTTGTTAATTATTGATTGGTTTAGAGGTTCATTTACCTTTTCAAATTTATTATAAAAAGTACGACCTTTAAATGAGATTTTATCCACTACTGAATCTCTTTTGATCCAGTAGTGGTCACTAACCATTTTTATAAGTTTTAAATCCATGGCAGTCATCATAAAAGCCTAGTATGTAGATTGGTTGTAAATCACAAAGTTTTGTGCCAGTTCTTTTAACTCTTGTTTGATTTTCGATTGAAGCTCACTATTTGTGATATCATCAAGTACATCAGCCATTTTATTTGCGATAAGTTCGAACTCTTTTTCTTTCATTCCACGTGATGTTAAAGCTGGAGAACCTACACGAATACCAGAAGTGACAAAAGGACTTCTTGTTTCACCTGGAACAGTGTTTTTATTTATAGTTATACCTGCATTTCCAAGAGCAGCATCAGCCTCTTTTCCTGAAATTTCTTTTCCTACAAAAGATACAAGCACGAGATGATTATCAGTTCCATTTGAAACCACATCATATCCACGTTTCATTAAAACATCTGCTAACACAGCTGCGTTTGCTTTAACTTGTTTTGCATAATCTTTCCACTCTGGAGAGAGGTTATGTTTAAAACCAACTGCTTTTGCAGCAATAACGTGAACAAGTGGTCCACCTTGTAGTGCTGGAAATATTGCAGAGTTGATTTTTTTGGCTATATCTTCATCATCTGTCATTATCATACCGCCACGAGGACCTGCAAGCGTTTTATGTGTAGTAGTTGTTACAACATGTGCATGAGGGAAGGGACTTGGATGCTCATCTGCTGCAACTAAACCAGCTATATGTGCAATATCAGCAAATAAAATAGCACCAACTTCATCAGCAATTTCACGAAATCGTTTAAAGTCTATTTCACGAGCATAAGCAGAAGCACCACATACAATGATTTTGGGTTGAACAATTTTTGCAATGTCTAAAACTCTATCATAGTTGATACGACCATCAAGCTCAACACCATAAGTAAAACTTGAGTAGTTTTTACCAGAAAAACTAGGTTTTGAACCATGTGTTAAATGTCCGCCATGGCTTAAATCCATACCTAAAAGTTTATCGCCAGCTTTTAAAAGTGCAGCATATACAGCACCGTTTGCTTGAGAACCTGAATGTGGTTGAACATTTGCATATTTACATCCAAAAAGTTCACACGCTCTATCAATTGCTAATTGTTCAACACCATCAGCATATTCACAACCACCATAATAACGTTTTGCTGGATATCCCTCAGCATACTTGTTTGTAAACACAGAACCCATTGCTTCCATAACAGCAGGAAGGGTAAAGTTTTCACTTGCAATCATCTCTAAATGGTCAGTTTGTCTCTCTAACTCTTTCTCGCATAAATTATAAACTTCTTCATCATATTCTTTTAAAAAACTCATGGTCTAAAAATCCTTGTAAAATTAAAAATATATTTATTGTACTGAAAATTTAATAATATACTTCTGAATTAAATAAAGGAAAATTATTATCCTTTTAAGTTTATATGTGAGATAATGCTTTTATCTTAAGTAATAAAGGAACATATTATGAAGCAGTATGAGACATATAAATGTAGTGTATGCGGTAATGTAGTTGAAGTGCAAAATGTTGGTGGTGGGGAGTTACATTGTTGTGGTCAGGCGATGGATATGATTACACAAAACCTAACTTTAGTAAATTTAATGAAAGCTTTTGCTGGGGAATCTCAAGCGAGAAACAAGTATGAATATTATGCTAAAGTTGCTCAAAAAGAGGGTTATAGAGATATTGCAGCACATTTTACTAGAGCAGCAAATAATGAAAAACAGCATGCAAAACTTGAACTTGCTCTTCATAATAGAACTAAATATGAGAGAGAAGAAAGCTTTGGTTCGACCTTAGAAAATCTTCAAGATGCAATTAATGGTGAGCATTATGAAAATGTGAGTATGTATCCAGATTTTGCCCAAATAGCAAAAGAAGAGGGTGACAGTGAAGCTGCGGCTCTATTTAAAGCTATTGGAAAAGTTGAAGTTGAACATGAAAAAATGTATAAAATGCTTTTAGAAAGATTAAGCGCTGGTCATGAATTTGAAAGTGATGAAGAAGAAGCTTGGATTTGTGAGGTGTGTGGACATATTCATTATGGAAAAAAAGCACCTAAAAAATGCCCTGTTTGTAAACATCCACAAGAGTATCAATCTCGTTTAGTTGAGACAAAATAAATCAAAGATAGTGAGTTTTACTCACTATCTTCTTCTAATTCTTCAGCATTTAAAGGTTTCATAGCTGGAAAAAGTAGTACATCTCGTATGCTATGTTCATTTGTTAAAAGCATAACAAGTCTATCTATACCAATCCCTTGTCCAGCAGTTGGTGCCATACCATAACTAAGTGCTTCAACGAAGTCTTTGTCCATTTCATGTGCTTCGTCATCTCCACTATCTTTAGCAGCCATTTGACCTTCAAAACGTGAGAGTTGATCTATTGGATCATTTAACTCGCTAAATGCATTCGCTATTTCTCTACCTGCAATAAAAAGTTCAAACCTTTCTGTAATTTCAGGATGCTCATCATTTCTACGCGCAAGTGGAGAAATTTCAACAGGATAGTCAGTAATGAAAGTAGGGTCTATTAATTTTTCTTCTACAAATTCATCAAATAATTCACCTTGTAATTGACCTAAATTTAATCCTGGTTTTACAGTTAAATCTTTACTTTTAAGATAGTCAATGATTTTATCTATATCATTAACAACTTCGGCAGGAACACCACCAACAGTAGTTAATGACTCAATAAGTGGAATCTCTTGAAAATTATCAAAATTTACCTCTAAATCTCCATAAGGAAGCAGAGTAGGTAAATCTAAATGATCAAACAGATAACTAAAGTACTCTTTTGTAATAATAATTAAGTCTTTATATGTTTTGTAAGCCCAGTAGAACTCAATAGAAGTAAACTCAGGGTTATGTGTTGCATCCATACCTTCATTTCTAAAGTTACGGTTGATTTCAAATACTGCTTCAAAGCCACCTACGATTAGACGTTTTAGGTATAACTCTGGTGCTATTCTAAGGTATCTTTCTACATTTAAAGCATTATGATAGGTAACAAATGGTTTTGCATTTGCTCCACCTGCGATAGGGTGCATCATAGGAGTTTCTACTTCTAAAAAGCCTTTATCTTCAAAGAAACGACGTGTTAAAGAGATAACACGTGAACGAGTTTGAAATGTTTTTCTTACTTCAGAATTCATAATTAAATCAAGATAACGTTTTCTATATCTTGTCTCTTTATCTGTGATACCATGAAATTTTTCAGGTAAGGGTGCTAATGCTTTTGTAAGTAATTGTAAAGAGTCTGCATGAAGTGATAACTCTCCTTGACCTGTTACAAATGGATAGCCTCCGACTTCGATTATATCTCCAACTTCAATATTCTTTTTAAACATTGTGTTATAAAAACCTTCTGGAAGATTATCTCGGGCAACATATAGTTGAAGCATTCCACTCTCATCTTCGATTTTTACAAAACTAGCCTTACCCATGATACGTAAAAATTTAATACGACCACTTACAATATAGTGACGATTTTCATCACGCTTATTTTCTGTCTCTTTAATATCTGAGTTAACATTTAGAAATTTTTCTATAGTTGTATTTCTTTGAGAATTATTTGAGTACGGGTTGTGACCAGCATCTTTTAAAACTTTCGCTTTTTCTATTCTTTGTTGCACATATTTATTTTTAAAAATCAATAATTTTCCTTATATTTGTTTATCTTGACATGCTTTACAAATACCATATATTTGCATTGAATGATCACTCATCTTAAAACCTAACTCTTTGGCAATAATTTGTTGACGTTTTTCTATCTCTTCATCAACAAATTCAGTAATATCTCCACACTCCGTACATATTAGATGGTCATGATGTTCTTTTGCACCGAGCTCATACTTTTTTCCTTGAGCTCCAAATGATAGAGATGTTACTATGTCAGAATCCTCTAATAAAGAGAGCGTTCTATAAATCGTAGCTATCCCTGTTTTTAATTCAGGATACTTTTCTTGAATAAGATGGTGTAATGATTCAGGTGTCAAATGCTCATCAGAGTTATAAAGAGTTTCTAGTATAACTTCTCTTTGAATTGTGAATTTTAAATTATTCTCTTTTAGTAGTTTTTTAAAATCTTCAAGCAACTGCTCATATTTTATAGTTCTTTCATTAAAATTTGTATTTACATCTGGCATATTATTTCTCAGTTGTATTTTGCTCAGTTATGGCAGTTTGTATTTTATCTAAATTTTCATCTAGTATCTTTTGTGTTTTTTCTTCTATATTTTTTTCAACAGTTTGTTTTATTGATTGTGTTGTTTTATCAATTGTTGTATTTATTTCATCACTTATTTCGACTGGATCAATTTTCATAATATATCTACCAGTTTCAACGAGAACAGGAAATAATACACTCCCTTTTAAAGATGTATTTAAAGTGGTTCTTAGGGCTTGAATATTGTAAACTGCAAATGCTATTACTGCTGCGATAAGAAAAAATTTCCCCGCACCAAATACAAATCCAAGAATTTTGTCAATTGGTCCAAGTCCACTAAGTGAACTTAATCTTTTAAATGCAAATCCAACGATAATCATGATCATCCAAAAAACTGCTAATGTAACTAAAAAACCAGTAAAACTAATTGCTGATTGGCTAGAAAAATTAAAAATAGCATCATTAAGGTATTTACCAACTTCATCACCGACTCGAGATGCAATAAAAATACCACCTATTATACCTATTAAGCCAAATACTTCTTTGAAAAATCCATTGATTATTCCTTTTAGCCCAAGTAATAAGATAATAATCGAAGCAACTAGATCAAAGTAACTAAATTCCATTTTTTAACTCCATATTTATCTGGTTCTTTCCAGATTTTTTTGATTTATATAGTGCTCTATCAGCTCGTTCAAGCAGATCATTTGGAGTGTCCCCCTCATAATAAACTGTTGAACCAATACTAACAGTTATACTTAAAGATTTTCCTTTATACACAAGGCGATTAGAACTTACTAATTTTAAAATTCTTTGCGTTATTTCTATGCAAGAATTTTTTTCAATTCTATTTAAAATTATTGTAAATTCCTCTCCTCCATATCTAAATAGTTTATCTCCATCTCGAAGTGTTTTGCGTAACATATTTGAAAGAAAAATAAGTACCTTATCACCTGCTACATGTCCATAAATATCATTGATTTTTTTAAAATCATCAATATCTAACATTAGTAAGTGTAGCTCATGATTTAAACTCTTTTTTGAGCAGACACCTTCTAAATATTTATCTAATGCACCTCTATTAAAGGTTTTAGTTAAAGAATCAAGATTTGAACTTTTTTCAAGTTTTTGAACTTCATTAGAGAGTTTAGAAATTACAGAATTTGCTTGTTTTACTTCATTTAACATTTCATTATGAAATTTATCAAGTTTTTCTTTCATCGAAGATAAATCAATAGCAGTATTTTTATCTTCATTAAAGACTCTTTTATGCTCTTTCGTTAATTTTTCAAATGAATTATTTGTTTTTTGATAAGAAGCAATTGATTTTTCTGCAATATCTTTATATGATTTTGAGACTATTTCTCTTGCCTCTTCAACTGAGTTAATCTGTTTATTTGACATCTCTTGTATTAGATTTGCAGCATTAACTAAATCCCTTACAAGCAACTCTTTATTTGGCTCATCAGAGGAGTCTATATTCTTGAGCATATCATTATAAATTTGAGTAACTAAAGATTTTAAATCATCTTTTTTCATAAGTCTCCAAATTAACTCTTTTTAAAGCATTTAATATTTACGCAATTATACACATTTAAGCATAAAAAAAGCTTTTCTGCTAGATATTTTAGCTGTATTTAGATAAAATAATAAAAATATAATTTAATAAGGTTTAATAATGAGTACTTGGAGTCCATCTAGTTGGAGAGAAAAACCAATTTTACAACAACCAACATACCCAGATCAAGAAAAGTTAGGATCTGTTCTAAATGAGTTAAAGCATTATCCTCCACTTGTATTTGCTGGAGAAGCTCGTTCATTGAAAGAACAGCTTGCAAATGTTTCGGCTGGAAAAGCATTTTTACTTCAAGGTGGAGATTGTGCTGAAAGTTTTAGTGAATTTCACGCTGATAATATTCGTGATACATTTAAAGCTTTAATGCAAATGGCAGTTGTAATGACTTATGCTGGTGGTGTTCCTGTTGTTAAGGTTGGACGTCTTGGTGGTCAGTTTGCAAAACCTCGTTCAAGCGATACAGAAACATTAGATGGGATTACTCTTGATTCTTACCGTGGCGATATTATTAATGGTATAGACTTTAATGAGAAGTCTCGTGTTCCAGATCCTGAACGTATGATAAAAGCGTATAATCAAGCAACGGCTACACAAAATCTTTTACGTGCTTTTGCTTCTGGTGGTTTTGCTGATTTACATCAAGTAAATAAATGGAATCTTGATTTTGCACATCAAGGAGCAGTTGGCGCTAAATATGAAAAATTAGCTGAAGATATTGAAAAATCTTTACAATTTATGGAAGCTTGTGGTGTTACATCAAAAACTTATAGAACCTTAAGAGAGACTGACTTTTATACATCTCATGAAGCACTTTTATTGCCTTATGAAGAAGCATTTACAAGACAAGATTCTTTAACAGGTGAGTGGTACAATACTGCAGCACATATGGTTTGGATTGGTGATAGAACTCGTCAACTAGATGGTGCACATGTTGAGTATATGAAGGGAATTCATAATCCTATCGGAATCAAAGCAGGTCCAAGTATGGATCCTGAAGATTTAGTAAGACTTGCTCAAGCTGTAAATCCAGAAAATGAAGCAGGTCGTTTAAATATCATAGTAAGAATGGGTGCAAATAAAGTTGGTGAGCATATGCCAGCATTAATTCGCGCAGTAGAAAAAGAGGGTCTAAATGTAGTTTGGTCATGTGACCCTATGCATGGAAATACTATAAAATCTTCAAACAATTACAAAACTCGTCCAGTAGATGATATTTTAACTGAAATGAAACAATTCTTCCAAGTACATAAAGCTGAAGGTACTGTTGCAGGTGGAGTTCATTTAGAAATGACAGGGAAAAATGTTACTGAGTGTATCGGTGGTTCATTTACTGTTACTGAAGAAGACTTGTCATCTCGTTATCATACACATTGTGATCCACGTCTAAACGCAGACCAATCTCTTGAGTTAGCATTTTTAATTGCAGACTCTTTAAAAGATGCGCATAAATAGAGCTTTGAGCTTTTAAGAACACTAGGGTGTGAGATTAGTAATGAATGTTGCTATGCTCACAGTTTTAGTGCTTGAACAAACCAAGTAAAAGTAGCTTGGCAAGTTAAAACATCATTTATATCTTTTATTTCTACTTCAATTTGAAGTGTACTCCTACCTTTTTTATCAAATTGTAATTTAAACTTACTGATAGCTTCTTCATTGACTGAAGCAAAAGCAATAATTTTTTCTTGTGCAGGTTTTTTATATTTAATCTGAGCATCTCTCAATAGTGGTAGTACTTTACCTTCAAGCTCTGGAAAGAGGCTTTGAAGGTAGATACCACTTTGTGTTTCTGCTAGTGTAAATTGAGCACTTGCATGAATTGTTTGTATATGGTTTAGTACATCATTTTTAAAATCTAAGGATAATTCATTTTCATTTTCTTTAATTCCTATATGTTTTACAAATGGGATGTCTGTTGCTTTCAAATTTAGGTCTTGTTAGATTTGATGTGTCAATAAACTTTTTTTAGTCTATCTATTAATGACTCTAAAATTTTATTGTCAATTTCAATATTAAACTTATCGGCAATAAGACTTTGAAGACTAATTGTTTTCTTAATATAATCTACCTGCTCATCAAAAGAAAATCTATCCCAGCTTTTTTTATTTTTTTTACCATTATGATATTTTAATAAAAATTGTAAATTATTAGGATGATGTTGCCCTTGTTTACCATTATTTAATAATGCTTCTGCATGATCAATTTCAAAATCTACACCAAAAAATAATTTAAATGCTTTTTGAATATTTTCAAACTCTGAAATTCTATATAATTCTAATATTTTCATATTATCTTTAGCACTATTAATAATGTCTTGTCTTTTTAAAGGTTCAATATCCTCTTTTATCTCATTTTGAGCATGTGCCTCAAATTCATTTTCTGTAATATATTTAACTTTTTTAGGACGTTCACTATCATCAATTTGAATATATTTTGAAAAAGCACCAGAAGAAAGACTTGATGACATTCTTGCTGCTATTTCTCTTAACCCTGTTGTATCTGTCTTTTGATTTGAAGCTTGTTTATTTGCTTTTTCAAGTTCATCAGGATACATTTCAGAAAATTTTATTGCCCATTCCGAGATAGTTATAAAGTCTGTAAATGTTTTTAATGTTTCAAGATATTTATCTTTAATTTTCAAAAATATTTTCCTTATTTATAGTCTATATTTTGAGTCTAACCATTTATTCAAGGAATATTATAGTCAAAACAACTCTACATAATACAATTAAATCCCATTAAAAGGACAAAGTATTCCTTAATTTTTTAAAGCGAAAGTAAGCTAATTATTTCTATCTCACTTGGAAAATATTTGCCTTGTTGATAACATTGAACTCTGTTCCAAAACAGATTCTTTGTTGTATTCCGCCTCTTGCAGTTAAATCAACAACAACTCCTAACTCTTTAGTATCGATGCTGGCATTTATTGTATGAAATATAGCATAAGCAATATCTTCTGCGTTTAATGTGGTATCTCTTAATGAAGTGATGTATTTTTTAAAATCTTGAAGATTAAATGTCTCTCCAATACTTGTGAAATTTACATAAATTGTGCCACGATAAGGTTGCCCACTTTGTGCTAAAAACAGGAGTTCATGAGAGAGATATTGTACTTTTGTATCTATATGGATTTTTACTTTTTCTAATTGCATAGTTATCCTACTCTTTGGGGATTAAGATTTCTATTTAAAAATCTATATTTCTCTATCTCTTTATATTTTTCATCCTCATTAGCATAACTAAAAGTAGGGTGTATGGAAATATTTCCTCGCGGATAAAATTGTCCTATGATTTCTAAGTATTTTGGTTCCATTAGTTTTACTAAATCTTTACCAATTTTATTAACAACATCTTCATGAAACTCACCACTATTAATGAAGCTAAAAAGGTATAATTTAAGAGATTTACTCTCAACCATCTTTATATTTGGAATGTAATTGATGATAAGTGTTCCAAAATCAGGTTGATTTGTTTTTGGACACAAAGAGGTGAATTCATCTGCGTTTAAAGTAACCCAGTAATCCATCTCAGGATGAACATTTTCAAAAGTTTCTAATACTTGGGGAGCGTATTCATACTTATACTGCGTTTGAGCGCTCCCTAGTTGGGTGACTTCATTAGCTCTTTTTGTCTTATACTCTTGTTCATCCATTTGCTATCTCCTCCTCTTTTTCTTGAATTGTTAATAGTTCTTCAACTTTTTGCTCGTAAAGCTCTTCCACTGCGTTTAGTTCATTGGCAAGTTTAGTTAGCCCAATCTCTTCATAACATTTAGGATTTGAAAGACAGGTGCTTTTTTCTTCTATCTGTTCTTCAAGTTCTTCTATCTCAAGAGGGAGCTTTTCAAGGGCAATTTTTTCCTTAAATGTTAAGTTTACTCTTTTTTTCTTCTCATGCTTTTGTTCTTTTGTTTTTTCTACTTTTACAGCTTCATTTTCCATCTCGGTGAGCTCATTTACCTCTTTTTCAAGTTCAAGATACTCACTATATTGTTGGTATGATTCTTCTATCGTTTTATCAGCCTTAAATATAAAAAGCTTTTTAGCAATTTTATCTACAAAGTATCTATCATGACTTACAATTATAACTGCACCAGCAAAGTTTGTAAGTTGCTCTTCTAAGATATTGATAGTTGGAATATCTAAATCATTCGTAGGTTCATCAAGGATTAAAATATCTACATCCTGAGTAAAGAGCAGGGCAAGGGCTACACGATTTTTTTCTCCACCACTAAGTACACCTACTTTTTTTTCTAAAAATTCTCTAGGAAAAAGAAAATTTTTGAGATAACCATAAACATGTAAATCACTTCCTCTGACATTTACTCTATCTCCGCCATTAGGACAAAAAGTTTCTATAAGATTTTTATCATCATCAAGCATCTCTCTATGTTGGTCAAAATAGCCCACTTTAAATTCACCACGTTTTATTTTACCGCCTGTAGGGTCGAGTCTTCCCAAAAGTGCTTTTAGTAGAGTTGATTTTCCACTTCCATTTGGACCAACGATAGCAATAACATCTTTTTGAAGTATGCGAGTGTTAAAGTCATGGAGAAGTTCTTTGTTACCAAGAGTAAGTGCCAAATCTTCCACCTCAAAAAGCATTTTTTGTCTATTTACACTTTTATCACGATTAAAATGTTTTGCCTCACGTTGGAGTTCAACTGACATTTTTCTTATTTTTGCAGGATTTGTTTTAGCATCTTCACGAAGTTGCATAAGACGTTCTTTTCTTCCTTCATTGCGTTTAAGACGAGCACGGACTCCTCTAGCAAACCACTCATTTTCTCTTTTTAATACTCCCAAAAGATTATCATGCTGTTTTTGAAGTGTTCTTAGGTACTCCTCTTTTTGTGTGAGATAATCACTATATCCTCCACTATATTCACGAAGTGAGCAATCTTCAACTTCAATACTTTTAGTTGCAATTCTATCAATGAAATATCTATCATGAGAGATAAATATAAGCGTAAATTTTTCTTTTAAAATTAATGTTTCTAAAAATTCAACCATATAAACGTCAAGATGATTGGTAGGTTCATCAAGTAATAAAATGTCGGGCTTTTGGAGTAAAAGTGAGGCTAAGGCAACACGACGTTGTTCTCCTCCACTAAGGAGTGTAATAGGTTTATCTTCATATCGTTTTAAATCAAAGTGTTGAAGGATACGTTCAATCTTATCATCTAAATTCCAAGCATTGTGGTGCTCAATATAGCGTGATAATTTTTCATGTTCATCTAAAAGTAGTCTATTTTCAAAATCTTGTGAAAGGAGGTTGGAAAGTTCATTGTATCTTTGTTTTGCTGCGTTTAGTTCTTTTAAACCTGCTTCAACTGCTTGACGAACATTTGCTCCATCTTCAAATTCTGGTCTTTGGTCTAGCATTTTTATCTCTAGGTCATTTTGTGTGATACGTCTTCCCGCATCGGGGTCAAGTGTACCATTTACAATTTTCATTAAAGTAGATTTACCACTACCATTTTTACCAATAATTACAATACGCTCACCCTCGTCAACATGAAAGTCAACCTCAGTAAGAATTTTTTGTGCCGAATAATGTTTTGAAACTTTTTGTAGGTCTATGAGTGCCATTTTATATATACTTTTGATGTAATTTGTTTGTGTAATGATATCAATAAAGTGGTTAGGATAAACTTTTTTCAAAATATTGCCAAATATCAAGATTATGTTACGCAAATTACTATATTATTTCAAGAATTTATTAAAGGATTTTTTTTGGGTATATTTATACATATACATTTAATAGCAGCCATAGCTTGGATTGGCGGTTCGATTTTTATGTTTGTTTTAGGAGTTACGCTTTTAGATAAAGAAAAACAAAAACAGGTTTACCCTCATATCGGACCAATATTTGGTTATTTTGAAGTGGTTTCTCTTGTTGTTTTATTAGGTACGGGTCTTGTTATGATTATTAATAATGGGCTTTATGATCTTCTATTTACAGATGATAATTCTCTTATAGTGGAAACATTAAGAAAAAAACTGTTTATTGTTTTGATTATTGTTATTGCAACGGTAATTCATTTTATTATTGCGTTTAAGACAAATACAAAAGAGAGAACAAAGTTACAAAATTTTATATCTCGTGGTTCTTCACTTGTGATATTCTTTTTAAATCTGTTTGTCCTTCATTATGCGATAATGATTCGTTCGATGTTATAAGTTCTTCTATACACAACTCTTTTGCTGTAAACCATGTGGCAATTCCTTCATCATTGTATTGAAATTCTCTTTGATGTATTGGAATTACACTATTTCTCATTTTTGCACGAATTATGCCTACAACTATGAAAGAGATAAGTAGAGTTGCACCCGCAATAAAATAATCATATATATACCACACAATTAAAGCAAGAGTAGGCGTTGTAAATTGCAATAGTAATTTAATGCCAAACGCAGTAAAACGACATTTTTTTGAATGTAATGTTGGTGTCGGCTCAATAAGTTCTAAATAATCATTATTCATAAAAAGATTATATCAAAAAAGTAAAACTAAATAAACTTTAGCCATATAGACTAAAGTTTATTGATAAAACTTGCAACTATTAACTTTTTTTGCTAAAATACAATCAAATTAAAAAAAAGGACTTAATTATGGCTAAACATCAATTTCAAACAGAAGCAAATCAAATTTTACAACTTATGATACATTCATTATATTCAAACAAGGAGATTTTTCTTCGTGAATTAGTATCGAATGCATCAGATGCTCTTGATAAACTAAATATGTTAGTTTTAACAGATGAAAAATATAAAAATGTTACATTTGATCCTCGTATAGATATCTCAGTAGATAAAGAAAAGAAAACATTAACTATTAAAGATACTGGTATTGGTATGAATGAAGAAGATTTAATGAATAATCTTGGAACGATTGCAAAATCTGGTACAAAAGCATTTTTAGAAAATCTTACTGGAGACCAAAAAGAAGATTCTAATCTAATTGGACAATTTGGTGTTGGTTTTTATTCTTCATTTATGGTTGCGAGTAAAGTGGAAGTTATAACAAAAAAAGCAGGCGAAAATAAATCATTCAAATGGACTAGCGAAGGTGCTGGTGAATTTGAGATAGAAGATGCATCTAAAGAGTCTCACGGAACTGAAATTATTATGCATTTAAACGATGATGAAGGTGAATTTCTAGAAACATATTCTATTGAAAATGTTGTGAAAAAATATTCTGACCATATTCCTTTTCCTATTTTTATGGATAAAGAGAAAACTATTCCTGCTAAAACAGATGATGAAGGTAAAGAGTTAGAGCCTGCAAAAACTGAAATTGAAAATGTTCAAATCAATAATGCAAGTGCACTTTGGACAATAAGTAAAAATGAATTAAAAGATGATGATTATAAATCTTTTTATGAAACAATAGCTCACTCTTCTGAAGAACCTTTAACTTGGACTCATCATAGAGCTGAAGGTGCTATCGAATACACAACACTTTTTTATATTCCAAGTAAAGCACCTATGGATATTTTTAGAGTTGATTATAAGCCAGGAATCAAACTATATATAAATCGTGTATTTATTACTGATGATGAAAAAGAACTTATGCCTACATATTTACGTTTCTTACGTGGTGTAATTGATTCAAAAGATTTACCATTAAATGTAAGTCGTGAAATCTTACAATCAAATCCAACTATGAGTAAAATAAGAAATGCATCAGTAAAAAAAGTACTTTCTGAACTCTCTAAATTAATGAAAAAAGATTCTGATAAATATGAAACATTTTATAAAGAATTTGGTAATGTACTTAAAGAAGGACTTTATAGTGACTTTGCAAATCGTGAGAAAATTTTAGAACTCTTAAAATTTAATACTTTAAATTCGGAAGAAACGACTACTATTGAAGAGTTTGTTAAAAATGTTGATGAAGAGAAAAAAGAGATTTATTATTTAGCTGCTAAGAACTCTTTGGATATGTTAAGACACGCTCCTGTACTTGAAAAATTTAAAACTCGTGGAATTGATGTTTTACTTTTAAATGAAGAAGTAGATACTATTATCTTTCCAATGGTAACTGAATATAAAGAGTTTAAATTAGTATCTGCAGTGGATGCAAAGTTTGATGAAAGCGAAGATGATAAGAAAACAAAAGAAGAATTAACTGCTTCATACGAAGATTTTACTAAAAAATTAAAAGAAATTTTAGGTGATAGTGTAAAAAATGTTGAGGTTACAACTGAGCTTGTGGAGTCTCCTGTTGCAATTAAAATAGATAAAGAAGATCCATCGTACATGATGGCTCAAATGATGAAACAAATGGGACAAGCAACTGATACTCCTGAACCAGCACCAATTTTACAAATTAATCCAAAACATGAGTTAGTTGAAAAATTGAAAAATACATCTGATGTTAATTTAATTGAAGATGCAGCACATGTATTACTTGACCAAGCTAAACTATTTGATGGACAAGAACTTGATGATACAGCTGATTTTGTTGTTCGTTTAAATAGAATAATAGCTAAAGCATTATAATTATTTTGAATGAGTGTGCTTTTATTATACACTCATTCAAATATCCCTCAATAATATAAAAATTAATTTGTAAATACCACAAAAATATGATATCTTATATGTATGATAAAAAAATTTAAATTACTTAATAAATCACTAGAAAATCAAGATGTAAAATCACTTGAAGCAGAAGCTTCCCATATTTATAGTGACTTGATATTAACAGATTTAGTCGATTTACATCTATCAGAGTATGAATATAATCCTGCTCAAGCAGTTGAAGAACTAGGACTAGATGAAGAGTTGATACATGAATTGATAGAGGATTATGTTTCTCAAATCATAAAGTCTTTAGTGCCTTTTGAAAAAAATCTTCAAATATTACAAGAGTCTAAAAATAATGATAGAACTTTGGACTATACTTCTTTGAGGGAGCTAGCACATAAAAATTTAGGTGTTGCCAGAAACCTACGTATTAAAAATGCAGAAATATTACTTTATGAACTTATGAAAAAAGAGGATTTACAATATTTAATATTATGTTTAGATGCCCTGGAAGTTGCATCAATTAAATTAAATCCACAACGTGCTTATAATACATTAAAACTTATACAAGTGAAAAAACTTTTTAATATTTAGCTTTATTTGAGCGAATCAGATACTTGTTCTAATTTACCTTTATGTTTATTTATTATTTTAACTTGCTTCTTTTCTACGGGAAGAGCAAAGGCTAAAAGTATAAAAATAAAAGAAAATACTATGGCTGATAATATACTTAGGACTATTTTTAATTTAAAATCAGACATATTTTTTAGTTTTCTTGCACTTCATCTGTAATATAAATCCAAAATTCTTTATGTGAAAACCCTTTATTTAGAAAAAATATTTGTAAAATAGCAACTCTATATAGAGTAATGAGCATCTTTGCATAAGGAATAAATAAACTTAGACTCACTAACAAAGATTGTCGTTTATTGCCCTTTGATTCGAGCATTTCTTGCATACCAATATTTTTACTTAAATACATCCCAAACATGATGGAAAAAACAAAATTTAGTATTAGTCCAAAAATCATGTAAGCCATAAAATCTTGTTCATACATACCAACTATCATAATTATATTCCTATCTATTTTATATTTGTTTATTCTATCAAAAAAGTATTATAAGTTAGTTGAAGTCTCAAACTAAAGGGCTGAAATGTAACAATTAAATGTGCTAAAAGTGACAAAAAAAGAATTAACAACTTTATTTAAACATCTTTATACTATACTAAAGCACAAATTATTAAAAAGGTAATTTTATGGAAACTAATCTCATAATGGAGGGGTTTAAATTTATGTTTTTGGGAATGGGAACAGTTTTCCTATTTTTAATTATAATGATATTCGTAGTGTATCTAATGTCATTTATAATACATAGATTTTTCCCTGAACCACAACCGAATGAAAAACTTTCTGCCGGTACTGCTGGGAAAGATAATAGAAAAGTAGTTGCAGCGATAACAGCAGCAATCAAACATCATAGACAAGGTTAAGGATAATAATGGCTAAGAAATTTATAGATGTAATGGATACAACTTTTAGAGATGGTTTTCAGTCAGTTTTTGGTGGTCGTGTACTGATGGATGATTTTTTTCCAGCAGTAGAAGCCGCTAAAATTGCAGGAATAAACCACTTTGAATTTGGTGGTGGAGCTAGATTTCAATCTCTCTATTTCTATTTAAGAGAAGATGCATTTGAAATGATGGATAAGTTCCGTAAAATAGTAGGTCCTGATGCAAATTTACAAACACTTGCACGTGGTGTAAATACAGTAATGTTAGATACTGGTTCGAAAGAACTCATAGACTTACATGCTAAAATGTTTAAAAAACATGGTACAACTACTATTCGTAACTTTGATGCACTTAATGATGTTGAAAATTTAAAATATTCAGCTGAAAGAATTACGCATCATGGTTTAAAGCATGAAGTAGTTGTAACAATGATGGATTTACCACCAGGATGTACAGGTGCTCATAATGTAGATTATTATGAAAAAACTCTTCGTGATATTTTAGATAGTGAAATACCGCATGATAGCATCTGTTTTAAAGATGCTAGTGGTACCTCAAATCCACAAAAAGTTTTTGAAACTATTAAAATGGCGAGAAAACTGATTCCTGAAGATATGCACTTACGTTTGCATACGCATGAAACAGCTGGTGTTTCTGTAGCTGCATATATGGCTGCGTTAGAAGCTGGTGTAGATGGTATTGATATGGCAGCTGCACCTGTAAGTGGTGGAACTGCTCAGCCAGATATTTTAACTATGCTTCACGCTACTAAGGGTATGAATTATGACCTAGGTGGTTTAGAACTAGGAAAAATATTAACATATGAAAAAGAGTTACAATCATGTTTAAGTGATTATTTTGTACCGCCAGAAGCTACAATGGTATCTCCAATAATTCCATTCTCTCCAATGCCAGGTGGTGCACTTACTGCAAATACTCAAATGATGCGTGATAATGACATCTTAGATAAATTTCCAGAAGTAATTGCTGCAATGCAAGAAGTTGTTGAAAAGGGCGGTTATGGTACTTCTGTAACTCCAGTTTCACAATTTTATTTCCAACAAGCATTAAATAATGTAATGCAAGGTCCTTGGGAAGCTATTGCTCCTGGATATGGAAGAATGGTTCTTGGATACTTTGGTAAAACTCCAGTTGCACCAGATCCAGAAATCGTTAAAATTGCAAGTGAAAAATTAAATTTATTACCGACAACAGAAAAAGCAATTGATTTAGCAGATGCTGATCCAGCAAAATCTTTAGAAAGTTGGATAAATAGACTTAAAGAAGAAGATATAGAAATCACTGAAGAAAATATCTTTATTGCTGCTGCATGCCACGATAAAGGTATCTCTTACCTTAAAGGTGAGGGTGAGTTAAATATACGTAAAATATCTGAAATGAAAAAAGATTGTGAAGAAGGAAATACAAATATGGGTAATGGAAATTATACAGTAGTAGTTGATGGTCAAAAATTTAGTGTTCAGGTTGCTGAAGGTGATGCAAATATTCAAGTAGTTGCAGTTGATGGTGAAGCAGCAGTTGCTGCACCAACACCAAACGCACCGATTGGTGACGGTGTTGAGATTAAAGCATTACTTCCAGGTAGTGTATGGAAAATTGTTGCTAATCCAGGTCAAAGTGTAAACGAGGGTGATGTAATTATGATTCTTGAGTCTATGAAAATGGAAATTGATGTTGTTGCACCTAAAGGTGGTGTTCTCAAAACTATTAATGTTGCTACAAATGATAAAGTTGTAGAAGGTCAAGTCGTAGCAGTTATAGGATAAAAAATGAGAAGTATTTTAAATAAATTTCTTGCTTTGATGATGCTTTTTGCATTTGCATTTTCTGTAAATGCAGCAGCCTCTGAGCATGAAGAAGTAGGAAAGGCTTCTACGCATAAAGTGGAAAACTATAAAAGTAAGCCGATGTCTGAGATGATAATGGGCTTCTTAAAAGATACGGGTGTTGTTGCACTTATAAATCCAGATCCTAATGAACTAGATGCTCATGGTAATAAGATGAGTAATTTTCATAAGGGTCTTGGTCGTGTAATCATGATTTTAGTTACATTCTTCCTCTTTTGGTTGGCTATTGCTAAAGGTTTTGAACCACTCTTACTTTTACCTATTGCTTTTGGTGGCTTTTTGGCCAATATTCCAGTAGCAGATATTGCTGGTCCACACGGATTCTTAGGTGTTATTTATAATATGGGACTTTCGAATGAAATGTTTCCAATTATTATTTTTATGGGTGTTGGAGCAATGACTGATTTTGGTCCACTTCTCTCAAATCCTAAAACAGCACTTCTTGGTGGAGCTGCTCAGTTTGGTATATTTGGAACACTTGTTGGTGCTGTTGCATTATCACAAGCTGGATTTGTTGATTTTACGCTTCAACAAGCATCTGCTATTTCAATTATTGGTGGAGCGGATGGTCCAACATCTATCTTTATTGCGACTAAATTAGCACCAGAATTACTTGGAGCAATCGCTGTTGCATCATATAGTTATATGGCTATGGTACCTATTATTCAACCTCCAATTATGAGGGCTTTAACAACTGAAAAAGAACGTAAAATGAAAATGACAACACTACGTCACGTTTCTCGTTTAGAAAAACTTGTTTTTCCAATAGTTGTTTTATCTTTGGCAATTTTAGTTTTACCAGAATCTACACCACTAATTGGTGCATTTATGTTTGGTAATTTCTTAAAAGAGTCTGGTGTTGTTGAGCGTCTAAATGATACTCTTCAAAATTCATTGATAAATATTGTTACTATTTTCTTGGGTCTTGGTGTTGGCTCAAAACTAGCAGCAGATCAATTTTTAGTTCCTGATACAATGTTCATTATGGTTCTTGGAATTATTGCGTTTTCAGTAGGTACTGCTGCAGGTGTTTTAATGGCAAAATTCATGAATTTATTCCCAGGAAATAAAATTAATCCACTAATTGGTTCAGCTGGTGTTTCTGCAGTTCCAATGGCAGCTCGTGTGTCAAATAAAGTTGGTATGGAATATGACCGTACAAATATGCTTCTAATGCATGCAATGGGTCCAAATGTTGCAGGTGTTATTGGTTCAGCTGTTGCAGCTGGCGTACTTATCTCACTCTTTCAATAAGAGTAGAGAAAGTCACTTAAGAGATGTGTTTTTACACATCTCTATCTAAATTCTAAAACTTCACAAAGTTATTTATATTTTTCCATTACTGCAATAATTAAATTAATTATATTGCTACTTTTTGTTTTATCTATAAAAGCATCAGCTCCCAAATCTTCAGATTCTCTTTTGTTATTATCTCCAGTCATAGAACTGTTTACTATGATAGGTATATTGTTAGTATTTTTGTTTGCTCTTAAATTTTGAATAACTGTAAAACCTGACATTTCAGGCATTTCAATATCAGTGATTATAACGGGAACAATGGTATTTGCTTTTTCAGCTAATGAATTTACATACGCAATAAGCTTTTGACCGTTATTAAATAATTTCATATTTATATTTGCTTTTTCAAATAATTGTATGAGATGCCTTTGTGCAGTTCTAGAATCTTCTGCAATTAGCACTGTTCCATTTTTTAACTTATCAGGTATTTGTATATTTTCGAGTAGTTCAATATCTTTGTCAACATTTGCTAAGACTTGAGGTATGACGTCTGCAAGTAATTTTTCATAATCGAGTATTAAACAAAGACTACCATCTTCAAGTCTCGTATCATTAATTACCACTCCTTCATCTTTTAATCTATAGCTATCTGGTGCATGCATCTCATTCCAATTTTTTTTGACAACTCGAAATGCAGACATAATTCTAAGACCTATTATTACTCCATTAAAATCACAAACTAAAATATTTGATTTTTGTATATCATCTTTACTTAGTGTTACCCCTAACCAAGCTGGTAAATTTAATATTGGAATTTGCATTTCACGAAGTATAATACTACCTTCAAGCAGAGGATGGGAAGAAGGTAATTGAGTAAGGTAATGGTTTTTAGCCTCAACAACTTCCCTTGTTTTAAAAACATTAATCGCATAATAAGCTGAATCAGCTCTGTCACTTACTCTAAAAACTAATAGTTGAAGTTCATTATTTTTTGCTAGGTTAGTTGCAGCATCAACATTGTCAAGTACGGACATTATTTACCTCTAAATTAAATATGTCTTAATACTACCAAAAAGAAAATGAAATATGCTTGAATCTTAGTAATGAAATGTTAGAATATATTAATTGATTGTGTGGGAGTATTTATTGTGAGAATATTGGTATTATTATTTTTGTTATACACGTTTGCTTTTGGCAAAGTTTATTATTCAAGGGTTGACCCATATGAAATTAGAGATGTTTCATCAAATGTTTCGGGTCAAGTTTTATATACTAATGAAAATATGTTTGGTCGAAAATTGTCAAATAAAGCATTTATAATAATTGATTCTAAATTAGATGAAGACGAATTGAAATCTATTGGTGATAAGCTGAAATACTTTAAAAGTACATTAGAAACAAATCAAAAAATTCTTACTAATCTTAGAGATGCATTAAAAAGAAAAAAAGAGAATTACAAAAGAATTGAATCGCTTAGTATCAAGTCACGCGTAGAGAAAGATAGAGAATTTTATGATGTAATAAATAGTGAAAATAGTTATCTATCAACATTAAAGGAGATTAATTCACTTAAAATAAATATAGCTGACTTGAAATTAAGAACAAAACAATTAACTACTCATATAAATGATAAAAAAATCAGCGCAAAAGGTTTTGTTTTATATGCATTAAAAGTGAAACCTGGAAATGTGGTGAATATGGGAACACCCTTAGCTACTGTTGCTGATGTAAGTAAAGCTATATTGAGTATTTATCTCGATAAAGATGAATTGTCAAACATTAAAGATAAAGTTATATTTATAAATGGTAAAAAAACAAAGTACAAGATTTCTCGTCTTTCTAAAATTGCTGATTCTAAAAATATATCTAAATATATGGCACAAATTATTATAAAATCACCAAAAATTTTTTCCACATTAGTAAAAATAGAGTTAAGAGATACTAAAAATGAAAAGTAGTATTACAGCTTGTCCACTTGATTGTTATGATGCCTGTGGAATTATTTATGATAATGAAAAAATTAAACCATTTAAAAAAGGTCATACTTCTGGATTTTTATGTCCACATTTGAACCATTATGAGAATCATAAGCGAATTCTCAAACCTAGCTACAAAGGTGAAGAGATTACAATGAATGAAGCTCTTTTAAAATTAAAAGAGATTTTATCATCAACATTAAAAAGTGATATTTTGCATTATAGAGGAAATGGAAATTTTGCTTTAATGCAAGAGGTGACTGATCATTTTTTTGCACGTTTAGGTGCAAATTTAACTGATGGAAACTTGTGTGATGGTGCTGGCGAAGCTGGTATTATAAATGGACGTGGCAGTAATAAAAATATGCCTTTAAATGAAATCGACAAATCTGATGTAGTTATATTTTGGGGAAGAAATCCACATACCACATCATCTCATATTTTACCTCTATTAAAAGATAAAAAGATAATTGTGATTGATCCAATAAAAACAAAAATAGCGAAAATGGCAGATATATTTATTCAGATAAAACCACATACTGATATATATTTAGCAATGCTTCTTTCAAGATTTATTCATATAAATGATAGTCTAGATGAAAAATTTATTGAGAAATATGCCAGTGAATTTGATGATTATTATGAATTAACACAGGGCGTTAGAATTAAAGCCACATTAGAAAACATAGGTGTGACTCTTGGTCAAATTGGCGATATATTGAATTTATGTATAGATCAAAAAGTTGCTATAGTTTGTGGAGTTGGTATACAAAAATACAGAGATGGTGCTGATGTGATACGTGCTATAGATGCGTTTGCAGTCTCTCTTGGTTTGTTTGCAAAAGAGGGGAGTGGTGTTGCGTATTTAGGCAATTCGAAAGAGGGTATATCTTCTCCATTTGAAACAAAATCAAAAAAAGTTTCTAAAGTAAATACAAAATTTGATGAATTTGAAACTGTTTTTATTCAAGGTGCAAATCCTATTGCTCAAATGCCTGATAGTATAAGAGTACGAAATGCATTGGAAAAAACTACCAATGTAATCTATTTTGGATTACATGAAAATGAAACAAGTGAGATTGCAGACTTAATTATTCCTGCTAAAACTTTTTTAGAAAAAGATGATATTCGTACCTCTTATTCAAGTCATGTGTTAATGATTATGAATAAACAGATTGAAAATGATATAGGGATTAGTGAATATAATCTTTCTGCATATCTTTGTAAAGAATTTGTAATAGAGTTACAATCTGAATCAGTGTATTTAGAACATTTTAAAAATTTTGGAATCAGAAATATTCATGGTTGTGTAGAGGTTGAGGGTTTAGATACTTTACCATATAAAAATGGCTTTGATACTGATGATGGTGAATTTATTTTCTTAGATGAATTTGATGCACAACAGAATAATAATGATAATGACTTTAATCTAATTACAATGAAAAGTCCAACAAGTTTAAACTCTCAATTTAAACGCAGTGAGTATGTTTATTTAAACTCTTCTTTAGGGTATAAAGATGGAGAAGTGATTACTTTGCGTTCAGTAAATGGTACTTTAGCCTTAGCAGTAAAAAATAATGATGCTTTAAGAGATGATACTATTTTAATATATAGTGGAACAAAAGGTGTTAATAATTTAACAACTTCAAACCATTCCTATGAGGGTAAAAATGCTGTTTATCAGGAAAATAAAATAACAATTATAAAATAGAGTTATCCTATTGTTAATATAACTTATACTTATGTTATTATTTTAAATTTACTTTTATATTGTAGTAGTATAATTACTACAACTTTACGAGAGTAAGAGTAAATAATTGCCAATGAAGATATTCGTGGTCACAAAGGAAAAAGATGAGAAAAGTTATATTGGGTATAAGTGTATTAGTAATTACACTATTTATGTCAGGGTGTTCTACAATGCACATGGGTTGGACTGCAGTAACAGGACAACACAAGTTAGATGATGGTGCGATGAAAGCATATGATGATATGTTTACATCAGTTGTTGAAAACGGTGATCCTGCACGTGCAATGATGAATGAGTACAAAGTTTCTGATGATGTTGAAAATGCAGATGTAATCGAGTCTATCAAAGCACTTGCTGAAGAGTACAATATGCGTGTAACTGGTGATACAAAAATGTTTACTATTGCAGATGCAAAAGCAAATGAAGTAAAATATGTTGAAAATGTTTCAATGTGTAGTTTGTATATTGCGAAAAAATTCTTAAACCACTCAAGATATTTTGGTGGATTTATGCCATGTAGAATTATGCTTGTAGAGTATGGTAATGGTGATAGATACCTTATTACTATGGATTTAACATTAGCTATTCATGGTGGATACCCACTTCCTCCTGAAATGTTAAAACTTGCAACTCATGTTCAAAAAGCAATGGTAGAAATTCCATCTCGTGCTGCTAAAGGTGACTTTTAGTCTCTGCTAGTTTTTACACAATCTTATACAAATCTCTTTTGAAGAGGTTTGTATTTTTTAAATTTTCCTCTCCTTAACAATTTTCAACTTCAATAAAATTAACAAACTCTTTTTTTAATGTAACTCTTTTGTATGATATAATTAAAATTATAAAAATAAGAGAATGAATTATGAATATAAAAGAATTAGATAAAAAATATGTACTTCCTACTTATGCAAGAGCAGATGTGGAATTTGTAAGTGGCTCAAACGCAACATTAGTGGACTCAGAAGGTAAAAAGTATATTGACTTTACATCTGGAATAGGTGTTGTCTCTGTTGGACATGCAAATGAAAGAGTAAGTAAGGCTATCTGTAATCAAGTATCAAAGCTCACACACACTTCAAATCTATATTTTATTGCACCACAGGCTGAAGCTGCTCAAAAAGTTGTAAACGCAAGTGGATATGATATGCAATGTTTTTTTGGAAATAGTGGTGCAGAAGCAAATGAGGGTGCTATTAAAATTGTTAGAAAGCATGGCGAACGTGATGGTGAAATAAAAAGATATAAAATAATAACGCTAAATCACTCTTTTCATGGCAGAACAATTACGACCGTAAAAGCTACTGGACAAGAATCTATGCATAACTATTTTGGTCCATTTCCTGATGGTTTTGTTTATGCTGATGGTCTTGATGAGATTGAATCTCTTTTAGATGATCATACTGCAGGTGTAATGATTGAGCTTATTCAAGGTGAGGGTGGTGTTGAACCTCAAGATAAAGAAAAAGTTCAAAAACTTGCAAAATTGTTAAAAGAAAAACATATACCATTAATTATAGATGAAGTACAAACTGGTGCCTATAGAGTTGGCGAGTTTACCGCTTCTCAAGCTTATGAAATTGAACCTGAAATTATCACTTTAGCAAAAGGTGTTGGTGGTGGTGTGCCTGTTGGTATAGTTATGACAACTTTAAAAGAGGTATTAAGTGCAGGGGATCATGGATCTACCTTTGGTGGTAATTATTTGAGTAACATTGCAGTTTGCGAGGT
>Ga0256826_1000368_pt1 | contig 27223 bp, 29 predicted proteins | sample CV79metaG_FD_185975 | JGI IMG/M metagenome (GOLD analysis project Ga0256826, IMG submission 185975) | Hydrothermal vent microbial communities from East Pacific Rise, Pacific Ocean - CV79 | ecosystem: Environmental > Aquatic > Marine > Hydrothermal vents | place: Pacific Ocean: East Pacific Rise...
GACCATGCAATGCACCAGACTTTTCATGACGGTGAACCACACCATATTCATAATATTTGAGAGGTAAATCACGGTAAGATTTTCCTGTCTGTTTAAATATCTGAATATGACCAATACAGTTCATAGGTTTAACCCCATACTCTTGGTCATCAATAGTAGTTAAGTACATATTTTCACCATAACAAGCATAATGACCAGAAGTTCTCCACATGTCAGCTTTTAGAATCTCTGGACCACGAACTTGTTGGTAACCTCTTCTTCTGTGTGCTTTGTGTAAGATATTTTCAAGTTTTTGTCGAAGTTTTGTCCCTTGTGGCATCCAAAATGGTAATCCAGCTCCAGACTCCTCATCAAACATGAAAAGACCCATCTCTGCCCCAATCTTTCTATGGTCACGTTTTTTTGCCTCTTCCATCATTTTAAGATACGCTTTTAGTGATTCTTTATCTGCAAAGGCTATACCGTAGATACGGGTTAGCATCTCAGCTTTTTCATCACCACCAAGATAAGCACCTGCGACACGAGTCAGTTTAAAGTTGTGAAGAAATCTTAATGCAGGAACATGAGGTCCTTGACATAAATCTTCAAAGTCACCTTGTTTGTATACAGAAACAATTTCATCTGGAATTCTTGTAAGTACGGCTTGTTTTAAGTCATCATCTGCAAATTTTGTTAATGCTTCCTCTTTTGTAATTTCGTACTTTTCAATTTTATATTTTTTCTTGATGAGTTCTTTCATCTTTTTTTCGATTTTCTTTAAATCTTCTTCACCAATTTTTTCATCAACTCTAAAATCATAGTAAAAACCTTCATCAACAGTAGGTCCTACGAAAAATTTAGCATTGGTATAAAGTTCTGTAATGGCTTGTGCCATAAGGTGTGCTGTAGAGTGTCTTACAATCTCTAAAGACTCAGCTGAGTTATCATACTCAATCGCCTTTGCATCAGGGTTCTCCCCAGCACTTTGTGTGTCTATAATGTTTCCTTGGTTATCAATATAACCGATTAAATTTTCATTCAAAATAAGCCTTTTGCTTTACTATAAATATTGCGCGTATTATAGCTTTTTTAGCTTAAGAGGTTAATTTGAAAAAATCTAATATTTTTTGTTTAAAAATATTAAGCATAAAATAATATTTAATATTTTATAATATTTAATATTATTTAAAAATATTAAGGAGGTTTGCAATGAGAGCAGGGTTAATAGGAATCACAATAGGTATTTCAACAGCAATGGCATTAAGAAATGAACATCCTTTAACCTCACAAGTGGTGAAACTTTCTCTTGTTAATGAAATCCTTACCATTATAATTTTTGGTCTAACAGAAATATCATAAGGCTTTCACACATAATGTGTTAACATTCCATTTAAAATGTCAATAAACTTTTTATCAATAAAGGAAAATTAATGGAACTTTTTGGAACAGATGGAGTGCGTGGTCTGGCGGGGGGGAAACTAAATGCAATGAATGTGATGCGTTTGGCTTTGGCTGCTGGAATTCATTTAAAAAAAACAAGTAAATATAACAAAATTTTAGTAGGAAAAGATACCCGACGATCAGGCTACATGATAGAAAATGCTTTGGTTTCTGGGTTAACAGCCGTTGGGTTTGATGTGGTTCAAATAGGACCGATGCCCACTCCTGCTATCGCTTTTATTACTGAAAATATGCGTTGTGATGCTGGAATTATGATTACGGCTTCCCATAATCCCTTTTATGATAATGGTATAAAATTTTTTGATGCTGATGGTAATAAAATAAATAAAAATTGCGAACAAGATATTGAAGAGCTTTTCCATGACTTTGAACGTCTTGAACAATCTTATGTAACAAAAAAAGAGATAGGAAAATCTCAACGGATAGAAGATGTTATTGGTCGATATATCGTTCATATTAAAAATTCATTTCCTAAAAAATACTCTTTATATGGAAAAAGAATAGTCGTTGACTGTGCTAATGGGGCATCTTATATTGTAGCACCAACAGTCCTGGCTGAATTGGGGGCAGATGTTATCCTTCTTGCTACTGAGCCAAATGGATTTAATATCAATACAAACTGTGGTGCAATGCATCCTGAAGTTTTGGCTCAAAAAGTTTTAGAAACACGAGCTGATATTGGAATTGCACTTGATGGAGATGCGGATAGAATTGTTATTGTAGATGAAAAAGGGGAAGTGGTTGATGGTGACAAACTTATTGGTGCATTGGCTGTTCATCTAAAAACAGAAAAAAAATTATTAAATGATAAAATAGTTGCTACGGTTATGAGTAATCAAGGACTTGAAGAGTATTTAAAACTTCATGGTATCACTTTAGAACGTTCTGATGTGGGTGATAAACATGTGTTAGAGGTTATGAACAAAATCGGTTCTAATTTTGGTGGTGAGCAAAGTGGACATGTTATTTTTTCTGATTATGCAAAAACAGGAGATGGTTTGGTTTCTGCCTTACAAGCATTTGCCTATATGATAGAGAACAATAAAACAGCAAGTGAGGCATTTAATGTTTTTGACCTTTATCCCCAAGAACAAGCCAATATTAAAATTTCTCATAAAATTCCGATAGAAGAGATTATGGAAGTAGATGTTCTTTTTGCTGAGATTGAAGCTTTAGGGATGCGTCATTTGGTTCGTTATTCTGGTACTGAAAATCTTCTACGTATTTTACTTGAGGGGAAAGATCAATATGCCTTACATAAAATGATGGATAAAACAGTCTCTTTCTTCAAAAAGGCACTTGCATGATGCGTTCATTACTAGTTTTCTTTTTTGTATTTATTGGAACATTTATTATAGATCAAAGCCTTAAAGTGATGGCGATGGAAGCTGTAAATGGTGTAGAGTATGCTACGATTTTAAAAGGTTCATGTATAGATTTAGAATTACATTACAATAAGGGTGTGGCTTTTTCTCTTTTAGAATTTTTAGGTGACAACTTAAAGTGGTTACAACTTGCTTTAATTATTGGTATTATTTTTTATATTTTTTATGAAAATTATATTAAGACTTTGGCTTTTCCTTTGGGGCTAGTTGTTGGTGGTGCATTGGGAAATCTCTATGATAGATTTATTCATGAAGGGGTGATTGATTATGTGGCTTGGCATTGTGGTTTTGATTTTGCTGTATTTAACTATGCTGATATTATGATTGACTTAGGGGTTTTTATTATTTTATTGTTGTCATTTTTAGAATATCGTAGAGAGAAAAAGAGAATTTAACTAAAAGAGGATATTTATCCTCTTTTTTATAAAATAGTTTGTTATTTATATTCATTGATGTAGTGAGTGAGCTCACCTACTGTTTTACAACCATTTCTCATCGCTTCATCTATTATTTCTTTTGTAAAAGTTATTTTCATAAACTATCCTTTAAAACTAAGATTTATGTAAGTATATCAAATTAATTTTAAATTTATAATTAATAATTAAGAAAATTTTAATAAATAGTTTCAGCCTGACCATAAAGATTTTCTATTTTTAGAACCAATGCATCTCTTATCTTTGACCATTTTAAAAGTGATTCAATACGTTGCTTTGCCTCTTCAAAAGAGACCAGTCGAGCAGGTTTTTTATCAATAAGATAAATGATATGATATAGATGTTCTGTTGCTATGACATCATTAATAAGTCTTTGTTTTTTATATTTATAGGCTTTATTAAAAAGATTTGCAGGAGCTTGATCTCTGGTTAACCAGCCACCATGTACTTGTCCTGAGTATTTTCTTTCCATATTTTTAAAGTTTTCCTTAATATTATTAGAGGTTTTTAAGGTAGCAAGTATGCTATTCGCTTCATTTTTATCTTGAAAAACAATGTTTTTTATAAGTATGGCATCAGGTAAATTAAATTTATCGGGATTATTGTTATAAAAATCTTTTATCTCATTTGGACTAATAAATGTATTTTTAAACTGATTTTCTTGGTAAACAGTTAGTGCAATATCACCTTTGATAGCACGTATCTGCTCTTTGCTTAGTATTTTTCCTGTTTTTTGTTTATAGGCTTCAGTGGCTAATCTTTTCTGCTTTGCAAAAATTTCATTAAATTTAGTACTTTTAATAAGGGGACTCTTTAAAAGTTCAGCATGAATTACTTCTCGTTTTATCAGTTTTTCTATTAGTTTATCATATTGAGTTTTATCAAGTTGTTCATATCCTGGAGGAATAAGACTATCTGTAATTTGATGACCATTGACTGTTACCAATACTTTTCCAAAAAGTAGACTTGAACTGAGCGCTAAAGTTGTCAATAATATGTTTATTGTTTTTTGCATGTTTCTAATCCTTTTATATTTATATCGGGATTTTAACATAAAATTTGTGAAAAAACTGTGTTCTTTACCTAAGTTGATTATTCTATTGTTTCTGCAACAAAAGTTTTGGTGACTTGTCCCCCAAATTTATAAATATCTTCTTCTAAGCTTACATAAAGTTCATCACCTGATTGTGGAAATACTTTGACATTATTCTCAATCAAATTTTCTTCATAAGCACGAATAAAACAAGCGACCATCCCTGTACCACAAGCCAATGTCTCATCCTCTACACCACGTTCATAGGTACGAACATAGAGGCTATTCTCTTTAACTTTACAAATGTTGACATTGCAGTTATATTTGTTTCGCAAATGACGAGCTTCCTCTATGTCAAACTCTTTGATCTCATCTCTTATTGCAACCAAATGAGGTACTCCTGTATCTATGAACCACCACGTCTCATTCTCCTCTTCTATCTCTTGGCTAAGAATAATAGGTTTTGTCATATCTGATACAACATAGTTTCCATTGACTTTGGCTCGGATAACACCTGCTCCTGTTAAAAATTCAGCTTCTCCACCTTGTGAGATACCTTTCTCCATCGCAAAGTGTGCAACAGCACGTGAGGCATTACCACACATGGTAGCACGGCTACCATCTGAGTTATAAAATTCCCATTCAAAATCATACTGCTCATGAGGGATAAGTACTACCAATCCATCTGCACCCACACCATTTTGACGATGACAAAGTCGTTTTGCTAATTTAGAACGGTCTTTCTTTTTCTTTTTTATTATCATTACAAAATCATTACCGTTTGCAGAGTATTTGGTTACAGTCATCTTGTTTCCTCATATTTTTTGTAAGTATTACATAATTTGGATTAAAAGCTTAAAGGTGTTTGGCTGAGGTGAAGAAAATTTTGAGTTGTTACTAAGAGGTTTCTTGTTTTTTACGACTTTTTACAAACCATGTGAAAAGAAGTAAACCTGTGACAATTAGAAGAGCATTTCCTAAGTAATCATGTGCTAAAGAGAAGTTATTACGTTCTTGTAGAACCAGTTGAGTTACAAACCAAATTCTAAAAACATTCATCGCCAAGATAAATAGATAACCCATGAGAGCCCATTTTAGTTTATGTACAATGGTTGAAGGAAACGCAATGATAGAAGCGAGAAAGAATAGATAGGGAATCATACCGTTACAGGCTTTTTCTATCACTAAAGCATAGTGATTATTAATGATAATACGATGTTCTTTCATCATCCCTTCAGGTAATGATAGCGAGGTTAGAAAACTGGTAAAGTTAGTTTGTTGATTGTTTATGTTAAAACTTAAAGGTGATATATCCCAATAAAAAAGTCCAAATAGGAGGGCAATACCAATCCAATAGGTTAATAGAAAAGTTTTCATTTTATAGTTTGCCTTATAGAAATATGATATATATTAAATTATTATATGTGATATTATATTATAAAACTATTAATGCAAACTTAATAATTAATTTAAAAGTTTAAGTTTAAATTAATTATTTGATAAATTTTGGTGCTTCTCCTGTAAGAGCATTGGAAGCTTTGTTTTTTAATTTAGGTGGAGGAATAGGTATATTCTGTGCCATAAAGACTTGTGCTTCTTGCCCTTTTGTTTTAATTATTGCTAGGAATTTATCTTTTTTCTTACTTTGATAAACTTTAAAAATTTCAACATTTTTTGCAATGACATCAACTTCGACATGTTGTTCATTTCTAAGAGGAATATCATATTTTCCCCCCTCTATACGTAAAAGTGTATTCTTTTCTTTATACACTAACCAAACCACTTTTGAAATGGCTTGTCCATATAAAGAGTGGGTTGTTTTTCTTAGGGTAAGTCTATGAAACTTCTCCTCTTTCGTAATAGTAATATTATGGTCAGAGTGCATTAAATCCATATAAAGAGTACTACTCCCCTTAAGTGTTTTTGTTGATTTTTGTAAATATTTAAAGAGGTGTAGATTTGAATTACGTAAGATGTCAGCACTTTTATAAAGTGCCATAAGAACTAAAGAAAGTAGGGTGATGGAGATAAGTACCTCTACTAATGTAAAGGCTGATTTTTTTTGTTTCATTTTTTTTAATCTTCCATAATCCCAATACGTACAGCTTCTTCATAGGAAGTGTCTCCTGCAATGAGCATATCTTTAAGTTTATCTGCAATGGTTCTCATCCCCATTTTTTTCATCTCTATTCGGATTTGATGATCATTGAGTCCATCTTTCATCATCTCTTTAACTTTATCATTCATAATGAAGAGTTCACCTACAGCTTGTCTCCCTTTATAGCCTGTAAAGTCACACTCTGTACACCCTTTGGCTTTAAAGTAAACACCATTAGGAAGGGAAAGTTCATCTCTTGTAGTCGGATCAAGAGGTGTGGCTTCTTTACAGCTTGTACAGAGTTTACGGGTAAGTCTTTGAGCCAATACACCTAAAAGGGTAGAGGTTAATAAAAAGTCTTCAATTCCCATATCTATCAGTCGTGAGATAGCAGAGGTTGCATCATTGGTATGGAGTGTTGAAAGCATTAAGTGACCTGTTAGTGCTGAACGTAGTGAAATATCAGCTGTCTCTGCATCTCGAATCTCCCCAACCATAATAATATCTGGGTCTTGTCTTAAGATAGAACGTAATCCTGCTGCAAAGGTGAGTCCCACTTTTGCATTCACTTGAATCTGGTTAACATTTTCAGCGTTGTACTCAACAGGGTCTTCAACGGTAATAATATTTTTATCAGGGGTTGCGATGTGCTGTAGACAGGCGTGCAGGGTGGTTGATTTACCTGAACCTGTTGGTCCTGTTACGAGTATCATCCCATGAGGATGGGTTAAGAGTCTGTTTAAGTCCTTAGTAATGTCATCGGTAAAACCAAGTGTTTTAAGTGTAGGGATGCTTTCCGAGGTCATGAGAAGTCTCATAACAACACGTTCTCCATGATAGGTAGGTAGAACAGAAACCCTAATGTCTAAAGTGTTTCCAGAGATACTAACTTGGGTACGACCATCTTGAGGAATCCTTTTTTCAGCGATATCAAGGTTTGAGATAACTTTAATCCGTGAAATAACCAATGCTGTAATGTTTTTATCAATATCTAAATGTTTTTTTAATGCACCATTGATTCTAAGACGTACTTCACCTTTTTTTTCTAAAGTTTCGATGTGAATATCGGAAGCACCTTTTTTAATGGCTTGGAAAAAGAGTGAGTTTACCAGTTTTACAACAGGAGCTGATTCTTCATTTGAAAGTAAATCTTGTGAGTTACGAATAAAGTCAAGTAAATCAGATTCCACTTCTATAATATCATCTGAAGAGGTATCGACATTTTCAAAATCAGACCCTGTTTGAATCTCTTGAAATTTATGTGAAAGACGCTCAAAGCTTCCTTCATCAAGTTCTACCACAGGGTAATCGATGTTGATTTTTGCCAAGTGGTTTAAAGCAATAGAGAGGGTCTCTTTTTTAACAATCGCAGAGACCTGATTTTTTACATTCGCAAAAAGTAGATGATGTTGCATTGCCAATCTATTATCAATCTCATCGTTCCAGACAGGTTCTAAATTTGTATTTTCGAGAAAGGGTAGTTGTATCATTTTATTGACCTAAATAAGGCTGTTTCCAGCCTCTCCTTATAGTTATCTTATTGATTAACATTTGAAAAAGTTGTTCCTTCATTGTATTCAATACCTGTATTGATGTTGTTCAGGTCAACACGACTTTTTTGACTTAGGGTATCCATAATAGATTCACTTTGAATATATTCACTCTCTTCTGTATAAGGTGTATACTCTTCTACTACAGGGACACTTATGGTTGATGGTGTTGTTTCAGAGTAAGTATCATACGGTTGAACATAACTTTGTTGTACAGGTTGGGTGACAACTTGTGCTTTCATGGTTTGTCTATTCTCAATCACTGGAGTATAGTTTGTTTGTGGTTGTGAAGGGGTTAGATAGTTACGTTTTATGTTGTTACTTGATTCCCCTGAAAAAGTTACATGTCGACGGCTAGAATTTGTAGGTGATTTATTCTCCAATTTATCAAATATAATCTTATTGTATTGTTGTTGTACTGATTCTAACTCATCTAAGTTTCTACGTAGGCTACTTAAATCAGAACTTTTTTTAATAATATATGGTGTAATATAAATTACAACATTTACTTTAGATGCAGAGTTCCCTTTAGAGGTAAATAGTTTTCCCAAAATAGGAATATCACCTAAAATAGGCACTTTTGTAATACTTTTACCATCAGAACTTTTAATAAGTCCCCCTAAAATAATGGTTTCAGCATGGTTTACAATGGCGTTTGTTTTAACCGATCTTTTTGTGGTTGTTGGTCTATCTGCTGATGTTCCTGAACCTGGTAAAATATCTTCAATGGTTGTTTCAATTTCCAATGAAACTTTGTTGTTAGATGAGAGTCTTGGCTTTACTTTGAGGGTAATACCAATATCTTCACGTGAGTAGTTATTTAGGACATTAGATGAACCTTGTGTACTCTGTTGTGATTGTGTTAAAATAGATTGGGTTCGACCCACATAGATACTAGACTCTTTATTGTTGGTTGATAGAACAGATGGTTTTGATAAAATTTGTGCAGCACCATTTTGTTTTAACAAGTCAAGTTTTGCACCCAATGAGAATACTTTTGTAATTCCTGAATCAAAGGAGAATCTACTTGGTGTTTCTGTTCCAACAACATTTCCTGCATCATTATAAATAGTTTTTGAACCACCTTGGTTCAAGAAACCCATCAATGAACTCGAAATTGCCAAGGCAGGAGCTCCTGCATTTCCAGCTAAAGAGAATAGACCATTTGAGGTAATTGAACCCCCATTGAATCCATATTTTAAACCGATATTTTCAGCTAAATTGGTATTAACTTCTACAATTTTAGCTTGAATATAAACTTGTGATTTTTCAACATCAAGTAGTTTGACTGTTTCTAAGATATTTTGATACTGCTCCTCATTGGCTAAAACAATTAAGGCATTTCGTTCCAAATCAGAGGCGATAACAGCTTTTTGTGGAGGTTTAGCAGTTGCACCACCTTTGAGTGGAATTGTCCCTGTACTGCTGTTGGCTACTCCTGTCAGTTGAGGTACAATTTTACTTAAAATCTTTTCCATATCTTCAACATTTGAGTTTTGAAGTGGAATAACATGCATTTTTTGCCCTTCAATTTCTCCCGAAGGTGTATCAAGTTGTTGAACGTATTGCTCTAGTCTACTTATATTTCTATTTTTACCTATTAATATAATGGCATTTCCATTGGTATCTTGTAATACATCAACTTTTTCACTCACAATGTCTTGAGGGAAAAGTGCTTTTGACATGTTTTGAATATTGGGAAAAACATCTTTGACCCTTGCATTATTTAGGGTAATGATTTTACTTTGTTTTGCTTGTCTGTTTTCAATTTTATCAATTAGTTTTTTGATTGATTTTAATGTACTAGGGTAAGCAGTAATGGCTAAAAGGTTATTTTTTTTAAATGAGACTACTTTGGCACTTTTGTGAAGCAGTGGTTTAATTTTAGTACGGATAACAGCTGAATTGACATTACTTAGTTGAAAAACTACCGTTTTCATTGTTCCATCACCACTTGTAATGTTTGATGTTACGGGCAAACCTACTCCAGCAGCTGTAGAACTTTTTACCACAACATAGTAATCACCTTTGTTTACTAAGGTCATTTTTTTGGTTTCTAAAATAGCATTTGCTAAAGGGATGAGTTCAGTTTTTTCAATAGGTTTATTAGAAACAAAGTTAATTTTTCCTTTTATCTCTCCATCTATTAAAATATTTTTACCTGTAATTTGACCAACCATTTTAATAAAATCACTAATCTTTAGGTCTTTAAAGTTAACATCTACTTTTTCTGCATGAGCTTGAACTCCTAATGCTAAGATAAGTCCTAATACCAGTTTATTTAATTTCATATTCTAAATCCTCGCTTCTACCATTTCTTTGAACGGTTAATGTTAAATTTTCTATATCTTCTATATCTTTAAAAAAAGTCATGGCTGCACCATAACTGTTTAACTCTTCTGCATTGATTGCAGTGAGAATATCTCCCCGTTTAAGTCCTAACTTTTCAAAATCACTCCCTTTTTTTACAAAGTTAATTTTAAATCCATTAAGTTTTCCATCAATCTTGTTTTCACCTATCCCTATATCTTTCCAAATTTTATCAACATCTTTTGTATAAGAGGTTAAGAGGTTTCGATTAATTAATCTTTTTCCATCTTCTTCTATGATTCCATTTTTATTATTATTTCTTTTTGTCACAATATGTTTTTTAACAGGAGTGATAGCTGATAATTTTTTACCTGTTGTTTTAATTTGACTAATATTTAATTTAAAATCTTTTCCATCTTTTGTAAACACTGCATAGTTTAGTGTTGCCGAGCTAAGTTTAAATCCATCAATCTCATCACCTTTGCTTAAAACAGTAGTTTTATTGGCTTTTTCGACAGTAACTACGAGAGCATCTGATGCATTATAAAGTGCTAAAAGTTTAATCCCTTTCATCGATGCAACAATAGGTGCTACGGTAGGTTTTACATCAGGGATGCTAATGGTTGCAGCTGGATTACTTAGTTTTACCCTCCAATAGAGTGCTTTTGCTTTTGTATCTTTCGTATACTCTTCACCATGATTTGGCAAAAGAAACAGAGAAACAGCCATCCAAATAATTTTTATGATGACAATAATTGATAAAAAATATATAAGGGTAGAAAAAAGTTTATTTTTTGTTAAAGCTTTCATATTTCCATACTCCTTTCTCATCTTTTTTTAAAAATTTTTTAAAACTTTTAATATTTTTTGTCATAGGGAAAAGGATTTTAATATGTTGTGTCATAATTGTAAAATATCCATCCAACGAACCAAATGAACCAAACCCTTTCATGGTGATGTGTGTAGGGTCCATAACTGAATAGGTTGCTTTAAACATCTCTAAACCTTGTCCACCCATGTTTGGTATATTGTCATCTATATTTAAATTATCTATTTGTAGGGTGTTGTAAAGAAAAAATATATTGAGTTTCAAATCAGCTGAATGTGCTGTTTTCACCCCTTTAACATAAATATCAGCATTGCTAATGTTTAATCCGTACCATGTATCTTTAAGTGTTTCATTACTTATAATAATATCTTGTTCTTTTAGCTTTTTTTCTAATAAATAGTATAACTCTTGTTTGGGAGCAAAGAGCCATAGTAAAATAAGGGATAGAAAAAATCCACCAATAATACGTTTTACCATTTGCATGTTAACTCCATTGTAAATTGATTTTTAGCACTTTCTTTAATCTGTAAATTTGTAATCTGTACAGGCATATTAATTAACTTATTATTGAGTTTATTGAGTTCATTAGAGGATAGATTAACATATGAAGCAAGTAACTTTTTTGATTTTTTTTGAAAAGTTTTTACTTTAGATTTAGGCACAATACTTTTAAGTACTTTTATTTTGTTAGGTATACCTTTTCCATCCCATTGGTTTTTATAGTTTCCAATGGCTGTAATTTCTGAAATTTGAGTCTGAATTTTTGCTTTGTTCTCTTTAACATAGGTGTTGGAAGAGAGTTTAAACATAAAGGAAAACAATGCAAATAGTAAAGCCAGTAAAAGAATGATTTCATTTTTGTACCGTTGTAGTGTCATTAAATTCATAATTTTTTCTCAACCTTTACATTTTGTCCTGAGCCAGATACTTTAAAATTTTTAGCATTGGCATGTTCTTTAACTTGTTTATTAATTGTTGTATCAAGTGTTAAAATCTCTGCTCGAACGCTTTTCTCATTGACCGATAACTTTTTAAGTTGACTTTTTGCAGACAAAAGTTTGGAAATCTCTTTAATGGTTTCCCGTTTTTTACGTTCAATGGTATCAATAGGTTTATACTTTTCTAAAATACTGTTTCTTAATAGGGTGCTTCCATATTTAGGATTTTCATCAAGTAGTTCACTTAGTCTGGCATCTTCATTGGCAATAGATGATTTAATACGGTTTCCTTCAAGGATAAAGACTGAGCCTAACATAAAAAAGAGTGAACTTAAAATAATGGTCTCTTTTAAAGAGATAAAAGAGTTTAATGATTCACCCATGCTCACCCCACCTTTAAGCTTGACATTTTTCATGTCGAGTTCAGGGTATTCTATATTGGGATCCATAAGACGTTTTGGTATGAGTGTTACGGTATCATCAATATTTTGTAAAACGGTAGTATCATTTAAAAGTACAGGATTCTCTAGTTGCTCAGAAATTTGTTGTGCAAAGTAAATTTTTGAAACACGATGTTTCTCAATACCAATACTTTCTAAAAAAAGATCTATCTCTTTAATATTATAGGCAAAAAAGCACCACGCTTCTTTACATTTATAGACATAGTATTGATACTCGTCATTGTTGTTTAAGTAGTCATCAAAAAGTGATGGTGCTATTTGTTTCGCTTGATACGCAAATTTTAAATCTAAATCTTCACGTAAAAATGTATAGAATTGTGGTGTTAATATAATGTCAACAGAATTTTCTAATACAATGGGTTCCATATTTTTATGGATTAATAGTTTATTATTGCTCTTCGCCATTAAACTCAAAATTACCACTCCTTCCTTCAATATAATCAAAATTAAATTTATAATATCCATCTCTGTAGATATATGATTGTTCACAATGCATCGCATTGAGTGCTTTTGTAGAGTATATGTTTTTATTTAAAGAAGCAACAATAGAGTTCTCTTCTAAAAAAGTTTTTAATGTACTCTCACCTATAACCCAGCTATCTTTTACTATTTCTAACGGAATGTCAAATGCTACAGAGATAAACTCTGGAGATAAATATGTCCCATCTATTTTTGTTTCTTTAGTAATATTGGTAAAACTAAAATATTTATCCCATGGTACATTGAGTACATTAGGGTCATCATAACGTAAACGATAATCTATAATGATTCTCTCAAACTGTTGGTAAGAGAAAATCCCTTTGTTCTTCTTCACTCTTGGGGTATAGTCCAAGTTTTCAGTATTTTTATCTATAATATGTTCTATTAAAATATTTTCTAATTCATTTGGTTCTTTTATCTCATAAAGTTCCATAACGGTTGTTAATGTATCACTTGCCAAACTACTCTTTTCAGGAGTTTTTTGGGTAAGCTTTTCATCTAACCAATTTATAGGAACACCTATCATTAATGGTTTACAACTCATATTGAGTGTAAATCCACTTTTGGGTTCGTTTAGCAATAAAGGCATAGTATATATTAATTTTAATTTTTCAGTATTATCTTTCCCTTTTGGGAAAAAACGTTTTAAAACACTTACTGTATTATTGTATAATAGATTCCCTTGTATCATTGCTGATGTGATTCCGGCATCTTTTTGTACTTTTTCTAAATAGGTAAACGAAACAGCTATGATAGACATAATCGAAGCGATGACCATTAATGTTATAAAAAGTGCGATACCTTGTTTTCTTTTATCCATAATAAAGCTCAATTCAAGTAAAATCGTCAATATTATAACCAACTTTAACTAAGGACTTTAAACATGACTGAAGAATATCAGATAGAAATTAAAAAAAATAATATTTTAAGAAAAAATAAAACAATAGAACTAACTAATGAAGTTAAGGACAAACAGAAATCAACATTAAAACGAGCATTCTCTTTACTTGAGCTACTTGTTGTTATTTTGATTTTAGGTATTTTGGCAGCAGCTGTTGTGCCAAAAGTAGTGGGCGCTGGAGATAAAGCCAAAGTAGATTTAGTCTGTGTAAATATGAAAGGGGCAGCAAATGCACTTAAAATGTTTAAAATGGATAATGGGATGTACCCTGAAACAGAAGAAGGTTTTGAAGCGTTACAAAAAAATCCTGATCCTGATAAATACTCAAATTATGCATCGTCAGCTTATTTAGAAAAGTTTCCGAAAGATTCATGGGGTGCAAAAATGGTTTATATTAAAACTGGAAATGCTTTTGATATTATCTCTTATGGTGCTGATAGAAGAGAAGGTGGTACAGATGAGTATTCAGATATTAAATACTCAGGCTGTAAATAACAGTGAATTTTAACAACGATGTATTCTAATAAACACTCTGGGTTCTCTCTTTTAGAACTCATTGTTGTCGTAATGATTGTGTCGCTTATTGGCTTTTTATCTTTCTCTTCAGCCATTAAGCAAGAGACTAAAACAGAGACACTTAATCCAGCATCTCTTCCCCATACTCTGCGTACATCATTTAAAGGTCAAGGGGATATTGAATTTTTTTGTATCAATAAATGTACCAGTTGCTATGTTGTTCAAGGTAAGAAGATAAATGCTTATGAAGGTGATATAAAATTGGGCAATGATGTTGAAGTTTATAAATTAGACGACAGTGAACATCTTGTACAGATAGAATATGAAGATCGTGTTCAAGACAACAAAATATGTTTACGTTTTCATCTCTATCCTAATGGAAGTACCACACCGATGGTGATTACCAATACCGAAGGTGTTTATTATTTACCAAGCTATTTTGGAAAAGCAAAAAAAGTAGCTGATTTGGAAGAAGCAAAAGAGTTATGGATAAAAGAGGAATATGATTTACATGATAGTGGTTCTTTTTATTAGGACTTTAAAATCTACCCATGGAGTAAAATAATAAATGATAAAAAAAAATAAAAAAGCTTTTACCTTAATAGAGGTTATTATGTCTGTTATTATTGTTTCTATAGTTGTTATGGGAGCGATGCAAGTACAAGAGCAGAACTCTGATATGGCAACCTATTTACTAAAACGTGGGAACAGTGAATTGGATAATTCTCTTTTTTTAACCAATAATGTCAGCAGATACAATAAAGATAAAAAAAATGCCTATGATTTACTGATTGATGAATTTAGTATAAAAGATTTAGAAGCTCGTGATATCTTAAAAAACATAGAGAAAAAAATAAATATTACAGAAGATACTCCCATCCCTGTGTCTATGGAAGTAGATGCTCCTCCGATATTTACTTTTTATAGCAGTGAGATTTTGCTAAATGGAAATTATCCAGCAAGGTATTATACGTTTAAATAAAAATTTGAGTTCATTGTTTTGAACTCAAATCTTCTCTATTCTCCACTCTTGATTCTCTGTCCCTCTTACTTTTTTATGGAAGCTTTGTAGTTTTGTTCCATCTTTAACTTTTTTATGTTTAACATCCAGTACATTGAGTGACCATTTATTAACAATAAAAACATAACCTTTATCTTTAGAAGTTTCAAGTTTCCACTCTTGATGGTCATTTTTACGTCTTTTTTTTGAAGCCAGTAAGATTTTTGCTCCATCATTACTATCGCTCTCAGCTGTTTCAATCACCTTTCCTGTTGTTGTATTTTCTATAAAGAAGTATGCTTTTTGTTTGTTTGCTTTGGTGAATATCCATTGCTGATTGGGATTATTTTTATCTGTTTTCTCTATAATGATTTCATTTTTATCGTTGGTACTGATGGCTACATCACCAAGTTTACTAACAAGAAGAAAACCTTTAGTCTCTATGGTTTCCTCTTGTTTCTTTATCTCTTCTTTTACAGGTTTTTTTGTATTTGTTTCCATTGTTCTTTGTGCTTTCTTCCGTTTATAGATAACAAAAAAGCTCATAAGCATTAGGAGAAACCCTGCTACAGGTGCTGAGAGTTTGTCCAGTATAAAGGAATACTTTTCTGAAAGTTCCTCTTTCACTTTTTTATAATCCGTATTTTTTTCTTCGGTTATTTTTCCCAGTTGTTCTATTTTTTGATAGTTTGTAATATAAAGGTTCTCATCCCCTTGAAGCTCTTTAATCAGTTGATTCTTTTTTCTCTCCCAACTGTTTACTGGGTCCATATTGTTCCATGCAATCAACATTTTTTCTTGAGATTTACTAATTTTCATCCCATATCGGTCACGCATATAAAAATAGGTTCGTGCAATATCTCCAAATATACTCTCTTTGGGTTCAGCTCTTCTACTTGAAAACTCAATCTCCATATTGACTTTTCCATAGAGACGTTTTTCCCCCTCTATCATCGCATATTTAAAGTTGCTTCTGTCACCATTTATTTCACCTATGGCTGGGACGAGGTTATGCATGTCTGCTTCCATCTGTCTAAACTTTGTATTGGTCTGACGACAGGTCATCCGTCCCCCATTTTGCCAACAACGGAGCTGATGACCAAAATGCCAAGCAGGAACAATATGCTCCCACTCTATCCGTTCTGAACGATTTTTGTTTTTTCGATAGTGAAAACCACATGTTTTATGTATAGGGATGAGCTTTTTTTCTTTTACGGTATAGTCACAGTTTGAGTAAAAAGCTTTTTGATGTGTAGGGTAAACTTTCGTAGCTAGAAGACGTTTCGATTTTCCAAAAGAGAAGCTTTCCCCTTTTGCCGTAAAAACTTGATCTTCTATGGTTGCAACATCTTCATCAAATAGGTCACCATCTTGTTGCATATAGTATGCATGTCCTTCAACCATGATTTTTTTTAATAATTCACCATTTTCTTGTGTAAAAAAGGCATTAATATCGGAACGGTCAAAAAATTTTTGAGGAGTATCGTTTTCATTATTTGCTTGAAGGATAAATTCTTGAGCGAGACTAAGGGCTGAGACAGAGGTTAAAAGGAGGATAATTTTTTTCATGGAGAATTATAACATACTGCCTAATGGTTTTTCAAAAATTTTCAAAAATTTTTGAAAATAGTTTTTTTACGTTTATCATGGATAAAAAGCATAAAAAATGCTAAGAGTGTGACCATCGCTTCAAATAAAAATAGATACTCCCCATAAACATACCCACCTACAAAAGAACCCACTGAACCACCCAATCCAAAAGAGATTCCCAAGAAAAACTGCTGTGCCAAACGTTTCTGTGTATAAAGTGAAAAAACATAGGTGATGGCTGTTGTATGATATAATGCAAAGCTAATGGCATGGAAGGCTTGACTAAAGAAAGTGATGTTTAATGAGTCAGGGAAAAAGTAAAGCAGTAGCCATCGAATTACGGTGATAAAGGTGGCTATTTTTAAAATGGTTAAAAGGTTTTTTTGTAGCAGTGGACCTTGAAAATAGAGCATCACGATTTCACAAAGAACAGCAAAAGTCCAAAGAAGGGGAAAGTAGTCACCAAAACCATGGTCTGTTTCATAGAGACTGAAAAAAGTATAAAACCCACCAAAAGCAACCTGCATTAAAAAGATACTCATCCAAAAAGCCCAATAGGTTTTAAGTGAAAAGCTAGATTCATCCTCTTGTTGGTTCTCTTTACTTTTACTGTCATACTCTAAAATAAAATAGCCTGTGATTAAAGTTGCAAAGGTGGTTAACATCAAAATATATAAGGTTAACATGGGTGAGGGGGCAATTTTCCATAATGAAAGAGCCACAACCACAAAACCAACCGAACCCCACATACGGATTTTTCCATATATTTTTTTAGAGAGTTGTTGTAGAGAGATGGTTTCAACAAAGGGGAGGGTAATCCCCATAGATGCACCAAATAGCAAGTTGGCAAGAAAGTGTGCTGTAAAGTTATGGATAGAAAAAATAAAGATAAACGAGCTAATAAAAGTTAAAACAAGTGCCGTAATATAGATTTTATCTGTCAGTTTAACATAGTGTTTAAAGATAAACGGAAGTACAAAACGCATAAAAGGGGCAGCTGAATAGATAATACCGATTTCTACTTTATTGTACCCAAAGCCATTCAGTGCAACAGGGAGAAACATCACATAAATTCCCACCAAAGAGAAGTAGGAAAAGTAAAAGAATGAGAGTTTTAATTTCATAAACTATTAGTTATAAGGGATAACACAAGTGTTACTTAGTAGGTCATGAAGTCCCCGTTTGTCTTTTCTAAAAAACATCATCACCCAACCAAAAAAGGTTAAAATACTCAAAAGAAAAGCAAAATTTCTAAAGACAATAGAAAAAAGAGGTGGTTTGTCTAGGGTATTAACATCAATAACTTTCAAGCTTTGCGATCTAAGCCCAGGGGTTCTCCCCTCATCTTTATACATGAAAAGGGTAAGAATAATTAGAAAAGGGAGAAGTGTGTAGCCCCACGCCAGTAGTTTATGTTCTCCTGCCTCTTGAAGGCTTCCCATTACAACATAAATAACAAAATAGAAAAGAGGCATAAATAACATGAAAGTATCGGTTAAAAAAGCTTTGGCTTTTTGAATATTTGAAGCAAAGGGGATAGCTGGTTTAACCACTTTTGATTTTTGAGATATTGTTGTGATTTTACCTTTTTTGGTATCACGGAAACGCTGTTTTTTTGCCATATAAACTCCTTTTTATGAAGGATTGTACCAAAAAAATGTGTAGGGTCGGTTTTAACCGACCAATTATTGAGCCCCTAAGTTCATAGAAAAAATAGGAAGTAACATCGCTGCGACAATAACCCCAACAACCAAACCGATGAAAAGCATCATAAATGGTTCAAGTAACGAGAGCAATAGTTTTAATTTATCGTCGTTTTCTTCTTGATAAAGTTCTGCAACATTACTTAAAATATGTGAAACTTCACTCGATTCTTCCCCCAATGCCAACGCTTGCATAAAGTTACGCTTTGGAAGGACACCTTTACCCCTCTGTAGTGCGTGGGAGAGTTTATTTCCCTCGATGACCCGTTCAGCAGCCTCTTCAAAACTTGCTCTAAAAGCATCATTTCCAAAGGTTGTGGTTGCCAATTTGACAGCATGAGCATATGGGACACCTGAGTTAAGCATCAGGGCTAAAATATATGAAAAACGTCCCAGTTCATGGTTTTGAATCAGTTCCCCAACGACAGGCATTTTCAACATAAGTCCATCGTAAGATTTTTTAAATCCTTTACTGTACTTATAGGCTGATTTGAAGCCGATAATGGTGAAAACAAAACCTAAAATAAGCACAATATAGTTGGCCGATAAAAAGTCACTGACTCCCAGTACAAACTGTGTAATCTCTGGAAGCTCTTGTCCTGTATCTTTAAAAATCCCTGTAATCTTAGGAACAACAAAGGCAATTAGAAACCCTGTCATACCAATGGCAACCAAGAAAATAAAGAGAGGATATGCCATGGCATTACCCACTTGCTTTTTTACTTTGGCTTGACTTGAAAAAAATGACCCCATATTAATCAGTACCGAAACCATCTTACCACTTTGCCCTGCGACATTAATACTTTGTAAAAAGAAGTCAGGCATGGAATAAACAGACTGTGTATTGAGTGCTTGATAGAGTGATTTACCCTCTTCAATCATGGTTCTAATGGAAGCCAAAAAAGAAGCATATTTCTTCTCTTTGGCATGTTGACCCTCTATCAGTTTAATGGCTGTTAAAACAGCCATCCCTGAGTTAAGGTAAGAGGACAACTCTTTGGCAAAAGAACTCAAAAGAGGTCCAGGCATCTCTCTTTGTGAAAAGTTTTTCATGGTAATCTGCGAGGTCTCTTGAATATCTTTATAAAAGATACCTTGCATTTTTAATTTTTGTTTTGCTTCTTCTATGGTGGAAGCTTCTATACTTCCCTTGGCATTTTTTCCTTGCTTGGTAATACCTCTATATTTAAATAACATCTTATATAACCTTATTTTCTAGTGCATGATTATAACATTTATTGTGAATATAGATATTATATTTATCTTAAATTTAAATATTAAAATAAAATAAATTTATTTTTTAAGTAGCGAAAATGAAATAATATTACAATTTGACATATTTCTAACAGTTTATATTTTTTTATGTGATAATATGGAATGAGCGAAAATAATCATAGTGGTAATCTTCCACCCCAAGATATAAAAAACATAAAAAAAGTAACAACAAAGAAAAAAGCGATTGTGAACTATTTGACCTGTGCCACACTTGATGGATTAAGTGCAAAAATTATCGAAGTGGAAGCAACTTTTACAAGAGGACTTCCTGGTTTTGCTGTGGTTGGTTTAGCGAGTTCAGACATACAAGAGGCAAAAGAGAGGGTTAAATCAGCACTTTTAACCAATGAGTTTATTTTTCCCCCTTTAAAAGTTACCGTAAACTTAAGCCCAAGTGATTTGAAAAAGTCTGGAACACACTTTGACCTCTCGATTGCCTTACTCAATGCTTTAAACAAAAAAAAGATAGAGGAGAAAGAGCTTTTTGTCTTTGGAGAGTTGGGCTTAGATGGACGTGTAAAGTCGAGTTCAACACTTTTTCCCATTATTTTGTCACTGAAAGAGCAAGGGCTTTTAAAAAGAGCCATTGTTCCCAAGGAGGCGATGTGTCACCTGAGTCATATTGCAGGGGTAGATTTTATCGCTGTTGAGACTTTAAGTGAAGCGATAACACTTTTTAAGACGAAAGACTTTAAAACATCGGTCACCCAATTTACCTATCAAGCAGATTCGATACAAATAAAGGGAAAAACGTATTATGATACCGTTGAGATTAATGCAGACTTTTTAGACGTAAAAGGGCAGGGGGTTGCAAAAAGAGCAGCCCTTATTTCAGCTTCTGGAATGCACAACTACTTAATGGAAGGAAACCCTGGTTGTGGAAAAAGTATGATAGCCAAGCGTTTAAAAGATATTTTACCACCACTTTTAGAAGATGAGATGCTTTCCATCGCCAAACATCAATTTTTAGATGGAACGATTCCTGATTTTAAAGCCAAACGACCGATGCGTTCACCTCACCATACAGCAACAACAGCCTCTATTTTTGGTGGAGGTTCTCATAAGGCACGTATTGGAGAGGTGGCATTGGCTCATAATGGGATGCTTTTTTTTGATGAGTTGCCCCATTTTTCAAAAAATATTTTAGAAGCACTACGTGAACCTTTACAAGATAGACGGGTCAATATCTCCAGAGTCAATTCTAAAATTGAGTATGATGCAGATATTATGTTCGTGGGTGCAATGAACCCTTGCCCTTGTGGAAATGCTTTATCAAAGAAAAAGGCGTGTCGTTGTTCAGAACAAGAGGTTAAACGTTATAAAAACAAATTGTCAGATCCCTTTTTAGATAGAATTGACCTTTTTGTAGTGATGCAAGAGGTGAGTTATGAAGATAAAAAGGATGTCTCTTCAAAAGAGTTAAAGCAGATGGTCAATGAAGCATTTAAAGTTCAAAAAGAGCGAGGACAAGAGCGTTTAAATGGTAAGTTAAAAGAGGATGAAGTTGAAAAATTCTGTTTGTTAACAAAAGAAGCAGAAGAGATTTTGTTTAAAGCCATCGAACGTTTTGGACTTTCCCATCGAAGCATTGGAAGCATTAAAAAGGTAGCCAGAACCATTGCTGATTTAGAAGCATCAAGTAGTATTGAAAAAAAACATTTGATGGAGGCTTTATCTTATAGAAGACGATAATTAGGTATTTCACAACTATACTACAGTCCTTTCCTATTATACTTATATAGACTAATTTCTATTTGAAGTTAGAGAATTAAACATAAAGGATAAAAAATGAAATACCTTAATCAAATGCTTTTATTGTTCATTGTTATTGTTTTGTCTGCTTGTGGAGCAGGGACAACGGAAGAGATTAGTGATGACAGATTTGATATGTGGGAATATATGACAGCTACAGTTAACTATGAGGTGGAATATGCTGTTTATGAAAACGGGGATCAAACAGACTATTATACTGAGAAACATACAATGTCAAAGGATACTTATAAACGAACAAGTAGTGTAGGGGTAACAACACTGTATTTGCATAAACGGGAAATTTTAATGAAAGAACCCTCTCGTGATGTCACCATAGAGAGATATCTACATGTGGGAGATAATAATATTTTTCAAGGAGATTCTATAAAAAACTGTAAGTTGGAACATTTCTTTAAAGATTTTGAAAATAAAGGGAAGCATTACAATAATGTACTAATGGTTTCATGTATAAGCAAAAGTGGTGTAGAGCAGGAGTTTTATTATGGCTATAATGAAGGGATAGTCACAATGTATGAAAATGACCATGGTTCTAAAAAAGAGTGGGTCAAAATATCTGAAAAAAGTATACCTTAGTGTATAAAAATAAAGTCTAACAAATGGAGTGAAATATATGAATATAAAGATGATTTTTTTGTAAAAATAAAAATAAAAATAAAAATTTATAAAATCCCTTGACAAAGAAAGAATTTTTGCCTATAATTGCACTCCAATTTCATACATAACAGTTTGAAAACGGCAAAATTTCGGAGTGTAGCGCAGTCTGGTAGCGCACCTGGTTTGGGACCAGGGGGTCGAAGGTTCGAGTCCTTTCACTCCGACCATTTAGATATTTTAAATTTCAATATAATAGTTAAATCAAAACATTGATGGTAGATGTAGTTCAGTTGGTAGAGCACCTGTTTGTGGCACAGGTTGTCGCGGGTTCGAGCCCCGTCATCTACCCCATTGGTATTTATTGGGGAAACCTCCCACATGAAGAAGCGCTAGTGGCTCAATTGGATAGAGCATCAGACTTCGGATCTGAGGGTTAGGGGTTCGAGTCCTCTCTGGCGTACCATTAAAAATTGACTTCAGCAGTTGGCTCAAATGACTGGTCATTTTTTAGAAACTTGATTTAAGTATTATATTTATGTTGCACTCATAGCTCAGCTGGATAGAGCATCGCCCTTCTAAGGCGAGGGTCTTAGGTTCGAATCCTAATGGGTGTACCACTTATTATTGTTTTAAACAATCACATGCGGATGTGGTGAAATTGGTATACACGCCAGACTTAGGATCTGGTGCTTTACGGCGTGGAGGTTCGAGTCCTCTCATCCGCACCATCTTTTTAATTCTTTTCCCCATAAAATAGCACCTTAATAAACTTCTTAACTTATTTTTATTTCCTTTAATGTACAATATTGACTCTAAAAGTACCACCTAAAGTATTACCCATTATAAAAAGGTTTTTTCTATGGCTATTAATAAAAAACTCTCTCTATTCTATTTTAAAGTAAAAGTAATCAGTTATATATCCTCTCAAATGTTAAATTTAGATAATAATTAAAAATGATAACTTTTATTGACCTCTTTGCAGGGATTGGTGGGTTTCGTTTGGCATTTGAGTCTGTAGGGGCTAAGTGTGTTTTTTCTGCCGAGATAGACAAACACGCTTGTATCACCTACAAAAAGAACTTTGGAGATGACCCATTTTGTGATGTCTCTACGCTTGACCCTAAAGATATACCCAATTTTGATATTTTGTGTGCAGGTTTTCCATGTCAACCTTTTAGTATTGCAGGGGAGCGAAAGGGTTTTAGCGATACTAGGGGGACGCTATTTTTTGATATTGAGAGGATTATAAAAGCCAAGCAACCAAAAGCCTTTATACTCGAAAATGTCAAAGGGTTAACAAGCCACGACAAAGGCAACACACTAAAAGTAATATTAGAAACCCTTACCAAAAAGCTAGACTACAAAGTTTTTTACAAGGTCTTGAACTCTGCTGATTATGGTGTACCTCAAAACCGAGAACGCATCTATATTATAGGATTTAAAGAGAAAAGTATAGAGTTTGAGTTTCCACAAAAGTTAGAAAAAAAAGTAGATTTAAACTCTATATTAAGTGATGATTTAAGTGGTTCAGAGATTAGTGAACTAGCTAAATTTAATGTCATAAACAATCTAAAAAATCATAAAAATTTCAATGAGATAAAAGACAATCCTCTGCTTCTAGCCTACGAGATACGAAAATCAAGAACCATCTTTCGTTACGACTCTCTAGCCCCAACCCTCACAGCCAAGATGGGAACAGGGGGGCAATAATGTACCTGTACTTGTAAATCAGATGCGAAAGCTTACTACTCGTGAGTGTCTAAGGATTCAGGGGTTTCCTGATAGTTTTTGGATTGAGCCTAATAAGGCTCAGAGTTATAAGCAGATTGGCAATAGTGTTAGTGTGCCTGTGGTGGTGGGGTTGGCTACATCCATCATAAATTATTTTAACATTCCAATTAAATCTTGAAACATTTTTTCATTTATCAACGAGTTAAAATCAAAAAATCCATAAAAAGATTTTTCAAAAACTTCTTTTGCATCTTTTTGTTTAATTTCCAAATAAAATTGTAATAAACTTACAAAGTCATGTCCATGAATAATTTTTCTAATATCAGTAGGAATATTTTTTTTAGTATGCTCTATAAACTTATTAAATTCTTCAACTTTAGCTTGTTTATTGGAAACATATTTTTTTAAATAAGAATTTCTCTCAAAAGTAATCATTTTAGACTTTAAAGATAAATTTTTACTAAAATCTATATGAGATAAACTTGCATCTTTATGCTTTTTAGCAAAACGAATTAAAAATATTTCAACCAAAATATCACTAAGCATATTTAATAACTCTTGGTATGATTTAGGTCGCTTAGAAGAGTATCCCAAAAGTATTTTTTCCAAAGTTTCTTCATTGAAACCATATAATTCCATAGCAGAGTAATCAGTTGAAAGAAGATGAGGAGGTTTATTATAAGTAAGTTTTTCTATAAAATCAAAATCACTATCAATAATTCCAATAATTCCTTTATCAACTAATAAGGTAAGTAAAATTATTCTATCTTTATTATTGTCTTCTAACTTTCTTTTAAAAAGCTCTTCAATTGGAATATCTACCATTTGGATTTCAACAACAGCAATATTTTTAATATCACATTTTTTTAAAACCAACTCAATAAGTGATTTATCTGATGCTCCTTCAACATATATCGTTTTAGGGAATTTTGGTTCAAGTTGATACTTTGTTTTAATTTCATGAATCGTTGTTCTTCGACCTGCATCAAACATTACAACACTTTAATATTTTTTAATTGAGATACATGATTTGAATAGTTTGATAATAGTTCAATAGAGTGAGAAGCTAATATAAATTGAATACTACTTCCTTTTGAAAATTCTAAAAGAGCATTAATTAATTTTCTTTGCCATACTACATTTAACGATAGTTCTGGTTCATCAATAATAAATATACTTGCTTGTTCTCTCGCTGTAATTGTATTACAAAAAAGTAAAAGAAGTTGTCTTTCTCCAGAAGAAAGCATTGTTGCCTTTAATTCTTCATCTGTATATGTTGAATAAAATTTTAATTCATATTTTAAATCTTCATCAATCGAAAAAACAACTTTTTTTCCAGTATAAAATTCATTTAATGTTGTAATAAACCTATCTATAATATTTTTTGTATCTTCTATTGCATTAAATTGTTTTTCTATTCCTTCAATATAAGGATATAAAACATTTTCAATAATTTCTAATTTATTTTCAGAAAATTTTTCGATTATTTCTATAAATTTTTCTAAATTATAATCTAAAGAAAGACTATAGTTTATAAATTCCTGATTTCTATCATTTAATTTTTTTAACTTTTTTATAATATCTTTTTTTGTTATATGAGGTTCATAATTATCAGATAACTGTTTATCATCTAATAATTCCGTAATAAGGTTAAGATATATTAATTGGCTATCTGTTATTCCTATATTTTTCCCTAGTTTAGCTTGGGTTTCAAACCATTTCAATACTCTTGTAATAGCTAATTGTAAAAAAGTATCACTTAAAGAAAATGTTTTATTACGTTCTATTCCTGAAAAAATATCTAATATCTCTAATGGAATATTGGATATCTCTAATTTATCATTGTCATCATCAAGAAATATATTTTTATTACTTCTTACTTTTCGGTCATCAGATAAGAAATGTATTGACAAATTAAGTTCATTTATTCTATTTAAAAAATTATCAACTTTATTAAAATCTTTATTTTTTTCTCGAATTGCATACCTATTATCAACTGTTTCTACTGCATTGCAAGGTATATTTATATTCTCTTCTTTATTTTTTAAAGATAAAAAATAACTTCCTGTTAAAGAGTTTTTTCGATAAGCTGAAATTGTAATATCATTAGATAGTTTAATTGAGATTTTTTTAAATTTAGTATTAGCTAATTCTGATTTATGTCCTTTTTTCTTTTCAGAAGATAATAAATTAAAAATCATCTGAAGTATAGTTGTTTTACCTGCTCCATTTTGACCATACAATATTAAAAGTTGAGAAATATCAATATTATCAAGAGGTATCGAATAGGTATAAATTCCAAATAAATCTTCTATATCAATATGTTTAATATTTAAGTGTTCTAGTTGATTTTTCATTTGAGATACTTCTTTTATATAAAATTTTAGTCATAAGGATAACATAAAATTACATAGTAGAGATTTAAGTGAACATTATTTAATATAAGGTTTTTATTAAATATGATACCTGCAACATTTAATTTTAATTCTTCGGCTTCAAAACCAAAGTATAAACCCCTTTACTCTTACCCGAATCCGTAGTAACAGTAAAAGGCTCAAAATAATCAATACCAAAAAAGATATTTGCTTGTTGGCATTGCTAACCTCTGCTATTTTAGCGTTAGAGAACTTCTTGATGGCTTTTAGAGCGTTTTTGCTCTTACTATCGGTTACGTTTGTGAGCGATATACCCAACTCTTGATTGAAATAGTTAATAAACTTACTCTCCTATTTCTACGCTACTTATTTATATGAAATATGTATTTTTATTTAATAATATAGTATACTTCCAAAACATAAAGGAGTTTTAATGAATGGAACAATGATATTTGGTGGGGTTATTTTATTTTTTATAATCTCAGGATTGATTACTTTTATTGATGATTTACAGGATGATGTAGATGTCTCTCATGGGTATAGTGAAAGCAGTACATACAAAGATAATAATCAATTTCAGGCTGTTAATATGTATGGTGAGACAACATTGGTTCTTACTGATGTTAATGAGGCAAGAAAAAAAGAGATTTGGAAAGAATCTTTTCTTCATCAAGAGATGCTAAAACTATTTCCTAATTTTACAGATATGAAAAAATTGGTAGAAAATCGTTTGGTTGATGATGGAGCGTTTAAAAACAAATTATTACAAAAAATAGCCGATACAGAAGATAGATATATTGGAGGGTT
>Ga0256826_1000369_pt1 | contig 27201 bp, 24 predicted proteins | sample CV79metaG_FD_185975 | JGI IMG/M metagenome (GOLD analysis project Ga0256826, IMG submission 185975) | Hydrothermal vent microbial communities from East Pacific Rise, Pacific Ocean - CV79 | ecosystem: Environmental > Aquatic > Marine > Hydrothermal vents | place: Pacific Ocean: East Pacific Rise...
AAAATACTAAAGAATATAAATAAGAGAGCATAAATAATTTTATTTTTTAGATATAATTACTTTATAAATAAATAGTTATAAGGTGATTGTATGGAGTGTGAATTTGCTACTATAAATTCAAATAATGATGAGATTTTAGAAATACTTGATAGTGTGAAAACCATAGCTATTTTAGGGCTTTCTCCAGATGAAAGTAAGGCTAGTAATATGGTTGCAAAATTTATGCAAAATCGTGGTTATAAAATAGTACCAGTATATCCAAAAGAAGATATTATTCTTGGTGAAAAAGTTTATCGTTCACTTGCTGAAATACCTTTTGAGATAGATATGGTAGATATATTTCGTAAACCAAAAGCTTTTGATGCTATTGCAGATGCATGTATTGAGCGTGGAGATATAAAAGTATTTTGGGGACAGTTAGGGCTTATAAATAATGAAGCTGCTAGTAAAGCTAAAGCTGCTGGTATGAAAGTTGTTCAAAATCATTGTCCAAAAATAGAACTTCAAAATAGAGCAGGATAAAATTTGTTAAACATAGATAAAATATATGAAGCAAGAAAACGCATAAAAGATATAGTTGTAAATACTTCTATGGCTTACTCACCATTACTTAGTGATGTATCTTCATGTGAAGTTTATTTAAAAAAAGAGAATCTTCAAGTAACTGGTGCTTTTAAAATTCGTGGAGCTTATAACAAAATAGCATCCCTAAGCGATGAACAACGCTCATGTGGAGTAGTAGCTGCTAGTGCTGGAAATCATGCCCAAGGTGTAGCTCTGTCTGCTTCAAAGTTTGACATAAAAGCAGTTATTATCATGCCAGAATCAACACCACTTACAAAGGTTAATGGTGTTAAACATTATGGTGCGGAGGTTATTTTAGCTGGTGCTAATTATGATGAAGCTTATGCTTATGCGTTAGAATATGGTGAAAAACATAAACTTACTTTTGTCCATCCTTTTGAAGATGAAGAAGTTATTGCAGGGCAAGGTACTCTTGCTCTTGATATTTTAGATGCCTGTACAGATTTGGATGCGGTAATTGTTCCAGTTGGTGGTGGTGGACTAATATCTGGAATGGCTTGTGCAATTAAAGCTATAAATCCAGCAATAAAAGTGATAGGTGTATCAGCTTTAGGCGCTCCTGCACTTAAAAATTCTTATGATTTAAAAAAGGCAGTAGATACAACTTCAGTTAGAACCATAGCAGATGGGATAGCTGTTAGAGATACTTCAAAAATAACACTTTCATATATGCTCGATAGTGTAGACGAATTTATATCTGTAGATGATGAAGAGATAGCTGCTGCAATTTTATTTTTACTAGAACGTCAAAAACTTGTAGTTGAGGGTGCTGGTTCAGTAGGTGTTGCAGCTTTACTGCACAATAAACTACCACATCTTAAAGATAAAAAAGTTGCAGTAGTTTTAAGTGGTGGAAACATGGATGTTACACTTCTTTCTGTAATCATTGAAAAAGGTCTTTTAAAATCTCATCGTAAAATGAAGCTAACTGTTACTTTAGTAGATAAACCAGGTTCTCTCATGAGTTTCACTCAAATACTTCAAGAATTAAATGCAAATATAGTTCATATTTCTTATGATAGAACTTCAGTTTCACTTGATTATGGTGATGCAAATGTAACTGTACATATGGAAACAAAAGGTGAAGAACACCAAAATGAAATCACAAAAGTACTAAAACATGAGGGATATTTAAGGGATTAATAATGAAACCTTTAAAAGAAGTACAATTCCCAAATACAATTATTTTTACAAAAATTATCGATGATAATACAATTATTGTTGTTGATAGTAAAAGTACGCTCTATTATATTGATTTAAAAACTTTTAATATTACAAAAACTTTCAATACTAAAATAAATCATACAAGATATGAAACAAATGTTGTTTCTTTAAGTTCAGATGGTGATACGTTTGTTAGTTTAAGTGAAGATGCTAAAAGTATTGTACTTTTTGATTTAAAAAATAAAACAAAAAAAGAGATAAGCAACAGACATCATGGTGAAATTTCTTGTGTAACAATTGACCCTAAAAATCGCTATGTAGTAACCTCTGGTGAAGATGGTAAAATTTTTGCTATTGATATGCTTACAAATAAATTAGCTTTCAATTTACCAGTTCATGTAGATACTGTAAATGATATAGTCTTTAGTACAAATGCTCAGTGGATAGCCACAGCATCTTATGATAAAAAAATATCACTTTACAATATTGTAATGATGAAGTTAAAGTTTAGACTAAAAGTTCATAAAGCCCCTGTTGCAAAAGTTCACTTTTTAAGTAAATATAGACTTTTTTCAGTAGATAGAGATAGTGTTGGAATTATTTGGAGTATGCATGATTCAAGTGTTATTAAAAGAATAGAGGGTATTCATGATGATGTTGTTCAAATTACCACAGATTTAGACTCTAGTTTACTTTTTTTAGGAACTAAATTAGGTTATGTTTTAGTATATGATTTAGATACTTATGAGTTAATAGATAGAAGATTTATTAAACTAACTAGTAGCATTACATCTATGAGTTTTGATTTAAAAGATAATAAATTAATTATAAGTACAAAAAACAGTAAATTATATTTATTTGATATTTATGAGGGAAGAAAACAAATAATACAGCTTTTAAAAGAGCAAAAGTATAAAGAAGTTGAAGAATTTATAAAAGAAAATAAAATTTTAAAATATACATCAGAGTATAAAGAAATTTTAATGTTTTGGGAAGAAGCATTGGCAAAAGCAAAAGAATATTTAGGAAAAAATGATAAGACAAAAGCACAAGAAATTTTTGAAAAATTCATCTCTATTCCAAGTAGAAAACAAACCATTGATAAGCTTTTTAAAGAGTATGATGAATTTGAAAAATTTATGGTTTATGTATCACAAGCTAAATATTATTTAGCATATTCTTTATTAAGTAAATACCCAGTATATAAAGAATCTTTAGTTTATAAATCAATGGAAATTAAATGGAGAAAAGCTTTTGCACAAGCTCAACAAACTCTTACAAAAACAAAGTCCATAGATAAGGCAAAAGAGATTTTAGCACCATTTCGTGGAGTTAGTGAAAAAACAAAACTTATCCAAGATTTACTTCAAAATGCAAATATTCATGAGAGATTTAAAGCTTCATTTATAAAAAAAGATTATAAAATATGTTTTGAATTAGTAAAATTACATCAGTTTTTAAAAGAATATAAAGAGTATCATGACTTACAAAATGTAGCAGATAGTTTATATATTCAATCTCAGAAATTACTTCAACAAGGTGAAAAATACTCTGCAATAAAACTTTTAAATATTTTATTGGACTTTGATGAGTTTAAAGATGATGCTAAAAATATGATTATAGAGATTCAAGATAACTTATAAAATATAAAATTACTTCTATCATTTAACCTAATATATATACTAGCAGGGTATAATAAACAAATTTTTTAATAGAGGAGACATTATTATGCAAATATCTGGCGCACAAATGGTTATAGAAGCCTTAATCGCTGAAGAAGTAACTACAGTGTTTGGTTACCCTGGTGGAGCTATAATGAATGTCTATGATGAGATTTATAAACAAGATGGATTTCACCATATTTTGACAAGACATGAACAAGCGGCAATACACGCAGCCGAGGGCTATTCAAAAGCCAGTGGTAAAGTAGGTGTTGCAATGATTACATCAGGACCAGGCTTTACTAATGCAGTAACAGGTTTAGCTGATGCTTATATGGATTCTATTCCAATGGTTGTCATTTCAGGTCAAGTTCCTATGAGTCTTATCGGTACTGATGCATTTCAAGAGATTGATGCAGTTGGAATAAGCCGTTCATGTACTAAACATAATTATCTTGTAACATGTGCTGCTGATTTACCAAGAGTTTTAAAAGAAGCTTTTCATATCGCTGCTACTGGTCGCCCAGGTCCAGTTCATGTTGATATTCCTAAAGATGTAACAGCTGAGATTGCTGAGTTTGATTATGATATTGAGTTGAATCTTGAGACTTATAAACCACATACAAAAGGTAATCCTCGCCAAATTAAAAAAGCGATGGAAGCGATAGCTAATGCTAAACGTCCACTTTTTTATCTTGGTGGTGGTATTATCAATGCAAATGCATCTGATGAAGTTAGAGAGTTTATTCACAAAACTGGAATCCCAGCAGTTGAAACATTTATGGCTAGAGGTACACTTTCTTATGATGATGAACTTTTAGTTGGAATGCTTGGTATGCATGGAAGCTATGCTTCAAATATGGCTATGAGTGAAACAGACTTAGTTATTGGTCTTGGTGCAAGATTTGATGATCGTGTAACTGGTAAGCTTAGTGAATTTGCTAAAAATGCTGGTGTGATTCATGTAGATATTGATCCGGCATCTATTTCTAAACTTGTAAATGCCGATTATCCAATAGTTGGTGATGTTAAAAATGTTGTAAATGATATGCTTGCTTTAGTTGATAAAGTTGACTCTAAAAAATATGCACCTTGGCGTGATGTTATTAAGAATTTTAATGAACTTCATCCTTTAGCTTATCATGAAGATACAGATAGACTTAAACCTCAGTGGGTAATTGAGCGTGTTGGTGAGCTTTTAGGGGATGATGCAAATATTTCAACAGATGTTGGGCAACATCAAATGTGGTCAGCACAGTTTTATCCATTTTCTCGTCCACGTCAGTTTATAAGTTCTGGTGGTCTTGGAACTATGGGCTTTGGTTTTCCAGCTGCAATAGGTGTTAAAGCTGCTACTCCTGAAAAAACAAGTATTAACTTTACTGGTGATGGTTCAATTTTGATGAATTGTCAAGAACTTATGACTGCAGTTGAGAAAAAATTACCAGTTATAAATATTATTTTAAATAATAACTTTCTTGGAATGGTTCGTCAATGGCAAACATTATTTTATGATAAACGTCACTCTGAAACTGATTTATCTGTTCAACCAGATTTTGTAAAATTGGCAGAAGCTTTTGGTGGAATAGGTTACAGAGTTAAAACAAAAGAAGAATTTGATGCAGCATTAAAAGATGCAGTTGAAAAAAATGTTGTTGCTTTTATTGAGGTAATTGTTGAGCGTATGGAAAATGTTATGCCAATGGTACCATCTGGTGGAAGTTTGTTCAATATGATGCTATTAGATAAAAAGGGGGCAAAATAATGGAAAAGAATGAAAGAAGAGTTATCTCTGTTATTGTTGTTAATGAATCTAGTGTTTTATCTCGTATAACTGATCTTTTTTCAGCTCGTGGATACAACATCACATCTTTAACGGTTGCACCAATTCCTGAGAGTAAATACTCAAGATTAACTATTGTTACATCTGGAAGTGTTCGTGTAATTGAGCAAATAACTAAGCAACTTCATAAACTTATACCAGTTTTTCGTGTTTATGAGCATGAAGATTTAGTTGAAAAAGAGATGGCAATGGTTAAATTTCCAGCAAATGAAAATATTGCTGATATTAGCACTCTTTGTGAAGCTTATAATGGAAAGATAGTAAATGTTGGAGAAAATGTAATTATTGTAATGGTTGCAGATGAACCTAAAAGAGTTGAGAACTATTTAAAACTTATTAAGCGTTATAATCCAAAAGAGATTGTAAGAAGTGGTGCTGTAGCACTAGAAAGATAGGAATAAATGAATATAAAAGAGATAGCATCTTTACTTGCTTGTGAATATAATGGAGAAGATTTTGAAATAAAATCTATGAATACCTTAAAAGATGCAAGTAAAGATGAACTCTCTTTTGTATCAAATGTTAAATATATTAAAGATATTGCATCTTCATCTGCAGGTGTAATTATTGTTGATGAAAAAACTAAAGAATATATTTCTAAAAATTGTATAGCTTTAGTTGTTGATGAACCTTACTTACAAATGGCAAAATTATCCAAGTACTTTGCTCCTGCAATTGAAGATGACACACTTCCTACAGCAAAAGTAGGTGAGAGTAGTAAGGTGTCAGCTAAGGCAGAATTAGCAAACGGTTCTGTAGTTGGTAAAAACTGTACAATTTTAGCTGGTGTGTATGTTGGTGCAAATAGTGTTATTGGTGACAATACTATCCTTTATCCAAATGTTGTAATTTATCGTGACTGTAATATTGGTAATAACTGTATTATTCATGCAAATACTACCATTGGTGGTGATGGCTTCGGTTTTGCTACAAACAAGATAGGTGAGCATACAAAAATTTACCAAAATGGTAATGCGATAGTTGAGGATGATGTAGAAATTGGAAGCAGTGTTACTATAGATAGAGCAGTATTTGGATCAACAATCATAAAAAAAGGTACTCATATAGATAATCTCGTTCAAATTGGACATAATTGTGAAGTTGGCGAGTACTCAGTAATGGTATCTCAGTGTGGTTTAGCTGGTTCTACAAAACTTGGAAGAAATGTAGTTATGGGTGGTCAAGCTGCTGCAGCTGGTCACTTAGATATTGCTCCATTTACAACTTTTGCTGCTAGAAGTGGTATTACAAAAAATATAAAAGAGAGTGGAAAAACTTTTGCAGGTTTCCCACTTATGGGGCATAGAGAGTGGTTAAAACTTCAAGGAAGAATTGCAAAGCTACTTAAATAGCTTTAACAAATTCTTCTATTCTTTTTATACCAGTTCTAATACTTTGTATATCTGTAGCAAAAGAAAATCTAAAATAACCTTCACTTCCAAAAGCAACACCAGGAACAACAGCCACTTCTTTTTTCTCTAGTAAATCTTTTGCAAAAGTTAAAGAATCATCAGTAATTTTTGAAATATTTACAAATAGATAAAATGCACCATCAGGCTTAAGAACACTTAATCCATCAATAGTTTGAAACATCTTAACAGCTTCATCACGACGTTCAATAAATGCTTTTCTCATCATCTCTATATCTGCATCAGCCTGACCATCTAATCCTGCTATAGCTGCTTTTTGAGTAATTGAGTTTATGTTTGAAGTACTTTGGGATTGAAGCTTTTTTGTTGCTTGAATAAGTTCAGTATTTGCAGATGCCATATAACCAAATCTCCAACCAGTCATAGCTACAGATTTAGAAAGACCATTAATAGTTACAGTTCTGTTAAACATATCTTCACTAACAGCAGCAGCCGATGTAAAACTACCTTCATATGTCAGTTTTTCATACATCTCATCGGATGCTACTATAACGTCAGTACCTTGTAAAACTTTTCCTAAGGCTACTAGCTCTTCTTTAGAGTAAATACTACCTGTTGGATTTGAAGGTGTATTTAAAATTAAAATTCTTGTTTTTGGTGTAAGAGCAGCTTTTAGTTGCTCAGGTGTTACTTTAAAAGCATTTGTATCATCTGTTTGTATTTCAACAACGCTTCCTCCACAGTATTTTACTAATTCAGGATATGTAACCCAATAAGGTGCAGGAATTATTACTTCATCACCTTTATCTATAATAGCCGAGAAAAGATTAAAAAGTGAATGTTTCGCACCATTGCTTGCAATGATTTGATTTAGAGCATAAGTAAGTCCATTATCACGCTTAAGTTTATTTGCAATTGCTTCTTTTAGTTCAACAATTCCATCAACTGCTGTATACTTTGTAAAGTCATTGTTAATAGCATCAATTGCCGCGTCTTTTATAACTTGTGGTGTACTAAAGTCTGGTTCACCAGCAGAAAAACTAAGTATATCTTTACCTTGTGCCTTTAGTTCTTGAGCTAAAGTTGTGATAGCGATAGTGATTGATTCAGATAATGTGTTAATGCGGTTTGTAAGCATAAAACCCTCCAATAAAATATTGAAAGCATTATACTAAAATAATAATATATATAAAGTAATTTATACTAATTTTTCATAGCTCTAATAAAAGATTCGTAAATATTTTCTAATTCTAAATCTTGTTCTAGTAGTCCTTTATTGTCTTCAACAAGTATATGTTCAAGTACAGCAACCCTTTTAAGCATATATTCAAACATCTCTTTGTTTATATCTGGAAGCATATTGTGCATAAATGGATCTTTACATCTACCTTTTTCAATTACATGAGCTGGTATGCCAATGGCAGTTGCGTTATCTGGTACATCTTTAACTACAACAGAATTAGCTCCAATTTTAGCATTTTCACCAATAATAATATTTCCAAGAACTTTAGCTCCAGCACCTATTACAGCACCATTTCGTATGGTTGGATGTCTTTTGCCTTGTACAAGTGAAACTCCACCAAGTGTTACTCCTTGATAGATTAAAACATCATCTTCAATAATACAAGTTTCACCAATTACAACACCAGTGCCATGATCTATAAAAAGTCTTTTTCCAATTTTTGCGGCTGGATGTAGGTCGATATTTGTAATAATCTGACTTATCCCCATAATTACACGAGATAGTCTTTTAAAATTTGCATTATAAAGTTTATGTCCAACTCTGTACCAAGCTACAGCCCAAACTCCAGGATAGTTAAATAAAAAATTTATTTTAGAAGTTAGAGCAGGGTCATTTCTATAGGCATTAGCAAAATCTTCTTTTATATCAGAGTAAAGTCCCACAATCGCTCCCCAAAAATCTTAATTTATTCTGCAAGTTTAGCATTTTTTTCTTTTTATATAATAAATCTTATAAGTTAATTAAAATCATCAATAGAAATAACTGTTTCTTCTTTAGTTTTTAAATCTTTAACCCATATAGTTGAGCTTTGCATCTCATTTGAACCTATAACGGCACAAAATCTTGCATTTATCTTATCAGCAGCTTTTAAATGCTTTTGTAAATTACGCTTTTTATAATCACAACTAGCTTTTTTTGTTTTTCTTATTTTTTGAGTTAAGTTAATAACGATATCAATAGCTTCATCATCCATAGCACCAAGATAATAACCATCTCTTAAAGATTCTGGCATAACGATAAGTTCCATTAATCTTTCAATACCCATAGCAAAACCAACAGCAGGAGTAGGTTTTCCATCTAAAAATTCAACAAGTCTATCATAACGACCGCCACCAGCTATAGCACTTTGACTTCCAATATTATCACTTACAAATTCAAATGCTGTTTTTGAGTAGTAGTCAAGCCCGCGAACTAGATGTGTGTCTATATCGTAAGCAATATTATTTGAATCTAAAATCTCTTTTAATTTAGTAAAATCATCATTACATGAAGTACATAAATTTTGCAGTAATTTTGGAGCATTCTCATACAGTTTTTGACAATTATCATTTTTACAATCAAGTACACGAATAGGATTTGTATCTTTTCTACGTTTACAATCTTCACATATTTTATCTTCACATGAAGATATATACTCAACAAGACTATCACGGTACTGAGGCATACAGTTGCTATCACCTAAAGAGTTTAACTCAAGTTTGTAGCCAATGCCAAGTTCTTTTAAGATATCTGCAACCATCATAATCATAGTAGCATCTTCATATACACTATCACTTCCAAAACTCTCAACACCAAACTGATGAAATTGTCTTAGTCTTCCTTTTTGAGGTCTTTCATAACGGAACATTGAACCATGATAAAAATACTTGTGATTTCCACCAGCTTTATCTAGCTTCTTTTGTATAAATGCACGAACTACCCCAGCAGTACCTTCTGGACGAAGACATACATCATTCTCACCCTTGTCTATAAACTGGTACATCTCTTTACCAACAATATCACTACTTTCACCAACTGAACGTTTAAAAAGTGCTGTTTCTTCTAAAAGTGGAGTTTCTATAAAGTGAAAACCATAGCGTGAAGCTATCTCACTTGCTATTTTTATAAAGTAAGTGTATCTTTTATAGTCCTCACTAAGTATATCATTCATTCCGCGTAGTGATTTAATCATTTTTGTCCTTATTTAATTTTATAATTATTTAGATTGTTTTTAAGATATAGCCAACGCCATATTCTGTTTTTAAGTAAATTGCCTTATTACCATTATCACCAATCTTTTTTCTAATATTTTTTATATGATTGTCTAATGATCTTGGTGAACTTATAGCCGACAGAGAAGAAACTAAATTTTCTCTTCTTATAACTTGATTTTTATTATTTATAAAATGTGATAATATATCAAATTCAATACTTGTTAATTCAAGAATTTCTTGTTTAAAATAGATTGATAAATCTTTAACTTCAAATAACTTTTTTTCATTTAATGTAGCAATTTTACTATTTTTACTAAGCTGAACCCATATTCTAGCTTCTAACTCCTCTAAATCTAAAGGTTTAATCATATAGTCACTAGCACCATACTTAAAAGCTAAAAGTTTTGATTTTGTATCACTGTAAGCACTTGTAATAATAATTGGGAGTGAAACTTGATTTTTTATGCTTTTTAGTACTTCATAACCATTGAAATCAGGTAAGTTTATATCTAAAATTAGTATGTCATAATCTTCATTTTTTATTTTGGATATGCTGTCAGTAGCTGTAAATACAGGTGTTACTTCAAAATCGCACTCAGCTAAGTAACTATAGATTAATTCAGAAGCAAGTTCATCATCTTCTACTAGCAGTATCTTTGTTTTTTGCATTATCAGCCTTAATTACAGATTCTACAGATTTTAATCTAAATCTGCTTAAAAGCATATTATATATACTCTAAGGATAGATAGTATATAATTTAATATAATGATGAAAAAGGTTGTAAAATATGATTGATAAGCTATTGAATTTTGATAAGAATAGCAAAAATATTAATTTATTTTTAGAACATGCTACTTTCTCATCTTTTTTTGTAAATCTTTTTGTTCCGTTATTATTATTTTACATTGTACAAGATTTTATAGAGATAAAATACTTGTATGTATTATCTATTGTTCATGTGATTATATTTATCTTAAGATTTAGTATTATTAAAAAATTAATAAATTCTAAAATTAAAAATAATATTAAAACAAGATTTTTTAAAATTTTAGTTTTTTTGATTATTATAGCTTCTTCTTTAAACTCTTTTTTAATCGCATATTCAATTTTAAGTGACATACCTCAAGTTCATGTTTTTATATTGTCTATTATCGTAGTAGTAATAAGCGCTGGTTCAGTTTCAACACTTTTGGGTATATATGAGATTTATGTAGCATTTATACTTTTAAGTATACTTCCTCTTATTGGTTCAATAGTATACCGTGGGGATGATTTGTTTTATTTATTTGCGTTTACCTTAAGTATATTTATGATTCTCATTCTTAAAATAGGACAAAAAAATACTTTGCTTATAAATAATCTTTCCTCTTTAAAAGAGACTTTTCAAATAATCTTTGAAAAATCTTCAGATGGAATTATTTTAATAAAAAATAATAGATTTAAAGATTGTAATCAGGCAGTTGTTGATATGTTAGGCTGTAAATCTAAAAAGAATTTGTTAGATAATAATATATCAAAATTTATGCCAAAATACCAAGATGATGGAACTTTGTCTATTAAAAAGATGATGAAAATGACAATACTTGCATCAAAAAGTGGACACTACACTTTTGAATGGCAATTTCGTAAAAATAATGGTGAAAACCTATGGGTAGATTTTGCACTAAATAAAATAAATATTGATGGAGAAGAATTACTTCATGGTATATTTAGAGATATTAGTAAAAGAAAAGAATTAGAGTTAGAAAAAGAAAAATTTAAAAACACTTTAGAAGATAAAGTTAAAGAAGAAATTGAAAAAAATAAATTTCAAAATGAACTTATGCAACAACAGTATCGTTTAGCTCAAGTTGGAGAGATGTTAAGTATGATAGCTCATCAATGGAGACAACCACTAAGTGCTATAACAGCAGCAACTGGTGTTATTACCCTTAAATCAAAAATGGGTAAGCTAGATTCACAAACAGCACAAGATTTAGCAGATAGAATAAAAAACTTTTCTATGCATCTAAGTTCAACTATTAATGATTTCAGAGATTTCTTTAAACCTAACAAAGTAAAAGATCAAACAAGCTATAAAAAGGTTATTGATAGTGTTTTATCAATAATAGAGAGTTCTTTGATTAAAAATAATATAGAAATTGTTCAAGATATAAAAAATATAGAAGAATTTGAAAGTTATGAGAATGAACTTAAGCAAGTATTGTTAAATCTTATAAAAAATGCTGAAGATATTTTACTTGAAAATGAAGTGAAAAAACCAAAAATAATATTAAGTGTAGATGGTGGAACCTTAAGTGTAAGCGATAATGCTGGTGGTATTCCAGAAGATATTATAGATAAAATATATGAACCATATTTTTCAACAAAGCTAAAAAAAGATGGGACAGGTATAGGATTATACATGAGTAAAATCATTATTGAGGAACATTGTAATGGAAAATTAAGTGTTTTAAATGATGAAAATGGTGCTGTATTTAAGATAGAACTACAGATTCTACAGAATTTAATGTAATTTATCTTAGATTTACAACTTATAATATAAACAATACTTTATTTGAGGACATTTATGTTAGATTCACTTTCATTAAAATCAAAATTACTAATTCCAGTATTTGGTCTTGTTTCTATACTTTTATTTTTAGGCAGTATTGTAATACTATCAAATTATACAAAGATACAATCGCTCAATAAATTAGATAAAGAAATAACACTTAGTAATATCATAACAAAAACACTACATTCTATTCAAAAAGAGAGAGGACTCTCTAGTGGTTTTGTATCTAATAATTATAATTTTAAAGATGAACTTTTAAGTCAAAGGAAGGAAACAGATTTAAATATAAAAAAGTTATCTAAATATATCAATAATTTATCAAAAAATGACAATAAATCAAAATCTAAAATTATTATATTAAAGCTAAAAAATATAAATTTAATTCGTTCTAAAATAGATAACAGTATCATATCTACAAGTAAATTAATTGCTGAATACTCTGACATAAATTCAAAATTATTAGAGCTTATTGTAAGCATTACAAAAAGTTCACATATTCCAAGTATAACTCAGAATATTTTAACATATACTAATTTTTTGTATTTAAAAGAATATGCTGGGCTTGAGAGAGCTCAAGGTGTCATTATCTTATCTGATAATGATATAAAAATTGAAAATTTCATAGAATTCACAAACTTAATTGTGCTTCAAAAAGAGAAAGAAACAATGTTCTTTCAATATTCATCATCAGATATTAGAAAGTATTATGAAAGAGTTACTAAAAATACTATCTTTAAAGAACTTAAAAAAATTGAAAATATAATAGTTAAAGATTTCATAAGTAAAAATATAGAACCTAAATACTGGTTTAATTTACTAACAAAAAAATTAGATAGATTTGATAGAGTTTCAAAATATATCAAACTTGATACAGATAAAAAAATAAAAAAAGAATTGCAAGATTCAAAAGAAATATTTATTTTAGTTATTGCCCTAACATTTATGAGTTTTATTGTTTTTATCTTAATGATTTTTGCATTTGTAAAAATGGCAAAAGAGGAACAAAGACTACGTAATGTTATGAATAAATATATAATTAGTTCTGTTACAGATTTAAAAGGTATTATAATAGATGCTAGTGAGGCATTTTGTAATATATCTGGTTATTCTAAAAAAGAATTGATAGGAAAAAATCACAATATTGTAAGACATCCAGATATACCAAAAGAAGTTTTTAAAGGTTTATGGAAAGATATAAAAAGTGGTAAATCATGGAGTGGAAAAGTTAAAAACTTAAAAAAAGATGGTGGATTTTACTGGGTATATGCAAATATAGAACCATTATATGATAAATATGGAAATATTGATTCATATATCTCTGTTAGGTTAGATATTACTCAAAGTGAGCTTCTTTTACTTAAGGTTCAAGAAGAAGAAGTTAAAAATAAATTTCAAAATGAGATAATGCAACAGCAGTATCGTCTAGCACAAATGGGTGAAATGATGAGTATGATAGCTCACCAATGGCGACAACCATTGAGTGCTATTACTGCAGCAACAGGAGTAATCAGTTTAAGAGCGAGTAGGGATAAACTTACATCTGAAGATGCGCTTAAAATAGCAAATAAAATTAAAGGTTTTTCATTATATCTGAGTGATACAATTGATGACTTTAGAAACTTTTTTAAACCAAATAAAGAAAAAAGTGTAACAGATTTTAATGAAATCATTAAAAGTGTATTGTTAATTGTAGAAAGCTCTTTAAAACAAAATTATATTGAAATAATAGTAGAATTAGATGAGATAGAAGAACTTATAACTTATGAGAATGAACTTAAGCAAGTGTTATTAAATCTTATCAAAAATGCTGAAGATATTTTGATTGAAAATGAGATTAAAAATCCAAAGATAATAATCAAAGCAAGTAAAAAAAGTTTAAAAATAGCCGATAATGCAGGAGGCGTACCAGAAGAAATTATAGATAAAATATTTGATCCTTACTTCTCAACAAAGTTTCAAAAAGATGGAACAGGTCTTGGTTTGTACATGAGTAAAACTATAGTTGAAGAACATTGTAAGGGTAAACTTAGTATCATAAACGATAAAGATGGTGCTGTATTTGAAATAGATTTGAAGGAAAAAGATGATTGATATAAGTAGTGTTATAGAATATTCCCAAGATTTAAGACTATTATATGTTGAAGATAACGAAGATGCAAGAGAGATGACCGCTATGATACTCGAAGATTTCTTTGATAACATAGTTATTGCCGTAGATGGTGAAGATGGTTTTGAAAAATTTCAAGAAAATGAGATAGATTTAATAATTACAGATATAAATATGCCAAAATTAGATGGTTTGGGAATGTCTGCAAAAATAAGAACACTAGATACTGAAGTACCAATTATTGTACTATCTGCTCATAATGAAGATGGTTTTTTTATGGACAGCATAAAGGTTGGAGTAAATGGATATTTACTAAAACCTATAGATATTGAGCAATTAACAGATGCTATATATAGAGTTGTTAAAAGTTATAAGTACATACATGAAGCAAAAGTAAATCTTCATTTTTTAGAAGCATATAAAAGAGCAACAAATGAAAGCTCAATAGTGTCTAAAACAGATTTAAGAGGAATTATTACTTATGTAAATGATGCCTTTTGTGATATATCCAAATATGAAAGAGAAGAACTTATTGGAAAAAATCACAATATTGTAAGACATCCTGATAATCCTAAAAGTGTGTTTGAAGGGATGTGGAAAACCATAAAAGATGAAAAACAAATCTGGAAAGGTATGGTTAGAAATAAAGATAAAGAGGGTAAAAGCTACTATGTAGATAGTCTTGTTATGCCTATTGTAGATTTAGATGGTAATATACTTGAGTATATATCTTTACGAAATGATATTACAGATATTATGAATCCTGCTAAACAACTTAACGATGCAATAAAAAATCATAAAAATCCTCTTCTAATCTACATGAAGTTAGATAAATTTGATATGATGGAAGAATTTTATGATAATGATGCGATAGAACTTTTACAAGAAAATGTAACTACTTTTTTACAAGATAAATTTTCAAATATTTATAAATTAGATAAAGTTTATCAACTTGGAAATGGTGAGTATGCATTTATAGTAGATTGTTCTAGCTACAATGAAGAGAGTGATAAAAATGAATTTATATCAAAATTAAAATCTCTTCAATCTTCCATAAAAGAAGATGTAATTTGTCTAAAAGGTATAAATTACGAAATATCAATACTAATTAGTATAGTGTATGAAAAAGAAAAGATTTTAGAATCTGCAAAATTAGGGATTAAACAACTTATTAGAAAACATAAAGAGTTTATTGTTGCAAATAACTTGGCAAATATAGAACAAGAAAAAGCAAGAGACAACATGAAAGTTGTTTCAATGATTAAAAATGCTATAAATAATTCAAATATAGTTTCATATTTTCAACCTATCATAGATAATAAAACACAAAAAGTTGTAAAGTATGAGTCTCTAGTTCGTTTAATTGATGAAAACAATAAAATTCTTGCACCATTTTTCTTCTTAGATACATCAAAAAAGAGTAATTATTATCATCAAATTACAGATATTGTACTAAAGCATTCTTTTGATGTCTTAAAAAATTGTGATGTAGACATTTCCATAAATTTATCTGCTATAGATATAGAGCAAAAAAGTACAAGAACAAAAATTTTAGATTTGTTAGAAACAAATAAAGAGGATGCCACAAGAGTTGTTTTTGAACTACTAGAAGATGAAAATATAAAAGATTTTGATTTAATTAAAGAATTTATTAGCAATGTTAAAGCATATGGTGTAAAAATTGCCATAGATGATTTTGGTGCAGGTTATTCTAACTATGAAAGGCTACTTGATTATCAGCCAGATATACTTAAAATTGATGGTTGTTTGATTAGAGATATTGAAACAAGTAGTTACTCACTTTCTGTTGTAAAAAGCATAGTTACTTTTGCAAAAGAGCAGGGTATTCAAACAATAGCAGAATTTATAGAAAACGAATCAATATATGAAATTGTTAAAGAACTAGGTGTTGATTTTTCACAAGGTTATTACTTTGGAAAACCGGAGCCGCTTCGTATATGAAAAATATTTTAATTATTGAAGATTCAAAAATAATTAATAATGTTATAAATAAAGAACTTGTAAAGTTAGATTTTAAAGCAGATCAAGCATTTACATTATCTCAAGCAAGAGGCTTGTTGATAGAAAATAAATACCATCTAATAATTTTGGACTTACATTTACCAGATGGTGAAGGCTCAGAACTAATAGCAAATATTCAATCTTTGACAAAAACAAAGGTTATAGTTCTAACATCTTCACAAGATACTAGTTTGCGTGAAGAGTTGTTTCAGTATGGAATCTTAGACTATATTATTAAAGATAAAAATCTTTTATATTCAATTTCTGAAATTGTTAAAGTAATTAATAGTATAGATTATAAAGTAAAAGATGAGATTTTAATTATAGATGATTCTAAATTTATATGTAAACAAATAAAAACAATACTTGAACCTAGAAACTATATAGTAAAAAGTGCATATACTGGTAAAAGTGCTTTAAATAAGTTAGAAAAAAAAGAATTTAATCTAATCATATTAGATATGGAATTACCAGATATACATGGGACAAAAGTTCTTCAAGAGATTAGAAAAAACCCAAACTTATTAGAAATTCCTATCTTGGTTTTGTCTGGGACATCAACTCCAGAAATAATTAGAACAGTTTTAAAAAATGGTGCAAATGATTTTTTAATGAAACCTTTTGTATTTGAAGAATTTATATTAAAAGTTGATTTATGGATAAATTACATAAAAAAAGAAAAAGAAATTGAGGCGAAAAACTTAGAACTGAAGTATATTAATGATAATTTAGAAAAATTAGTAGCTAAAGAGATAGAAAAAAATCGTCAAAAAGATCATTTGATGTTTAGTAGATCTAGATTTGCTCAAATGGGTGAAATGATAAATATGATAGCCCATCAATGGCGACAGCCTTTAAATATAATAGGTGCGATAAGTTCAGTAATAAATCAAAAAATCAAAAAAAATACTTTAGACATAAAAACATCAACTGATTTAAGTAAAAAAATTACTGAACATATTGAATATCTAAGTTTAACTATTGATGATTTTAGAGATTTTTTTAAACCAGATAAAAAAATGGTAAAAACAGATTTTAAAAAAATTGTAGATAAATCTTTAGTCTTAGTAAAAGATTTTATAAATAGTGAAGATATTGATTTAAAAGTTATTGAACATGAAGTAGTAGAGTTTGTATCTTATGAAAATGAGCTTATTCAAGTTGTACTAAATATATTAAAAAATGCTCAAGATGCAATAGTTCAAAATAATATACAAAATTCTAAGATAAATATAGAAATAATTGGTATAATATTAAAGATATCAGATAATGGTGGTGGTATAGCTAAGGATATAGCAGATAAGATTTACGATCCTTACTTTTCAACAAAACTAGGAAAAGATGGTACTGGACTTGGTTTATATATGAGTAAAGTTATTATAAATGAGCATTGCAATGGTATTTTAGATATGAAAAATATTAATAATGGGGCTTGTTTTATGATAAAACTCAAACATGATGGAAAAAAATATGCATAAATATATCTATAATTATAAATTTTATATACAAGTATTATCTTTGAGCTTTTTGTATTTTATATCTGCTAAGATGAGTTTACTATTTCTTCATGGTAATTCTATAGTAAATATTGGACTTTTTTCAGCAGAGGGTGTTGCTTTAGCCTTTATTTTATATTTTGGTAAAAGAGTATGGCTTGGAGTCTTTATTGGGCAGTTTTTACTTGCATATAGTAATGATTTAAATATATTTACCAGTTTAGCTATTTCAGCTATAAATTCACTTGAAGCAGTGTTGGCTGTTATTGTTCTTGATAAATTGAAATTTGATATAGCTCTTAAAAGATTTAAAGATATAGCCTTACTTTTTTTAGTGATTTTATTTCTTTTACAACCGTTTAGTGCCTTGTTATCAAATGCAGCATTATTACTTAATAATTCTATTGAGGCAACAAACTTTATACATTCTTCATTCTCATGGTGGTTTGGAAATGTAATGGGACAAATGTTAATAGCTCCTCCATTATTACTGTTTTTTGTAAATTATAAAAAAATAAACTTGTTAGAGTATATTGCTTATGGGCTAGTATTTTTAATTGTCCTTTATATCTTATCGATTATTATTGCCATAAATAATCCATTTTTATTATTGAGCTTAACTCTTCCTATCGGACTTTGGATAGTTGTAAAAAAGGGAATGGTTTATGGAACAATGTTTAGTATGGTTATGGGGCTTGTATCTTCTTATGCTGTTTATATAGGTATAGGGGCATTTTATAATGGTTCAGAGATGGATAATGTTATTAATTATAATTTATTTGTACTCGCACATATCATTATCTTAATTATTATTGGTATATTGTTTGAAGAAAGAAAAGAGTATGAAAATTCTCTAGAAAAAATCATTGGTGAAGAGGTAAAGAAAAATAAAGAACAACAATTGCTTATGCTTCAACAGAGTAGACTTGCTCAGATGGGAGAAATGATAAGTATGATAGCACATCAATGGCGACAACCTTTAAATAACTTATCTTTAGTAAATCAACTTCTAATTTCTAAATATACTAAAAATAAACTAGATGAAAATGCTATGGAATACTTTAAAACTAATTCAAAAAAGCAGATAGATTTGATGTCTAGTACTATTGATGACTTTAGAAACTTTTTTAATGAAGAAAAGGAACAACAACTTTTTTATATAGCAGACTCAATAAATAGTATATTAGACATGACAAAGGTTATATATACAAATAGAGGTGTAACTATCAATACAGATTTTAAAAGTAATTATAATGTTTTAGGCTATCCAAATGCTCTGTCTCAAGCTGTTTTAAACATTATAAATAATGCCAAAGATGCTCTTGTTGAAAGTGATGTTGAAAATAAAGAAATAAAAATAAAGGTGTATGAAGAAAATGAGAAGATTGTTGTATCCATAAAAGATAATGCAGGTGGAATACCAATAGATATAATAGATAAAATATTTGATCCATACTTTTCTACAAAAAAAGAAAAAAATGGTACAGGTCTGGGGTTATATATGTCAAAAATGATAATTGTTGAAAAGATGGATGCATCTATAGAAGTTAGTAATGATAAGTATGGTGCAAATTTTAAAATATATTTAAATAAACAAAAGGTTAAAGATGTTAAGTAGTAATTTTACGCTTCTTTATGTTGAAGATAATGTAGAAGCTCAAGAGCAAATGAAAATGATTTTAGAAGATGATTTTAAAGAATTTTATCAAGCTTTTGATGGGGCCGAGGGTTTAGAAATATATAAAGAAAAAAGACCTGATATTATTATTAGTGATATAAATATGCCCATTTTAGATGGTTTATCAATGGCAAAAGAGATAAAAGCTATGGATAAATATCAAGTGATTCTTATTGTTTCTGCCTTTGATGATAAATCTATGCTACTAGAATCCATAAATATAGGGATTGATTATTTCATACCTAAACCTGTAAATATAGATATATTAAATGAAAGACTCGATATTATTTCTAAAAATTTACAAAATAAACTTGATTTAGAAAATGCAAGAAATAAAGAGATGACTTTATTGTATGATTTAGCTCATATTGATTCTTTAACTCAAATTCCAAATAGATTTTCATTTGAGATGAAACTAGAAGAAGCAATTACTAGAGCAAAAAGAAATAATAGTATTTTTACTCTTTTCTTTATAGATTTAGATCACTTCAAAGCTGTAAATGATACTTATGGTCATAGTGCTGGAGATGAAGTACTAAAGGCTGTATCTAATAATATAAAAAATATTATTAGAACTGATGATGTTTTTGCTCGTATTGGTGGAGATGAATTTGCACTAATCGCTGAAAATTTTAAAGAGAAAAAAGATATTGAAATTTTAAAGAGAAAAATATTAGAAGTTACTCCATGTTTAAAATTTGAGGATAAAGATATATGTGTCTCATATAGTGTAGGTGTAAGTATATTCCCACGAGATGGGGACTCTAAAAAAGAGTTACTACATTTAGCAGATTTAGAAATGTATAAAGTTAAAAAATCTAGAAAGTAGCTAAAATATCTTTAGTAATATCTTCTCTACTTTTTGTAGCATCTATCTCTATAAGTTCTAGTTTTAATAACTCTGCAGCCTTAATGATAGCATCTTGTATGCTCATGAGATAATCAACCCCTCTAAGTTCTATGCCATCTAACTCTTTTTGTGAAAGTCTGTACTCTAACTCTTTTTTTGTTAATTTAAGTAAAAAAACTTTATCTGGATAAATGCCATCTGTTGCAAATCTATTCATGTGAACTATAGCAGTTTCACTTATTGCACCTTGAACTAATGCATAAGCTACACCACTTACAGCAGAACGGTCAGATATAATCATTTTATTATCAAGGTTTGGTTTTACAATCTCAGTCATGTGTTCAGCGCGATCAGCTAGAAAAAGTAAAAACTCTGCTTTTTTACTTTTTGTTTTTGCACCAAGTACTATTTCGCGTATCTCTTTTCCAACTTCTGTTCCACCAGGTTCTTTTGTAACTATAGCATCTGGGAAATTTTTAGAAACTAAATCTATTTGTGTACTTTTTCCAGCTGTGTCAATTCCCTCTATTGTAATGTACATGAATTCATACTTCCTATTATTTTTTGTACTTCTTTTGGAAGTAAGTGTTCTGTTTTACCATTAAATTTTAATAGATTACGAACTATAGATGAGCTAATAAAAGCATGTTGGAGTTTAGGCATGAGATATACAGTTTCTATTGTATCATCAAGTGAATTATTTAGATACCCAAGTTGCAACTCATACTCAAAATCGCTAACTGCACGAAGCCCTCTAATAATTATACTAGCTTCATGTGTTTTTGCTAATTCAACAGTAAGATTATTAAAACCAACTACACTTACATTTTTTAAATGTTTTACGGATTCATTTGCCATTTTTATGCGTTCATCAAGGGTAAACATAGGTTTTTTATCACTAGATATTGCTACAGCAACTATAACTTCATCAAAAAGCCCTAAAGCTCTCTCTATAATATCAAAATGACCATTTGTAATAGGGTCAAAAGTTCCTGGATAAAGGGCTATTTTATTGCTCATGTTTATTCCCATCTCTTATATAAATTATTTTTTATCCCAAGTAAATCAAACCATTTTCCAATGATGAAATTTTCCATCTCATTTAGAGTTTGTTGCTCCGAATAATAAGCCATAACTGGTGGAGCTATAATAACTCCAAGTGTTGCTAATTTTTGCATATTTTCTAAAGCTATAGCAGAAAACGGCATCTCGCGAGGAGCTAAAATAAGTTTCTTTTGCTCTTTTATCATAACACTTGCACACCTAGTTACGAGGTTGTCACTAATTCCACAAGCAATTTTTGCTAAAGTATTCATGCTACAAGGTGCAATAATCATCGCATCACTTCCAAAAGAACCAGAAGCAATGCTTGCAGATATATCTTCATTTTCATAAGTTGTAAGATTATTTTCTTTATCTAAAACAATTTGTGAATTTTTTGTCATGATAAAATGCTTATCAATATTTTTTGGAAGTAGGTTTAATGTTTTAATCCCAAGATTGACTCCGCTAGCACCACTTGTAGCTACAATAAGTTTCATATTTATCTAATCTCCGCTGTATTTCTTCCTGTTATTATAACTTTTAATACCTTGCCATTACTTTTTTTTACTTTAATTAAGTCGTTTATTTTACCATTTTGAAGTGCTTTTGCAATAAATGATATTGCGATGTTTTCATCATTAACGCTTACCTTTACCTTTGAACCTCTTTTTATAAGACTGAGTATTTCTACATCTCTAAGGGTTAAAATTTTATCAATATTTATATGATGCTTAGCTTGAAGGATTCCATTGTTTAGGTGAGTTATGGGTTTTGCTCTAAATTTTTCAAAAAAGATAATATCTGTTTTTGTATTTATTGCTGAGAGTTCTTGACTTTTTTTTATCTTTTTTCTACTTTTATATATTTGTATGTTAGCATTTATCGTATAGTCAAAAAATATTTTTCTATTTTTAAGTGTTTTTATACTGATAGTTCCAGAATTTTTTAAATAGTTGTTTTTTCTAATTTTTACATTATATTTTTTCGGTATTGATACTATGTATGCCCTTGGTTCTACTGTTATATTGTGTATATCTATTGTGTCATATTTGCTTTCATAGTATTGTTTTATTATATCTTTTATATGTGAAGTATCTATTGGGCTTTTTATAATAAAATTTATATATGATTTTTTTGTTTTATAATTTTTATAGTTATGTTCTTTTAATAACTTAACTAAAATTTTAGACTTTATTTTTTTACTATGTTTGTGTTCTGGTATATTAAAAAGTATAGTTTCTGATTTATCAGTTTTTACAATATCATTTAAAAATATCTCATGAGAGTCAATATAGTATGTTTTATTTAATATTTCACTAGAAAATGCAGAGATAAAAAGTACTAAGAGTAAAATAATTTTTCTCATTTTCTAGCCTAAAATTTAAATTTTTATAATTTTAACACTTTTTTGATTTTTATATGCCTAATTAAGCCTATTTATATAACTGAATGTGATATAGTGTTGTAAAATTTATTGATTTAGGTATTTAAAATGGATAATTGCTTATCAAGAGTTCAAGAAATTGAAGAAAAATTTGGTGTAAAAAAGTCAAGAACTACCGCTAAACTTGACTATATACAAAGTGCAACTGGTTTAATTTTAGCACTGTTTGTGTGGGCTCATATGTTTCTTGAATCTAGTATATTAATCAGTAAAGATGCAATGTATGAAATCTCAAAATTATTAGAAGGTGAGCCTATTTTTGGACAACCATATCCAATAATAATAACTTTTATAGCTGTGTTTGTAACTATTGTTTTTGTAGTTCATGCAGTAGTCGCTGTTAGAAAATTTCCAGCAGGTTATAAACAATATAAAATATTTAAAGCACATTCAATAAGAATGAATCATCTTGATACAAAATTGTGGTCATTGCAAGTTTGGACTGGATTCTTTTTATTTTTCTTAGCTACTGTTCATCTTTTTATTGTCATGACTCATCCAGCAGATGTTGGTCCCTTTGCTTCAAGTGATAGAATGGTGAGTGAATGGATGGCTCCTTTATATGTCCTACTACTTATCTCAGCAGTCTTACATGCAACAGTTGGTTTGTATAGACTTTGTATAAAATGGGGCTGGTTTGATGGAGCAAATCCTAAACAAAATCGTAAAATACTACAAAAATTAAGAAATATTTTAATTGTATTTTTTCTTTCACTTGGTCTTTTAAGTATTGCTACTTATGTGAAAATTGGAATAGAGCATAAAGATAAAGTTGGACAAAGATATACTCCAACATATATAAGTGAGGTTAAATAATGAAAATAGCTTATACGGATGTATTAATCATTGGTGGTGGATTAGCTGGTCTTAGATGTGCAACAGGTGTAAAAGAGCGTGGTCAAGATGTTGTTCTTTTAACTTTAGTTCCACCTAAGCGTTCTCACTCAGCAGCCGCTCAAGGTGGTATGCAGGCAAGCCTAGGCAACTGTGTCAAAGGTGAGGGTGATAATGAAGATGTACACTTTGGAGATACTATCAGGGGTAGTGATTGGGGTGCTGATCAAGAAGTAGCTCGTATGTTTGTAAACACAGCTCCAAAAGCTATCCGTGAACTTGCTGCTTGGGGTGTGCCTTGGACAAGAGTTAGAAAAGGTGACCATCAAGCTATAATAAATGCTAAAAAAGTTACTTTAACGGAAAAAGATGAAGCTCATGGTTTAATAACTGCTAGAGATTTTGGTGGTACAAAAAAATGGCGTACCTGTTACACTTCAGATGGAACAGGTCACTCAATGCTTTATGCTATGGATAACAAAGCTCATGAAGATGAGATAAAAGTTCATGAGCGTATGGAAGCGATTAGTTTGATTCATGAAGATGGTCGTTGTTATGGAGCGATTGCTAGAAATCTTATGACTGGTGAGTTAGTGGCGTATATTGCAAAAGCGACAACTATTGCTACTGGTGGTTATGGTCGTATTTATGAAGTTTCAACAAATGCTGTTATTTGTCAAGGAATGGGACAAGCTATTGCCCTTGAGACTGGAATAGCGACTTTAGGAAATATGGAAGCAATTCAATTTCATCCGACTGCTATTGTTCCTGTTGGAATTTTAACTACTGAGGGTTGTCGTGGTGATGGTGGTCTTTTAACTGATAAAGATGGTTATAGATTTATGCCAGATTATGAACCTGAGAAAAAAGAACTTGCCTCTCGTGATGTAGTTTCGCGTCGTATGGTTGAGCATATGAGAAAGGGCAAGGGTGTAAAATCTCGCTATGGTGATCATCTGTGGTTAGATATTCGTAATTTAGGTAGAAAACATATTGAAAAAAATCTTCGTGAAGTAAAAGAAATTTGTGAGAGTTTTTTAGGAATTGATCCAGCTGAAAAACCAATACCTGTTCGTCCAACACAACACTACTCTATGGGTGGGATTCGTACAAATTATAAGGGTGAGAGTCAAACACTAAAAGGGCTTTACTCTTGTGGTGAAGCTGCTTGTTGGGATTTGCATGGTTTTAATCGTCTTGGTGGAAATTCTGTTGCTGAAACTGTTGTTGCAGGTATGTTAGTTGCAGAGTATATTTCTGATTTTTGTGAAACTAAAGAAAGCGAGATAGATATTTCTACTAAACTTGTGCAAGAATTTGCAGATAAACAACAAGCAAAATTAGAGTATTTGCTTGAACCAAAAGAAAATGCAGAATCACCATACCCTCTCCGTCATGCTATGGAGAAAATTATGATGAATAAAGTTGGTATATTTAGAAATGGCGATGATTTAACTGATGCCGTAAATGAATTAGAACAACTTTTAATTCGCTCAAAAAATATAGAAGTAAAACATAAAACATTAACTGCAAATCCTGAACTTTTTAATGCTTATCGTGTTCAAAGAATGTTAAAACTTGCTCTTTGTACAGCTAAGGGTGCATTACAAAGAAAAGAGAGTAGGGGCGCTCATGCAAGAGAGGATTATCCTGAGAGAAATGATAAAGAATTTTTAAATCGTACTATTACTTCTTGGCCAGATGAAAATCAAACTATGCCTACTCTTGATTATGAGGCTATTGAAATTGAGTCAATGGAGTTACCACCTGGTTTTCGTGGTTATGGTAAAGATATGACAATCACACATCCAGATTCAAAAATTAGACAAGAAAAAGTTGATGAAATTCGTAAAGAATTAGAATCTAAGGGTGCTAATAGATTTGAGATTCAAGAGGTATTGATGGAATATAAATCAAAATTACCAGAGTGTTATCGTGGTAAAAATGAAAGATTATGGGAGAAATTCTAATGAATAATGAAAGTGCAAGAACTTTAAAAATTTCTATTTTGAGGTACAACCCTCAAGTACCTGAAGATAAACCAAGTGTTGAAACCTATGAACTAGAAGAAGCTGATGGAATGACACTATTTATAGCATTGAATGATATTCGTGAAAAGTATGATGAATCTTTGAAGTTTGATTTTGTTTGTCGTGCAGGAATTTGTGGCTCATGTTCTATGCTTGTAAATGGTAAACCAACATTAGCTTGTCGTACACTTACTACTAAATTAGATGAGGAAATATCTTTAGCTCCATTGCCAATGTTTGAACTTATTGGAGATTTATCTGTCTTTACTGGTAAATGGATGCGTGGACTTAATGAGCGTTTAGAAACTTGGATACACTCTGAAGAAAAAAAGATGAAAATAGATTCAGATAGACTAGAAGAACGTATGGAACCTGATTTAGCTGATGATATTTATGAAACTGATCGTTGTGTAGAATGTGGATGTTGCGTCGCTGGTTGTGGAACAATTCTAATGCGTGAAAATTTTGTAGGTGCAGTTGGATTAAATAAAGTTGCAAGATACAAAATAGATCCTCGTGATAAAAGAAGTGATGCAGATTACTATGATTTGATCGGTGATGAAGATGGTGTATTTGGCTGTATGAGTCTCATGGGCTGTGAAGATGTATGTCCAAAAGACTTACCACTTCAATCAAAAATAGCATATATGCGTAGAAAAATGGTTATGATGAAAGATGATAAATAATTCGCCAATTCAGGATTGATGAACAATATATAAAGGTGCATTAGCTTTATTGGATAAAATCAACTAATACCTAGCTAAATTATAAAACACATTATACCTTATAAGTGTCTTCTCACTTGGTCTTGGATATTTGCTATAGGCATATTCTATGGTTTCTTTTGTTGTATCATCTAAAACATAATAACCACTTTTTTTCAAAAATTTAAAGTCTGTCATATCACCATTTGGGTGTAGGTAAAACTCTATAATATTTACTCTGTTTACATTTAAGTCTCTTGGAAGATTTACTCTTGCTACACGAGTTAAAACTTGTTGAGTAATTCTTCTCATAATCTCTTGATTATCTATTATATATTTTTGTTGACCAAGGGTTAATTTTCCGAACTCTTCACCATATAACTCTTTAATATCCTGATTTATACTGCTACTATCTACTTTTTTTCTTTTTACTACTTTTACTTCTTCATCTGATTTATCTTCATTCATCCAAGCTAATGGATCATTTTGCTTAGCTTTATCTATTTTTTTCTTTTTTTGTTTTTCTTTTTTTAGAGGTATATACAGTTTTTTTGGTGGTATTGGTTTTGTTTTTAGAATTTGTTTTATTTTAGGT
>Ga0256826_1000370_pt1 | contig 27167 bp, 31 predicted proteins | sample CV79metaG_FD_185975 | JGI IMG/M metagenome (GOLD analysis project Ga0256826, IMG submission 185975) | Hydrothermal vent microbial communities from East Pacific Rise, Pacific Ocean - CV79 | ecosystem: Environmental > Aquatic > Marine > Hydrothermal vents | place: Pacific Ocean: East Pacific Rise...
ATAAGAATGCGCATTAATAATTTCCTGTATATGAATATTTTGGCGAAATGATAGCGTAATTTTAGGTTACTTTAAAGTTTTTTTCAATTTTCTTTAAAAAAAAGTGAAGTTTGGATTAAGAATTGAAATTGTAATTGTTGCTCAGACTTACGACACAGTCGGGCATTATAGAAGGTTTCGTGATTTTGAGTTGAAGTTTATCAATAAGAGGAAAATCTTTTTTTAGTTTTGCACTGAGAAATGATAAAGCATCTTCAAGAAGTAGAAATTTCTTCTGAATCATTGTCTCTTTGATAAGTTCACTTACTAAAGCATAGTTGATAAAGTGCTTATCTTTATAAACATATTCAATTTTTACATTGACAATAATATCTTGAACAGAAGTTCTTTCAAAATCTAAAATTCCAATTATTGCACGAAATTTTAAATCTTCAATTAAAATAGTCATTTAGACTACACGTTTTTCTTCACCCTTAAACAGACGAATAATGTTTGGGATATGTTTGTAGTAAAGTATGAATACAATCAAAACTACAGGAGCATGAGCAATCTCAGGATGAATATAAAAACTTGAGATAAGTAGTGCTAAAACGCCAGTTAAAGATGAGATAGATGAGATACGCAAAGTTTTTGCTAGAACCCCCCATACTACTAGAGCTAAAAGAGTCTCTTGAGGAAGCATAAACATCATTACACCCATACCAGTTGCAATACCTTTTCCACCTTCTAGTCCAAGGTATGGAGAGAAACAGTGACCAATAACAGCTAAAACAGCGATACCCCAGAGTGTTGCTTCACTTAGTCCTATAAAATATGCGATGGACAATACAAATACACCTTTAAGAGCATCTAGTGCAAGAGTAGCTATACCAAGTTTTTTTGCTAAAGAAGGATTAGTCTCTTTTACAACACGGAGTACATTCGTTGCACCAATACTACCACTACCACTAGCTTTAACATCTACATTGGCAAATTTCTTAGCTAAAAGAAGACCAAAAGGTATGCCTCCTATTAGATATGCAGCTATGAAAAATTCTACATTTATATTAAACAAAAAGTCCATAAATCACCTTGTAATTTTTTAGCATTTTACTCTTTCAATGATAAGAAAGATATTAAACCACGAGTTCAGATTTTTTGTTGATTTAAGTTTATTTTGATAATATTTTATAATTAATAAATCAATTAAGGGTAAAAAATGAAAAAAATTATAATCTTAAGTTTAATGGCTGCTTCTGCAATTATGGCAGATCCTCTGGTAAGTTATCCAGGTACAAAAGCAAAGGGTATGGGTGGTGCATTTACTGCTATAGCAAACAATAACTCTGCAATGTACTTTAATCCAGCTGGTATGGTTAACTTTGAGTCAGGAAGTAAACATGCTATGTTTACAGCAGAAGTTGGTACGGGTGGAGCGTTTGATCTAAGTAATGCAGAAGAACCTACTTCTAGTACAGTAAACTATTTTGTTGCTACAGGATTCACTTCTCCAACATATGGTTATGGACTTGCAGTTTACTCTCTATACTCAGTAAAGGCTCAGGCTGTAGATAGTAGAGGAAATGTTAGTTATAAAGAACAAGATATTAGTGTTTTATCTGCTTCAGCATCACATTTACTTCCTTTTGGTTTCAATGATATCTATCCTGGTGGAGGGCAGATATCTGTAGGTGCTACATTAGGTGTAGCGTTTAGTGGTGGTGGTCTTGTTCAAATTGAGACAGAATCAACAAATGGTACATCAAATAGTAACTATGATGATGATGTTCTAGACCAAAGAGGATTTTTCGGTGCTGTTGGTATAAAAGCACGTTTATACACTTCAATGTTATTTAAGTTAGATATTGGTGCGAACTATCGTTCAAGTGCTGCTTTGGAAAGTGTTCATGATGATGATGGAAGAACAAGTGCTCCTGTAAATGGTATGGATATGCCAGCTGAACTTGCATATGGTATAGCGGCTATCTATCAAACTGAGTATGGTGTTGTAACACTTGCTGCAGATCAAAAACTAACATCTTATGAAGAAGCAACATCTGCTGAAAATAGTAATATGAACTTTAGATTGAATGATTACGAAACTTTATCTGTAGGTTTAGACTTCTCTGGTCCGGTTTATCAGATTAGAACAGGTGCATATATGTCAGAAGAGCAAGATGGTGAAAATGGTACTAACTTAAATATTTCAGGATATACATTAGGTGCAGGAATGATACTTGATAAAAACATGAATATAGAACTATCTGTTGACAATAAAACATATGAGTGGGCTACTGGACAAGAAAATAGTGAAGTGTTCGCATCTGTCTCTTTAAATATTGCAGTTGGAACAAGACACTAAATAAAAAATTCGATATAATTGCAAAAGTTATATAAACATTAGGATATCTTTTGCAATTTACAAATGAAGAATTAAATACAAAAATAGATGAATTAAAGAAAAAACTAGATGTAACTGTTGTTGCACACTTTTACCAACGTGATGAAGTCTTTGAAGTAGGAGACATTACTGGTGACTCCTTAGAACTCGCTATGAAAACAAAAGCAGATGACTCTGAGTTTGTACTTTTCTGTGGTGTTGGTTTTATGGGTCAGAGTGTAAAAGTTCTCTCTCCTCATAAACGTGTTGTTATGCCTAAAGTTGCTTGTTGTGCTATGGCAAAAATGATAGATGGTATGATGTTTGACAATGCTGTAAAAGCTCTTAATGATGCAGGTATTGAGAGTGAAAATATCCTTCCTATCACTTACATAAATTCTGATGTAGAAGTAAAAGCAAAAGTTGGTGAGATGGGTGGACTTGTCTGTACAAGTTCAAACGCCAAAGTTATCATCACAAATGCTCTCAAAGAGGGCAAAAAAATTCTTTTCGTTCCAGATAGATGTTTAGGTCAAAACATAGCAAATCAGATGGGACTTCCCTCTTGTGTTATAGGTGATGGAAGTGACTTAAAAGAGTCAGATATCATCTGTTTTGATGGTTTTTGTTCTGTTCACCAGCTCTTTACACTTGATGACATAGCCTTTTATAGAAAAAAATTCCCAGGTATCAAAATAGCTACACATCCAGAGTGTGATCCAGCTATCTGCGATGCAAGTGACTTTGTCGGTTCAACTTCTCAGCTTATAAAATACATAGCAGATTTAGATGAAGATGAGAAAGTAGCTGTTGGAACAGAGTTTAACCTAGTAAATCGTCTCCGTCCAAAAAATACTTATGTTTTAAGTTCTACAAAACCAGAGTGTCCTACTATGAATGAGACAACTTTAGAAGATGTTTATCTTACACTCAAAGCCATAGATGATGGTGAGCCAATAAATGAGATCCACATAGATGAAACAACTCAGAAGTGGGCAAAAATAGCACTAGAGAGAATGTTGGCATTATGATAGAAGCATTTGTAAGAGAGGCACTCGCTGAAGATGTCGGTCGTGGAGATCTCTATGCTTTGGTTGAACCTGCCATAAACGCCAGTGCAAAAATCATCGCTAAAAGTGATGGAGTAGTTGCAGGTGTAAAGTACATAGATGTCTTAGCTATGCAAGAGAAGTTTGAAATCACTTGGCTTAAAAATGATGGAGATACTTTTAGTAAGGGTGACTTGCTAGCCACTCTAAACGCCAACTCTCATACACTTTTAAGATGTGAGAGAACAGTTTTAGATATGCTCCTCCATGCAAGTTCCATAGCTACACTTACAAGAAAATATGTGAGTTTAATAGAGCCATACGGTGTAAAACTCTTAGATACTAGAAAAACAAGACCACTTTTACGAGTTTTTGAAAAGTATGCAACCCGAACAGGTGGTGCAGTAAATCATAGAATGGGTTTAGATGATTCACTCATGATAAAAGACACACACCTCAAAACTATAAAAAATCTTAAAACCTACATAACAAACGCCAGAAAAAAGATACCTTTCACAGCTAAAATAGAAGTAGAAGCAGAAACTTTCGAGATAGCACAACTGGCGTTTGAAGCACAATGTGACATAGTAATGTGTGACAATATGACTCCCCAACAGATAAAAAAGATAGTGGCGTTTAGAGATGAAAACTACCCACATATCTTACTAGAAGCGAGTGGAAATATCTCTTTAGAAACTATAGAATCTTATGCAAAAAGTGGAGTAGATGCCATAAGCTCAGGCTCACTCATCCATCAAGCGAATTGGATTGATTTATCTATGAAAATGGATTAATATAAAAGTGAAAAGGGAGACTGTTATAGATGGCTGATGATGCAGAAAAGACAGAAGAACCCACCCCCAAAAAGATTGAAGATGCCCGTAAAGAGGGGAATGTTCCTAAATCCCAAGATACATCAGGTGTAATAACTCTGTTTGTGGCTATATTAGCCGTTTTAATGCTTTTTCCTTTTATAGCTGATCATATGGTTAAACTTTTTAAATACTACTTTTCACTTGTAGGAACTCCTTTAGATAAAAATTTTATGTTAGATATAGCACTTGTTACTTTTAAAGAAGTGCTTTTAATGGTGATACCACTTGCTGTTTCTGTTGCTGTAGCAGGTGTTATAGCAGCTGTAGCACAATTTGGTTTTTTATTTACAGTGACTGCTATTCAACCAAAATTTTCAAAAATTGATCCTATAAAAGGAACAAAAAATCTTTTTAGTATGAAAAAGCTTATTGAAGGGGTAAAAGTTACATTTAAAGCTTTTACAACTTTAGGTGTAGGATTTATATTTTTCTTTATGTTTATTGAAGAACTACCAACCGTGGCTCTATTTAGTTTAGCTGATCAGTTGGACTGGTTAAAAGATAAAATGATTATTATTGCACTTGTTATGCTAATGGTTATTTTTATTTTTGCTCTTATTGATATCGTAATTGTAAGAAAACAGTATTTTGATGGTCTTAAAATGTCTAAACAAGAGATAAAAGATGAAATGAAAAATATGGAAGGTGATCCTTTAATAAAAGGTAAAATCAAACAAAAACAGATGGAAATATCACGTCAAAGGATGATGTCTGATATACCAAATGCAGATGTGGTTATAACAAATCCTACACATTATGCAGTAGCTATACAGTATAAAGAGGGTTCAAGTGCACCTATTGTTGTAGCAAAAGGTGTTGACCATTTAGCACAACAAATCAAAAAAATTGCAAGAGAAAATGAAGTTCATATAGTTCAAAATCCACCTTTAGCTAGAAGTTTATATGCTGAGGTAGAGATAGATAAGCCAATTCCAGAAGCATTGTTTGGAGCAGTTGCTGAAGTTTTAGCCTATGTCTATAAAATGAATAAAAAATAGTATATAATTACATAAAAAGTAACTAATGAATATAGAAAAAATAACTACAGCTAAACATATATGTATAAAAACAGATAATTTATCTTTTCCAAATGCTAGTGCTTTTTATACATATTGTTTAACTTTACATAAAAAAGTCTCTATCATTTCTATAGATAAAATAGATAATAAATTTTTCTATTTACCTTGGTTTGATAAAGTTAGAGAAGTAGTCCCGTCATCAGCTGATATGTCTATTGATATAAAATCAAATACAAGTGATCTATTTGATTTTTTTAAAATGAATCAAATAAAGATAAATACTAAAATGGCAACATCACTATATTCATCGCTGTTAAGTGAATATAAAAACTTTCAAACAAAGGAAGTTGATGGTATAGTTTTTGCTTTAGCTAGTGAATTAATAAACCTTGGTGCTGAACATAAACTAGCATACGATTGTTTGACACAACGAATAGGTTTAAATGAATTTAGATTAAAAGCAATTTTATTTAAAAATTTTATTTTAACAAAAGATGCTACAAATGCAGATATCTATATTAGCGATGTAGAGTTAAAATCAACAGGTAGCATAATAGATGATGTATATCCGATTTTAGAAGTTTTTTTAACTTTAATTAATGTGAGTGAAGTGAGACTTTTAAAGAGTGATGAAGATAATAAATTAGTAATGAATATAAAGGAAAAATAATTGTCAAGAAGAAATAAAGGGTCAATAGCCCCACTGTTAATAATGTTAAGTATGATTGGAGGTTCTCTTTTTGTATATTTCTCATCAATGTTTGAGCGAAATGCCCCAATAATTTCAATGGAAACAAATAATTATTGGAATATGAAAAAACCTTTATCTCTTATAATAAGTGATGATAGTGGTATAAAATCTTACAAAATTATAATGAAAACTCAAAAAGAAGAAAAAATTTTAGAGTATGAAAAACTAATGATTTCTGAGAATCTTTTAAAACTTGAAGTAAAACCTCCAAAAAATAGACATATTATAAAAGATAAAATTATCGAGATTGTAGTTGAAGCTGATGATATAAGCAAATGGAATATGTTAAATGGAAATAAGTCTAAGAAAATATTTAAATTAGTTATTGATAAAAGAAAACCTAAGTTAAATATTTTAGCAAATTCATATAAAATTTCTAGAGGTGGCTCAGCATTAGTTATTTTTAAGGCAGAAGATGTAAATTTAGATGAACTATACATTCAAGGCAATGATAATAAAAAATTTATTCCACAACCTTTTTATAAAGATGATTATTATATATCTTTAATAGCATGGCCAGTAAGAGATGAAAACTTTAAAGCTACTATTGTTTCAACGGATAAAGCAGGTAATATTTCAAAATCATATGTTCCTCTTTATTTAAAACAGAAAAACTATCGAGTATCAAATATTAAGTTAAGTGATAAATTTTTAAAAGGTAAGATAGCAGAACTTGCAGAAGAATTTGTTGAAACAGATGGTATTGATGATTCTTTAGAACAATTCAAAATAATAAATGAAGATGTTCGTGCAAAAAATGAAGCATTGATTCATGAGTTGACATCAAAAGTATCAATGAAAAAAATTAGTAAGTTTAATATAAATAAAATGTATCCACTGAAAAATGCACAAGTTGTAGCACATTTTGGTGACCATAGAATGTATTATTATGATGGGGACTATATCAGTCAATCATATCATTTAGGTTTAGATTTAGCATCCAATGCAATGGCTAAAATTAAACCACAAAATGCTGGAGAAGTGATGTTTAGCGACTACAATGGACTTTATGGAAATATGCCAATTATTCATCATGGACTAGGACTTTACACAATTTATGGTCATTGTTCAAGTATTAAAGTTAATAGTGGTGATGTGATAAGAAAAAAAGAAGTTATTTCAAATACGGGTAAAAGTGGCTATGCTATGGGTGATCACTTACATTTTGGTGTTTTAGTTCAAGGAATTGAAGTTCGTCCTCAAGAATGGATGGATAAACAATGGATTAAATTGAATATAACTGATATAATAAATAGTGCTAAAAGAATTATAGATAGAAACTAAGGGATAACTATGTATCAAACAACTATTAAAAAAAGTGTTGAGTTAGTTGGGATAGGACTTCATAAAGGTTCTCCAGTTAAATTACGTTTAGAACCTTTAGAATCAAATAGTGGTATAATTTTCTATAGATCTGATGTTAACATATCTATTCCTCTAATTCCTTCAAATGTAGTTGACACTAAAATGGCAACAGTAATTGGAAAAGATAATTATGTGATTTCAACTATTGAACATCTACTATCAGCTGTATATGCATACGGAATTGACAACTTACGAGTAATTGTTGATGCTGATGAAGTCCCTGTAATGGATGGAAGTAGTGCTAGTTACTGTATGTTGCTAGATGAAGCTGGAATAAAAGAACAAGATATTCCTAAAAAAATAATGCGTATAAAAAAAGATATAGAAGTTCAAGAAGGAGATAAATATGTTAAACTTTCTCCCTCTTCTGATTTACAATATGGCTTCACTATAAAATTTCCCCATCCAGTTATTGGTAAACAAGATTATATTCTTAAATTTACAAAAGAATCTTATAAAAAAGAGATTTCACGTGCAAGAACTTTTGGTTTCTTACATGAAGTACAGTACCTTCGTTCAAAAGGTTTAGCACTTGGAGGTTCTTTAGAAAATGCTATAGTTCTTGATGAGAAAAAGATATTAAATCCTGAAGGATTACGATTTGAAGATGAATTTGTAAGACATAAAATCTTGGATGCTATCGGAGATATGAGTTTGATTGGTATGAATTTTATTGGTAATTATGAAGCATTAGCTGGAAGTCATGATTTAAACCATAAACTAACTATTGCTCTTCTATCTGATGCTGAAAACTATGAAATAGTAGAGTTAGTAGGGGAAAAAACTAAAGAGTTAGAAAAAGCATATGCATAAAGAAGTTGATATAGTATGTGTTACTTTGAGTTCACCAATAATTATTGGTATATATCAAGACAATGTACTGATTAAAAATATAGTTTCTCATGAAAAAAGTTCAGATATTTTCCCTATCTTATTTAAAGATATATTATCAACATATAAGGTAAAAAAACTTTTTTATGCAAATGGACCTGGAAGTTTTATGGCGATAAAAGTTGCATATATTTTTCTTAAATCTTTAAGTATTTTAAAAAATATACCACTTTTTGCAACAGATGCTTTTTATTTTAACAATAATACGCCAATAAAAGCGATTGGTAAGTTACACTTTGTTAAAGTTGCATCAGAAATAAAAACTCAAAAATTAGAAATAGCACCAGAAGTTGTATTTACTCTTCCTGATGTGCTTGATTATAAAGAGTTTAGTACAATTACAACACCACTTTATATGATAGGTGCTGTTGGACAATAGGACAGATAATTGATTATAAGTGTACCAGCAACATCTGCAAACTTAGGACCGGGTTTTGACTCTCTAGGTTTAGCAGTGGATTTACGAAATAGAGTAGAGTTTCATCCCTCAAAGTTTTTTAGTGTAAGCATTAAAGGTGAAGGGGAAAATAATCCTCGTTTAAAAGGTAATAATCTTTTTATAAGCATATTTAATGAACATTTTTCTCGTTTAACAAAGAAAAAACAAAATTACAAATTTACTTTTTATAATTCTATCCCTATGTCAAGAGGGCTTGGCAGTAGTTCTGCTGTAATTGTATCTGCAATTGCGGCTGCACATGAAGCTGCAGGAATTAGAGTTTCTAAACGCCGAATACTTAATCATGCATTAGTATACGAATCACATCCTGACAATATTACACCAGCAGTTATGGGTGGTTTTAATGCAGCAACTATTGAAAAAAATAAAGTATTTTCACAAAGAAAACATCTTCCTGATTATTTAAAAGCAGTTGTCGTAATTCCAAATAAACAGATGAATACTTCAAAATCAAGAACAGTGTTACCAAAATCATACTCAAAAGAAAATGCAATTTATAATCTTTCACATACTGCATTGACAGTAGCTGCATTTTTTAATGAAGATTGGGAAATGTTGAAATTAGCTGCACAAGACAGATTTCATCAAAAAGCTAGGATGAAAACATTGCCAGATCTTTTTGCTGTGCAAAAGGTAGCATATGAATCAGGAGCTTTAATGAGTACACTTTCTGGAAGTGGGAGTACATTTTTTTCTCTTGTATATGATGATGATGCTTCAATGATTGCAAATAAATTTTCTCAAAAATTTCCAGATTTTGGAGTAAAAATTTTAGATTTTGACAACAATGGGTTGATAATAGAGCGATAAGCTCTATTAAATAAAGCAATATTTAGATATAATGGCGAAAAATTTTCATCAACCAACTCGAATGTGTGTCTCGTGTAGAGAAAGAGATTCACAATCTAAGTTACTTAGACTATCTTGTTTTGATGGAAAAATAAGTTTATATCTACAAAGAGGTAGAAGTTTTTACCTCTGTTCTTCTTGTCTTGAAGATGAGAAGAGACTCTCTAAAACTCTTATGCGACAGTGTAGAAGTAATAGAAAAGAAGAACTTATGAACAAACTAAAGGAGATCATCACTGATGACAGATAAAGTTAGCGTTAGCGAAATTGCAAAAGAACTTGGAATTGCTTCTAAAGATGTATTAGAAAAAGCCAAGAGTATGGGTATTGAAGTAAAAGCTGCACAGAGTAAAGTTAGTATGGAACAGGCAGATAAAATTGCAAACTACATTATGAATGGTGAAGATGAAAAACCAGCTACAACTCAAAAACCTAAAATAGTAAAAGCTAAAAGTGAAACTCCAAAACAAGTGGATACAGAAGAAAATGTAACTGATTCTAAATCAGATGTACCAGTTGTTGAAGAAAAAGTTGTAACAGAAGAAGCTTCTACTGAAAAGAAAATAGTTGTAGATGATAAGGCTGAAGAAGTAAAAGAAGAAAAAATAGCAACTCCAGTAAAAAAGAAACCTATTAGTACTTTAAAGCTTGTTACTCCAGGATTGAGACCAGCATTGAAAAAATCTGGGCTTAAAATTGTAAAGAAAAGAAAACCAAAAGTTGAAGAAAATTATTCTTTACCTCAAAAACAAGCTTCAGTTTCATCATATGGAAAAATGAGTGCAGAAGTTCTTGAAGAATTAGCGCAGAGAAAGAAATCAAGACAAAGTTCTAAAACAGCATCTAAACAAGAGCAAGGTAGAAGAATGGATATCTTTGGTGGAGCTATGACTGATGTATCTATGGATATGGATGATCAAGTAACACTTTTAGACCTCAATTCAACTGAGCGTGCTCCTCTTCCTGATGAGCAGCCAAGAAAACCACGTCCTCCTAAACCAGCAGGAAGAAATGGAAATAAAAAACAGGCTCCTCGTGGTAGAAAAGTACGTAAAGATAAACGTAAAAAATATGCAAAAGCTTCTCACGAAGAAGAGATTGTAACTCAAGTAGAAATCCCAGAGGATATTCGTGTTTATGAGTTTGCTGAAGCTCTTAGACGTCCTATTTCTGACATCATTAAAGTCCTTTTTGATCTTGGTATGATGATGACTAAAAATGATTTCCTTGGAAATGATGAGATTGAGATTTTATCTGAAGAGTTTGATGTTGAAGTGACTATTATTGACCCTAAAGATGAGTTTACTCTTGAAGAGGCAGATATAGAAGAAGATCCAGATGCAACTGAGAGAGCTCCTGTAATTACTATTATGGGACATGTTGATCATGGTAAAACTTCACTTCTTGATGCTATCCGTGAAGCGAAAGTTACTGAGGGTGAAGCTGGTGGGATTACACAACATATTGGTGCTTATACTATTGAGCAACACGGTAAAGCTATCACTTTCATAGATACTCCGGGACATGCTGCGTTTAGTCATATGCGTCAAAAAGGTACAGAGATTACAGATATTATTGTAATTGTTGTAGCTGCTGATGATGGTGTGAAACCACAGACTCTTGAAGTTATTAAACTTGCAAAAGAGTCTGGTGCTCCAATAATTGTTGCACTGAATAAAATGGATAAAGAGACTGCACAACCAGATATGGTTAAAGGTCAGATGGCTGAGCATGGAATCAATCCAGTTGATTGGGGTGGAGATATTCCATTTGTACCTGTTTCTGCTAAATCTAACATGGGTATTGATGATTTACTTGAAGAAATCCTTACAACTGCTGAGATTTTAGAACTTAAAGCAAATGTAAATACACTTGCAAAAGCAGCTGTAATTGAGTCTTCTTTAGAAAAAGGTCGTGGTCCAGTTGCTACGGTAATTGTTCAAAATGGTACTCTTAAAGTTGGAGATTATGTAGTTTGTGGTGCGGCATATGGTCGTATTAAAGCTATGCTTAACGAAAACAAAAAACAGATTAAAACTCTTTTACCATCTCATACAGCAGTTGTTGCAGGACTAAATGAAGTTCCAGCATCTGGCGAAATCATGACAGTTATGGAAGATGAGAAAGAAGCAAAAGCTTACGCTCTTAAACGCCATGAGTATGATAGACATAAAGAACTCTCAATTAGTACTAAATCTTCATTAGAAGATATGACAGCAATGATTGCAGAGGGTAAACTTAAATCTCTTAAAGTTGTACTTAAAACAGATGTTCATGGTACTCTTGAAGCTATTAGAAGCTCTATTACAGCACTTCGTAATGATGAAGTTAAAGTTAATATCATCTCTTCTGGTGTTGGTGGTATTACTGAAAATGATGTTGAACTTGTTAACAACTCTGAAAACTGTGTACTTCTTGGATTTAATGTTCGTCCTACTGGTGCCGTTAAAGCTGCTGCTAAACAAAAAGGTGTTGAGATTAAAACTTACTCAATCATCTACCAACTTATTGATGATATTACGGGAATGCTTACAGGAATGATGGCACCAAAATATACTGAAGAAAATACAGGTCAAGCAGAAGTTAAAGAGGTATTTAAAATACCTAAAGGTCTTGTTGCTGGTTGTGTTGTTGTTGATGGTCGCCTTATTCGTGGTGGTATGGTTCGTGTTATTCGTGAGGGTGTTGTTCATTATGAAGGTGAACTCACTTCACTTAAACGCTTTAAAGATGATGTTGAAGAGATCGGAAATGGTTATGAGTGTGGTGTTGTTATCAGCGGTTATGATGATGTTATACCAGGCGATGTTCTTGAAACATTCAAAAAAGTTGAGCAGAAAGTTAGTCTGTAATCCTTATGACAGAAGCACAAATTAAACTCAAGAGAACTGAATCAGTTCTCTTAGAATTAATCCCTCAAGCACTTGGCACTATGAATGATAAAAGACTTCATGAATTAGATATTTTAGAAGTTGTTTGTTCACGTGGTAAAAGTGATGCAAAAGTTTATATAAATCCTCATGAATATACAGAGCAAGAAAAAAGAGATAATCTTAAGCTTTTAAGAAAGGCTCGTCCTATTATAGAAACTTATTGTCTTAAAGATCAAGGTTGGTACAGATGTCCCAAATTTACATTTGAATTTGATGAACAGTTGGCTAAAACACAAAAATTAGAAGATCTATTTAAACAAATATCTAAGGAGTCTAGAAATGAGTCTTGAAAGTGATATAAATTCAATAGTTAAATCAGTAGGTTTAGAACTATATGAAACTGTAGTTTTAAATGAAAATGATGAAACAATTTATAGAGTGAGTATCATCTCCTCAGAAGTTGAAGATGGAAAAAGAAAAGGGGTAAGTTTAGATACTTGTGTTGAACTTACACATATGATTTCTCCTCTTTTAGATGTTACGCCACCTGTTTCAGGTGATTATAGACTTGAAGTTGGTACAGCTGGTATTGAGCGTAAGCTTGTGAATATCAATCAGTTTAAAAAGAGTATTGGAGAAAAAGTTTCTCTTCTTCATTCAGGCAAAGAGAAAACTAGAGGTCTTTTAGCAAAAGTTGAAGGCTCAAAAATTTTTGTAGATAAAGAAGATGAAACAGTTGAAGTAGAGTTTAACGACATACATAAAGCTAAAACATACTTTGAGTGGTAATAAGTAGTAATGCTTATAGATAAAAACTTCTTTATGGGCCTTGCTCTTAAAGAAGCTTGGAAATACCAAGGTCTTACCTATCCTAATCCCGCTGTTGGATGTACAATAGTTGGAGAAAATGGTGAAATCTTAGCAGTTGAAGCACACCATAAAGCTGGTGAACCTCATGCCGAGGTTAATGCTCTTAAATCAGCTTATTATAAACTAACTCACGATGACTACATACTAGCACTTACTAGTTCAGAAGATATTCATACTCACTTACAGAGTAACCACCAAAATTTGTTTGCAACTACTACATTATATACAACCTTAGAACCATGTTCGCATTACGGTAAAACACCTTCATGCGCAAGATTAATTAGTGATTTGGGAATAAAAGAAGTATATGTAGGTTCTAATGACTTAAACCCTGAAGCAAAAAATGGAAATTTAATTTTAAATATGAATAACTGTATAGTGTATACAGAACTTTTAAAAGATGAATGCGATGCCCTTTTAGAACCATTTAAAAAATGGCAAGCTAAAAATTTTATTTTTTTTAAATGGGCTCAGCGTTTAAACGGTTCGGTAGATGATGGAGTTATTTCATCAGCTCAATCAAGAGAAAATGTGCATAAAATGAGAAATGTATGTGATTTACTAATTATAGGTGGCAATAGTGTTAGACTAGATAGACCAACACTAGATTGTAGACTAGTAAATGGTAAAGCACCTGATATTTTAATATATTCTCGTGAAATAGACTTTGATCAAACAATTCCCCTTTTTAATGTGAAAGGAAGAAAAGTATTTATAGAAAATAATTTTAATAGACTTTCAAAATATAAAAATATAATGATTGAAGGTACATCTAATCTGTATCATTTAACTCATGATATAGTGGATTACTATTTATCATATATAGCACCAAAATTTGGTGGAGTAGAAGGATTCAAAGGTACGGATGATAAATTTCAAGTTTTAAATCTAGAAAAAGAGACACAGGATATAATTATGTGGATGAAAAGAATAGAAGGAAATAAATGAATAGTCAAAATAAACAAAAACAAGAAAAAATAGTTTCAATGTTTGATGATATTGCACCAACATACGATACTGCAAATCGTGTAATGAGTATGGGTGTAGATAAATCTTGGAGACGTAAAGCTTGTGATTTAGCATATGAATACTCTGCAAAAAAATCATTAGATATGATAGTTGATGTAGCTTGTGGAACAGGTGATATGATGGAGTTCTGGCATGACCGCTCTAAAAAATCGGGTGTTAATATTAAAGAAATTGTTGGTGTAGATCCTTCTGTTGGTATGGTTAATGTTGCAAGAGAAAAATATCCTAAATTTAATTATCATATTTCTTCGGCAACAGATATACCTTTATCTGATGACAGTGCCAATATATTAAGCATAACTTATGGTATACGAAATGTAGTGGAAAGAAAAGAAGCATTAAAAGAATTTAACCGTGTTTTAAAAAAAGATGGTTTAGTTGTTATCTTGGAATTTATGAAAAATGAAAATCCATCTTCACTTGGTAAGGTTATGAACTTCTATACAAATAAAATACTACCAAAAGTTGGTGGATTTATCTCAAAAAATATAGAAGCTTATGAGTACCTTCCAAATTCAATAGAAGATTTTTCAACTGTGGAAAATATGCAGAATGAACTAGAAGAAGCAGGCTTTACAATGCTTTATACTAAAAGTTTTTCTATGGATATTTCTACACTTTTAATTGCTCGTAAAAATTAAGAGTATTTTTCTTGATTACACTTAGCGTTTCAGGACTTAATGAGCAGATAAAATCTCTTTTAGAAACTAGTTTTAATCAAGTTTTAGTTGAAGGGGAACTCTCTCGCATTACATATCATAATTCAGGACATATATATTTTACACTTAAAGATAGTTCATCTGTAATAAGTGCAGTAATGTTTAGAGGTAATGCATCTAAATTAAAATTTCATTTAGAAGAGGGAATGAAAGTAATTGTTAATGCAGCTATTACTCTTTATAAACCTCGTGGAAGCTATCAAATTAATTGTTTTAGTATAGAACCAGCTGGTCAAGGTGCTTTGTCTTTAGCTTATGAGCAACTAAAAGAAAAGCTTTCATTTGCAGGTTATTTTGCAGAAGAAAGAAAAAAACTACTACCAAAATTTCCTCAACGAATAGCATTGATCACTTCACTAACCGGAGCAGCACTTCAAGATATGATAAGAGTTGCAAATAATAGGTACAGAGTTTTAGAAATAGATGTATTTGATGTAGTAGTACAGGGTACTGAAGCATCGTATGCTATCTCTAAAGCAATAAAAATAGCAGATAAACAAGAGTTTGATATTATAATTATAAGTAGAGGAGGGGGAAGTTTAGAAGATTTATGGGCATTTAACGAAGAGAGAGTTGCTAATGCAATCTTTGAAGCTAATACACCTATTGTATCTGCGGTAGGTCATGAAATAGATTGGCTTATTAGTGATTTTGTTGCAGATCTCAGAGCTCCTACTCCTAGTGCAGCTATGGAGATGATTTTACCTGATACTAATGAACTTTATCAAACGATTGACAGTATTCAAACCCAAATGAATCATCTACTTCAAACTAAATTTCAAAATAGGTTACAAGAACTCAAATATATTCAAAATTTATTTTTACAACATTCAGTAGAAAAAAAATTACAACAAAAATATGATGAAATAAAGCAGCTAAAAAAAGTTTACAACCAAAGTATAGATTTTAAATTAGAAAATTATACTAAAGACTTTAACAATTTTAGAAAAAGATTTCCAGAAGTTTTACAGTTAAATCTAAATTTTGCACAAAACCAATTATTACATTTAAAAAAAATGTTAGAATCTAATCATCCAAAATTTAAAACAAAAAAAGGTTTTGCCCAACTCTCTTTAAAATCAAAAGTTATTAGTGTAGAATCACTAGAAATTAATGATTTATTCGAAGTACAAAATGATGAAGTAGTAGTTTATGCAAAAGTTATTAACAAGGAAAATATATTATGAGTTATCCAGATTTTTTTAATAAAATAGAATCAATTAAGGTTAAAGATCCTCTTTCTCAGTTACTTGGTGCATTTAATGATGGTGAGTATGAATTTAGTTATTTAGAAATTGTGAAAGCAGCAGGGCACTCTTGCCCAACAGTTGCAGGTGCATATATTATTACACTTAAAGCTTTAGAAATTCTTTATCCTGAACAAAGAGCTGTTAGAGGTAATATTAAGGTTGAATTTAAAGAGTCTTTAGAGGAAGGTGTATCAGGTGTTATTTCTAATGTTGTAACACATATAACAGGTGCAACTGACATTAGTGGATTTAAAGGTCTTAAAGGTCAGTTCTCTCGACATTCATTAATGTATTTTAATGTTGATATAAATACTTCTGCAAGATTTACTAGAATTGATAATGGTGAAAGTGTTGATATTACATATTCTCCTGACTTAATTAAACCAAATCCTATAATGATGGAACTAATGAAAAAAGTTATTGTAAAACAGGCAACACAAGATGAGTTATACAAATTTAGTTCATTATGGCAAGATAGAGTTAAAAGAATTTTTGAAAATATCGATGATGTAGTTGAAATTAATAATTTGTAGTCTAGCGTAAAACTAGACTAGGAAAATATGTATAAAGAGAGATAGCAGTAGTAGCAGATAACTTTTTAATAAGTTTATCCAATTTATCTTCTTTATTCCATATTGCTTTTGAAACACCACTTAATTTTTCTAATTTATTTTTTGCATCGTAAGATACACCTAACGAGTCAATTAGTCCTATATCCTTTGCTTGTATCGCAGTAAAAATATGTGCATTTGCAAAAGAATCACTTTTATTTATATCAAGATTTCTTGCATCTGCTACATCTTTTACAAACATTGTGTATGTACTTTGAATAACTTTGTTAAGTTCATTAACTTCAAAATTAGTCCAAGCTCTATCCTGAGTACCAATTTGTTTATATTTACCTGCTTTAACTGTTTGTGTTTTAATTCCTATTTTTTTCATTATACCACTTAAATCAACACCTTGCATAATGACACCAATACTTCCTATCATACTCCCAGGATTTGCAATAATTTCATCTGCCCAAATACTAGCATAATAGCTACCACTAGCAATTGTTCCTCTAGCATAAGCTATAACTGGTTTTTTATCTTTTAAGCGTTTAATTGCATAAGCTATCTCTATAGATGGAGAAACAGCTCCTCCAGGTGAGTCTATAGTAAGAAGAACACCTTTAATAGAATTATTATTAGTGGCGGCATTTATTTGAGCAACTATTTCTGTTGAGTCCATAATTGGGCCAATCAAATAGATTTCTTGAAGATTATTAGGTGTGAAGTCTTGCTCACTTTGTGGTGCAAAAAGTAAAAATAATAATAATAAAAAAAGCATAGCTTTAAAATGTTCTTGAATAAATTTTAAAGGAAGTGTAATAGGTAAAATTAGGTTTTTAAAAAATTTCATATTTATATAGTTCCTTTTTCAAGTTTACCGTTAATATAAACTTTAGAAATATTATATTTATGTAAAATTAAATAAATAGGTAGTTCTTTATTTGGTTCAGAATCTAAATCAAGTATTATCATATCAGCATTTTTCCCCTCAGCTATTTCTCCTGCATTTATACCTAATGCTTCTGCTGCATGAATAGTTACACCATCAATCAGTGCTTTTGAAAATTCTAAAAGAGGTGCAGATGCATGCATAAACAAGGATACTTTCATCTCTTCAAAAAGATCTAATTGGTAGTTTGAACTGAGACCATCAGTTGCCACAATCCATTTAATATGTTTATCATTCAGATTCTTGATATTTAGAGTAGGGTTTCCTAAAAGTCTATTTGAAATAGGACAGTGTATTATTGTATGTTTAGCATTTGCTATTGCATTAAGTTCATTCTCATTTGCATGAACAGCATGTGTTAAAAGTGTTGGCGTTTCATAAAAATTTGCCAAAAACTCATGTGAATCACTTACATTTTCTTTCTGTTTTAGTAAATCATTAAAAAATTGTTTAAAATCACCATCACTATTGTCTAACCAGTCTCGTTCAGCTTGAGACTCCATAAAGTGAGCAGTTAAAGGTAGCTTTTGTGTTTTTACTATTTCTATAGCTTTTCTTATAAGAACAGGGTGAACAGAATAAGGAGAATGAATAGCAATAGCAGGTTTAAAACCTTCCCGTGTTATTGTTTTACTAGCGTTTAATCGAGCTAGAAAATCTGTAAAGAGTGCATCTGCCATACTTGCTTGGGAACCTATGAGTTCATTAAAAAAAACTACATTTTGCTTAGCATTAGCACACACTTCCAAATCCATAGCATGGGAACTTATTGCCCCAAATGATGTTATACCATTACTTAGCATAGAGTCAATAGCTTTTTGCATACATTCTTTTGAACATTTATTGATTAGGTTTTCACGATTTTCTATTACACTGTAAAGCCATGAGATAAAATCACCATAAGATAAATCTGTTTTATTAGCTGAAAACTCTATATGTACATGGGCATTAATAAGTCCTGGCATAAGTAAAGAGTTTTCTCTAAGGGTAACAAGTGTTGCATTTGGAAATTCATCAATAAGTGTGTCCAATGGAGCTATTTTTTGAATTGTTTTATCAAAAGCAATGGATAGATTTGTACTAATTCTATCTTTAAGATAGATAAAGTGTGGAGTGATTATTTGCATATATTAAGTCTTTTAAAATTGAATTTGTTAAATTTAAAATAGATTATGCTTTATTTAGATAAAATAACTCCTTAAAATGTTAATCTTATAGTAAAACTTAAATTAATAAAGGTATTAAATGAAAATAGTAGTAATCCAAGGTCCAAATCTAAATATGCTAGGAATAAGAGAGCAAAATGTTTATGGCCCAATGAAATTAGAACAAATTCATACTCAAATGAAAGATGTTGCAACACAAAATGGTGTTGAAATTGAATTTTTCCAAAGTAATCTTGAAGGGGAAATAGTTGATAAGATTCAAGAATGTTATGGTGAGGCACAAGGAATTATTATAAATGCAGCAGCATATACACATACATCAATTGCTATTAGAGATGCTATAAGTGCTGTAAGTATACCAACAATAGAAGTTCATATTTCAAATATTCATAGACGTGAAGAGTTTCGAAAAGAAAATATGATAGCACCGGTTTGTGCATCATCTGTTGTTGGTTTTGGACCATTTGGTTATCACTTAGCAATGTTAGGTATGCTTCAAATTATGAACGAAATGAGAGCAGCACAAGAAGCACAACAAAAAGCTCAAGCAGCGAACGTTTAATTCAAATGCAGATAAAACGCAAAATTAATGATAGGTTAACTATTATAAAATCTTTGCGTTTTTCGTATGTATCTAAACAAGCACATAAACATCGATACGAAACAACAGTTGGAATAGGTGGAAATTTAGGAGATGTTAAACGACGTTTTAATCATCTATTTATAGAATTAAAAAAAGACAAAAGAGTCTCATTAGTAAGAACAGCATTGATTTTAAAAAATCCTCCTTTTGGTTATGTAGAACAGGATGATTTTTTAAATTCAATTATTATATTAAGAACTTCGATGACACCACATAAATTTTTAAATTATTTACAACATTTAGAAAAAAAATTTGGACGAAAACGTAGCTTTAAAAATGCACCAAGGACTTTAGATTTAGATATGATATTTTTTAATAATAGAGTAATAAATACTCCAACCTTAACACTTCCTCATCCTTTTTGGTCTGTACGAGAGAGTGTAGTAATCCCATTATCAGGATTGTATGTATGAAAATATTGACTTTTACTGGACGTACTCCTTCTGAAGCCTTAAAAAAAGCAAAAATTGAAATAGGTGATGAAGGAATGCTTATTGAAACTAAAGAAGTTAGAAAGAAAGCTCTTGGCCGAGAAGCACTTTATGAAATAGTAATTGGAATTGATGAAAAAATGCTTTCTAATACATATTTAAAACCACAAACTCCTCTCTCTAAGCAACAGCCTATTAAAGAAGAGAGCCAAGAAGTCTTATTTGATCTCTCAAATGCTGCACAACAGATAGCAAAAGTATCAAATGTTGCTACAAATTCATTAGATAAATATAAACCAATATCTGCTAATGAAGAAATTAAAACGGTTGTTTCTCAAGAACCAAAAGAATTAAAAGCAATAAAAAGTGAAATAAATAAACTTTCAGATAAAGTTAAAATTATTCAGAATATGTTTTGGGAAGAAAAATCCCCAAATATTGAATCTCAAATTCCTTCAGAATTTGCAGAAATATATAGATTGGCTTCCCAAAGTGGTATGCATAGGGATCATTTAGATGAATTAATGAAAATCACTTTAGAGCATATGCCTTTTAAAATGAGAGAAAATTCAGTAACAGTGAAACGCTATTTTCAAACTATTCTTAGAAAAATGGTTCCAATTAGAAGAGAACCTCTTTTAAAGGTAGGTTCAAAAAAAGTTATTATGCTAGTTGGTCCTACAGGAGTAGGTAAAACGACTAGTATTGCAAAATTAGCAGCAAGATACTCATTTTTAATGCAAAAGAAATATAAAGTTGGACTTGTAGTACTAGATACATATAGAATTGGGGCAGTTGAACAGTTAATGCAATATGCAAGAATGATGAAACTAGGCATAGAAACAGTTGTAGATCCTCCAGAATTCACGAATGCTCTTGAATCTCTTAGATATTGTGATTATATATTAATTGATACAATGGGTTCATCACCTTACGACAAAGGTAAAATAGAAAAAATTTATGAATGCTTAAATGCTAATGAAACGGAATATGAAGTAGAAGTAGTTCTTGTAATGCCTAGTTCTATTAAGTATGAAGACATGAAACTTACATATGAGAATTTTGAAACATTAGGTGTTGATACATTAATGTTTACAAAACTAGATGAAACAATAGGTTTTGGAAATATCTTTTCACTTAGTTATGAAACTAAAAAACCTATTAATTATTTTTCGGTTGGCCAAGAAGTTCCAGAAGATTTAGTATGTGCAAGTAGTGACTTTTTAATAGAATGTCTTTTACATGGTTTTAATAGGAGTCAAGTATGATAGGACATCAAGCTGAAAAACTAGAAAAACTTGTGGCTTCAAATGCAAATAAAAAGTCAAAAAAAACAAGATTTATTGCAATAACAAGTGGTAAAGGTGGAGTTGGAAAAAGTACCATAAGTTCAAATCTTGCATATACACTTTCTCAAAAAGGATTGAATGTTGGTATTTTTGATGCTGATATAGGTTTAGCTAATTTAGATGTAATGTTTAATGTAAAAATAAAAAAAAATATATTACATGTTTTAAAGGGTGAAGCTACCGTAAGTGATATTTTAATTCCTATAACTCGTAACCTAATTCTTATTCCTGGTGAAAGTGGAGATGAAATATTAAAGTACTCAGATATGGCTCTTTTTGAAAAGTTCATGCAAGAAGCACAGGTTTTAGATAAATTAGATGTTATGATAATTGATACTGGTGCAGGAATAGGAGAACATATTCAAATGTTCCTTAATGCTGCTGATGATGTAATTGTAGTAACTGTACCTGATCCAGCTGCAATTACTGATGCATATGCTACTATTAAAACAATAGCTACACTTCGAGATGACATAAGTGTTATTATGAACCAAGTGAAAAATGAAAAAGAAGCTTTAGGAATTTTTACAAAAATAAATAAAGTTGCTAAAGCAAATATTAACTCTAATTTGGACTTACAATTAATAGGTAAAATAAATGCTGATATCAAAGTGTCATCATCTGTAAAACAACGTGCACTATTTTGTTCTCAATATCCAGGATCAATTCCCTCAAGGGATATTGATTCAATTGTAAAAATTATAATCACTAAATTGGAACGAAATATGCTAGTTACTTCCAGTGAAAGTGGCTTATCAGGGTTGTTTAAAAGATTAATGCGGCATTTTTAATAAAAGTTGAGGTATGTTATGCTAGGTGAGAATTATGTTTATTTTTTTACAGTTCAAGGTTTCTTTGTAGGAATAATATTTGGTATATTAAAATCTTTTGATGCAAATAGTCTTTTTGTATATACATTTTTAATTACAACATTTTTTTATCTGTTTTCTCATATTGTAATTGCACTTTATTATAAAACACTTACAGCAAGAGGTTATAAATTTCCAAGAGATTTACATGAACGAGAATTAGATTTTTTTGTAAAAGAAATTAATAAACGAGAAAGTATTATAGATTCTGCTGTGAAAATTACAGACGCAGCAATAAAAGTTAATTCAAATGATTTAAACGGATCCTTTAAATGATCCAAGCTGGATATTCTGCAGATATAAAACATAAAGAAGATGAATTGGCTATTCAGTATCTTCCTGCTGTAAAAGCAATGGCGTTTAGGCTTAAAGAACGTTTACCAAGTAGTATTGATTTTTCGGATTTGGCCGCAATTGGCACAGAAGAATTAATAAAATTAGCACGTCGCTATGATGAAACAATAAACGATAATTTTTGGGGATATGCAAAAAAGAGAGTTTATGGTGCTATGCTAGATTATTTAAGAAGTTTAGATATTTTAAGTAGAGCTAGTCGTAAACTTGTTAAAGCAATAGATTATGCGATTGAAGAACATCTCTTAACTAATGATTCTGAACCTACAGATGAGGAACTTTCAAAATTACTAGATGAAAGTCTTGAAAAAATACATGATGCAAGAATTGCTTCTACGATATATACTGTTATGCCTCTTCATGATCAATTGCAAGTTGGAGATGAGGGTGCTGCTCTAATTCAAGTTGAGAAAGATGAGTTAGTAGAAGTAATAAAAAAGGTAATCACAACATATAAAGATAGAGAACAAAAAATAATACAACTTTATTATTTTGAAGAATTAACATTGAAAGAAATAAGTAAAGTATTAGATATTACAGAATCAAGAATATCACAAATTCATAAATCTGTAATTCAAAAAATTAAAGAAAATTTAGGAGTATAATATGGCAGATATACTTTCACAAGAAGAGATAGATGCATTATTAGATGTTGTTGAAGAAGATGGTGATGATGTATTAGAAAGTACTGAAGAAAATCTTTTACCTCAAAGACAAGTAACTCTTTATGATTTTAAACGCCCAAACCGTGTTTCAAAAGAACAATTACGAGCATTTAAAGGTGTTCATGACAAAATGTCACGTTCTTTAGCTTCTCAAATATCTTCAATAATGCGTTCAATTGTTGAAATACAACTTCATTCTGTAGATCAAATGACTTATGGTGAGTTTTTAATGAGTCTTCCAAATCCTACTTCTTTTAATGTTTTTTCGGTTAAACCATTAGAAGGAAGTGGAATTATTGAGATTAACCCTTCAATAGCTTTTCCTATGCTTGATAGGCTCTTAGGTGGAAAAGGTGAACCTTTTGATGCTTCTAGAGAATTTTCAGATATTGAATTAAGTCTTTTTGAAACAATATTACGTGTAATGATGAGTACTCTTAAAGAAGCATGGGGTCCTGTTATGGAAATATATCCTACTATTGAATCTAAGGAATCTTCCCCAAATGTTGTTCAAATAGTTGCACAAAATGAAATTGTAGTAATGGTAGTGATGGAAATAATAATTGGACATTCTTCAGGTATGATGAATATTTGTTATCCAGTTATTTCACTTGAACCTGTATTGCCTAAATTGGCTTCTCGTGATTTAATGTTAAATGAAACTAGTACAAAAAAAAGTAGAAATACAGAATTACAAGTTTTATTGGGTGGAGCAAAAGTAGATATAGAAGCAAATCTAGGAAATGCTGATTTAACAATGGGCGATATATTAGAGTTGCAAATTGGAGATGTATTAAGATTATCAAGTGCTGCTGATGATATTGTAACAGTAAGCGTTGATGGAAAAGAACGATTTCGAGGCGAAATAGGGTTAAGACGTTTTAGAAAATCAATTAGTGTAACTGAAATTATAGATACTGAAAAAGATGCAGTTAAGCGGGCATTAGAAAACTTTGAAAAGCAAAGACAAGAAAAAATATCTGGTGTTAAAGAAATAATTGAAAATGAAATAGAGGAAGATGAGGATGAATAATTTTATAAAACTTTTCGAAGATGAGACTGCTGGAACAATTGAAGCCCTAATTGGTATGGCACCTTCTTTAGAATTAAAAGAAGAACAAGAGCTAAGTATTATATCAAATATAGTTCCACCAATCGTTTTAGTTAAATTAAAAGTGACAGGAGATATTGAAGCAGAAATCATGGTTGCTCTTCCACCAAATTTAGCTGCATCACTTTCAGATATGATGATGGGTGAAGAAGCTAGTGATAGAGAAGATGTAAATGAGGATGATTTAGATGCTACTAAAGAAATTGTTTCAAATATATTTGGCTCAATCTCAAATGCACTTTCATCACAAACTGAATTACCAGTATTATCTTTTAGTGTATCAAGTATTGAACATTTAAATGATGATTCTGAAGTAAGTCTAGAAAATTTTCATAAAATGTATGTATATAAATTTTCTTTAGAATCTTTAAATTCATTGCTGATGTTTATAATAGATGAAAAAATTTTTAACGCTATGTCTGAAGAAGTAGTTGACAATTCAGAAAATTTAGAATCTTTAGAAAAAGAAACATTATGTCCTTCTGAAAGTATTAGCTTAAATTCTGATGAAATGAATAATATATCATTAATAATGGATGTGAAGTTACCTGTGCGAGTTCGTATAGGTAAAAAAAGAATGTTATTAAAAGATGTTTTAAATATGGATATAGGTTCAGTAATTGAATTAAATCAATTAGCAAATGATCCTTTAGAAATTTTAGTTGATAATCATGTAATAGCACAAGGGGAAGTAGTTATTGTTGATGGTAACTTTGGTGTTCAAATAACGACAATAGGTACAAAAAAAGAAAGGCTTACTCAACTAAAGGCATAATAATGAAAAATAAAGAGAATGAACTAACTAAAAAATATATTAAAGATATTAAATCTGCTGATGTTTGGAGTGTTTTTAAAATTATTGCTGATTTTGTTAAAGGTTTTGATGAATTAGGAGATTTAGGACCTACTGTAACTATTTTTGGTAGTGCAAGAACAGAGAAAGATAGTAAATATTATTTACAAGCCAAGAAGCTTGCTTCACTTTTATCAGTAAAAGGTTATAACATAATGACTGGTGGTGGACCAGGAATAATGGAAGCTGCAAATAAAGGTGCTTACAATCACAATGTAGAATCAATAGGTTTAAATATAGATTTACCTTTTGAGCAAGTATTAAACCCGTACACAAGTAAGGAATTAACATTTGATTATTTTTTTTCAAGAAAAGTAATGCTAGTTAAATACTCAATGGCATATGTAATATTTCCAGGTGGTTTTGGTACATTAGATGAACTGTTTGAATCATTGACATTAGTACAAACTAAAAAAGTAACAGGTGTGAAAATTTTTTTAGTAGGTAGTGATTTTTATAATCCACTTATAGAATTTATAAAAAATAAATTATTGCTAGAAGGAATGATTAATCAAGAAGATCTAGAATTAGTTTGTTTAACTGATGATTTTGAAAATATAGTTGGGGAAATAGATATTTCTTTAAATAAACAAATAAAAGTATTAGAAGATGCTGGACTTGATGACACATCTTATTATAAATCATTATCAAGGTTAAGAAAATAATGAAAGAAAAAGTTTTAATGGGGATGAGTGGAGGTGTAGATTCAACAATAGCAACTTTATTCTTGATAGAAGAAGGTTATGAGGTTGAAGGTTTATATATGAAACTTCATTCAAGCCCTGGTTATCATGAACTCCATCAAGCTAGAGCTCAAAAAGCAGCTGACAAACTAGGCATAAAACTCTATGTTCTAGATTTACAAGAAAAATTTAATAAAAATGTTTTTAAACCATTTATAGATACATATGCAGCGGGTAAAACACCAAATCCTTGTGTATTGTGTAATAGAACAATGAAATTTGGTGAGATGATAGATTTTGCAGATCAAATTGGAGCTAAATATTTAGCAACAGGCCATTATATTAAGACAGATGGTAAATATTTCTATCAAGCAGAAGATGATACAAAAGATCAGAGCTATTTTTTATTTTATGTTAAGCAAGATATCTTATCAAGATTGAAGTTTCCTCTGGGTGAGAGATTGAAATCAAATATAAAAGAAAAAGCTGAATCAGTAGAAGGTTTAGAATCTTTTTCATCACAAAAAGAATCAAGTGAAATATGTTTTGTTGAAACAACATATACAGATTTACTAAAACAATATGTCGATGTGGATAAAAAAGGTGATGTATTAGATAATGAAGGCAATATAATTGGTGAACATAAAGGTTATATGCACTATACAATAGGAAAACGTAGAGGTTTTACTGTACATGGTGCACATGAACCACATTTTGTCTTAAGTATAAATCCTGATAAAAACCAAATTGTAGTTGGAAGAAAAGAAGAATTAGCTTGTAATTTAGTTGTCATAAATAATTTAAATATATATACTGATAAAAAAGAGTTTGATACAACTGTAAAATTAAGATACAGAACGAAGGCTATTGCTTGTCATGTTAAGATAGAAGATGAAAATGCTTTTATAACATTAAAAGAGAGTGTGTTTGGTGTTGCAGTAGGTCAGGCTGCTGTATTCTATGATGATAAAAAACTCCTTGGGGGAGGGTGGATTATAAAGGTATAAAGTAATATAAAAAAGACTTTAAATATAAATCACATAATCTTTAATTTTTTAAGCTTATTTTAAGCACAACTCTCCTATAATTCCCATCCACAAACAGAGACACCTTGTTTAAAACGAGAGAGTCGGAACACTTCGAGTTGAAGATGTTTGAATTGTTTGAGATCATTGAAAACT
>Ga0256826_1000371_pt1 | contig 27152 bp, 29 predicted proteins | sample CV79metaG_FD_185975 | JGI IMG/M metagenome (GOLD analysis project Ga0256826, IMG submission 185975) | Hydrothermal vent microbial communities from East Pacific Rise, Pacific Ocean - CV79 | ecosystem: Environmental > Aquatic > Marine > Hydrothermal vents | place: Pacific Ocean: East Pacific Rise...
TAAAATAGTTATAAAGTAGAAGAGTTTTGAGATTTATTAATTTAACAAAAGAAAAAAATAGTAAAATAGAAAAAGCAATAAAAGGGGAAAATAGATGCCAAGCCAAACTGATGAGAGAGCCTTTGAATATATTTCATAAATATTACTCTTCATTAGTAAATATAGATATTAACATCTCAGCTTCTATAATTACAGAATCATTCTCTCCATAATCTTTTTTTAGCTCTAATAATTGCTCTTTTGCTTCTTCTAATTTTCTATCATCTATTGCAATATGAAGCCTATCAATCTTATCATCAAACTCTTTTGGTCGGTATTTTACCTCTCCCATCACATCAAACAAAATAGAGTTTATATCTCGTCCATGAGCTTTTAATCCATTTACAGCTTCCATTTTCCCATCTCTATCTTTTCTTAGAACCCTTAAATATCTGTTTTGAGAGCTTCCAATAATATGGGGGGAATGGGTGGCTATAATAATTTGATTGTTATTGACTTTGGCAAAATTTTCATAAAATTTCAAAATTCTATTTTGCCAACTAGGGTGCAGAGAGGTTTCAGGTTCATCAACTAAAATAAGCTTATTTTTTGGCTCTTTTAAGTGCAGATACAACATCTTAGAGAGTAGTGTTCTCTCTCCTGTTGATAAATCTTTTAGACTAAACTCTATATCGTCTTGAATGGCATCTTCACTACTAAAAATAGGCTTTTTACTTCTATAATCTATTCTTTTAAAGTGAAAATTCAAATCAAAACCATCAAAAATATTATCCATATCTTTTTGTAGATTCTCTGCTCCTACAACAGCACTTTCACTTTTATCATAAATGAAATAGTCAATATACTCTAAAAGTAACGCTTCTATCTCATTATCATTTTCTATCATTGCATCAACATAGATTATATTATCTTCAAAAATCTCTTTATACTCATCTCCTCCATAATTAACACTCTTTCCATTCCATTGAAAATCTATTTTAGAATATTTTCTATTTTTTATAAGCTCTAAAATAGTTGTTTTTCCTGTACCATTTTTACCTGCTATCAAAACCAAAGGAAGAGGCTCACTGTTGGTATCTATAAAATCTATAGAGAAATTTTGAAACATCTTATAGTTAGAGATTTTTAGCTCTTTAATTTTTAATCCTACATCTTCTATTTGAGGATTTAAAGTTTTTTGATACCATCCATCTATATATTGATAAGTTCGTGTATATTTATTAATAGATTTCTGAAGTGTTCCACGTGGTTGAGGGAAAGTAGCCATATTGTTATCGGCTATGGCTAAGATTTTTATTTTACGCCGAAATTGAAACCAATCAAGAGCGTTAAAATTATTAGCTCCTATATCTATACATTTACTTATTACTTCTACCAATCCAATCGAATGAACCCCTCTACGAACAAGAACAATATCCCCTATACTCATATCTTCTCTAAATTGATTCTCTTGGTTTTTATTGGTATATCCTAGACCAATAAGACCTTTCTCTTCGAGTATTCTTTTTTCAGTACCACTTTCATCTCCACTTTTAAAAATCTGTATGTGCCAATAATTCATATTTTTCCTTATAGTCGTTACTATTTTTTACTTTTTACAAGAGATTTGTTCTCTTGTGGAAAGATTAGTGTAAATATTGAACCCTTTCTAATCTTTGATTCTACTTTAATCTCTATTTTATTCTTCTTACAAATCCCCATTACAATATCTAAACCGATACCTAGCCCACCACTACTATTATTATTAACACGTTTATAACGTTGAAAAATCTTTTTTTGATCTTTTTGATTAATCCCTACACCTTCATCTTTAATTTTGAAAATATTCGCTTCTAGTGTGATGATAATTTTTTTATTGATATAGGAGTATTTAATGGCATTAGTAATAAGGTTGTGGATAAGCTTTTTAATGCTATTTTTGTCCATGTTTACAGTATAAGATGTTAGTGTTGCTTCGATGCTAATCTCTTTATTGTGTGCAATCTCTTTAAAGTATAGAATAGAATCATTAATAAGTTCTGCTAAGTCAAATTCTTCTCTCTCTTCTATATCTAAATCATGAAAAGCAAGGTAAGAGATAGAGTTGTAGACTTCTGAAATCATTTTTGAACTCATTAGCATGTGTTCAACCATCTCTTTGTCATAACTCTTTTTCAGATAGTTCGCCGACATCATTAGGGCTGTAACAGGGGTATTGAGTTCGTGTGCAGAATCTTTGATAAAATGATTTAAAATAGCAAAGTTTTCTTTGACAGGTTTTAGAAGGAGTTTACTTAAAAAGTAGCCTATAAAAGCGATAAAGAGAGAGGCAAATAAGAATATTGTCCAGATAAGTGATTGAAGTTGAATCATTTGATTTGATACTTTGGAGTCTTCGATAATAATGTATTTAATGCCTCCTTTTGGTTTAATAAAAGAACTTACAAAAAAAGCAGAGGTCATGTTACTGTAATTTGTCTGTTTAAAGTCAATTTTTTTGGTTGTCAAATTTGAAACAACAGCTTTTTTATGCTCATCATAAAGCCCAATGCGTAAACGCTCGACATCATCAAAAAGAGAGTTAATCTCTTTGTCATTTAGAATATCCATTTTTATCTGCATTGCCATGTTTTCCATACTAACACCACAATATCTGTCAATAGTAGCCATCTGCTCTTTGTAATAGAGAAAGCCAATAGAGCCAAGCATAATGAGGGAAGAACTGATATAGATAAGTAAAAAAGAGATTAAAGCACGGCGTTCATTATGATACAAGACGATACCCCATTCCACGAATGGTTATAATGGCTTCTTTTCCTATTAATGAACGTAGGTTTCGGATATAAACACGCAAGGTCGCATCACTGGGCATGTTTTCAAAAGACCATAAATTTTGAATAAGCTCCTCTTTTGAAATGGTACGATTGCGATTTTTTACCAAATAGTTTAAAAACTCACTCTCTTTTTTTGCAATTGAGAACTTATTACTATTTTTGATAATTTGATTGTTTAATGCATCAAAGAGAATTCCATTATAGATATTAATGAGTTGGTTCTGTTCAATATTAAAAGTACGGCTAATATTTTTGATTCGCATATCCAATTCATCGAGTTCAAAGGGTTTTTTTATGTAGTCATTACATCCGTGTGTAAAGGCACTTTTTAAGTGCAAGGTATCTTGATATGCCGTAATCATGATAATGGGGGTTGTATCGTTGTAGGAACGCAACTCTTTGATAAGTTCTAGCCCAGAAATCCCTGGAACATTGGAATCTAAAATAAGTAAATCAAACTTCTTCTTTTCCAAGATGTCTAAGGCTGAATTTCCATCGTAAACAGGTGTTGTATTGTAGTTCTCTCTAAGGTGTTTTGTTAAAATTTTAGAGAGTAGTGCATCATCTTCAAGTAGTAAAATTTTCATAATAAATCTTTTTTAGTGTAAATATAACTGAATTATATTAAATATTTAAATTATATTTAGCTTTTGTTTAGATGCTGTGTAGCAAGAGTTCATTTAAATACTCTTTTTGTCCATTTTATAAGGTTTTTTTCTATAAAAATATGAGAAATATACCCCCCAACTAGGGAGACTATTAGCATAATGAGAATTAAAATATTTTCATTTAATGGGATAATATTGGCTAGTTTATTGCTAATGATAAGTACTGCAACAAGTATAAAAGGGTGTAGTAGATAGATGGAATATGAGGCATTGCCCAATGTAGTTAAGAGTTTAAACTCTCTTTTTTTCCATAAATATTCTAATGAGATTACTCCAAAACAGATTAAAAATGCACTGCTTCCTGTATCAATATGATGAACTCCTGTGAAACTCCCACCAGTATGAAGATAGTAAAAAGAGAGAATACCTAGAGTAATAGAAGAGAGAGATAAAAACCAATGAATGTTTTTGATTTTAAGAAGTAAAAAATAGAGAAAGATACCCAATGCAAATTCGATAAATATATCATTTAAAAAAGTATAAAAAATATAACTCATTCCTTCGCTCGGAATAAGCATAGAGAAAAGTACTGAAAAGAGAATGACTGATATTACAATAATGTTTCCTTTCGTTCTACTAAAAAGAAGCCCAACAGAGAAGAGTATATAAAATAAAAATTCATAATGAAGTGTCCACCCTACACCAACTAAATAGTTCTCACTTGAGGCTAATGGGAGTAGAAAAAATGATTTGAATACATCGGTATTACCTCCTGCACTATTAACGCGTTCTGGCATTAATATAAAAATAGCCAAAGCGATAAGGGTATAGAACCAGTAGAGAGGGATGATACGAATAAAGCGTTTTTTTAGAAAGATTCTAATGTTATGAGGTTTTTGGTGCATGTTTTGGGTTATATAGACCATGATATATCCTGAAATAATAAAAAATATATCAACGCCAAAAGTACCAGCTTCATGCCACCAGTGCATGGTTGAACCACCTGCTTGGATATTTTTCCATGCAATATGGCTGAGTACAACTAATAGAGCAGCAATTCCACGTAAATATTGAATTGATAGAATCATTAAATAACCCCTTTTAAATTAAGAAGTCTATTATAATCATTCTCTACTTAGTTGTTTCTTTATGTTCTTTTATATTCTATTTATTATTTGAATAAGTCAGCTAATGCATCGGTATTTGTTGTTTTTTCGATTTCACTATTTTTGTTCCCATAGTTATCTTTAGAGTTGTCTGTAATTCCCTCTATCTCATTAAGTTCAATGGTATATCCTGTTAGCATGGAAGCCAAACGAATATTGATACCACTTTTCCCAATGGCTTTTGCTTTTTGGTCTGAGGTAATGTTAACCATTACTTTTTTATCTGTGGTTGAAGTAATTTTTACACTCTGTACTATTGCAGGAGATAAAGAACGTGTTATAAATACTTCAGGAATAGGAGAGTGGTCAATACAGTCAATATTCTCGCCATCAAGCTCTGCACTTACTGCATTGATTCTTACCCCTTTTACACCAACGGATGCACCAATTGGGTCAATATTTGGAAAATCTGTTTTTAGAGCAAGTTTTGCACGTTGACCAGGAATTCTTGCTGATGAAACAATAATGACAGACTCATCTGCTATTTCAGGAACCTCTTTTTCCATGAGTTTCTCTAAAAATTTGGGAGAAGTTCGTGTAAGTTCTAAAAACATGCCCATTTCTGGGTCAATACTCACATAACGTAAAAGAGCCTTTACGGTATCTCCTCTTTTAAACTTTTCGCCTTTAATACGGTTACGTTGACTTAAAAGACCTTTTAGCTCACCAATCTCGATAAAGGTATTTTCTTGTTCATCAACACGGTTGACGGTACCAATCATTACTTGACCCACTTTTTCTCGGTATTTTTCAAATAAATCTTGTTCTACTTGTCGTTGAATATGGTATTGCAACTCTTTAAAAAGATTAAACGAGGCAGTTCGTCCATGCTCTTCTAGTATAAAAGGACTTCTTAGCTCATCCCCAAGCTCTAAGTCTGAACCATAAAGCTCATGAGCCTCTTCCAAAGAGATAACTGCATCGGCTTCTGTCTCAAATCGTTCGTCGTTATCTTTTGCAATAATTACAATTTGTTCTACGCTGTAGTCTCTTCCTACCATATCTACAGTTGCTTCAAAATGAGAAGTATAGGTGGTACATCTTTTTGCTGTCTTTATTAGTGCTTCTTTAAAAGCATCAACAGCTGATTCTAGTGAAATATTTTTTTCATGTGCCATCGCTTCAATAATGTCTACAATTTTTTCCATAGGTATATCCTTTATAATACAATTTTTTTGAAGTCTTCAAAAAATGAACTTATGCGTTACAATTTAGCGTGATTTTGTCAGTTGAATGAAGAGTGGCATTATATCTAAACTAACCTTTAAACTAATACGGTATAATTATTTAATAAAATACAACAAAATTACATTACAAGATTAAATTAATCATAGAGTATATACATAAGGATATTGAATGAAATTAAAACTGGCAAGAGCATCTGTAACGGCGAAACCCAAGCTTATTGAGATTGAAAAGATTGAAGAAGATTTAGAAAAGAAATCTATTTTTTATTTTGATAAAGAGAATTCACATAAAGAGTTAAAATCGTTGATTGAGCATTTTGAAGATAAAGAGTACTCTGTTTATATGAGAGAAGTTAAGTTTGGATTAGATGATGATGAGTATCTTTATGAGGTGCATATCGTAAAATAAAATTTACGAATATTTATAGAATGAAAAAATTATACATAGAAACATTGGGTTGTGCTATGAATGTTCGTGATAGCGAACATATGATAGCAGAACTAAATCGTAAAGAGCCATATGAGTTAACTCAAGAGTTAAAAGAAGCAGATTTAATTATTATAAATACCTGTTCTGTCCGAGAAAAGCCTGTTTCAAAACTCTTTTCAGAGATAGGTGTGTTTAATAAATTTAAGAAAAAAGATGCCAAAATAGGTGTGACAGGCTGTACAGCTTCACACCTTGGTAAAGAGATTATCAAAAGAGCCCCTGTCGTAGATTTTGTATTGGGTGCTCGAAACATCTCTAAAATTACACAAGTTGTTGAACAAAGACATGCTGTCGAGATAGATATTAATTACGATGACAGCTCTTATGCCTTTGGCGAGTACAGAAGCAATGGATTTAAATCCATGGTCAATATCTCAATGGGCTGTGATAAGTCTTGTACCTACTGTATTGTTCCTGCGACACGAGGAGATGAGGTTTCAATACCTTCTAATCTTATTGTCAACGAGATAGCAAAAGCAGTGAAAACAGGTGCTAAAGAGGTTATGTTATTGGGACAAAATGTTAATAACTATGGAAAATATTTTACAGCAAATGATGAACAATGCAATTTTACGGAATTGCTTCAAAAAATCTCTAAAATAGAGGGCTTGGAGCGTATTCGTTTTACTTCTCCACATCCTTTACATATGGACGATAAATTTTTAGAAGAGTTCGCTTCTAATCCAAAGCTGTGTAAACAGATTCATGTTCCCTTACAGAGTGGTTCAAGCTCTTTACTAAAAAGTATGCGACGTGGCTATTCAAAAGAGTGGTTTATTAATCGCTGTGAAAAGATTCGTACACTTTGCCCTGAAGCAACCATTTCTACGGATATTATCGTAGGTTTCCCTGGAGAGAGTGAAGAGGATTTTCAAGATACAATGGATGTATTGGAAAAAGTTCGCTTTGAACAGCTTTTCTCTTTTAAATATTCTGCACGACCTCATACGGCTGCTGCTGAATTTGATACCCAAATTTCTAATGAAGTGTCAGGTGCACGTTTAACCAAACTTCAAGCACGACATACTGAAATTTTAGATGAAATTATGGATGCACAAATGGGTGCAGAACACATGGTTTACTTTGATGAATTAAAGGCTGGAGGAAAGATTTCTGGACGAAGTGATGATGGAAAACTCTTTTTCGTAGAAGGCAGTGAAGAGTTGCTCGGTAAAATTACAAAAGTAAAAGTAACAAAAACGTCAAGAGGTGCATTAGAGGGAACCGTTTGTGCGTAAAAGATTTTTTAGAAAATTAGGAGTAATTTTTGTTCCTCCTATTCTCTATATCGTTATGCGTTTATTGTGGTTTACCTATCGTAAGAAGTATCATTTTATAGATGAGCGTATAGATGGGCAGTGCATGGCAATTACATGGCACTCTGAACTGCTTATTGCTCCACAAGTCTATAGAAAACTGCGTAAAACTCAGTTAACTTCTGCCATTATCGCACAACATTATGATGGCGAACTGATTGCTAGAACGTTAAAAATACTTAAAATCCTCCCTATTCGTGGCTCTTCTCGAAGAGGAGCTAAATCGGTTTTAATCTCTGCGATTAAAATATTAAAAGAGGGTTATTCACTTATGATAACTCCCGATGGACCTAAAGGTCCACGTTACAGTATGAGTGATGGAGCTGTTGCTTTAGCTTTGCGTGCAAAACTACCACTTATGCTTGTAAATTATCAACCCCACTCCTATTGGCAAGTACCAAGTTGGGATAAGTTTATTATTCCTAAACCATTTACTACATTGGAAATTTATCATCAAGTTTTAGATGTTCAAAGTATGGATAAAGAGCAGGCAAAACGTTATTTACAATTACAAATGAAAAAGTATTCTCTCGATTAAAATATAAATTTTATACTAAAGTTTAGTTTAAGTTTAAATTGATTAAACTCAATATTGTCATTATTAAATTGTAAAATATCTTAAAAAAGTCTATTTATGCCATATAAAAAAATATTTTATAACATAAGCTGTTAAAAATAAAAAATTTGATATACTTCTCATAGATAAATAAAGCATTAAATAAATATTATATATTAGATAGTTTATAAGTTTAATAGAAACAGTATAGAAGGAGAATAACATGCCCAACAGACAATATGTAACCATCACCCATTATAAAGAGAGAGAATTTTATTTTTTAAATCATGCAATTCAAACAGAAGATGGCTTTATTCCTAAAGAGATGGAGCAGTTTCATGAGAGTGAAAAAGAGAAGTTTATTGAACGTGTTCGTCTTCTACAGTCTCAATATCCTCATACACAAATAGCTTCTATCTCTTTAGCGACGAATCAAACCGTAACTGATAAAGAAGATAAAAATAAAGTCTCTGCAAAAATTTTTAATAATAACTTTGTGGTTCAAGACAAGATGGATATTGGAAATGTTCCTACTACACTTTATTTTTCTCCTTTTACCATTCTTTATCAGGAATATAAACAAAAATTGGACAATAAATTAACCCTTCTTATTGGTTATTTTGACCGTAAACTCTACATGATGTTTGCTACAGAAGATAAAATTCATCAGAGTTGGGTTATTGGTACACGGGGACTAAGTGAAAAGCAAATAGCCATTCGTGTGTATAAAAGCATGAAGGCGTATTATAAAATTTCGTATAAGTTTGCAGACCATATTGAAATGTTGTTAACGGATGATTCTCCAAAGTTACTTAAAGTATTACGAGAGGAGCTTTCTCTAACTATTTTACCAACACAAAATAGCATTCATAACCTTTTACATCATATGGCAGGAGAGCAAAGTAGAGCTACATCCAGTTATATTCGCTCTTCATTATCGGCAGGACATACCTCCATTGCAAATGATTTAGAAAATGATTATGTTTCACAAAAAAAGAGTACCGTATCGGTACATGCTGAGACAAAACATAATTTAGAAAATTTAAAATTAACAAACTCTTCTACGGATGCCTCTTCTATCCGAACAGACATCTCCTTTTTTGATAAGTTGAAATTGCTTTTCTCAAATAAAGAGTCTTCGAGTGTACGAAGTACACTTCTTGCTTTTGTACCTTTTCTTTTTATTGTGGGGATGGGAAGCTATTACACTTTAGAGAGTAAAAAAGAAATCCAAAGTATGCAGGTACTTGAATCTCAAATTTATGCACAAACCAATCATGCACTGTTGGCTAGTACTACAAAAGATGTTTTTTCATCTATGGGGAAAAGTGCTGAATTAAAAAATGCATTGATTTCAAATTCCAAGATAAAGCTAAAAGGCATCGTTTGGGGAATTGAACCTTTAAGAAAAAGCCTTGCAGAACGTTATCCTAATGGAGATTTTTCTATTAATCCACTTGAAAATTTTATGACAGAATTTTCATTTAAATCAAAAGTATAAAGGGAGTAACTATGAGTGTAAAGTCAAGTGGGCTGATACCTAAATTAGTGTTTATAGGGTCTTTAGTACTTTTATTTGTATGGGTTGTTCCAAAGGTGTTTAATCATTATCAAAATATTAAAAGTTATGATACTAAAAAAAGCGAATTGGAAGAAATCTATCTTAAATATAATATTCTTGATAAAGCCAAAAAGTTTAATTTAGAAGTATTTAAGAAAGAGAGTGAATCTATTTTCTCTGATGTTCAAGTAGAGCCAATAGAGGGGAATGAATATCGCGTAACTCTTCAGGTTGATAAAAATAAAATACAAAAGATAAACAGCTTTATCGAAAGTTTATCGCTTCACTATTTAGTAAAAGTCAAAGACAGTGAGTTAAAGTTTGAAGAGAAAAATCAAGTGATAGAGGTTCAATTTATTTTAGAAAAGCTTTACTAGCTCTTTAGGGTTCAACTCTTCTTGATAGAGGTAGGCACGAATTTTAGAGGGTACTTTAACTCTTCTACATGTTTCTTTAAATTTTTTTGGCATGCTTGTTTTCAGATAGGGAGCAATATAGATAGTATTCTCTCTAATCTCTACAGCCCAAAGACCTCCAAAGACAATAGAAGGCTCTTTTTTCAACTCTTTACGTTGACTTCCTGATAGTAGATAGCCCAATGTTTTTAGATATTTATCTACAAGACGAATGATAAGGTAATCCTCTTGATACTTTAGAATATACATCTTTTTATAGTGAAAAACTTCTTTATAGCCTGCAAATAAATTTTTTTTGTCTTCTCGTAGATAGTCAAAACTTCGTTTAATTCCCTCTTGATGTTCTGCCAAAAGTTTGTCTGAGAAATCTTTTCTAAAACGATTGCGTTCATACTTTTCATCACGGTTACTTTCATCTATAAAATAAGGGTACTTATGTTGATGTAAATAGTTTAAAAGTTCATCTTTTGACTGATGCAGTAGGGGACGAATAATCTGATATGTTTTACGTTTAGAAATTTCTTCTAATCCTAAGAGTTCACTTGTTCCTGCTCCTTTGGTTAGACGCATCAAGAACCATTCAAGCTGATCATTGAGTTGATGAGCTGTAAGCAGATTATCATAAGCATGTTCTCTCATAAGTTTATCAAAGAACGCATAACGAAAATCTCGTGCATTTTTTTCAAAGTTGTTTTCAAAAGAGGGGGCTTGGGTGGTGTAGCATTTTAAGTTGTGTTTTTTAGCCAGATTAATGGCATGAAGCTCTTCTTTTTGTGCATTTTCTCTAAGATTATAATTAACCAAGGCGATGTCAAAAGGAATGTTCTGCTCTAAGAGTAAAAAAAAGAGAGCAGAGGAGTCAACCCCTGCTGAAAATGCTAAAAGATTTTTTTTCTCTCGTAGGTGTGACATGGTCACACCTACAGTTTTTTAATTAAAGTAGCTAAGAGTCTATCTCCTGCCAGTTCCGTTACTTTTGCTTCATATAAAGTTCCAAAGTTAATCGTCAAATCAGAAGTGTCCGTGATAAGTAAATCTCCATCAATTTCTCTAGCCCATAGGGTTGGACGAGCCGATAAAATATACTCATGCTCATCACTTTCGCCTTCTAAAATAACATTGATGGTTTTTCCTAGCATATCTGTTAAGGATTTTCCTGTTGTCTCTTTTGCAATCTCTTCAAGTGCTTCAACACGTTCTTCGATAATCGCTTCCTCTACAGGTTTCATGGTAAATGCAGGCGTTGTCTCTTCGTTAGAATAGAAGAAAACGTTAAAACGGTCGAAGTTAAACGCTCGCATAAACGTACAAACACGTTCAAATGCTTCATCACTTTCACCAGGGTGTCCTGCAATAATAGAGGTTCTAATAAAAGCATCTTTTTTAGATTTCATGTGTTCTAAAAGCTCTATGGTTTTTTTCTCGCCAAAACCTCGACGCATCATTTTTAAAATGCCGTCATCTATCTGTTGGATAGGCATGTCATAATAAGTTTCAAAAACGCTAGAGTCTGCAATGGTATCAATAAGTTCAAAGGTCGTTGTACTTGGATAGAGATATAAAATACGGGCAATTTTTACGCCATCAATTTTTTCGATACTCGTAATCAAATTAATCAGTCCATCTTTTAGTCCCATGTCTCGTCCATAACTGGAGGAGTCTTGTGATATAAATGAGAATTCATAAAAGCCTTTAGCCACTAAAGCTTTGACCTCTTTTTCAATAGAGAGAAGGGTACGTGAATGAAGTTTTCCTTTAAATGAAGGAATGGCACAGAAGGAACAGGATTGATTACAGCCTTCTGCCATTTTTATATAGGCATGGGTATTGGAACCTGTAATAATACGTTCAGCTGTCTCATTGGCTAAATAGACTTGAGGAGAAAAAACACCTCTTTTTTCAGCAATCATTTTATCTATCTGTTCGTAGTCTCCAACCCCTGTAAAAATATCAACTTCGGGTAAATCCCTTTGTAGCTCTTCTTTATAGCGTTGGGTTAGACAGCCAGAGACGACCAAAAGTGAATCTTTTTTACGCTCTTCGTGAGTGTTTAAAATAGTATTGATACTCTCTTCTTTTGCAGCATCAATAAATCCACAAGTATTAATAATAATGACATCAGCAGTCTGTACATTATCTGAAATTTCGTACTCTTGAAGACGACCCAACATAACCTCGGAATCAACGAGGTTTTTGGTACAGCCGAGGCTGATAAGGTGCAGTTGTTTTCTTGACAAAATGAGGTCTCCAATGTTAAGGGATATTTTTTTGTATTGTATCTAATCCCTTGTTAAAGTTTAAGGACGGAGTACGTGGACAACAAAGCTTTTTTTATTTAGTCGAGATTTTACGGTAGGAATTTCGGCACGGGCTTCATTGTAGGACTTGTATGCACCTATAAGTGCATGAAAATCTCCATTCTTATTTAAAATCGTAAATTTTAATCCAGTATTTTGAAGTTGCTTTTCAAAAGTAGAGTTTGGTTTGTATTTTTGAAAGAAACCAACTTGTAGATAGTATCCTGGTTGAGCAGAGCTTGAATAGAGTTTTTGGATAGAGAGCTTTTGTCCAGAGCTATTGGTTACTACTTGGTTGGTTGGTTTGTCCACAATACCAGACAATACAGGCTCTTGTTGTTTGAGTTTTTTATTGTTGGTTGTGCTTTTGTTGACTTCAACACCCGTTTCACATCCTAAAAAGAGTAAACCTGTTAGTAGAAGTGTGGTGCTTAAGTATTTTACGTTGTTTTTCATGTTGATCTCCCAATTTTTAATGAAATTGAATTATAGTTTATCATAATTTAATATACAATTAGGAGATGAATACCAATTAAATTAAAATTGTCCTTCTAAAAAAGGAATAATCTGTTTTTTTCGGCTCATTACTTTTGGAAGCCAAATTTGATTGTTTGCTAAGGTTACATTAAAAGCATTCTCGATTTTGGAGTTCTCATTACTTAAGACTAAGAGCTGTGAACCCTCTTGCATAATGTCAGTTAAGAGTAAAAGTACAGTATGTCTTTTCTCTTCAGCTTTTATTTCACTCATTGCTTCAAAAAGCTCCTCTTTCATCTTGTCAAATACCGATAGGTCAACCACTTCAAGTTGTCCTACACCAACTTTTTCTCCACCCATGTTAAAATCTTTGAAGTCTCTTAGAACTAAGGCTCTTTTTGTATCAGTTAGTACATCTGATTTTACAATAAACATCTCCATTCCAAGAGCTTTTGGGTCTTCTATTTCAGCGATGAGAGCCAACTCTTTTACTGCTTTTGTATCTTCTTTTGTACAGGTTGGAGATTTGAAAATCACGGTATCACTCAAAATTGCACACATCATCATTCCTGCTAAATCTTTTGGAATTGCTACATCAAAATAGTCAAACATCTGTTTTACAATGGTGTTAGAACAACCCACAGGACGCACCCACATCTCTAGTGGTGTGGCTGTTTTAAGGTCGCCCAGTTTGTGGTGGTCTACGATTCCTAAAATGGTTGCTTCTTCAATGTCACTTGGGCTTTGAGAACTCTCCATAAAGTCAATAAGATAGACATCTTCTCCTGCATAGTTGGTTTTTAACATTGGTTTTTCAAAACCAAATTTTTTCAAAATAAATGCTGTTTCAGGGTTGATTTCACCTTGTCTTGACGGAGTTGTATCTTCTCCTAATTGATTTTTTAAATATGAGAGAGAAATCGCTCCAACAATAGAGTCAGAGTCTGGTGTGGTATGTCCAAATACATAAATTGACATGAATAAATCCTTTAGTTATAGGGGGAGTTTTTTTGGCATTATAACTAATAACTTTTAAACTCTTTGTAGACAAAAGTACTTATAAAAATAATGACAATAGTCGTTCCACTAGCAATCAAATAAATAGCTTTTGAGTTTGCCTCTTCGCCAAACATGTATCCCAACATAAGCATGCCAGAGTTCCACAAAGCATTTGATGTAAAAATAAGAGGAATAAACCAACGTAAATCCATTTTTGCCATGCCTGCAGGAAGAGAGATGTATTGACCCAATCCAAAAGTCAAAGGGGCAAGAGCAACTGAGAATTTACCGTATTTATTAAAAAATTTTTTTATTTTATAGACTTTTTCTGCTGAGACCCAACGTTTTGCAAGGTAATTCGCCATAAAGTAGTTAATGGTTGCACCAATTGTGGTTCCCATAGCTGTGACAAGTAGGGTAGTTGAAAAATCAAGTTTACCCTGAGAGGCTAAGAATCCTGCAGGCAGTAAAATGAGTTGCGTGGGTAAAGGAATAAAAGTTCCTACAATAATCATGTAGAAAAAGAATCCTATATAGCCTATATCAAAAATGGTATTGATAAATAAATCAAACAAAAAAGCATCCTAATATTTTAACTTTAATTTTAACAAAGAGCAGGTTTCTAAAGTTTAAATTTATTATTATTAATTTTATATAGTAATTTTTGTTAAACTTAAATTAATACAAAATCCTATTTAATCTTGTTTAAACGCGAATTATACTAAAATTATTCAATAAAATCAGAATATTAGATAGAACTTTAGGAGTAAAAATGAAAATATTATTAATAAACAGTAATCCAGTGGTCTCTCGATTGACGGCATTAAGTGCAAGAAAAGAAGAGATACAAATTGATGAAGTTCAAGAGATTAATGAAATAAGTAACCGTAAATATGATATTGTGTTTGTTGATGCAGACTCATGGAGTAAAGAGCTAGACAATGCTATTTCAAAAGATATTCAAGCACAAAAGAGAGTACTTTTTTATGCACAAGATGATAAAAACAATAAAGAGTTATTTGATATCAGTATTTTAAAGCCTTTTTTACCATCAGAAGTCTCAGCCGTTATTCGTTCTGTTGAGGAGTATGCTGTATCAGCAGAAGAGAGCAAAAACAATATTTTAGAAGTTGAAGAAGAGAGTATCTTTAATGTTTTAGAAACTTCTAAAGATAAAAAAGAGGAAAAGAAAGAAGACCTTCTACTCTCTTTAGATGACGATATGAAGTTAGATGAAAAATTACCAAAAGAGACGAAAATAGAAGATAAAGAAGAAGATTTATTTGCTGAATTAAAAGAGAATAGTAGTGATTTTAATCAACAGTTAAAAGAGGCGTTTCCTCTAAAAAAAGAGGAAGAGTTATTTGACTTAGATTTTAGTGACGATGTTTTAGAAAAAGAGTTTAATGCATTGGATAAAGAGAAAAAAAGCGATACAAAAAAAGTAGAAGAAATAGAAAATGAGGAACTTTTTGATTTTGATTTAGACAATAATGGGCTTGATTTAAATCTAGATATTTTGAATGAGGATAAAATAACTATGGAAACAACACCTAAAAATATGGATAAAGAAGTTAAAGAAATTAACATTGAAACGAAGAGTGAAAAGATTACCGAGATGCCAAGTAAAAAAGTAAAAAAGAGTGATGTTCAGGTAGAGACAAAAATTTTAGATCAATCAGAAGTATTAAATATTAAAGATATTTTAGAAAATGATGAAGACTCTAATCTTGAGTTGGATGAGTTGATGACTCCTGCTGTACAGATGATTCGAACCTCTGATGAGACAAAAAAGAAAGAGAAGAAGAAAAAGGCTAAAAAAGTAGATGAGTCTCCTACTATTCAAGCTGATGCCGTGATTGATACATTGACTTCACTCCCAGTAGATACATTAAAAGGACTTTTAGCTGGTGCGACTATTAAAGTCAGTATTAAATTTCCAAAAGTAAAGTAGATGAGAGGAGCTATTTTAGTTCTCTCTGGTCCTTCAGGAGCAGGGAAAAGTACCATTATCAATCATGCTTCTCCTAATATTGGGGATTACTATTTTTCTATTTCAACAACCACACGAAAGCCCCGAGAGGGAGAAACACATGGTGTTGATTATTATTTTGTAACTCATGAAGAGTTTGAAGAAGGGATTAAATCAGGGGACTTTTTAGAGTATGCAACCGTACATTCTAATTATTATGGAACCTCTTTGAAGCCTGTAAACCTTGCACTTGATGAAGGAAAATTGGTTATTTTTGATATTGATGTTCAAGGGCATCGTTTGGTACGTGCTAAAATGGGAGATTATGTGACTTCTGCATTTATTACACCTCCTACTTTACAAGAATTGGAAAAGCGTCTTTATTCACGTTGTACAGATGATAAGGATGTTGTCGAGCGACGAGTAGAAAATGCAAAAGTAGAAATTGAGGCTGTTGGAGAATTTGATTTTGTCATTATTAACGATATTATAGAAGATGCATCTGCTCAATTTTCAACCATTGCAAATGCTGCTAGATTGAAACAAAGCTCTGAAGAGTTAGCAAAATTAGTACAAAACTGGAAAAATTAACGAAAATAGAGTATAATCTTGATAAATCATCTCAATATATTGTATTGAGAAAACTTATCAAAGGATATACAGAATGCCAGGTGGAATAGAATTAGCCGTTATCGTTGGAGTAGTAATACTTCTTTTTGGAGGTAAAAAAATACCAGAATTAGCAAAGGGACTTGGTAAAGGTATTAAAGATTTTAAGTCAGCTGTAAAAGATGATGAAAAACCAGAAGAGAAAGTAGCAGATGTTAAAGAGATTAAAACAGATGCAAAAGAGACTACTGTAGAAGCTCAAAATACAACTACGACTACTGCTCCAAAAGCATAACATTCAATAAGATGTTCTATCTTTTTTGATAGAATATCAATGTTAGACCTACAAACAACCCTACAAATCACGGAAATTATATATGAAAATCAAATTAGAACTAAGTAAAATTATTGAAAATGCACTTAAAAATGCAAATATTGAAGCAGAGGATATTGTTATCTCTGATGCCACAAAGCCCGAGTTTGGAGACTACCAATTTAATGGAGTCATGAAACTTGCCAAAATTTTAAAACAGAATCCAAGACAAATTGCCAGTAATGTTGTAGAACATATTGATACTACAGGTATGGTTTCAAAAGTTGAAGTGGCAGGACCTGGGTTTATCAATATCTGGTTAAGTGATGCGTGGCTTTCATCACAAGCAAATGCTATTGTTGATGATGAAAGAGTAGGGGTAGGCTATGTAAATGAAGCGAAAAAAGTAGTTATTGATTACTCTGGACCCAACATGGCAAAACAGATGCATGTTGGTCATTTACGCTCTTCTATTATTGGCGATACCTTGGCGACTCTTTTGGAGTTTTTAGGCGATGATGTTCTTCGTCAAAACCATATTGGAGACTGGGGAACACAGTTTGGTATGCTTATTGCGTATCTTGAAGAGCAGGGTGCAGATGGAAATACCACAGAACTAAAAGATTTAGAGCAGTTTTATAAAGATGCTAAAGTTCGATTTGACCAAAGTGAAGCGTTTGCCAATAAAGCACGAGAATATGTGGTAAAAATTCAGAGTGGAGATAAGCACTGCTTGACATTATGGCAAAGCTTTATTGACGCTTCATTAGGTCACTGTGAAGAGGTTTATGAAAAATTAGGCGTTAATCTAACGCGTGATGATGTTCGTGCAGAGAGTTTTTACAATCCTCAATTACCTAAGGTCATTACAACCCTTCAAGAGAAAAATCTTTCAACCAAATCCGATGGTGCAGAGTGTGTCTTTTTAGATGGTGCAGAAATTCCTGTTATTGTTCAAAAAAGTGATGGTGGTTATCTCTATGCTACTACCGATTTGGCTGCTTTAGAGTTTAGAAGCCAAGAGTTAAATGCTGACCGTATATGCTATGTAGTAGATGCCCGTCAAGCAGGACACTTTAAACAGGTCTTTACTATTGCTAAAAAAGCAGGAATGGTTGATGAAAAGGTAGCACTCGAACACATTGGTTTTGGAACCATGATGGACAAAGGTGGAAAACCGTTTAAAACCAGAGATGGTGGGGTTATTAAACTTATTGACCTTCTTGATGAAGCCGTAGTAAAAGCAAAAGCGTCTATTAAAGAGCGAGATGGACACAGTGAAGAAGAGCTAAATAACATTGCCAACGTTGTTGGAATCGGAGCTGTTAAATATGCTGATTTAAGTATTAGCCGTGAATCAAACTACATCTTCTCATGGGATAAAATGCTCTCTTTCGAGGGAAATACAGCCCTTTACATGCAGTATGCTTATGCACGAATTCAATCTATTTTGCGTAAACACAATGCAGAGATAAAAGGCGATATTATCATTAACGATGAGACCGAACACCGTTTGGCTCTAATGCTCTTAAAATTTGAAGACACGTTAATAAAAGCCTCTATAGATGCAACACCTCATACGATTACAAGCTATCTGTATGACGTGGTAACGCTCTTTATGAAATTCTACGAGTTAAACCCTATTTTAAAAGGTGGCATTGAAGAAGAGGTAAAAATGAGCCGTTTACAACTGGCAAAATTGACAGCCTCTGTGATTAAAAAATCCTTAGATATTTTGGGTATTAAGGTTGTGGATAAGATATAGGGATTAAATGGCAGTCGTAGGTCGGGATATTCCTGCATTTAAAATTGATTTTGTTGATTAAGATATAATATCCCAAAGAAACAACACCTATAAAGGACTCCACTCATGAAAGCCATTATTATCTTAGCCATTTTATTCGCAATCGGTCTAATTGTTCTATTCTATAAACGAGAATCGGATACTCAAAAGATGCTTTTTTCTCTGTTTATTCTCGCTTCTATTATCGGTTTAGCCGTTGTTGGGAATGTAATGCGTTCGCTTCTTCCTCTTTTTTTGGCTCATATTGTGGCTCTTGTTTTCTCGTATGGGGCGTTGCTTTATTATATTTTTAGAGACAGAACGCAGTGGATATGGTGGTTGTTGCCTGTGGGAACATTGGCTTTATACGTCTTTTTTGCTTGGGTTGGAAATGAACACTTGACTGGGTTGGGATAATCTTGATATATATCAACATACTGTTACTACTATTATTCTATAATTTTCGATAATAAAAAGGATTTAATGATGATAATTTCAAGTTATATGAGAAGTGAACACCGAGAGTGTGATGAGTTATTTGCAGCAGCAGAAAAATCAGTAATAGATGGTAATTTTGAAAATGCAGAGAAACAATTTCTTCTTTTTGCTGACAATACACTTCGACATTTTAAAAAAGAAGAAGAGACCCTTTTCCCTACCTTTGAAAAAATTTCAGGCAGTACCGAAGGTCCTACCATGGTTATGCGTCATGAACATGAGCAGGTTCGTGGACTTATTGGTAAAATGGCAGGAGCTGTCGAGAGTAAAGACATGGATGCCTATTTGTCTATGGCAGAATCAATGATGATTTTGCTTCAGCAACACAATATGAAAGAGGAACAGATGCTCTATGCGATGTGTGATAGAATGATTCCTCAGGACGAAAAAGAGAAGACCTTAGAGACAATGAAAGCTGTAGAGTTGTAGTTTTATTATGGATAAAATTTTTCTTGATGCAAGGGAGATGGAACATCCACAACCCTTGCAAATTTCTTTGTCTCATCTTCAGAGTATGACTAACGAACAGTATCTCTATATGATAAATGTTAGAAAGCCTATTCCTTTGTTAGAGATTGCAAAAGAGAAAGGTTTTATCTATTTTATTTCTCAAGATGCTACTCAAATTTGGCACATACTTATTAGTAAAAATTCAGAAATTGTTTTAGAGGAGTTGCTGGATGTTTAATCAAGGTGGACTCTCTTTGGATCAAGCCCCTCCAATTTCTGTTGTACTTCGTTTTTTTGTTACAGCATCTATTTTTGGGGTTCTATTAGGACTTTTTTTACTTTCAGATACTCTAAATATTACCTTTTTCCTAGGAAATAATAAACCCATTATTATCGTGCATATGTTAGCTCTTGGGGTTATGGCATCGTTTATGTTGGGTGCGTTGTTTCAGATGTTGCCTGTGATTGCAGGGGTGGTTATAAAAATGCCTACCAAAAAAGCAATGTTGGTTCATCTGCTCTTTGTAGTGGGTTTATTGATACAGCTTTATGCTTTTTCAGATGCTTCCACACCATTGCTCTATTTTTTAGCTTCAGCCTATTTGGGGCTTGGACTGTTCTATGCTCTTTTTTTAATGCTTAAAGAGCTTGTCAAGATAAAAGACCACTCCAGTTCTTCTAAGGGAATGATATTTTCACTTTTCTCCTTCTCTTTGGCAATATTATGTGGTATCTATTTGCTTCTGACACTTGGGACTTATGTTGATGGCTCTTATTTTACGCAAGTTAAAGAGCTTCATTACTCTTTTGCTCTGTTTGGTTGGCTCTCTTTATTGATTGTTTCGGTCTCTTTTCAAGTAGTCGAAATGTTCTATATTACGCCTAAATATCCACCATTGATGAGTAAATATCTAACTTTAAGTATTTTTTCTTTGCTTCTATTAAAAACCATAGCGATTTTTATGGCAGTACCCACGGAACTTATAACAGCATTGTTGAGTATACTCTTTATGGTTTATGCAGGGTTTACGATTCATCGGCTTTATTACCGTAAGCGTCCTACCTCTGATGCAACGGTATGGTTTTGGCGTTTGGGTATGGGATTGTTGATAGTGAGTATGTTTATTACTCTTTTAGATACGTTTATGGATATATCTCTTGAGGTTAAAATGCTGAGTTATATTGGGTTTATCGGTTTTGGATTGAGTATCGTTTTTGCAATGGTTTATAAAATAGTACCGTTCTTAACATGGTTTCACTTATCAAATCAAGGGTATATGGAAGCTCCAATGATGCATGATGTTATTCATCCTAAAAAAGCAAAAAAACATTTTTATATTCATGTTACGATGTTAGTAGTGTTGATGAGTACACCATTTCTTAATTCGTTTATAGATGACTTATTAAGTGGCATTTTGGTTTTAGTATCGTTTTCGTGGTTGTTGTACAACTTAATTTATGCGATTAGAAAGTATCAATATACACAGAAGTATACGAAGAAGATTGAGTGGTAAAAGTGCGTTAAAAAACGCACTTTATATATTACTTACTTTCGTGTAAAACCAATTCTAAAAATGTCTCTGTTTTAAGTGAAGCTCCACCTACTAACACACCATTTACATTTTCAATCGCTGAAATTTCAGCAATATTTGCACCTTTTACACTTCCACCGTAAAGCAGAGGTTTATCAACAACTTTTTTAAGTGCATTGTGTGTCTCGGTAATCTCTTCTACTGATGCTGTTCTTCCTGTTCCAATTGCCCAAATTGGTTCATACGCGACTACAAAATTTTCATAGTTAGTATCAATACCTTCAAACTGAGAAATCAAATGTTCCATAACGGCTTCGATTCCTTGCTCTCTGACTTCTAACGATTCGCCGATACAGTAGATAATCTCAAAACCTTGCTCTTTAAAAAAAGCAAACTTTTTAGCTACTTCCTCTTGTGATTCGCCTAGGGTATCTCTTCGTTCACTGTGACCAATAAGAATCGTATTGATGTGAAACTCTGCTAACTGTTCTGTACCCACTTCGCCTGTAAATGCACCATTTTCTACAGGGTAAGCATTTTGCGTACCTATTGTAAAGTCAGCACTTTCATACTCATCTAATGCCGTTAATGGAGGAAAAATATAGATTTTATCGTTAGGGTTTTTTTTAATAAGTTGAGGTTGAAGTCTTCCAAGGTATTCTCTTGTAGATTGTCTTGTGTGATTTGTTTTGAAATTTGCTGCGTATATCATGGTTACCTTTTTTGTAGGGTGTAGTCCCCGACTACACCGTGTAATAAAATTAGAATATTTTAAAGGGTGTAGTCGGGGACTACACCCTACGGGATTTAAGCCTTAAGTGCTTCGATTCCAGGAAGAGTTTTTCCTTCGATAAGATTAAGACTGGCTCCACCACCTGTACTTACAAAGGTCATCTCTTCTACATCTCCTGCTTTTTGAGCAACATCGGCTGTATCTCCACCACCAACAATGGTTGTGGCATTTGAATCGGCAATATTATGAGACATTTTTAAGCTTCCTTTTGCAAACTTATCCATTTCGTAAACACCCATCGGTCCATTCCAAATAATGGTTTGAGCATCATTTAGAACCGAACGGAAAAGTCGTGATGATGCGGGTCCAATATCAAGCCCCATCCAGTTGTCTGGTATCTCTTGACTGGTTACATATTTAGCAGGAACGGTATCTGAAAACTCTGGAGCAACAATAATATCGACTGGTAAGTAAAATTTAACCCCTTTTTTACGAGCTTTAATCATTACGGTTCGTGCTTCATCTAGTAAGTCATCTTCTACGAGTGAAGTTCCAATTTCATACCCTTGTGCTTTAAGGAAAGTAAATGCCATTCCTCCACCAATAATAACTTTATCTACTTTGTCCAGAAGTTGTCTTAATGCTTCAAGTTTACCTGAAACTTTAGAACCACCAACAACAGCGACAAATGGGCGAATAGGATTTGCCAATGTTTTATCAAAGAATTTTACCTCTTTGCTTAGTAAGAATCCTGCAGCTCTGTGGTCCGTATCAAAAAGTCTTGCCATTGCATCTATAGAAGCATGGGCTCTGTGACATGCTCCAAATGCATCATTTACATAGATATCTACCATACTTGCTAACTCTTTGGCAAATTCTATATCATTTTTGGTCTCTCCTGCTTCATAACGTAGGTTTTCCAATACCAAAACTTCTCCTGTTTTAAGAGCAGCAGCTTTTGCCTTTGCATCAACGCCAACCACATCTTTTGCTAACTTAATATCAGAAGCCAATCGTAATAGGGTATGCAGACGCGTTACAACAGTTGCTAATGAATATTTATCTTCATAAACATTAGGCGTTGGTCGTTCATAGTGTGATGCTAAAATAATTTTACAGTCATGGTCAAGACAGTAGCGAATTGACTGTAATGCACCACGAATTCTTCGATCATCGGTAATGTTTCCATCTTCATCTTTTGGAACGTTAAAGTCACACCTAATAAATATCGTTTTTCCTGCTATCTCAATATCTTTTAATGTCTTCACTTTAGGCTCCTTTACTCACATGAACAGCCATGTCTACTAGACGTACTGAATAACCCCACTCGTTGTCATACCACGAGAGAACTTTGACCATGTTACCACCAATAACTTGAATGGTGTCCATTGCCACTACGGTACTTTGCTCTTCTCCTATAAAGTCTTGTGATACTCTAAACTCATTATCCACACCTAAAATACCTTTATGTGAACCTTCACTCGCTTTTGTAAATGCTTCTTGAACCTCTTCTACGGTTACCTCTTTACCAAGATTAACCGTTAAGTCAACCATGGATACATCAGGGGTAGGAACACGAATCGCTTGACCGTTTAGTTTTCCTTTTAACTGTGGAAGAACTTTTGCAATTGCTTTTGCTGCTCCTGTGGTTGTTGGAACAAGGTTGGTTGCCCCACTTCGACCTTTTCTTGGGTCTTTTTTATGTTTACCATCAAGAATCGGTTGGGAACCTGTGTAGCTGTGAATGGTGGTCATAAGCCCAGATTTAATTCCAAAAGCATCGTCTAAAACTTTTGCAACAGGTGCTAGACCATTTGTTGTACAACTGGCATTTGATACAACAGCTTGACCTGCATACTCATCTTCATTTGCACCCATTACAAAGGTTGCTGTGTCGTCTTTTGCAGGAGCAGAAAGAACCACTTTTTTGATACCACTATCAATGTATGCTTGAACCGACTCTTCAGTCAAAAACGCTCCTGTACACTCTAAAACAACCTCTGCACCACATCCAACAAAATCAATTTTTGCAGGGTCTCTCTCTCCAAAGAGCTTTGCTTTTGTATTCCCTATATTTACGAAACCATCTTTTACAGATACATCTTTTCGTGTACCGTGAACAGAATCGTACTTTAATCCATACTCAATAATGTTTTCAGCTCCACTAGCATTGACTGCCACCAACTCTAAATCGTCTCTATCTGCTACAATTCTTGCAACACATCTTCCAATTCTTCCTAATCCATTAATTGCAACTTTTAGTGCCATTTTGATCCCCTTTGTTTAATTAGTATGTTCAGCTATTTATGCTAAAATTGCTTATATGTTACATAAATAGAGGTTATTATTTGTTTAAAGATAGATTAGAAAGGGTTGCACTCTTTGGTGGTAGTTTCGACCCTCCACACTTTGGGCATAAAGCTGTAGTAGAAGAGGCATTAAAAGTCTTGGATATTGATAGAGTCATTGTTGTCCCTACTTTTTTAAATCCCTTTAAAAATCTATCGTATTTGACGGCAAAAGAGCGTTTACGTTTATCGAAACAGATGTTTATAGAGTTAAAAAACGTTTTGGTAGATGCCTATGAAGTAGAAGAAGAGCAATCAATTCCTACAGCTCAAACGTTAAAATATTTTCAAAAGCAGTACGATGTTGCCTACCTTATTGTAGGAGCAGATAATCTAAACTCTATTGATACATGGTATAATTTTGAATGGCTAAACCAGAATATTACGTGGGCTGTTGCTTCAAGAGTAGGGTACACAATAACAAGTAATAAATTAAGAGCATTTACACTTTTAGAAGTGGATGCAGATATAAGCTCGACAGAGATAAGAAATAAACAGTTGAAGGAAAATTCATAGAATGAATATAGATGAAAGAGTAGAACGAATAGTTAGTTATTTAGACAGTAAAAAAGCAGAAGAGATTGAATCGTTTGATTTAGAAAAAGTTGATTATTTAGCAAAACGTGTAGTTATAGTAAGTGCATTAAGTGGAAAACATGCCTCTTCTTTGGCAGATAATCTAAAAAAAGAACTCAAGCCTCTAGGCGAAGATTTCTTGCATGTTGACGAAAGTGATGATTGGGTGGTAATTGATTTAGGAGATATTCTAATTCATGTAATGACACAAGATGCACGACAAACCTATTCATTGGAAGATTTTCTAACAGAACTTTCTGATGGAAAATTTAAATCTCAACAGATAACATAATCTCGACTATCGGCTCTTGCCGATAGCTCATAGCTGTATTTCAGATATAGAACTCTCTTTTAAATCCTTCTAATAATTTTTTTATTCTAACTATTTCATCACTTTTTATTGAAAATTTTTTAAACTTTCATTCTTATAATATAATTATCTCTTTATTTTTTTTGTATAAATTTTTATCTCTAATTTAGGGAAGAATATATTCTGCTGAAATATATTTATACTATAATATATCAAAATTAATAATTAAGATAAATATGAAAAAAGAAATAATAATTCAAAAAGTTATAGGTGGAGGAACAACTACAGAAATAATAAAACTTGCTAATATAGATAAAAGTTTGATTATTACAAAAACAATAACTATGTCAAAAGAGATTAATAGAAAGATAAATGATAACTTTGATGTTATAGTTATTCATTACCATCAACTGATATGGGATACAGCGAAGAATATAGGAATGCCTTTATCTTTAAATAAATGGAATCAATATCGAGATAAATTTATTTTTGAAAAAAAGAAAGAAGATATTCCAAAATATTCTAAAATTTTTGTAGATATTAATTCAACTGATTTAGAAAAAAATTGGATAGAAATTTTAAAAAGATACTTTCTTGAAGAAGATGGAGAAATTTATAAAGTAGAAAAATTAATAGAAGGTCAAAGTTTTAGATTTAATAATTCTATTGCAAAATTTATAAATAATTTTTATGGACAAAAGTTAAAAATAATGGAAAGAAGTAATTCTTTTTCAACTTACTATATTCCAACAAATAAGAGTAATATTATTAATAATATTATAAATATATTAAAATCTATATCAAAAAAAAGTGATGTAACTATACTTTCTTCTAATTTAGAACATTTAAAATTTATTGAACAGAATTTAGAGTATCAGAAGCATTTATCATTTGTTACAAATAAAGAGGAAAATGACTTTATAGGAACTTCTTTAGATTTTCATTGGTTAAAAAAAAATCGTTCGATTTCTTTTAATCCAAATAGAAAAAAATTAAAAATGGCAACAATTGAGTCCTTTAAAGGACTTGAAAGTGAAATTATATTTTTTGTTTTAACAGATGATATTTTAGATGATAATAGTCTTCATGCTATTACAAGAGCTAAAAATAAATTATATATATTTAATGAAAATTATGAAAATTCTGATAGATTACGATTAAATGTAGATGAAATTATTAGAGATAAAGAAAAAATAGAATTTAAAGAAAAAATTTATTTAGCACTATTACCTAATATTAAAGAAGAGATTTTAAAAATATATTTCAATAATGATTATATATCATATAGAGATATTACTTTAGATAGGGATAACCAAATATTAAATAGGTTTAATGAAAAATATGCGTTGTTTTTTAAAAAAATATTTCCATTTACAGAACAAATAGATATTTATAATTATAAAAAATATAAAGGTAAGCAACAATTAGCTATTACACATAATGATACAAATATTGTATTAATTGTAGAACAAAGTCAAAATAAAGAAAAAACAAGTAAAGATAACTATTTATTATGTACTAAAATAGAAAATAAAGATAAATTTATTTTAGAAAAATCTTTAGAAAAAAATGTAAAAATAATTCTTCCTGAAAAAGTAAATAAAAATGAACATGATTCTGATATAGATATATCTGAATTAATGAAAGAGATAGAAGAGTATCCTATAATTACACCTATTGCAGATACCCCTGAATATAAAAAGTGGAAAGTTTATTTAGAAATTTTAGAGAAAAAATTAATGGATAAAAGTGAATCTTTTAAAGTTAATATTGAATTTGATAATAATATTGCTCTTTTTAAGAAACCTAATAATAAATATTTAAAGTTTGAAAAAGATAAAGAGTTACTAATTCAAAACTTAAATAGTGAAAAAGATGTTGTTTTTGGTAAAATTTTTAAAGTATCAAATAATAACATTTATTTTAACTTAAGTAATGATTTTAAAAGTAATAATGAAACAGAATTTGAACTGATTCTAAATAATATTGGAGATAAAGCACAATTAGATACTTTACTCATGTTACGCCAACTAAGCACATTTCAATTTTTCCACCTCTTGATAAGCCGTATTGAGAGCTTGAAGATATATCCTCTCCTTTATGGCAAAATGATTTAGACCTTCATAAAGTCGCATCTGTTCA
>Ga0256826_1000372_pt1 | contig 27147 bp, 26 predicted proteins | sample CV79metaG_FD_185975 | JGI IMG/M metagenome (GOLD analysis project Ga0256826, IMG submission 185975) | Hydrothermal vent microbial communities from East Pacific Rise, Pacific Ocean - CV79 | ecosystem: Environmental > Aquatic > Marine > Hydrothermal vents | place: Pacific Ocean: East Pacific Rise...
TAGAGTAAAACCAACTTTTATATATCTCATATTTAATCCTTTTTTATTATGTTGTTTGGTGCAATAAATTGCACCCTACAATTTAATTTATATGGCTATCTGTTATGTCCCATTCCTCTGCCCATGCCTTGACCAGAACCTTGACTCATAGAACCTGTAGCAGAACCATCTTGAAGCTGTTGCCCTGCTCCACCTTTTGCTCTTTGACCCTGTTGAGATGCACGATTTTCCATCTGTGCTGTTTGGTGAGAAGCAAACTCTGTAGCATCAACTGCTCCATCTCCATTGGTATCAAGTGTTGCCAAGCTAGGAGCATTTCCTACATTTTTCATAGCTTTTCCCTCGGCACTTCTAGTCGCCATTCTATCTGCTCTGGCACTATCAAGCTCTGATTGAGTAATCTTTCCATCACTATCTTTATCTATATCTGAGAAACTTGGTGCTGTTGCACCTTTAGATACCCCTTGATTTCCTTGTCGCCCTTGTGATTGTCTTGATGCTCTAAATGAAGCTCTCTCTTCTGTTGACATGGTTGCCACACGACTCTGCATTTCAGCTTTGAAATCTGCTCTATCTTCTAAAGCTACGGTTCCTCTTAAATTAATTAACTCCTCTGTTGTCATAGATGAGAAATCTGTTGCCATAAGAGAAAGTGTTAAAAATCCTAATGTTAAAACTGTTTTTTTCATAATTTATCCTTTTTATTTAAAAGTTATCTAGAGGTTTTAACCTTTAGATGGTGTAATGATAACAGAGTTTTGTTACCTATTTGTTACCTTTATATACATTTTCCATGAAGATAAATTTTAAATATATTAAATTAAGTTAATTTTAAATAATTTTTTAAAAAAGAAGAAGTAGTAAAGTATACTATCTATTTATGAACCCTATATGAACTATTTGTAGTATAGTTTGTGGATAAAAATAAGAGATAAAAAGAAATAGTTAAAGAAGAAGAAAAACTCTTCCTCTTTTTTTACTCTACAATACCCCGAATCGCATCAATTTGAGCGACTAAAGCATTTAGTTTTTTTAACTCTATCATATTAGGGCCATCACTCAGAGCAATTGATGGGTCAAAGTGGGTCTCAAAAAAGAATCCATCTACTCCCACAGCTGCTGCTCCACGTGAAAGATAAGGAACTAATGCACTATCACCACCACTGGTTGATCCTCCTGATGCAGGTTGTTGTACCGAGTGGGTGGCATCAAAAATAACTGGAGCAAATTCACGCATCTGTTTTAATCCACGCATATCAACCACTAAGTTACCATAACCAAAAGTTGAACCACGCTCGGTTAACCATACATTATACTTATGGGCATTCTCATAGCTTACCTCCCCATCAAAACCACGAGTTTTCAGTACTTTGGCTACTGAGTGTTCCATCGCTTGGGGTGCTAAAAACTGTCCCTTTTTAATGTTAACCACTGCCGAAGTTTTCGCACATGCCACCAATAAATCAGTTTGACGACACAAAAAAGCAGGAACCTGAAGCACATCAACCACCTCTGCTACGGCTTGGGGTTGGGTATAGTCGTGAACATCCGTTAAAAGGTTATATCCAAACTGCTCTTTAACCTCTTGAAGAAGCTTTAACCCCTCATCTAAACCTGGTCCTCTAAATGAATCGAGGGAAGTTCTGTTTGCTTTATCAAAACTTGCTTTAAAATAGAAATCTTTGGTACAATCTTCATGATAAGGCATTAGTGACTCAGCAATTCTCATTACATTATCACGACTCTCTAGAACACATGGCCCAGCTATTAAAATCATCTTTTATCCTTTGCCAAAGCTACCAATAGCCCTGAAATTATAACCAAAAGTATACCCAAAAATGTCCAAGTATCGGGTATAGGGTCACCCAATGCTACACCTATTATAAGTGCAAAAACAATATTAGAGTAAGAGACGGTTCCAACAATTCCAGCTTTCGTTAACTCATACGCTTTTGTCATTAAAATTTGTGAAATAGTAGCAGAAACTCCCATTATTAATACATATAGCCAAATAATTCCAGAAGGCATTACAAACTCGGCAAACATAAAATCTAAATCTTTAGGAGCATCAATATGAGGAGCAACAACCATTAATATAATCGGTGCTACCGTACCTACCCCCATAAAACTCATCACAATGGCTCGTGTATCATAATACTCCCGTAGTTCACGAATAGAGGTATATGCCAACGCTGCCCCAACTCCAGAAAATATTCCTAACATATCATACTTATCAAATGTACCACCTTCTGGTTGAGCAATCAAAATAATCCCTGTAAAACCGATAATAATTGCTAAAATTGCCCATCTACTTAACTTCTCATTTAAAAAAATATAAGCAAAAATTGCCACAAAAATTGGCGAGGTTTTATTATAGGTAACAGCTTCACCCAATGGGATATAAGCGATAATATAAAAGTATGCTAAAAGAGCAACAAAACCCATTGTTCCTCTAAAAAGTAATAAAAGAGGTCTTCCTCCCAACTGATTTAAAGGTTTTTTATAAATTGCAAAGCCAACCAATAAAACACCAAAAACATTTCTAAAAAATGTCACTTCAACAGGGGGTAAGACCTCTGATACTACTTTTGCAAAGCCCCCCATAACAGCAAATGAGAGCGATGCCAACAACATAAATAGAATTCCTCTATCCATGCCCCATATATATTTTTTCAAAGAATAACCCCTCTTTTTTTTGGAATATTAACATAAAGCAAAAGATAATCAACGTATAAATAAGAATATTTCCGTTAAAATTAGCGAAAAATTTTATGAAAAGAACGCTAATGCTAAAAAAACTCCTCCTTCTTATCCTGATACTTCCTCTGTTTTTTCTTCAACCTTTAACTGCTAAAGAGTATACATGGAGTCATAAATTGACCTTTTTGGGTCTACTAAAACGGTACCATATTCCAGCAAGTACCTACTATAAAATGGATACAAAAGATAAAGAGCTTATTCAAGAGATTCGAGCAGGTCAAAGTTATTCTGTTATTAAGAAAAAGGGGAAAGTAGTTAAAATCAATATTCCTGTATCTGATGAATTAATGTTAGAGATAAAGAAACAGAAAAAAGGTTACTCTGCCAAGTACCTTCCCATACCTTATGATATTGTAGAAAAAACAATCTCAATTCGTATTAGATATGGTCTTCATAAAGATTTACACCGAGCTACTGGTTCTTGGTATTATGGAAAAGAGATAGAAGAGGTCTATTCCAAAGCTCTTCCTTTAAAGAAAATGAAGAGAGGAGATAAAATCATTATGTTCTATACACAAAAATATAGACATGGTAAAGTCTTCTCTAGTCCAAAAATTCAAGCATGTATGATAGAGATAAATAAAAAGCCCTATTATGGATTTCTATTAAGTGATGAAAAGTACTACGACTCATTGGGAAGAAAATATCAACGAACCTATCACTCTAAGTTTATTCGTCCTGTTCCAAGATTTAAACGAATCTCTAGTGGATTTACCCATCGACGATACCACCCTATTCTGAGACGATACCGAGCCCATTTAGGAATTGATTATGCTGCACGTTCAGGTCGTCCTATTGTTGCAAGTGCAAAAGGAAGGGTTGTATTTAAAGGTTGGAAAGGTGGCTATGGTAGAGTTGTAGAGATTCAACATGCCAATGGAATAAAAACACTTTATGCCCATATGCGAGGCTTTGGTCGAGGAATCCGTAAAGGAAAATATGTAGCTCAAGGTAGAGTAATTGGTTATGTGGGAACTTCAGGACGAAGTACAGGTCCACACCTTCATTTTGGTCTATACAAACATGGAAGAGCAAAAAATCCTGCCCGTTATATACGAAAACAGACTACAAGAGTAGTTAAAATTAGAGGGAAAGAGTATAAAAAGTTAAGAAAGCTGGTTAAAAAGTTTAGACCTCAATTTAAAGAAGCAAAACGAAAAATTATTGTTAAAGAGAAGAGTAAAGAGTGTTTGAATTGTCTTAAAAAATTAAAACCTAGAAACTAAAGATTCTAAAACAACAGGGTGTTTTCTAAAAGAAAACACCTCTATTGACCCTCTTTTTAAATTCTTATAGCACGAATATCTCCAAAAAAGATTAAATCTTTTAAAACAGCTTTTTCTGTAATACCATCTTTTCCAATTCGTAAAAGAAGCTCTCCTTTATCACTAGAAAATATATCTTGATGAATAATTGCTCTTGCATACCAGCTCCCATCTGAAATAGTACCAACGGCATTTTTATACTCTTTTAAATCACTCTTTTTAGGGATAACAACATCTACTTTACCTTTTTGCTTCTCTGCACCAACAGCTTTAAAGGTGTATGCTTTTGGCTCTTTTTTATCTAAAATTTTTTTATCTAAATTAAAATAAAGAGTTAATAAATCATCTTTAGAGTAGTAATCCATTGTTGTAGTTTTATCTTTTGTCAATTTTCCTCTTTTCCAACGCTTATACTCTTTGGTTACTGTTTTTGTCTTATGGTTAATTCTATAAACTTTGTTGGTTGTTGTAGAGCCATGAGATTTAATAACTTGATAAAGGTCTGAAACCATTACACCATTTTCAATATGCCCTTTCGAGATATGTTGCTCTTTTCGATTACCTGAGAGTGTTTTTGATAAACCTGTAGCTTTTAACTCTACATCAATAACATAATGCTTATCATCTTTTGTCAAAAGAGCATTTGCAATACCAATTTCTCCAAAAATTCCAAACTCTACCTTATAATCAGCAGTGACTGTTTCTGCATTTAAGATATTTAGAAAGAGTAGATTAAGGAGTAATAATATTTTTTTCATAAGAAGCCTTTACTGTTTTTATAAATGAATTTAATCATCTTTATGTGTATAAACTGTGTTAAAATTTAATATTATAGTTTATTTTTACAAAAGTAAAGGGCTATCTCTCAATCAAATTCATAATAAAATCTGCTATAATTTCAATAATTTTCAACTGTAGGGTGTAGTCCCTGACTATGCCATCTAAAATAATCCAAATTTTTACAATAGATTTATTGGAATCGGAGGTATTTACCCCGAACATATAATGAAGAAAGATATACAAATATGCCAAAATTAAAAAAAGTAGCCATATTAGGGCGACCAAATGTAGGAAAGAGTTCCCTCTTTAACCGACTACTAAGAGAGAGAGATGCCATTACATCTGATGTAGTAGGAACAACACGTGATATAAAGAAAAGAGAGGTAACCATCTCTGGTAATCGTGACTTTGAAGTGGTTGATACAGGGGGGATTGATGACTCAACAGAGATGTTTGCTACTGTTAAAAAACTCTCTCTACGTGCTGCAGATGAAGCAGATATTATCATCTATATGGTTAATGGAAAGAATATTCCCCAAGAAGAAGATAGAGAGCTTTTTTATGACCTTCAATCTCAAGGAAAACCAATTGCATTGGTGGTAAATAAAATTGATAACGACAAAGATGAGACCATTCGATATTGGGATTTTTTAGAGTTTGGAGCAGATAGAACCTTTCCTATGTCTGTAAGTCATAACCGTTATATGAATGATTTTTATGCTTGGCTAGAAGAGTATATTCCAGAACGAGAAGAGGAACAGGGATTACAACTCTCTGAAGATACAGAACTAAGCTTCGAAGAGATTGTAGAGATGGTTCATATAGATGAAGAGGAGAAAGAGGATAATGAGCTAAAAGTTGCCATTATTGGTCGTGTCAATACAGGTAAAAGTTCACTATTAAATGCACTATTGGGTGAAGAACGTGCTGTGGTCTCTCCTGTGGCAGGAACGACCATTGACCCTATTGATGATGAGTTAGAGTATCGAGACCATAAAATAACATTTGTAGATACAGCAGGTGTAAGACGACGTGGAAAAATCTTAGGTATTGAAAAGTATGCCTTTGAACGAACAGAAGCAATGCTAGAAAAGGCAGATATTGCCCTTTTGATGATTGATGCCACAGAAGGTGTATTGGAGCTTGATGAACGAATTGCCAACTTAATAGAAAAGTATAAACTGGGTTGTTTAATTGTTCTAAATAAATGGGATTTACATGGTGATGATGAAGCCACCTATACAAAAGCTGTGGAAAATATTCGAGATGAACTAAAATTCTTACACTATGCACCACTTATTACAATCAGTGCAAAAACAGGTTTACGGGTACATAAAATTTTAGATGAGATTGTTGATATTTATGGTCGATATAAACAGAGAATTCCAACAGCAACACTAAACGAAGTTCTAAAGTATGCCATTGGAAGACACCATCCACCAAGTCATAATGGAGCAAGTATTAATATTAAATTTGCAACTCAGTATGAGACAAAACCACCTAAGATTGCTATTATTGTAAATAGACCTTATGATTTACACTTCTCTTATCAACGATACCTAATGAATATATTTAGAGAAAAATTTGACTTTGTAGGTGTGCCTATTGATTTAAGTCCAAGAAAAAGAGGACAGAGAATTGACGATGATTAAAAAATCATCGTTTATGATGCTCTAACTCAGAGTAAGGTTTTGCTTTAGAGAAGTAAAACCCTTGTCCATAATCTATTCCAAAACCTACCAGTACATCAATAATCTCCTGATTATCAATAAATTCAGCGATTACTTCAATATTGTTCTCTTGTGAAAAGAGTGCAAAAGTTTTTACAATACTATAGGCACGTTTATCATGAAGAATCTCTTTAATAATAGAACCATCAATCTTTAAGTAATCAATAGAGAGATTCAGAAGATGATTTAAGTTTGAATAACCTGAACCAAAATCATCAATACATATTTTAAAACCAAGCAGTTTAAGCTTTTGTATGGAACTCTCTACCCGTTTATAATCAATGCTTTTTGTCTCTAGAATCTCAATATAAATACGGGTTGATAAATCTGAATTTTGAGATAAAAGAAAAATAATAGAATCATTAATTAAATCATCAGCAGAAAGATTAATGGACACTCTAATTTGACTATCCATTCTTAAAACATTTACATTATACTCAATAATTTTTTTCGTTAAATAGGAGTAGAGATAAGAGTCTTCAATTGCAGGTAAAATTCTATCAGGAAAAATAACATTATCACCATCTTCAATACGTAATAATGCTTCATAATGATGCAAAGTTCCATCTTTTAATCGTTTTATTGGTTGATAATAACAGACCAACTTGTCCGATTCAATCATCTCTTTTAAATTTTCACGATAGATACGCTCAGGCTGAGTTAAATCAAAATAAGAGACAGAGTTACGTCCATTATGTTTAGATTTATATAACGCTGTATCTGCTTTATGAATAGCATCTTGAAGAGATTTTTCAAGCTCTGTCTGAAGCAATGCACCAATTGATATGGTTAGAGAAAATCTATCACTTTTTACTTGAAAATTTGTTGCTTCAACTAAAGAGCGTATATCCTCTAAAAGATGCTTAAAAAGATGTTCACTCATCCCTTTTTTAGAGATAAGCAACAGAAACTCCTCTCCACCATATTGAATTAATATATCACTATCGCGAAGTAGAGTTGTAATTCTTCGGATAATAGAGATTAAAATTTTATCTCCATTCCTCTGCCCATAAAGATTATTTACCCGTTTAAAAAAATCTAAATCAACCAAAGCAACATAGTAGGATTTAAAATCAATCTTATCATAATTATCTGTAAGATAGACTCTATTTAAAGTATTGGTTAAAGGATTTCGATACATCTTATATTTAATATACTGTATACGAAACATATAAGAGATAAGTAGTAATAGAATCAATAAAGAGAAAGCTATTGCATAAATTAAGCTGGTTACACTGGTATTTAAAAGAGAAGAGAGGGTTAATAAACTACTCTCTTTATAGTCCAAAACTAAAAAAGCTACCGTTTTATTATCTTGAATAATGGGTTTAATTAATGTAAATCCAAGTTCATCAATAGAGGGTTGTGTAAATGTTTTTGTCTGCCTATTTTGACGGGCTTGTTCAAAAATATACTCTTGTGCTGGTCCATAAAGTTCATTAACCTCTCCCCTATCTTCTGTTACAGCATCTAAAAGATAAAAAAGTTGATTCTCTTTCAAATAGAGAACATAGACTGACGAAATATCATCATTGAGTAAGTCTGAAATTTTATTTTCATTTTTAGTTCTAAGTTTACTGTCCATACGGTTATCATAAACAAAATTTGGATGCTCTTCAAGCATCCGACCAATAATATTGGTGGAAGCATTCTCAACACTAGAGATGGTTTGACTTAAAAGTAAATTTTTTAAACGCTCTTCATAGTTTCCAATATTGGTATAAAAATAGAAACCCAAAAAAGCAAGTAAACAGTATCCCCCTACTATATAATAATAAATCTTATTATTATGAAAAAAAATAAATTTATTATACATAAGTCATTTCCTAAAAATTGAGAATTTGGGTTATATAGCTATAATATTAACATAGAAATGTGCTTAATTGTGAACATTAATAAATATAACACAATTTCAACACTAAAATTTTATAATAAGATTACTTGGTTAAGAGACAGATTGACTGTAGTTGACACTCGGGAATAAGATATTTTTTAGATACGTTCATTAGGTTGAAACCATTCTTCTGTAGGCGTTCTTTCACAAAAACTATCTGTGTTCTACCTTTTTTTACATAGATTGCACCAATACTGTTTTTATCTCTCTTTAGTGCTTTATATGAGTCAACAACAGAAACCTTATTAACCTTTTTTCTTTTTGGAAAAAGTACAATATCTGCACTCTTTTGGGATGTAAATTGTAATTTTTGTTTTAAATCCAATTTTTTATTATTGTTATAAAATTTTAATATCGTCGAAGGAACTTTAGATGATTTTATACTAGAGAGTGCAGAATTTACTTTAGGAATATCTAATCCTGCAAATGCCAAAATAGGTACAATAAGCAAAATATTTATAATTTTTTTCATAATATATCCTTTTATATTTAAATAATACTATAAAATATTAAAAAACAATATGAATTATTTTATATAATATTTAATGCAAAGAAAAATAAAATCATTTAGATTCTCTTTTTTCAAGCCACTTTTTCGCTATAATTTCACTATAATTTAACCAAGGATTTAAATGCGTGTATTAACAGGAATCCAAGCTTCAGGAAAACTTCATATTGGTAACTACTTTGGTGCAATGAAACCAATGATAGAACTTCAAGAAAAAGAAGAACTTTTTACATTTATAGCCAACTACCATTCACTAACAACATCTAAAGATGCTAAACTCTTAAAACAACTCACTTTTGATGCAGCTGTTGATTATTTGGCACTAGGAATCAATCCCAAAAAAACAACTTTTTGGGTGCAAAGTGATGTACCACAAGTTTTAGAATTATACTGGATTCTCTCTAAGTTTACACCGATGGGACTACTAGAAAGGGCGCATTCATATAAAGACAAAGTTTCAAAAGGTATCACTCCCAATCATGCTCTCTTCTCTTACCCTGTTTTAATGGCAGCAGATATATTATTATTGGATACAGAAAAAGTACCTGTAGGAAAAGATCAAATTCAACATGTTGAGATGACACGAGATATTGCTATTAAATTTAACAATGAATATGGTAATATTTTTACACTTCCAGAGCATGTTGTTAACGAGAATGTAGCTACTATTCCAGGTATTGATGGACAAAAAATGTCAAAAAGTTACGACAATGCCATTGATATTTTTATGGAAACAGAGAAAAAACTACAGAAACGTTGTAATAAAATTATAAGCTCTTCAACCCCATTAGGAGAGCCTTTAGAGCATGATGGTTGTAACATTTATAACTTGGCTTCTCTATTTTTAGATGAAGCCCAACAGAAATCACTTCAAACACGTTACAGTACAGGTGAAGAGGGTTATGGTCACTTTAAAAAATATCTAAAAGAGCTTATTTGGGAAGAGTTTGCAGAGGCAAGAGAACGACGAGAAGAGTATATTAATAACCCTGATATTGTTAGAGATATACTTAATGATGGAGCAAAAAAAATGCAAACCATAGCCAATGAGAAGATGGCTAAAGTTCGCGATGCAATAGGAATACTTTAGATAGTAATTATCTCGGGGGAATAGAAATTTCCCTCTGTAATTACTTCAGAGTTTTTCTCTTCAACAACAGCATCTTCAAAATATTTAGAGGCTTCTAAACTTAAATCCTCTGCTGTAAATATTTTTTCAATTCGAAGATGCCACTCTCCATTTTCTACCTCTTCTAAGTAAATTTCACTGCCAATTGGTGTAGCATCCAATAAATTTTGAATATCACTGGTATAAACTCCATAAATATTCTCTTGAGTAACAACAGGAGCTGTATCAATACTAGAGCCAATAATAGTCTCCTCACTCTTAGCATCTGTTTTATCAACTGTTGCACAACCGTTTAAAAAGAGAAATACTATTAGAGTAAATAGCTTTAAACTTCTTATATTTTTAATCATAACAGACTCCTTTATAATTTGATTACTTCTATTTTCACATAATTTTATAAAAAAAATAGATATTTTCAGAATATTTTAATGAAAAAGAGGAGTCAAGTTACGACTATAATAAAAATTATAACTTAATAAAATAATTAATTACTTCATAAGAATAGTAAAAAACCTATAGTGTGAAAAAGAGATGAAATAAGTTATCTAAAGCTTCTCTAGCCAATATTTGGCTATTTTTCTTAATCCTAATACATTATCTGAAGCAAATATTTTTAACTCTGCTTCCTCTTTTTTAACAGATAAATTGTAACGAGACTCTAAATATTCAACAATAGACTCTCCAGAGTGAATTAAAAGGGGTTTTTGGGGAAAATAATTTTGAAGAGATGTTCCAATCAAAGGAAAATGTGTACATCCTAAAATTATTGCTTTAGGAGCTCTTATATTGGAGAAATAGTGTTTCATTGTTGCCTCTAAAATTTCTCCTTCAAAAATTCCCTCCTCAACTAACGGAACAAAAAGTCCTGTCTGTAAAGCTATAACATTGGTATAATTCAGATTTTCAAGTGCAATTTGATAACGTTTAGAGGTAATGGTTGCACGTGTGGCAATAATTAAAATTGTATCATCTTTATCAATATTAGCATTTTCAATGGCCATAACCCCCGATTCAATTACACCAATAACAGGATAATGACTTTGAACATTCATATCTTTAAGGGCATAAGCAGAGACAGTATTACAAGCTGTAATAAGCAAATCAATATCAAAGTTGTTGAAAAATTCTAGAGCTTCAAGAGAGTAACGAATAATGGTATTTTTATCTTTTGGACCATAAGGAACACGAGCTGTGTCCCCATAGTAGATTACTTCATCAAAAAAATTAGAGGCAAGTAGTGATTTAACAACAGAGAGTCCACCTGCTCCTGAATCAAAAACACCTATTTTCATCTATAAAAAACTAACCATTCATAATGGCTAAAAACTCTTCATTGGTTTTGGTTTTAGTCATTTTAGAAAATAAGAACTTAAGACCTTCAACATCTTCCATCCCCTGCATAGCATTTCTAATTGCCCATACTTTTTGCATCACTTCAGGATTAACCATTAGCTCCTCTTTTCTTGTTCCTGACTTGGTCACATCAATTGCTGGATAGATTCTTCGTTCAGAGACATAACGGTTAAGTACAACTTCGGAGTTACCTGTACCTTTAAACTCTTCAAAGATAACCTCATCCATTCTACTTCCCGTCTCAATCAGTGCTGTAGCAATAATGGTTAAACTTCCACCCTCTTCAATATTTCTAGCAGCACCAAAGAAACGTTTTGGTTTGTGAAGTGCATTGGCATCAACACCACCAGAAAGAACTTTTCCTGAACTTGGAGTTACTGTATTATAAGCACGAGCAAGACGTGTAATAGAGTCTAAAAGAATTACAACATCTTTTCCACTCTCTACGCGTCTTTTCGCCTTTTCAATCACCATCTCTGCTGTTCGTACATGATTTTGTGCAGGTAAATCAAAGGTAGATGAGTAGACTTCACCCTTTACACTACGTTGCATATCGGTTACCTCTTCTGGTCGTTCATCAACCAAAAGAACCATCAAAGATACATCTGGAGTATTGTATGAAATACCATGAGCCAACTCTTTAAGAAGCTCTGTTTTACCTGTTCTTGGTGGTGCAACGATTAATGCACGTTGCCCTTTTCCAATAGGGGTAAAGAGGTCTAAAACACGCCCTGTAAGTTTCAATGGATTGTACTCTAGCTTTAACTGTTCTGTAGCATAAAGTGGGGTAAGGTTATCAAAAAGTGGTCGTTTTTTAGACTCTTCAGGTGGAAGATAGTTTATTGCTTCTATTTTAAGTAGAGCATAATACTTCTCTTGATCTTTAGGTTGCCTAACCTGACCTGTTACAATATCACCATTTCTAAGTGCAAAACGTTTAATCTGTGTTCCACTTACATAGGTATCATTTTGAGAGTTAGCAAAATTGCCATCTTCTGACCGTAAAAAGCCATAACCATCATTCATAACCTCTAAAATACCTGTAAAGAGAATGAATCCACCCTGCTTAACTTGTGATTTTAAAATTTCAAAAATAAGATCTTTTCGTTTAAACTCGTTTGGGTTTTCAACTTTAACTTTTTCAGCAATTTGAACCAATGCTTCTAATGGTTTGCCTTGTAACTCTTCGACTTTATATCCCTCAACTGGAACATGGGTTCTGTTGTGGTTTTTTTTATTATGTTTTTTCTGATGTTGTTGTTCGCTCATAGGTCCTCTTAAAAGCTATTTGGAGATTTGTAGTATCTTTTTGTAGTATGTTATTATATTCAACTTTTTGTTAATTTGGCTTAGATTTATTCATCATTAAGGAAATATTGCCATGAATAACATAGGGACATAGGTAAATATGCCTAAAATACCCATCCATGAGGTTATTTTCAACTCTAAAATTCTTTTTAGTTCAGGTTCCATCTCTTTTTTTATATAACGTTGTTGAATCAACTCTATCTTAAAAAACATATCCAATGCTTTTATAAGCAATATTATCACTATATAAAAATTTATAATATCTAAATAGAGACTTACAAAAAGTACAAAATAAAATGTTGGATGAATCATAAAAAAGAGAAAAATACTTTTATCATAGTAAACATAAAGTTTATCTATCATCTCACCTAAAGTATGAGCTTTTTGTAAATTTGCTTCAATTAATTCAAAAAGAGTCAGGATAATAATAAATTGTGTAAGCGTGTTCATAAAGACAATAGTAACAAATTTTCACTATAAATATAGGTATAATTCTTCAAAAAAAAATTTTAAATAAGAAAAGAAGACAATAGATGCAAAAACTTTATATTACGGACTTAGATCACACTTTTTTACACAGTTCTCAAACAGTTAGTAACTTCTCTAAAGAGGTATGGAATAAAAAAGCAAATCACGCCTTACTCTCTGTAGCTACAGCTCGAAGCTTCTCAAAAACCCATGAGTTTTTAAATGGTTTACTACTTAAAGCACCCCTTATTCTACTTGATGGAGCAATGGTTGCCACGACAGAGAAAAAACTGCTAGATATTCAAACTTTATCATCTGAACTTTCAGATGCCATTATTCAAGAGAGTCACGCTTTCGGTATTCAACCTTTTGTTATATCGTTAAATGACCATAAATCTTTAGAAGAGAGCTTTGCTATTCCTCCTCTTCTCAATGATTTTCAATCGTTTCTCATAAGTAACAACTATGCAAATGACAGTCGTTTAATATTCACAAAAGAAATTAGAGGTAAAGAGGATACACTAAAAATAGTCTATATGGGTGATGAAAAATGCTTACGCCCTTTGTCTGAACATCTAAAAAAACACTTTGGAAAAGCGATTGAGGTCAAATTGTCTCCTGAAAACTATATGCAATGTTATTTTTTAACCATTCTTCATCCTTTAGGAGATAAAGCTCATGCACTGAATATTGTACATGAATATCTTGATTATGAATCTAAAGATACAACCGTATTTGGAGACAGTATAAATGATATAGAGATGTTTAAACTGGCAGGTACAGCAGTAGCTGTAAGTAACGCTCTTGACCAAGTCAAAGAGGTAGCAGATATAGTTTTAGATAAAAGTAATGATGAACATGCAGTTGCATACTATCTAAATGAAACTATAAAAGGGGATTAAAAGGAGATTTTATACCCTACTCCATATTGATTTTTAATTAAATCTTTTGGTATCTTTTTACGTAAATTCTTAACCAATGTTCGAATAGATGAGTTGGTAATATTTCTATCAAACTCGTCTCCCCATACATAGAAGAAAATTTCATCCTCATTACAAGGAACACCTGCTTTATTGACCAGAAGTTCAAAAAGTTTTAACTCTCGTTTTGTTAAAACAACAGCCTCATCACTACAAAATAGTGTTTTACTTTTATTGTCCCAAAGACAATCATATGCTAAAGGTATATTTCGCCCACCCTCTACTTTTTTAGCAACTTTTAAAAGAGCATTCATTAAATCAACTCTTCCAACAGGTTTAATAAGATAAGAGGCAAAATTTAAATCAACAATATCTAAAAGAATCTCTCTGTCAGAATGAGCAGTTAATGCAATAAGAGCAATATGTTCATCTTCAGCTCTAATCGCTTTGGCTAAAGACATACCATTCATTTTTGGAATTAAAAAATCCATTACAACCAAATGAACTTTTTTCTCTTTATAGAGTTTATAAGCCTCTTCTCCATCTCGTGCAATATAAAGTGTATGACATAGCTCTCTTAAAAAGTAGGCATACTTTTCAATAATTCTCTCTTCATCCTCTACATATAATATGTTTAAGTTTTTTAATGCTTTCACGGTAAACTTCTATGCCTCCTTAAGCTAGATTAAGAATAATAAAAAATATTATTTAATATATGGAATAACAAATCTTGCTATTATTCCATAAGAATGTGACTTAATCGTGATATTGACCTTTTCCAATATTAATAGGAATCTCTAATGTACAGATAACTCCTCTATTCACGTTATAAATTTTAATAGAACCCTGCATACTTTTTTCAATTAACATTTTTAAAATATAGAGTCCAAGTCCTGTTCCTTTAAATTCATGTTTTGTTGTAAAATAGGGATTATAAATTTTATCCATAATATCTAAAGGAATTCCTCCTGCATTGTCCTCCACAGTTACAATCAAATTTTTACCACTCTGTCTACTTTTTAAAATAATTTTTGGTTGAACAATCTCTTTAAGAGAAATTGCATCCATGCTGTTGTTCATTAAAATTAAAAGAGCTTGAATTAATTCCGACTGATAACTATAGAGTTGAATATTTATATCCATATCATAAAGAATCTCTATATTATGTTTTTTGTGAGAGAGAGAAAGCAGTTTAATCGCTCTATTTATCGCATCTTCTATATAAAAATGATTCACAACTTTATCATGTTTAAAAAAGTTCATAAAATCACTAATTGTTCCCGATAAATAAGCAGTAACCTCCTCTATCTCATTTAAATGCTTATCTAATACAACAGAATCTAACTCATCTTTTCTACTTTTAATATCTATCTTTAAGACGATTCCATTAATCTCACTAAGAGGTTGTCTCCATTGATGTGCAATGGCTGAAATCATCTCTCCCATTGATGCCAATTTACTCTGCTGTACTAAAAGAGAAGATTGGCTCTTTTTCTCTTTCTGTATCAATTTTATTTTATAAGCTAAAATAAAAGAGAAACACAACACCTCAAAAAGTACCAAGAACTGAAAAATATAATCAGAAGGAATATCTGTCTCAAATAAATTTAGATAAACAAGAGGCAGTAAGAGACCAACAGAGGCAACCATTGTCCAGATAACAGAGTAAAATTTAGCAACAATATCATTTTGATAATATGCTAAGTAGTAGGTTGTAGAGATAACTAAAGTAACATAAATTGGAACTAAAACAAAAAATAGATTGAAAAGAATTTGTGCATAAACAAACATATCTATTTCAAGAATCAACGCATTTAATAGCGTAAAAACAACAAAGTAGAGTATAAAGATTTTAAAAACAATATAGACCTTAGGTAATTTCTCTTTAACATTTAATATAGATTGAATAAAGAGGGTCATGGATATAAAAAATGCCCCTGAACTAATATAAAATATCCAACGATAGTCGGAAAAATATCGTTCTGAGAATCCAAATAAACCTAAAAAATAGACAATTAACCAAAAAGTATATAGCACATAATATAAATAAGCTCGATGCTTTAGAAGAAAATAGAGGAAGAGATTATAGAACATCATAATTAACATTCCTCCAAAAAAAATCCCCTCTACCATATTGTAGGTTTGATAAAAATCTAAAAGATACTCTTTGGTACGTAGTAAAAAATTAATATCTATTTTATTATAATTACGAATTTTAAACAGTACCATAGCCTCTTCATGTGCCTCTAGAGTAACAGGAAAGATTATATGATTTGTATTAAAAAGACGATGGTGATTTTTATGAATCACTCCATCTTTAATATAATCTACAATTTTATTATCTTTTATAAAATAGAACTCAATAGAGTAGGTAAATTGATTTTCAGATTGAAGATAGTAGGTTTTAGGCTTTCCTGTAGAGTTTTTTAGATTTAATCTAGCCCAATAGGCCTTATTTAAATTGGCAAAAGTATGAAAAGACTCTTTACTCTTCACCCATTTTCGTCGAAGCAGACTATCAACCGTCTCTAAAGCATCTTCTGCAAGGGTATAAGAGAGATATTTTTTTGTTTTATACTCCTCTGCTAAACCTATCTCTAATACCTCTGCATAAAGAAAATTGCTAAAGAGAAGAGTTAGGTTCAGCAGAAAAAGTCTATAGTACATTAGCCGAGAGTTGCTTCTCTAACAATTCTAAACGTTCTGGAGTTCCAATATCATGCCAAGCTCCTCGATAATATTGAGTGGTTAACTTTTTCTCATCTATCGCCTTAAAAAGAAGTGGTGCTAAAGCTTGTTTTCCATACTCTAAATCCCTAAACATCTTTTTAGAATAGTAACCTATACCCGAAAAAGTATATTTCTCTTTAGAGTTTATTAAAAAGAAATCTCCATTGGGATTGTGTTCTGGATTATCAACCAAAATTAAATGAGCCAAACGGTTATTTAACTCAAATTCACTATCATAACTAAAGTCTGTCCAGACATCACCATTAACAACCAAAAAAGTATCGCTCAATAGAGGTAAGGCTTTTACAATTCCACCTGCTGTCTCTAATGCCCCCTCACTCTGTTCATCTGAGAATGTTATATGAACCCCATATTTTGAGCCATCACCCAAATAACCAATAATCTGATGTCCTAAATAGGCAACATTTATCACAATATCGGTAAAACCTGATGCTTTAAGACGCTCTATATGCCATACAATAAGAGGCTTTCCCCCTACATCAAGTAGAGGCTTTGGTCTATGATTGGTTAGTGGTCGCATACGGGTTCCCAAACCCGCTGCCAAAATCATTGCTGTCATATCTCTTCTTTTTTTTAATATAATGTATTATATTATTTTTTTCTATATTATCGTTTTAATAATTTTCCTAATGGTTTTAACTCATCATATTTAGCACACACTTCATCTATATACTTTAGTGTTAACGGAATATCCTCTAAATAGGCAGGTTTTCCATCACGTATATCCAAACGGGCAAAAATACCCAATATTTTAATATGTCGTTGTAGTCCCATCCAATCAAACCAACGGATAAACTGCTCATCTGAAACATCAATACCTTTTAAGACTTTAAACTCTAATGCCAATTTTTCCATCTCTTTTGGGTCAAAATAGACATAGACATCTTTTAAAAGTGAGACCAAGTCATAAGTAACTGCACCTACTTTAGCATCTTGATAATCAATAATAACCAATTTCCGACCCGTCTCCATCATAATATTTCGAGAGTGAAAATCACGATGAACAAAATAACCTTGAGGCTGAGAGAGAACCTCATCACAAATCATCTCTAAAGTTGAATCTAAAACCCCTTGCTCCTCTTCAGTAAGCTCTTGATGTAGATGCTCATTCATATACCAATCTTGCATAAGAGTCATTTCAAAGAGTAAAAAATCTCGGTCATAGGCTTCTAAATTGGTGATGTCTGCATCTTGAATCTTTATAATTTCGTGAATCGCTTTCATATACAAAAGTTCTACACTCATAGGATTTAAAACATCAGCCAGATGTCGCGACCCCAAATCAGTAATAAGAAGATAACCATCTTCCATATTTTGGGCTATAATTCGTGGTACTTCAACTTGTGCTTTCAGTAGTCGAACTGAAATATCTATAAATGGATAGAGACTATCAACATCTGCTGTAGAGTCCATAACAATATAACTGGTATCTTCAACAAAAAGTCTAAAATATTTTCTAAAACTGGCATCTCCGCCAACCATCTCTATCTTATAATCTCTATATCCTAACGTCTCAATCCATGCTTTAATTCTTTGCATAAACTCCCCCTAATATTCTATTATCTCTTGCACCTGTTACACTCTTTAGTGCAATTGACTCTTCAATCAATCGCTTATGTGCAAACCATGCAAATATCATCGCTTCCATATTGTCTGAACTTACGCCATACACCTCTGTAGATTCTATCTCTATAAGAGGAAGCTCTTTTTGTAGTTCAGATATTAAAAAAATATTTTTTACACCACCACCACAAATCAGTACTCTTTTAATATCAAATCTCTTAATCTCATTCGCAATTGAGTGAACACTCAAAGCTAAAAGGGTGGCTTGTACATCTACACTGGGTATTTTACCTAATGGTTCTAAATATTTTATTAAAAAATTCTTATTAAAATATTCTCTTCCAGTACTTTTAGGGAATTTTAAGTTGAAATAGCTATCTTCTAACATATTTTTTAATAGTTTTAAATGTACCCTACCCGATTTTGCCCAACTTCCATCTTTATCATAAGCCTTATTTTGATGCTCTTGAATCCATAAATCCATCAAAACATTTCCACAACCCGTATCATATCCTATTAACTCTTGACCTAAAATAGAGATATTTGCCATCCCCCCAATATTAAGCACCGCACAAGATTCAATATGAGAAAAGAGAAACTGATGAAAAGCAGGAGCAAAAGGAGCACCCTGTCCACCAACTGCCACATCTTTTTCTCGAAAATCTGCAACCACATCAATATTGGTTTTTACTGCCAACCAAGAGGGATTACCCAACTGCATAGAGAAAGGGTACACTCCATTAGGCTCATGCCACACGGTTTGACCATGTGAACCTATTGCCTTTATCTCTTGTGGCATTAAACCCTCTTCTTCTAACAAAAGATTAACCCCTTTAGCAAAAAACAGAGCCAATTTATGGTCTATCTCTCCAATCTGTTTCAAGGTTGTGGTCTCATTAATAGCAGAGAGTATCTCATTTTTTAATACCATAGGCATCTCTAAAAAATAAGAGGCTTTTAAAATACAACGTTTATTATCTATTTCACAAAGAGCCACATCTACACCATCAAGCGAAGTCCCTGACATTAAACCGATATAGAGATTAGACATCTTTTGGTTTTCCTGTCATCATAATGGCAAACGAGACCAATGTTCCTAAAATCATCATAACAGCAAAATCTACCTTTATATCAACAATCAAACCCAAAATATAAGGTTGAAGAAGGAGAACAGTTAAAAAACCACCAATTAAAGCCCAAAGAACTGTAGTCTCATTTCCACGATTGGTAAAGATGGCAGAACCATAAACACCCAAAAGAGAAGCATATGCAAATGCCATAACACCCAAAGCAAAATTTAATAGAGGAAGCTCTGTAAACTGTTGCCAATAGAAACTAAGCATTCCCATAAATGAAAGCAGAACAGCAAAAACAACCACCATTACACGTCCTGCTCTTAAAAAGTGTGCCTCATCTCTATCTTGTGATGCCAACCAAGGTCTATAAATATCTTCTATCGCTACCGATGACATAGCAGAGAGAACCGAGTTTGTAGAAGATAGTGCCGCAGCAATTGCACCAACGGTTACCAATCCTCTTAGACCTTCTGGCATCTCATTTAATATATACAACATAAAGATTTTAACACTTTGCCCACCAACGTTTTGGTCAACACAAGCTGAAGTGACTCCTGACATTTCAGGATGTTGATAAAATAGATAAAGAAGCAGACCAATAAGAAGAAAAAGAAGTGCCACAGGAATCGTAAAAACAATTGCATAAATAAGAGACTTTTCCCCCTCTTTTTTACTTTTACAGGTTAAAACCCGTTGGGTCATATCTTGGTCAAGCCCATAAGCTGCAATATTAAGTAAAAACCACCCTGTTAAGAGTGTCCAAATAGTAAAGCCACCTGAAAAAGAGAAATCTACCAATTTAAGTTTATCCTCTTGCCTTAAGGTGGTTACAATGGTCGAAAAATCGGTATTGAGTGTGTAATATAGATAGACCAATACAGCTACCCCTGCCCCAACATAAGTAACAGCTTGTATAATATCTGAAAAAATAACCGATTTTACCCCACCAAAATAGGTATAGGCTAACGCACCTATCATCAAAATGGCTATAGAGATGGCTATATGCGTTGCTAATATATCAGAAAAGAGTATCATAGAGATAGCCAATGCACCAATATAGAGTCTTGCCCCTGATGCAAAAAGACGACCCACTAAAAACATGATTCCTGCATATCGTTTAGAGGTCTCTCCATACCTATGTTCTAGATATTCATAAACTGTTATTGCATTAATGGCATAAAATTTTGGAACCAAAACCTTAGCTACAAAAACAACAGCCAAAAAAGCAGAAAGATAAAAGCCTAAAAAGGTTAAATCATGTTTATAGGAATATTCAGGACCTCCTAAAAAAGTAGCTGCCGATTGAGATGTAGCCAATACAGAGATAGCCACAGCAAACATCGGCATGGCATTGCCACCAGTAAAGTAATCCCGAGATGTTTTAACTTTTGTTTGACTAAGAATAACAGAAGTTATAATAAGTATTAAAAAATATGAAGCAAATATCATCCAATCTAAAGTAGAAAAGTTTGATTGCATAAGGTAACCTTTTCAATTAATAAAGCGTATTATAACGCAATTTTTAGACGATTTTATATATTATATAACACTCCTAGCATATATTGTTATTTCGGGCTTCAAACGCTGTTACCTCTATCAACACTCCTCTTTAAAGCACTCTTTTTTTCCCTAAAACAAAAGAGATGTAATAACTTTAAAGATATAATATTATTTAACATTAAAAAAATAAATTAATTAAATAATCAAAAGAAGGACTTAAATGAGAATTTTACTCATTTTACTTGTTAGCTTAACATCCTTAAGCCATGCAGATAAGAAAAATGGGACTGAGAAAAAGCCTCTTGTTAAACAAAAAATCCAATGTAATTTAACAATTAAGTATACTCAACTTCCAGAAGAGGTAGATACATTAAAAGAGTTTTTAAGAGGAGGAATCTTTTATGGTCGTTTAAGACTTAACAGTTTTCTTTTCAATACAAAAAGCAAAGGAGAAGATCACTTTGCAGTGGGTGCAGGTGGAAGCTTAATCTACAAAAGTGCTGTTTTTAAAGGTTTTTCCTTTACTTCGGGCATCTATACTTCACAAAATATTTGGCATAAAGATATAGCTCCATCCAGCTATCGTTCAGGAAAAGATACCTTTAGCCGTTATAATCTTGCAACAGATGACAGTTATAACTTAACCAGTATGGCACAAAACTATATTGAGTATAAAAAAGATAAAAATAGTCTAAAACTGGGTCGATTCTTTATTGAGAGTACCCTACTAAAATCAAACGATACAAAGATGATTCCAAACAGTTTTCAAGGAGCTTATGCCAAAATTGGAGCTATTCCAAAAACAAAAATTCAAATGGCATACATTACAGAACAGAAACTACGTGACCATGACTCATTTCATCATGTTCTAGCGTATGGAGACAACCCTAACGATAACAACAGTAGATGGAGTGAAAATGATGATAGCAGTATGCACCGAGGACTTACTCTATCAAAACTCAAAGAACAAGGTATAGATGATAAACTAATTATGCTTGATATTAAAAACCGTGGAATTAGACGAACTACGCTACGAATGGGAGTTACGGCTGTTCCTGACTTGGTATCAACCTTAAGCCTAGAGGGAACATATGCCTTTAAAATAGATAAAAAGTTTAAAATAAAACCCTCAGTTAGATATATCAAACAGTTTGATGAAGGTGCTGGAGCAATAGGTGGAGCAAATTTACGTAACAATACAATAGGATACAGTGACCCAAATAGTCTAGACTCTTCCTTAATTGCCACCAGAGTCGATTTTATTAAAGGAGCAGGAAGTCTGCGTTTGGGTTACTCAAAAATTGCAGATAAAGGAGATTTTTTAACCCCTTGGCGTGGATTTACTACAGCAGGTTATACCCGAGCGATGGGACAGACCAACTGGTATGCAAATACAGAAACCTTTTTAATTCGAGCCGATTATGACTTCTCTAAAGCCAAATTGGTTTCAGGTTTAAGAATTATGATGCGTTATGCAAAAGAGGATTTTGATGACAATAAACCAGCTGTTAGCTCGGATGTTGATGTCTTGACAATGGATATAATAAAACGGTTTAAAGCCCACCCTAACTTTATTACCAAACTACGTACAGCCATTGTAAAAGAGCAAAACCCTGTACGTAATCAAGATGGTACATATAAAACAGACCCCTCTTATCATGAGGTTCGTTTAGAGATGAACTATCTCTTTTAAAAAATTATGCTATACTATCATTCAGGTGTGATAGGTAGTTGCTGGTAATTTGTAATGAATTACGAGAGGAAAGTCCGGGCTACACATGAGATAGAATTCCATCTAACGGATGGCCAGAGTAATCTGAGGGCAAGTGCAACAGAGAGTAGACAGCCATCTATCTATTATTGAGAAGTTTTTTCTTCTCTCCCCCTCCCCCTATTTCCTATAGGTAGATGGTGATGGTGAAAGGGTGCGGTAAGAGCGCACCAGTACTTATGGTAACATAGGTAGCTAGGTAAACCCTATTCGTAGCAAGAGGCATATGGTAAAAATCTCATAAAGTCATTTAGTTGGCATTGGTGTCTCGCTTGAGCGTATTGGCAACGATACGCCTAGATAAATAACTACCCACGACAGAACCCGGCTTATCGTCACACCTGCCTAAAGAAGTTACTCAACAACACTCACCAGAGTATTTATAAATCAACGCAGTAAAATAATTGGTTGAGAACGTGTTTTTCTACTTATTTTTAAATCTTTTTTCAGTTGAGCGATTGCTTTTTCTCTTCTAATCTCATTTTTTCTCTTTAAAGTGAAACTCTCAATAACTTTTTGAAGTTTACTATTTTTTTCTTTTAACTCATAAATCTCTAATTTAAGTTTTAAAATTAAATTTTCTTGATTATTTATATTCTCATAAGTTATCTGTTCTTCTATATCAGCAACAGAAAAAGTTATCAATAACATCGGTATAAGCAGTATAGATTTTAACATGTCAAACTCCTTTTTTTAGTTAATAAATAATAACATACTTTAACTTAATTATTAATATTTTTAAATAAAATAGATTATTTTTAAACATAAAATAGATATTTCTTTAGAAATAAGTAATAAATTTACAAAAATAAGAGAAAAGGGAGAAAATAAAAAAGCCATGAAGAGACTCATGACTTATAAAAATAATATTATATTAAATATCGAGTTTAATACCAAAAGTATAGTTTTGACTGTCAAGTTCAGAAGCATTAACCGAACCAATACTATCAAATTTATTTCCATAATCGGTATAACCTACAAAAAGAGAAATTAAATCATTAAACTGATAATTAACCTCTAATCCATAAGTAAAATTAGTAGAAGAGTCAGAAACAGTTTTTACAGTATCTGCAACCTCAAAATCTCCATCAGTTTTGGTTAATCCAACTTTTGGAGTTACAGAAAGTCCTGAGATTAAAGGAAGTGTATAGGTTGCAAATAGCCCATAACGACTAATATCCTCTTTTGAAAACTCTGGATGCTCTGAAAAATTTTTACTGTATTCTAAACGTAAGCCGATGTTACCTAAAACATTCACACCTACAAAAGCTGTTCCATTATCTGTATCATTATCACCTTTTGAGTATCCTGCACCAACTTGTGCAAAACCACCTGCCATAGCTAAAGAACCAGCCAATAGTAAACTTGTTATTATCTTTTTCATTTTTTACTCCTTACTGAAAATTTCATTATACTCTTTAATTAATTAAAAAGTCTTTTTCTGAATGTTCAACGCTATTTTTTGCAACAGTTTTTAACCGTTTTAAATTATATGGGGAAATTCTATCTTCTGCCCATGGCTCTATTTTTATACTATTTATTCGACCATTCATCACCTGCCGAGAGAGGGTTAAACGATAAATACTCTCTCCATTTAATGCCCTAAAGAGAAAAGAGCTGTGGTAATTGCTTGGAAAGCGATAACAACAAGCTCGTGCTACACCTACTTCTTTAAAACGTTCTAAAATATTTAGAGCTGTTGTTGCTGTAGGATACTCCTCTGAAGTTAAATCATGAAAACCATCTAAATCTGTATTTTGTGCCAATAATGAGATAATATTGGGACTCAAAATAGAGAGCAATTGATTTCTATGCCCCCTATTGGCTAAGGGTGACTTCATATATCCTGCAACCATATCCAAAACTTTTGAATCAATAACCACATTATTATAAGTAGGTCTCTCTACAGCATTTAGGGGAATCCCCATCTCTTTCAGACGCTGAAACTCATGATTAAGAAGACATCCACTGGTATAAAGTTGAGGATTTCGAGTAAAATCTGTTGTATCTAAAATTTGAGAAAAAGCATTTAATCGATCAAATTGATTTAAACCATAACTCTCTAATTGATTTAAAACAGTTCGACACATATTCCTAAAACTCTTTGGATTCTCTATCTGTGAAAAACGATTCAAAGCTACAACTCTATTTAACTCATCATAAAGTGTAAAATTACTGCTAATATCTGTTTTAATAGCATTGAGTGGATTCATAAACTTATCTGCTTTTGGAACCCTATTAATACCCTCTTCCACACCATTTCCACTAACAACAGAAGAGGAGAGAAGTAACGAAAATTTAACCGTAGCCAATCTTTTTCCATCTCTGGTCTGAACGCTATAGCTAACAGATTTAACTCCATCCGTCACAGGAACAAATGAATTGGTAACTGTCGTTGAAACAGAATTACTTAAAATATCACCTACACGCCCACCTATCATATCTATCATCGGTTTAGATGCCTTTGATAAAATCCATGCACCACCATTAAAAAGTGAAGTTATATCAGTAATTTTAGAAAAATCCCTTTCATTAATAGAGATATATTTAAACTTAAATTTTAACTCTGTTGAAGGAGTCAAGAGAACCATTCCTGTTCTAGGATTCTCATTTAATGTGGTTTTCCAACGTTGTGTAGCACTATCATAAGCGTAAGTAAACAAAATCATATCAGGCAGTGTAATACCATTAATAATAGGTGTAACACTTAAACCAAAATTTTGTCGATGATCATGAAAAAGCTCTGCAACATGTGCCAATAACTCTTTAGATTCTATCCCCTTTACAGCACTCATCGAAAGTTCAGGCTCTACAAGTAACTGACCATAATAGTAATAGCCTAAAGGATGCTCTTTAAATCTTTGAACCTTATTTAACTTAGAAATTCCAATACCCACAGGCTTACTCACCATCTCTACAGGCTCTTTTGGTTTAACAGGGATTTTTTTGGGTTTAGGGTCAACACAAGCAGAAACAACCAACAAGAAAAACGTTAAACCGATAGCTTTAATCTTTAACATAAATACTCCTTTTTATATACCAACCTATTTTATTGTATTATGTAAAAATAAATAAGTCAATATAATTAAGAAGCAATAGCCATCTTTTAAGTTGATATTTTTATATCTCTCTATTATTGTAATATTTTTAAACAATATGAAGTGTAAGAATTGAACTTTTTTCTCAAATTGATTATAATGTTATTAAAAAAGTCTCTTGATGCTAAAATTCCTGAAATATAAAAAAGAATCTCTTCTCTCTAATGGTGTAAAACATCTCATTAGTACCTATTTAGAACAAAAAAACCTAGGAGAAATAACTGATTTTAGTCTCAATTCAAAAAAAAGAGACATCCATCTAACCCTTTTATTAAGAAAAGAGAATGAGCCTTTTCAAATAGTTATAACAAACTATAATTTTATAAGAAAAGGAGAATTAGCCTATTTTACATTTGACTCAATCAAGACATCAAGAGATTGGAATAGTACAACATTAGAAAAAATCATAGGAAGTGAAGATAAAAAAATAAATGTACCAAAAAGGTATGTAAAAGTTATAGAAATGTTTTTATAAAATATAAAAACATGAAACTACACAATATTTTAAACATATTAAACTATTTTATAGTAAAAACCTAAATTATGGTATTTAAATATACTTTTTCCACGTTTTTACACAATTAATATACTATTATTTAGATGTTTTAAACAACTACAAAAAAAGGAGAAAACACCAATGCAGAGATTCTTAGACAAACTAATCAAAGTACTATTTTACTACCCAGAGCGAAAGTTTCCTCCCGTACAGATAAGCCTCGTAAAATATACTTAATAGCCAACCCACAGAACAATACGCCAACAATAAGATGCAACTATCTGTTGCATCATTACCTCATCTAATCTCCCTACTCCCTCTTTTTTAAATTCATAAAATAAATTATAGACATAATAATAAGCATTCAAAAATTCAAATAGAAAATTTGATAGATATTAAAATTTTTAATCTATCTCCTAAATTACTTTGTTTTTGTTTCGTTCATCTCTTCTACATTTGTGTCGTCAATGGCTGTTACATTCATATCAACCCCATGTTTAATTAGCATTGGAGCCAATGCCTGATAGGCAAAAATTGCAACCACAATAATGGCAATAAATATCATAACGTTTCTCATAACTTTTCCTTTTTTTAATTTACCTAATATTGTAACTAAAACTTTTTTTAAAGAGTGTTAGATAGAAAAACTCTTTTTTTTATTTAAAAAATAAATAAGCTCTCTAACTTAGGAAATTTTTCAAGAAAATAGTTTCCTAACCACCAAATTTCTCCTAAAATTATTACACTAAAGAGCAGATAAAATTCAAACTCATAACT
>Ga0256826_1000373_pt1 | contig 27132 bp, 28 predicted proteins | sample CV79metaG_FD_185975 | JGI IMG/M metagenome (GOLD analysis project Ga0256826, IMG submission 185975) | Hydrothermal vent microbial communities from East Pacific Rise, Pacific Ocean - CV79 | ecosystem: Environmental > Aquatic > Marine > Hydrothermal vents | place: Pacific Ocean: East Pacific Rise...
GTTTGCATTGATCTTACAACTGGCTGCAATACCGATGGCCATTGGCTCAAGGTTAGCATGGTTGATATTAGCAGGAATGATCAATCGACCACGCGCCACCTCACTACGTACCAGCTCTGGACTAAGTTTTTCTAACTTAGCAATATACTCCATCTCTTCTGTAATAATGCCCTCTTTAGCATAGTACATCTGTGTTGGTGTTTTGTCGTTTTGACGTTTTTTTAGCCACTCTGTTCTCATAATATATTCTCCATGCGACAGCAGTAAGTAGGACTCACTAACTCTCAATTAATAATCGTAATATAGTAGGTCAGCCTAAAAAAGCCTTACCCCTCAAAAAGTAAGCCAAAAAGTTTCAACTCAACTTAATAATAGAGGGAAGCTTTATCTCACCTATTCTATAGTTATAGTTTTTGCGATGACATTATAATGTAGTGCTCCTCTATATAAGATATATGGCTACCATCACTTTTTTCACTTAAAGATAAGTTACCAATTGTTACGAATATGGACTTTTTAAGCGTAAGGTTAAGTAAGTAGAGTGTATAATTTCGTAACAGTTTTAAAGAAATAGGAGAGTATTTGTCTGATATAACGCTTATCTTACTAGCCGCAGGCAACTCTAGCCGTTTCGGACTCCCTGTTAAAAAGCAGTGGTTACGTATAGGTCATGATCCACTATGGCAATTTGTGGCCAATAGCTTCGACAATACTGCGTTGTTTAGTAACATAATCATCACTTCACATAAAGAGGAAGTTCCCTTTATGCAAGGCTTCTGTGACTACACAATTGTTGAAGGTGGCGAGACACGTCAGCAATCCCTTAAAAATGCACTTGCACATGTGAGTACACCTTACGTATTGGTCAGTGACATAGCACGTGCTTGTGTTGATAAAGAACTTATTAAGACCCTCATCGCAGAAAAATCAGAAGCAGATGTTATTGTTCCAACACTCCCCGTCACAGACACTATGGTCTATGAAAACAGTACCATTGATCGTGATAAAGTAAGACGTCTTCAAACACCACAACTTTCAAACACTGAAGCCGTCAAAAAAGCACTTGAACATGCTGAAGAGTTTACAGATGAGAGTTCAGCTATTGTTGCCAATGGTGGCACACGTCGTTTTGTACATGGCTCAGAGGATGCTCACAAGATCACCTATTTACATGACCTAACAAAGCTTCCATGTATTCAAGCACCTTCATCGGCTACCTTAGTTGGTAACGGTTTTGATGTCCACGCTTTTGAAGAAGAACGTGAGATGATACTTGGTGGAGTCAAGATCGACGTCGATTATGGTTTTAAAGCCCATAGCGATGGCGATGTAGCTATCCATGCGCTTATTGATGCTCTTTTAGGGGCTGCTGGACTTGGTGACATTGGGATGCTTTTCCCAGACAATGATGACAGCTACAAAAATATTGACTCTCAGGAGTTGCTAAAAACAACGGTACTTCGCTTGCACCAGTTTGGATTAGAGGTTGTTAATGCAGATCTAACCATCGCTGCTGAAGCACCACGTTTGAGCAACTACAAACAGGCGATGCGTACAACACTTGCTGCTGTTTTACAGATTCCTACATCACGTATGAATGTCAAAGCAACAACAACAGAAAGACTTGGCTTTATAGGCCGTAAAGAAGGCGTTGGCGTTATGGCCAGTGCAACACTAAACTACTATGATTGGACCCAAAAATAAATGCGTATATTAATTATTGAAAACGAGATCTACCTTGCTCAAAGTATTGCAGCTAAACTAAGTGAACTTGGACATATATGCGATATGAGTTCATCAACACAAGATGCACTTAAGCGTATCCCTTATGATGTCATCTTACTTTCAACGAACATTAATGACCAAAACATCTATCCTGTTATCGAAGCGTACAAAGATGCTGTTGTTATCTTGATGGTCTCTTACATCTCTAATGACACGGTCTCTAAGCCACTAAGCGCGGGTGCCAAAGATTACATCTTAAAACCGTTTATGATTGAAGAACTTATTCGTAAGATAGAGCACTTTCAAGACTATGAGCGTCTAAAGCGTCAGAACTCGACGTATCAGCGTTACTTAAAGCATGTTTTCAATGGTATTAATATTGATGAAAACCTAGCTGAGATCGAAGTACCTATCTTTATCTCTAGCAACTTCCAGAAGTATACTGATGCATTTGCCTTCTCTTACGCTGAGATTCATTCTAAGACACTTCACTTCGTCTCACTTGCAAGTTCAACAGCTTTTGCAGAGATTGAAAAACTCTCAGCAAGTACACTGATCTATGCTAATGATTTCCAAGCAATTAAGAAAGGTGATAAAAAAGCATTTTTTGAATTAATTGAAGGTCGTGAAGCAATTGTCTCTAGTACTGATAGCATTGATGAAGAGATGGATTACCAAGTAATTGAGATAAAAAGTGACAACAACGTCTTCGAACAAGGTGATATCCTCCCTATTGAAGACTACGTCAAATATATTGTGTTAAATTATCAACACAAATTCCCCGACACAGAGCTCTCTAAAAAATTAGGTATCTCTCGTAAAAGTCTCTGGGAGAAAAGAAAAAAATATGGCATCATCAAGAAAAAGTAACACCCTTTATATTGATCAAGAGGCACTCTCTGCCTTAGCACTTCTAAAAGCAGGTCTGCTCTACCCTGTTACCTCCCTTATGAACAAACAACAAACACTCGAAGTCCTTCAATCTGGTACGTTCAACCAAAAGGTCTTCCCCTTTCCACTTATCTTAGCACCTAGTGGTAAGGTCAATCAAGAACTTTTATCTTCAGCTTCTTTGGGTGACAAACTCATCTTGGTCTGTGACAATAAAGAGGTTGGTTATCTTATTGTAGAAGAGGTCTTTGAAATAAACCCTAAAGAGCGTGTACGCCAGATCTACGGAACAGATAACCTTGAACATCCAGGCGTAAAGTCGACCTATTCACGTTTAGGTAAGATCGCTGTTAGTGGAAATTACGAGATCGTTCTTAGCTCGATCTTAGAGCGAAAAAGTAAGATTGAAGATGCCAAAAAGCGCCTTGGTGCGCAGCATGTCACCGCTATTATGATGGGGGCCAATCCACTTCACCGTGCACATGAACGTCTCATCCGTCAAGCACTTGACAAAACAGATCTTATCATCATCTTTTTACTCAAACCCTTCAACACCTCTGATCTGCAATATGACCTACGTTGTGAGACACTAACCTACTTTGTTCAAAACTTTTTACCGACCAATAGAGTAGTTGTTGTTCCACTTGAAAACAGTTATATCTTTGCAGGGTACAACGAGGTCATACTTGATGCTATTGTAGCCAAGAACTTTGGCTGTAACCGCCTTACTATTGGTCAGAACCATGCAGGTGTCGGAATGTACTACGAACAAAATAGTAACAAGTCGGTTATCGACAGATTAACAGGTCTAAATATTGAGATTGATATCGCATCAGAGTATGTCTACTGTAATGAGTGTAAGACATTGGTCAGTACCAAAACTTGTCCACATGGTCAACACCACCACATCTCGTATCACTCTGACTCTATCTTAGAGCTCATTAAACTGGGACTACTTCCACCCGCTGTTTTAATGCGTAAAGAGATCGCCGCTATTATTTTATCAAAGCTCTTTCCTGATCGTTTTAAAAACCTTGAAAAGCTCTATTATGACATTATGCCAGTCACTGGACTACTTGAAGAACACACCGAAAAAGATTTTTATGAAGAGCTAATGAAGCTCTATCAAACGACTTCTTTGACATAGTCAAAAGTAAATAGAAAATCGTCAATGGTTCGCTTCGCTAAGGGAAAACGATAGTACCCATTCTCTATTTTCCATTTACTATTTACCTAAAAAAGGAACTTTTTATGAACTGGTTTTTTCTCACCGTTGGCTACAGCGGTCTTGCACCTAAAGCACCGGGTACGGTTGGTACCTTAGTCTCACTCCCTTTCGGTGTACTTATCTTAGCTTACCTTGGACCACAGACGCTCTTTTTATCTGCTGCGCTTTTAACACTGATTGGTGTTAAAGCCGTTGAAAAGTATCAGAAGCATTCAAATACACATGATGATGGTCGTATTGTTATTGATGAGTTGGTTGGTATGTGGTTGGCACTTTCTATCGCACCAGGTATCTTCACACCACTGAGTGAGCTACTTACCCTCAACAATGGTATGCTTATACAGATCATCCTTAGCTTTGCACTTTTTCGTTATTTTGACATTAAAAAGCCATCTATCATCGGTCGTATTGATCGAGAATCACCCGGTGGTTATGGTGTGATGTTTGATGATGTGTTAGCTGGAATCGCTGCGGGTATCACAACCGCAATTATTTGGCAAGGCATCTTACTTACAGGTCTCTTTTAGTTATAAGTCTTAGTAGTTTTAAATTAGCTCGATAGGGATATAATATAGAAGCCTAATTATCCCAGACAAAGAGACAGCATGATTCAACGACATATCACTGAACAGACCGCTATCTTTTTTAGTGTCGTTAAATGGGTCTTTCTCTCCTCACTTGTTGGTGTTATCATCGGAGCAGTTGTCACCCTCTTTCTCAATATCTTACAATATTCAGAAGAGAGTCGTTCACTGGTGCCATTTCATTACTACTATCTACTCCCCTTTGCACTTGTTCTGACTGTTTGGCTTGTCCGTACCTTTGCACCCACTGCTGAAGGGCATGGAACAGAAAAGGTCATAGACGCCGTCCATAAAGATAATGGACGTATCAACGTTACAGTCATCCCGATTAAACTTTTTGCCACTGTTTTAACTATCTTTACCGGAGGTTCTGTAGGTAAGGAAGGTCCAGCCGCTCAGATTGGTGCTGGTGTTGCCTCTTCACTCTCTAGCCTACTCAAGTTTTCAAAACATGACCGTAAAAAGCTTGTTATTTGTGGGATTAGTGCTGGTTTTGCTTCGGTCTTTGGTACCCCTATAGCCGGAGCTATCTTTGGCGTTGAAGTACTCATCATCGGCGTCATTATGTACGATGTTCTTCTACCATCGTTTATTGCAGGATTTGCAGCTTTCACCACCGCGCAACTCCTTGGTATTGACTACACTTATTTTGATCTTCATTTCTATCAAGATGTCTCACTAGATCTTCCTCTCATTGCCAAAGTGGTCTTGGGTGGTCTCTTCTTTGGCTTTATCTCTGACTTTTTAGTCACCTCTATTAATCGATCGCATCGTATGATTAAGAAGATGCCTCATAGCCCTTATCTTAAAGCCTTTGTGGGTGGAACCCTTATCATACTGCTGGCCTCAATCTTTGGAGAGGAGTACCTAGGATTAGGCTTGGATACCATTGGCGACATCTTAAATCCAGATCCGCAATATGCACAAGCATTACCTTGGTATAGCTTTTTACTCAAAACACTCTTTACAAGTATCACCTTAGGGGTTGGTGGAAGTGGTGGTATTATTACCCCTATTTTCTACATTGGTGCAAGTAGTGGGCATGCCTTTGCTACACTCATAGACCCACAACATGTGGCACTCTTTGCCGCACTTGGTTTTGTGAGTGTGCTAGCAGGAGCAACCAATGCGCCTATTGCTGCCACTATTATGGCAGTAGAGTTGTTTGGGCTTGAGATGGCACACTATGCTGCTCTGAGTACGGTCATAAGCTTTCTTATCTCTGGACATCGAAGTGTTTTTCCCTCGCAGATTCTTGCTATGCGTAAGTCAGAGATGTTAGAGGTTAAGATGGGTGAAGAGATTGATAAGGCAGATGTTGATTTGGATGACCATGAGATCAATAAGATCAATGATATTCGTGAACGTATCGCTAAAAAACGTGAAAATATTCGTGACAAAAAACGTCGAAGAAAAGAAAAAGATGATAGCTAAGACATTAGCTAATGAAGGTAAGCAAACTCTTAGTGAAAGAGCCTTGCTATTATTAAAGCGTTAACTTCCAAAAGTCACTGAGCTCAGAGCGCAAACGGTCTAACACCTGCTCACGCGTTTCAGTGTTGTCAAAAGCAAGCATCTTAGCAAGTTCTGAAGCGCTCAAGCGTTCAGAGTAGTGTTTATCTACATACTTCATCGCTTTAGCGTTAAACTTTTTAGCGATAGCAAGTGATAACTCTTTATCAAAAGCAATAGTATCCGGGTGTTCGTTGTTAATTAAAACTAAATATCCAATAGGTCTCATAGGGGAATTTTAGCAAAAAAAAGTGTTTTTTACTAGGGTTTAATTAAAATTTGTGCTTATTTTAGTTAATTGATGATGAATTCAACATATTGACACCTATTTATAGTATTTTTATAGCTTTTAGGTATAAGAGACAACGTGCATTCTCTGCACAAAGGACCTTTACAAATGTTTTAAAATCTCTTTTTTGATCTGTTTAAAACTACGTTTATTTTCTTTCGTATAGGCGATGGCTTCCAAGCGGTCTATATACGGTTGCATCATACTACTCTTGTAATTACGTATCATTATAAAAAGTAAGCTTTTTGCATCAACTGCTGTTTTGATGTCTTGAAACTTTTTCTCTCTTTGTAACCATCTAAACGTGAAACCCTCGCTCAATTTTGCTGTAATAAAACCACTTACAAAGATTACAATTCCTATGATGATATTCACTAACCACGTAAAATCAATGGTATCGCTTGTTGGTGACTCTTTATCATCGAGTAAGGTACTTGGATCCAACTTTTTGACGCGAATAGGATAAGCATCAGCACTAAGGGTATAGAACTTTTGCGTTCTGGGAGAGTAAGCTTTAATCTTCACTGCCGGGATTACAAAATTCTCATCTGCACTTAAAGCATAGAGATATTCACGTTCGAGTACCTGACCATTTTTGGTGATTTTGAAGGCCTCATCATGGGTGTCCTCAAATATAGTCACATTTTCTACCTTATGTAATGGACTAAGACCTTTATTAACATACCCAATGCCATTGAGAGTATAGACAACTTGCGCCGTTGAAAACTGATCAATAGTACTGCTTTTTAGCACTGCTTTTATTTTAAAGTCACCCACCAATTCAATACCTTCGGGTAAAGCCTTTATGTCTAAGCTTACCGATTGTTTCGGCATCATAGTATCATCTGTATCGATCCATTTTACATTGTCTCTACTCCCAATATACACTTGGGCAACCGCCTTATCACTTGCGGTTTTAATGGTATAGTCAAAGTCCACGTTTATCTTCCCAGGCTTCAGTGGAAAAAGAAGGTAAGTAAAGGTAGTCATATAGTTGTGATACCCTATCTTTTTTGTCGCCTTATTCAGTAGCGTAATCTCATAATTATCACTTTGATGTGACTCTAGAAAAAAGAACATCACATATTCATGATCTTTTTGAACTGCTGTAAACGTAATCTCTACCGCTTCTTTAACATAAGGACTCTGTTTACTTACGCTTAGCGTATGGGTTGCTAATTCACTTTGAGCAAAGGCTAGGAGTGGCAGTAGTAGTAATAAAAAGAGTCTACCAAGGTTCTTTTTCATCTGTATATCCTTTGTTGATCAATTCGTAGAGTTTGTAACCCACTTTATATTCTGATTTTGATGCTTCACTTTGATTCACGTTTTGTGCCTTTTTCGTCTTTCCTTTTTCATCACTACCCGCCCCTGCACTACTCTCGTTAGATTGACGCTTCGAGTTGGAGCTACGCTCTCCCTCTTTTTTCTCATCTTGCGTCGTGCTTGTCTTTTTCGAACTACTTTTTTTCGTTTTGGCATCTTTTTCTGGAAGCATGTCGGCAATATTTACCTTACTAACAAGGCGAAGTCTTTGTAGCAGTTGAAGGTTATAGCGTGCATCTGCATTTTCACCTAACGTCAAGGCTTGACGATAATAGGCCATGCCTCTGTCATAGTACTTTAAACGCACCGCGCAGTTTCCCATGTTGTAAAGCAGACGCTGTTTGAGTACTCTGTCTTTCGTTTCGATAGCACCAAAATAGCGCATCGCATCTTTGTACTTTTTAGCCTTATAATTGGAGACACCAACATTATAATAGGAGATCGTACTTGGAGAGACTTTCATAAAACTTTGAGATGCTCTGTCATAATCCTTAGTTTTAAACTGCGTATTTGCCTTGTCCAAATAATAAAAGTCAAAACTTCCTGCACGCGCTGAATGTGGTAAAGTAATCATCATTAGCAGCAAGAGAAGTATTCGCTGATGAAGGTTGGTGACTGCTAAAATAAAAAGAAGTATCGCTATACCAAGAGGACCATAGTAGAGATCAAGATGACTCTGTACAGAGACGCTAGCTTCTTCTTTGTTCTTGCCATTAAGATTATTTGCTAGTGTATCAATCACACTCAGATCATTACTATCAAGACGGTAGTAATTCCCTCCACTTTTGAGTGCCAATTCTTCTAATATAGGGTTAATACGTGAGATCACTAAGGATGAGTATTGATCCTTAATCAACTTTCCATCTTTACGTAATGAAGCACCTCGTTTTGAACCTGTGGCGACGATGTAAAGAACAATACCATTGTCGGTACATATCTTTGAAAGTGTATCTATGTTTTGTTCTTCGCCACCATCACTGAAGATAACAAGTTTTTTCTCTTTAAATGAGCTAGATGCAATGGTCTCAAGAAGCGCTCTGAGGTTCGTACTTTTAGTTAAGATGTACTTTGGTTCTAAGGAGTCTAATGCCATGAGACTAATCGCTGTGTCTGTTGTTGGTGGTGAAAGCAGGAGTGCATTTGAGGTGAAAGCGAAAAGTGAAAACCTATCGGTAGGACGCTCTGTCAGTAGCTTTTTTATAGCTTCTTTAGCAACCCTGTAACGCGTTGGCTTCACATCATCTGCCTGCATTGAGAAGGAGGCATCAATCGCTACGATAAACTCTTGCGAGTCAAACTTCTCACTCACTCTTGTACTGCTAATGACAGGACGACTCAAAGCGACTAAGATCAATAAAAGCGCCATAAAGAGAAGCTGTAGCTGTCGCACACCCATCTTTGTATCATCTACTAAGGCTTCTGCTCTTAAAGCCTTGACTTGTTGTTTGTAGAGAAGATAGAGAGGAATAGCGAGCAACCATACCCAAAGATGCATCACACTCATTAAAATCTCCTCTTGCGAAGAAGATAAAGAAGTAAAAGCGTAGCCAAGAGAAGAGGAAGAGCAAAATAAAGTTGCTTGTTCAAATAGTGCTCAGAGTGTATTTTACTTGGTTCAAGAATGTTAAGCTCATCGTAAATACTTTGCAATGTACTCGCATCGCTCGCTTCAAACATTTTAGCGTTGGTATCGTTGGCAATACGTTGTAATAACTCCTTATCATAACTCCCTGCCTTACCTATACCAATAGTATAAATTTTAATCCCATCATGTAGTGCCAATGAGACCGCATCCCTAGCTGAGATCGCCCCGCTATTTTGATGCCCATCCGTCATCAACAAGATCACCTTACTTTTGGCATCACCCTTCTCTAGAAGTCGTGTTGCGGCAGATATTCCCTCACCTATCGCTGTATTGTCACCGGCAATCCCCACATCAATATAATCCAGTAAAAAAGAGACCGCCTTCATATCATAGGTCAAAGGGACACTCGAAAAGGCAAAGGTGCCAAAGACGGTAACGCCAATGTTATCATCAAAGCGCTCTTGCACAAAACGACGTAAAACGGCTTTAATAATATCAAACTTACTAAGCTCTTTTTGTTCTGCATCATAACCACTCTCTGCCATCGAACCACTCGTATCGATGACAAAGGCGAGGTCACGTCCCTTACGCTCTTGCGAAACCTTCTGATCATAACTAATAGGAGAAGCCATAGCCGTAACCATGAGCACGAGTATAAGCGAGTAAAAGAGGCGTTCACGGTTAAACCAACTGGTTTTACGAACGAAAAGGTTAAGGTGAGGAAAAATAATCTTTTTGAGTGAAGCAGGACAGCGGTAGATACAGATAATAAGAAAAAGGAGTAGAAAGAAGAGTGGATATTGAAATGTAAAATGACTCACTTCAGCGATCCTTTTTATCGTTTATCATCTCTATTTTACTCCAATAGAGCTAACCAAGTTTTTAAGAGCCAAAACCGCCCAAAAGTTCAGAAGAGACACTGTCGCCCTCATCACCCTTATGATGGGAAAGAAAATGACTGAGATCTTCTATCTGCTTTTCTGAGAGTTTAAGTGCAAACTGCACCATCATCGCTTGAGACTGACTATTTGCTTTGCCTAAACGAAAAGAGTTGAGTTTTTTATGGAGTTCTTTTTGGTCTCGTAATGCCAGCTTCGGAGCATTCCCTCCACCTTCAGCTGAAGGCCCATGGCAACCATTACACCCTTTACTAAAATAGAGCATCTCACCACGGTTATACTGCTGATCAGATCCATACAAGCTATGTGCATAGAGAAGCATTAAGAATAAGAGCCAGCCTCGCATAATTTAAAAATGACTATTCGAAAAAGTCTGCGTACACTTTTTGAAGATACAGTTTTGCACGATTACCCTTTTCAATCTTATCATCAAAAATTTCTTTAGTAGAAGGAAAACGTTCACTGTATTCACGGTAAATATCGCATTTCATATCAATATGCTTATCAAACTGCTCTATGACGTTACGCATATCTTCTGGCGAACTAATAAAACGCATAAAGTGTTGAAACATACGTTCGCGGGTATCCATAACAATATGCTCGTCAACTTCAGCAGCCATACCCTTGACGTCCCAACGCGAGAAGTAGATACCACTTTTAATCGGAGGCATAACCTCTGCATAAATGGCACGTACATAGTCAGGATAATCATCAAAAGACTCTTGTGGTGTATCACATGAACCATCATCACAATCACCCATCGCTTGTTTTTTTATCGCCTCAAACTCACTTCTAAATTCGTTGATATCATTTTCATTCATGTTAACCCTTTATATAATTGTTAAATATTGTCTGTGCGATCTCTTCAAGTAGATCTTCAAAACCATAATAATTTTGGACACCATTTTGTTTGCAGATCGCTTTTGTTGCTACTTGATATGAAGCATCTTCACCTAACTCTAAAAAGTTAGGACTAAAATGTGTTTGAGTAAAAAGAGTCTCATCCATTGTGTTAATCACAAGGTCGTAACCACTTAAATCTACATTCAATGTCTCATCAATACGATTAATATCAAGATCCATCTCTAAGGTCTGCGCGCTTTTCATAATAGATTCTATCTCTGGATGGTAAAAATGAACGTCTTGCCTATTGAGTGTTAACGCTAATGCTCGACTTAATGCATTGGCACCAACAATAGCAACCTTATGAAAACTATTACGTTGACAAAAAGAAGCCACACACTCAGGTAAATGATAATGACCTGATAACTGATCATCCTCACGTAAGACAAAGTCACATCCAGCACTTTTAGTAACTAGAGTACTTCTTATATCCAGTACGTCAAGTACTTCTTCACTGTATTCTTGTCCAATATAAGCACCATTAACATGGGACTTCTTTAAGTTGAACACCGTGAAGTAAAGATCATCAGGACGAATGTTCATCGGAATGATCATCGCATCTGCATGTTGCGCTTTAATAATACGATTAAGAATGACAAACAGACGATTAGTCTGCGCATTTTCAGCTATTAAGCCAAACAGTAAGCTCTTGTTAGAAAGCTTGTTATCAACGTTCATTGTAGGAACGCCACTTTCAGTGATTACTTGATCCCCCATAGTGCATGTGCCTCCTCTTCTTCAACACGACATCTGTCGCACATTACTTCGCCACCACGATGAACAAATGGCATACCACATTCATCACAGCGTTTAACACTAAATGCAATAAGCTTTTCGCGTTTAGGTTTAAAGATTTGTTCTAAGTTAAACGTTTTTTTAATCGTCAAGGAATTAGGCTCACACACATCATGACAACTCTGACATTTAATACAGTTAATCGCATCAAAATCAATAAAACCACCATACTTATCACTACTTAAAGCACCTGTTGGACAGATGCGGTAACACATCTGACAGTTGGTACAACTCTCTTCATCAATCACTTTTTGAGAGATAAAAGAGATGTCATCTGCTTCAATCGTATGGTATTGACTTGGTACACCTGCACGTTTCATCGCCATCTGTAAAAGCTTACGACGGTCCGGCACTACCTTTTGGCGAATACTCTGAATATCATCGATGGTTGCGCTGTGTTCTTTAAGTATCTCATCAAGTGACTCAACTTTATTCTCAAACTTCTGCTTAGCCTTAGCTGCTTCACTTAACGAGGCTTTTGCAAAAAAGGCACGACGATCACTAACAGTTTCTTCAGTTTTTTCTTCATGATTGATTACTTCAAAACTAACAGACTTCTCAACTTCCATCGCTTCAAGTAAAAAGTTAACCTCTTCAATCCGCTCTTCAATCAGTTGTACATTAGGCTTAGCTATAGGACATTCTGCACAATGTGCTTTATCAAAAGTAATCTTTTCTTGACTCAAGAGCACTAAGCTTAAAATCTCTTCGGTACTTAATGCAGCAAGACAAGGAATCTCCTCTTTACACGAAACAACACTTAATCCTTTCTCTAAAAAAGAGAAGGTGAAGTTAATGGGTGAAAAGTCATCAAGCTTGTAGGCCACATCAGGACAAGCAGCAAGACAACCGCCACAGCCAACACAGTCATTAGGGACAAAAGAAGGGAGGTTATTACTGATCTTGATGGTCTCAACAGGACAAACATCAACACATTTTTCACACGTAGAAAATTTGTTGGTTGTTCTAACACAGCGACTAATATCTAAACTAAGAAGACTCATGCCGTATAGTTACATCCATCTTTAGTAATAAGTTCATTAAGATACTCGTAGTCACTTAACATAAATTCTAAAGCAAATTCTGCAAGATCAAAATAGAGTGCAGTACCCGCTTCTGATTTCATGTTGAGTAAGAACATTGGTGCCCATTCAAGTAGATGATCTTTTAAAAATTTATGCTGAATCTGTGCAATTTCACATGCCATATCTTTTGCATCATCTTCAAGTGCTTTACGCTCAGAATCACATAACATATACATAAATTCAAACTCAATTCCGATGTGGTCAACACTTACGGCACGTGCTTTACCAAGGTCAACACGGAAGTCAAAGTCATTAAAGAGTTGAAGTACTGGGTTCTCACCGGCTGTCTCCATCATCTGATCTTCACGTTTATAAAATGACTCGTATGGTGTCATATGAAGTAGAAAAAGGTTAGTAAAGTCAACATTGATGTACTGCTCAAGTAGCTCTTTGTGTGCAAACTCGTTGCGTCGTTCCCACTTCGCATAGTTTGGAAAAAAGGCCATGATATTTTCATCGTCTTCGATTGATTTTAATAACGTTTCGTCTGGTTCACTCATTAATAGACGTGATAAAAGAGCATAAATGTTAATACGTGCTTGTTGATTGGTTAAAATTTCTTGCATTAAAAAGTCCAGTAGGAAGGTTGGTGGAGTATAGCTAAGCACCCCTCAAGGGGCACTTAAGCGATTATTTTATGTTGACTGCGTAAGCTTTGTCTGAAAGCGGAACTGCAGGACGTTTGATATGCTGAGGACGACGTAGTTTGTCACCAGCTTCAAGAGGACGAGTAAGCTCATCTCTCCACGCTTGGTACGTCTTAAAGTTGTTCTCATAGTTAACATTGATGTCACCGATTTTATCGCCAGCTTTCGCTTTTTCGATAATAACCTTTTGGTGCCATGCATGGTTACCCGCTATTGGGTCAGCATGCGTTGGAGCCACAGCATTTTGCCATGAACCAGAAAGACCATCCCACCAGATGTTGTCAAGGTCTTTGTTAAACTCTTTAAACTTCCAGATATCGTGACGAGGCATGATGCCTTTAGTCGGCTTTAATGTACCAACCTTACCATCATTTGTCATCTCATATAGAGGTGAACCAATACCCATAACACCAAGCTTATGCTCGAAACCGGGGATCTTCACAGATTCTGTAAGTTTCCAACGACCAGCGTGGTGTGAGTTAGCTGCAACACCAGGCATAGTTGCCTCTGTTGGTACAGCCATTGCTACAAAGTAACCAGAATCAAGTCCAGAAACTGTATCTGTAATCGTTACACGAACAGCATCACCACGTTTAAGGTCAAGACGCTTAGCATCTTCTGTATTGATCCAAACCGGGTTATGGTTTTGAGAGATCTCCATAAGGTGCTTCGAGTTCACAGAACGAGTATGAATATTGTATGGAAGACGGAAAACCGTGTTCAATGCAAATTCATTCTCTTTAGTCATAAATTTATGGTGTACTTGTGTAACAAGGTGAACCATCTTCTCATGCTCTTCTGGATTTCTTGGATAGATAGGAATAGCGTACTCTGGCCACTTCCACTCAGCAAACCATGAGCTATAGAACTCAAGTTTCTTACTAAGTGTGTGGAATCCAGCGTGTAACTTACCATCGATCTCAACACCAATAGACTTTTCATGTTTACCATGTTTAACCCAAAGCGCACCGAACTCATCTTGACGTACTTCATCTTTATGGTGTTTCTTACCATGTGCGATTAGGTAGTCGCCTTCGATCTTAAGTTCTTCTTCTTGTGGCTTATAAACATTTTTCTTCTCTGTCCATGCACCATGTACACTCATGTAGTCATATACTGGGAATTCAGCATCTGGGTACATTTTCTTCGCTGTATCATGAAGCTTCGGTAGAAGTGACATTGCTGCATCGAAGTACTCAGGTACAGAAACTGCACGAGATGGATCTTTCTTAGAAGCCCAGTACTTGCGCACACCAAGGCTACCATCTGGATCCACATGATGAACCATAAGGTTCGGGAAGAATTCAGACTCTTCCCATACTTCACCAAGACCAAACTTCATGTGTGCTTCTAGTGTAGCACGTGAAGGATCTTTTGCTTTCCAACCCATACGCTCTGCTGCAACACGAATAACCGCTTGACGGAACTCGATGCGCTGCTCAGGTTTAGATGGAGTAGACTGCTGATCATTACGCTCACCAGCAAGACCAACTGGTAAGATGTAGTCACAGTACCAGTTTGTCTCAGACCATGTAGGAGAGAGGTTAAATGTAAGTTCAACTTTCTTCTCATCTTTAAGAACTTCAATCCAACGGAAACCATCTGGGTTAATCCAAACTGGATTGTACATACGTGGGAACCAAACTGAAAGTTTAGTAGGGATGTTAAGACCCTTCTTCTTCCATTTTTCTTGCCACGCAGTATCTGTCAATAGGTGTGGCATCAACATACTCATCTCATATGAAGAGAGTGGATATTCTGGTGGCCAAGCGATCTCGTTCCATGCATCAACCTTAGGAGGACGCTCACCAGAAACTGTTGCTTTATCACCTTTACCACCTACAGAGATCTCATGCCAGTGGTGCCATGAAGTACCACCGATGTCACCACGTAGTGCACCACGTAGTGCAAGTGTCAAGAATGCAGAACGTGCAATCATCCAACCACCACGGTGTGCAATTGGACCTGAACGCCAGATATAAGTAGAGATACGTGTACCTGCATCAATGAACATATCGAAAAGTTCATCTAGCTTGTGCTCATAACCTTCAATCTTACACTCTGCAACAACAAATTCTTTAGAATATGGTGCGTAGATCTCTTTCATCATCTCAATATATGACTCATAGCTGTCATCTTTAGGAGTAGTAGAGATATATTTGTATCCTACCATCTTCTCTAAATATTCTTTGTCCGCCATTAGGCGATCCCAGTTGAGCCAGTTTTTAACAAACTCATGGTCAACTAAGTCATCGCCATTGATATCTTTTTCATGTAAAACACGATTTGCAAGATAAAGATAAAGTGCAGTCTCAGTACCTGGCCATACTGGCAACCAAAGGTCAGCAATACCGGCAGAGTTAGAAAGACGTGGGTCAAGAACAACCATCTTTGCACCCTTTTTACGGGCATCAGCAATCAGACCAGCAGACTGCTGGAAGTAGTGACCTGCATCGGCAGCATGTGATGACTGAAGGAATACCAACTTAGCATTAGCCCAGTCTGGTGAGTTACGATCATCATTTGCCCACTGGATAGAACCCTGACGTGCACCTGCCGAACAGATGTTTGTATGAGAGTTATAACCATCAATACCCATAGAGTGTGGTACACGGTGACCGAAACCATTCTCATTTGGACGACCTACGTGGTAGATCATTGATTTTTTAGAGAGCTCATCACCAACAGCAAGTGTATCGTGCATTTTCTTACCGATTGTTGCCATTGCTTCGTCCCATGTCGTACGAATCCACTTACCATCACCACGTGCAGAACCTGGAGCTCTTTTTAGTGGGAAAGGAATACGATCTGGATCATACATCTGTGAAAGCGTTGCATAACCCTTCGCACAGTTACGACCACGTGAACCATCGTGAAGAGGGTTACCCATGTACTTACGTACTGTCATCGTATCTTTGTCAACCCATGCAGTAAGACCACAACCTGCTTCACAGTTAGAACAAACTGTTGGTACGATCGTAAAATTATTTACTTTAATACCATCTGGATTTTCTTCACTTTCAACACCGTTACGCTCTATACCACCACGTTTCCAGTCATCACCATCAAGCTCTTGGAAATCATTCCACTCTTCTACCGGTGGGTAAAAAGAGATAGAGTCTGGCGTGTTTGTAAACTTACTTGAAGTTACTGACTCTGCAACAGCGTCTGTTTCAAAAACGCCCTTTGCAACTGCAGCACCGGCAACGGTAAATGCCGCGCCTTTCAAAAATGTTCTTCTACTTTCTAAATACATTAAAATCCTCTCTTAACTCATTGGTAATAGCTGAGGAATAATCAGCCATACATGTTTAACAATCCATAGACCTAGTACTGCAGATAGTGCAGCAAGTTTCAATAGACCGTTTGAACGGTTAACTACACTTAACAATATAAGTACCATTGGTACTATGTAAGCGAAGACTTGACCGATCCAGAACATTGTTGCGTACTCGCCATGTCCTTTAACTGCTTCTAAGATAACTGCAACTTCTTCAGCTTTCATTGGGCCGAAGATATACTCTGCCATATAAATAGTGAATGATGTTGCTGCTGCAAGACCAAGGATGATTGCCATAGAACGAATCGACTCCTCTTTCATCTTAGAACCTGTCACTGCATCATATAGAATGATTGTTGCAGAACCCGCAAGGAGTGCTGCTAGCATCATCTGTACTGTCTCTGTTGGCATTTGCCAAAGCTCACGTGCTGTACACATAGATAGAAGCGCCGCAGTATATAGTGTTACTGGGATTGCTAAGATCATTGTCCACAAAAGAAGCTTGTCGTACATTGCGTCGTCTTTCTTGATGAAAGAGAAAAATGCAAGTACTGTAATAAGACCCATAAAACCAGAAGCCATAATAGCTCCGATAGTAATAGGAGATGTCCAATGTGGATAGAAAAAGATGTGCCACATTCTGAACGGTTGGTGAAGGTCAGCAAGTGTAAACAGTAAGAAAACCGTAATAAATACAATTGAGATCACCGCTACTGGGAAACGTAGTGTTGCTACTGCTGGATCATCACCATGGCGTTTCTGAAGATAGAAAAGCATGAAAATAACACCGGTACCAATACTCTTAGCCCACATGTTCATAGTTACAAACCATGGCCAAACAATGCCAGGAAGACCAACGTCAAGGGTTACTACTGCGTGTGTCGCAGCTACTGCTTCATGTACCATTAGTGGTGTCCTCCTACTGGCATTTTAGTCGTAAGTCGATCGAAAAGTTCATAACCTTCCGCTCTAAACGACGCAAGTGGGTTCAAGTGAACGTTACCGCCACCTACATAGTAGTGGTGAGGGTTAGTGCCCTTCTCAGGCTTACGTACTTGAACATCACCTTGGTGTTGCATAATGTACTGAGAGATATTAGACGCTGGGTCTTCAATATCTCCAAAGATATTTGCTTCAACTGGACATGCTACAACACACGCTGGCATCATAGATGATGCGATACGGTGTGCACAGTATGTACATTTGTCTGCTGTTTGTGTTTCAGGATCGATGTAGATCGCGCCATATGGACAAGCCATAACACAACCCGCACAACCAATACAACGCTCTTTATCAATGTTAACAATACCATTTTCGATGTAGTGAAGAGCACTAACCGGACAGATACGCTCACATGGTGCGTTTTCACAGTGGTTACAACGTAGTGGAGTAAACGTACGTTTTGTTTCAGGGAACGTACCTACATCTACATACTTAACACGAAGACGCCATGTAGATAGAGGAACTTCATTCTCTACCTTACAAGCGATCTCACAGCCCTTACAACCCATACATAGGTGTAAGTCAACGAGGAAACCTAATTTCATCCATTCTCCTTGGCCAGATATTTAAGTGATAGTTCTTACTATGCTAACTTATGCACGTCAAAAGACATGCTTATAATTAGCACAATAGAGCTATACGCTAGGCCGATATTACCCGAGAAAGCATTAACTGTAACTAAAAAAAGAGGGGTTAAAGTAAGAAAAGTGATAAAAATTTGATAGATGGGGAAAAAGAGCTTTTGTTAAGTTTAAGGACAAATTTTGTCCTATTAAGCTCAATGAATTGCCACTAAGCTGAAGAAATTACATTAATTATATACTAAAAGATAAGAGGATTTACTCCTCAGCATCTTCATCTTCGTCCTCTTCTTCAATATAATCATCAGGATTTTCTAAACAATCAAGTCCATCTGCATGATTTTCAACACCTGCACCATACTCATAAGTAAGTTCTCCACCCTCTTTTCCTTGGTTCAAGGTTGCCGCAGTTGCACCTAAAAGCAGTACAATCGCAACCGCTTCGACAACAAACTTGTTCATTTTGCAACCCACAAGTTTGATGAGTGCAATAACACCAAAGATAATCGCTAAGTAAAGACCTAAAGCCTTATGCTCAAGTAGTTCATGTTGGCCATCATCACTTAAAAGCGGATAAGCGTCGGGACCTGCTTGAGAGCCTGTATACCATGCAGCGATAACACCAAGTGCAGCAAAAAGTAAAACACGAGATGAAATCTTTGACATCCCTTCACTACGTGTATATAAATATATCAGCCCGAAAATTGAGGCAACTATTGGCAGAACAATGGCGAAATGCGCTGTGGCTGGGTGTAACATCATGAATAACTCCTAAGTTAATTGTTGGGAGTATCATACATAAAAGTTATATCAATGTAAAGTACAAACATCTAATTCTTAAATCATATGAGAGTTATTGACTAAAGTTCTAGTTTTCATATCATCATAACTTTTTTTATTACTTCATATCACTAGGATGCTACGTTTCTTCTTTGCGTGCACAAAGCAGAAATCTAGCGGCAAAGAAGAAAGTGCAAACGCGGTCACAGCTACTGACAGATACATCGTATGCTCTGAGGTAGGAAAGACAATTGACTGTTTAAACTGTGCCCTGACAGTTGTAATAGCGAATTCGAGTCCATACTTGTTTATACCGGAGTACTGATTTATCTGCATATATTACTACGACTCCTAAGCACTCTTTACTTTTATATGTATAAACAGGGATAAAAGCGATGAGCTTTTACATTAATAGATGCGTTACAACTTGCTCTCTTCCTTTTTAACATCTGCAGGGCAGACTGAAGAGAACGGAGTTCCGTTAAGAAAACCACATTGTCTGAGCGATAGCGAGTTTGGGGTTTTTAGGAATGTAGTGAACGTAAGGATGGTAGTCGGTAGCTACCGACCCCGAAGCCGTTAAAAATGCTTGTTTGCATACTTTTCAGCATGGAAAAAGTATGGGAGCGGTTGAGCAAACTTAAACTAGTAAAATATTCAAGAAGTAAAAAGGAGTTGTAGATTCCGGATCAAGTCCGGAAGGGGAAGATACAATAGTTCTTAATAGAAAAGTGTTATTTACTCATGCGGACACGAACAGATTGCTCGTGAGCCGTTAAACCTTCGGTATTGGCAATCAAAGCACAAGCCTCACCCACCTCATCTATTGCCACTTTAGAAAAAGCAATAATAGAAGACTTCTTCATAAAATTTTCAACACCAAGTGGTGAGTAAAACTTTGCCGTTCCACCCGTTGGCAAAGTGTGGTTAGGACCAGCAACATAGTCACCTATCGCTTCTGGTGTATTGTGACCTAAGAAGATCGCACCGGCATGCTTAATGCTAGGAAGTAGTTCAAATGGACTGTTTGTTGCTACTTCAAGGTGTTCAGGAGCAATCTCGTTCATTAACTTCACTGCCTCTTCCATACTTACAGTAACAATAATCGCGCCACGCTCTTCAATAGACTTACGCGCGATCTCTTGACGTGGAAGTTTAAGTAACCACGCCTCAATCTCAACTTGAACCTCTTCAGCCAACTTAAGTGAGGGTGTAATCATAATAGATGACGCCATCTCATCATGTTCTGCTTGTGAAAGAAGGTCAATTGCTAAGTGGTTTGCATTAGCACTATCATCAGCTAACACACCAATCTCACTAGGACCTGCGATCATGTCAATGTTCACTTCACCAAAAACCATTTTTTTAGCCGTAGCAACAAAAATATTACCCGGGCCGGTAATCACATCTACTTTAGGAATAGTCTCTGTTCCATAAGCCATAGCCGCAATAGCAGAAGCACCACCTACTTTGTAAACTTCACTCACACCACAAAGGTGACAAGCAGCAAGAAGAAGTGCATTTGGCTCGTTGTCTGGTGTAGGTGTACAGACGATGATGTTCTCAACGCCCGCTACTTGAGCAGGGATAACGTTCATTAAAAGTGATGAAGGATACGCTGCTTTTCCACCAGGAATGTACAGACCTGCACTGTCAACTGCAGTCACTTTTTGACCCAAGATCGTACCATTAGCTTCAGTATCAAACCACGATTTTGGTAACTGCTTTTCGTGATAGACTTTAATACGGTCATACGCAAGGTGAAGCGCTGACTTTAGTGTCGCGTCAAGCTCAACATAGGCTTTTTCCATATCAGCCGTATCGATTTTGAGATCACTGTCACTAACTGGTGTCCAGTTATCAAACTTAGCAATGTGCTCTTTTAGTGCACTGTTCTTGTCACTTTTAATCTCATTGATAATCCCACCAACAATAGTAGAAACATGTTCCATGTCCATCTTACCACGTTCAAGTAGTTCACTAAAAAGTTCGTTAAAATCTGCTGCTGTTGTTTTTGTAAAAATCATTTTATTCTCGTGTAAGGCATTTGCCCTTTAATATTGACGCCATTATAGCAAAAAAGGTTAATGCTTATGTGCCTTTTGACACAGAATTATATTTTGACTTTGATTATAATAGCACCATGAAAACATTATTACTCATACTTATCAGTACATGGCTTATGGCAACAGAGGTGACCTTCGAGGTTTTAGGTTCAGGCGGACCAGAGATAGATGGACGAGCAAGTGCTTCTTACTTGATTTGGATAGATGCAAAAGCACGCGTTCTTGTTGATACCGGTAGCGGTTCCATGTTACGCTTTGAAGAGAGTGGCGCAAAACTTGAGGACCTTGAGCTTATTGCGTTAACACACTTACATATTGATCATGTGGTTGACTTACCCTCTTATGTGAAAGCGGGCTACTTCACACATCGAAGGGCACCCTTACCGATAGTAGGTCCCATTGCTAACCAGTATTTTCCAAGTACCAATGAATATATGAATATTATGTTTGGTAAAAAAGGTGCCTACCGTTATATGTCAGATGTTTTAACACCACAAAGTGACTCTTTTCAAATCGTACCTGAGTCTATTAATGCACCAAGCATCGTACGTAAGCAATACAAAAACTTTACACTGAGCATCATCAACGTAAACCATGGCATCATCCCGGCCCTAGCCTTTCGTATCGATGTAGGGAACAAGAGCATACTCATCTCAGGTGACACTAGTAACACCAACAAGCAATTAGACAAACTGGCTAAAAATGTCGACCTCTTTATCGCTCACCATGCCATACCTGAAGTACATGAGACCTACGCCAACAACCTACATATGACCCCTAGTATTATTGCTGATGTAGCGTACAGAGCACATGTTAAGAAGGTGGTGTTAACACACCGTATGCGACGTACCATTGGTGAGGAAAAAGAGAGTCGCAAGATTATTCAGAAGAAGTATAAAGGTCCTGTCCTCTTTGCAGATGATGGCTTACGTATTAAGCTCTAAAATTCCACCTAATACTATAGAACATCTCTATAATCAAAAAAGCATGACTTTTATCTCACTACGAGAATCTTGAGAGTATAATTTTAATATAGATTCCAACACCGAGGTCAAGATGCCAAGCTTTCCTAATTTTCCAACTGACTGTAACTCCCTACTCTGTAAACACCTCTCCCCTAAGTTGTTTACAAAACTGCGCAACCGAAAGACACCACGAGGGTTCACCCTTATGCAAGCGATTAACTCAGGTATAAGTAACCCAGATAGTTCTATCGGTGTTTATGCAGGTGATAAAGAGTCGTATGAGGTGTTTTCACCTCTTTTTGATGCTGTCATCAAAGAGTACCATGGTTTTGAGCATGAAGATACACATCAAAGTAATCTTGATGTTTCAGAACTTAAGGCAACTAACCTTGACCCAGACAACCAGTACATTTTGTCTACACGTATCCGCGTAGGTCGTAATCTTGACGCCTTACCACTCGGTCCCGGTATCTCTCAAGAGCAACGTTTAGATGTTGAAAAGCAAGTATCAACGGCTTTAATGCAGTTAAATGAGAACTTAAAAGGAGAATACTATCCGCTTGAGGGTATGTCAAAAGATGTACAAGAACAACTCATTAAAGATCATTTCCTCTTTAAAGAAGGTGACCGTTTTTTAGAGGCTGCTGGACTTAACCGTGAGTGGCCAAGTGGACGAGGTATCTTTCATAATGATGAGAAAACATTTTTGGTTTGGGTGAACGAAGAGGACCAACTGCGTATCATCTCTATGCAACAAGGTGGTGATATCAAGGCGGTGTTTGAGCGTTTAGTCAAAGCCATAACTACATTAGAGAAAAATCTTCACTTCTCTTATACTGAACATTTAGGCTACATCACTTCTTGTCCAACAAACCTCGGAACAGCTATGCGCGCGAGTGTTCACATAAAGCTTCCTAAACTAGCGAAAAAGATGGAGCTTTTCAATAGTATCACCTCACAACATCACTTACAGATAAGAGGTATACATGGTGAGCACTCTGAGAGTGAAGGTGGTATCTTCGACATTAGTAATCGACGTCGTTTAGGAGTAACTGAAGTAGAGTGTGTGCAAGATATGCACGATGGAGTGGCAGCACTGATTGCTGCGGAAAAGAAACTTTAAATTATTTGGAGTTATTACTCTCTGATCTTGGAGAGATGACCGTATTGCGTGCTTCGATCTTAAGACGTTTGATGTACTCTTTTTTAACCAACATCAACGCACGATAAAAATTTTCAGCATCAATTGCACCCATAATCGGTTGAAAAAGAGGATCCCCATTTTCATCTAAAAACCAGATAGCCGGTGTACCCGGTCTCCATAGCTCTTCAGGAACATAATCTCCCTCATCACTATACGAAATAATACTTACAAAGTTACGGTTTAGCTCATTAATGATCTTAGGATCACTCAGCGCAGTACGCTCTAAAATAACACAATATTTACATGTATGTCGTGATAAGATAAAAAGAACGGGTTTTGTCTTAGCTGTTGCTGTGGCAATACCACTTTTATAATCTTTAGCCCAATGGATAGGCGAAGCAAAAAGCATTGATGAGAACATCACTACTAATAAAGCAATTTTTTTCATATATATTTCCTTAGTTAATTGAGAGAGGATTGTACCATCAAGATGGTAACTAGTTCGCTGTTTTTTCTAAAATCTCTTTAGCAATAGTCTCATAATCTTTATTACTCACATCAATAACGATATCAGCTACTGATTTATATTGAGGCTCGCGCTCATTGTAAAGGGCTTGTGCCTTGTCAATATCTTGGAAAAGTGGACGTTTTTTTAGTTTTTTAGCCGCATTTGGATGATCAATGATCCGTTGATAGATTGTCTTAAAAGAAGCATCTAAAAGCACAACTCTACCGATCTCCTTTAACTGTGGAACTTTATAAAAGCCACCACCTGTAGAGATAAGCGTATCATTAACACTGACTTGAAGCCACTGCGCAACACGTTTTTCTATGTCACGAAAATATGGCTCACCCTCTTCAGAAAAGATCTTCTTTATACGACGGTTCTCCATACTTTCAATGATATCATCTGTATCAACAGCCACCATACCACTCTGACGTACAATCTCGCGTGCAACCGAGCCTTTACCTACACCCATAAACCCAATTAATACTATGTTATTTTTCATGAACGTAGTTTAGCAGATTCTCAATTACCCCATCATTGACATATCAAAGTCAGGTTTACGTTTACACGTTTCTCCATAGTTTTTGTATGCTGTTACAAGGTTGATCTCCAATAATACCATTGAGGTAAGTAAGGTAATGGCACCAACCTTCATGAGTATAGGAATAAAATAAACTGCCACAAATAAAGCTAAGGTCAGCACAAACAACAAAAACTGTACTAACGCCATCTTTTTATGAACCATTTCACCCATACTTGGAATACTCATATAGCCCATACCATTAAGATGAAACCAAACAAGAAAAGGGATGATCTTGTACAGCATACCTATCATCACACTCATGACAAATCCACCACCAATAATAACAGCAAGATAAGAAGTCATCTCCTGCTCAATCAAGGGTGAGAACATCCACACTATTAGTCCAGTAAACAGCATCCCACCAGCTAAACGCCAATAGTAGACTGTGATGTCGGCAATAGGTCTTTTGCGTTGACTCATCTTCTGAATAATCAGTGCTGCAAATAGTCCAAAGTTAAACACTAAAAGTATCTTAGCAATCCATGCATAATCGACTATGACAAAACTTAACAGTGTCCACAAAGCAAGTGTACCAACAACACTAAGCACCAAATACTTTTGATATCTTGCATCAAAGGCAGGTGTCACATAGAACATAGGGATGACCTGAAAAGTAACCCCAATGATCAAGATACCTGCAAACCCAAAAATAGCAAGGACAGCATGAACATTGGCAAACTCAAGATGCAGAGAACCCGATATACCTGTTCCATAAGTGCTTAAAAGGTACATACCTAGCATCACAATCACAAAGGAAAAAAATAGTGCCCATCGCATTGCGCGTATGGTAGCTGTTAAAAACTCCACCTTGCGTATAGCCAAGAAAATACCTATGAGTAGAATTAAAAAACCTATCCCTAGCGATAAGGCTGCAATAAAAATCATGACTTTGAAACTTTGAAGGAGTCCAACAACCATCAACACTAACCCAATAGAAAGTAATATATGAGAAGATGTTGCTACTAAAGAGGCCTTGGGAATGCTTACTCCAGCCAAAACAGGTAACATCTGTTGTAGTGCGCCCAACATCACCATAGCAATAAAACCTATGGTAAAAAGGTGGGTCACACTAATACTCTCTAAAGAGTATCGACTACTTAAAAGTGAAGCGTCGGTAAAAAAGATAAGTATTGCCGCCAACATTGCAAAAATGGGCGCGGTCAAAAAGAACCGTACCGGTGCCGAAATGGGAGGAGCTTGATCGAGAGAGAGTCCTGTGAAGTTCATTACTCAGTGATCATCGCATCCATCATCATGATAAGCTGATCATTTTCAGCGGACATATGCTGTTGTATCATCGTATAGAGCATCTGTTCCTCTTTCATGTTATGTTGTTGTAGCATGATCATCATCGTCTCTGTCAAACCAAAAAAACGATCTTTGTTATCCACATCGAGGGCCTCGCCAATCTCTTGAATCAATGAACGCATCTGAGTATGCTCCATACGCATCATCTGTGTCGGACCTTGCGTCATCCCTGTCTTCTCTTCAAAAGCAGGAAAAAGTACACGCTCTTCCATCTGAAAATGGTGTTCCATCTCACTAGCCATCTTTTTATAATCTTCTTGCGCTGCCGCTAAACCTTCACTATTCGCTTTTTGCTCCATTGCTGCAAATGTATCATCGCAGTCACGGTGGTCTTGTGTCATAAATTCTTTAATAATTGCCATAAAATGTCCTTTTTTAACGTGTTGGGGATTATAATAGAAGTAGGTATCAATCCCTCTTGATAAAGGTCAATAATGGTTAATTTATTTGCATACTCAAAACCGCAAGTAGGTGGCGAAGAACTCACAGAACTCTTTAATAATCAAAAAGTCGTTATCAACCGCATTGTCTCTAATGAAGTTGAAGATAGTGGTTGGTACGAACAAGAAGAGGATGAGTGGTTTGTCTTACTAGAAGGTGAAGCCCTTTTAGAGTTAGATAATGAAGTTTTAACGCTCAAAAAGGGAGACACCATGTTCATCCCGGCCTTTACCCTTCACCGTGTAAAAAAGACCTCAACCACGGCACTTTGGTTAACCGTCCATATCACTGTATAAGCTTTACTCGATATGATTTAGAATAACCATCAACACTGTCATGGGCCCTAATGTAGACAGTATTTTCTCCTTTAATACGTACTCTACTTAAGCCACGTGTAAATGGCTGTTCATCTTCATGAGGATGCCAAAGCTTACGTGTTCCAAGAACATCTCCTTCAGCGTCTAGCACTTCGTACCCATCCACATAATGCTCCCAACCACTATCTTTATGGAGTATACGAACTTGAAAGCTAAAACTGCCATCAGCACCCTTTTGAACCTCCACATTCTCAATAACCGCTTCATTGGCCATCAATGCACTTAACAATAAAACAGTCAAAATTACAATTTTATTGATCATGTAGCTCCTTCAGTGGAGAACCTGTTTTATAAGGAACTTTTCCTGAAGCTACAAGTTTCGATGTCTCTGTTAAGTGTGTTTCTTGATCATCAAAAAAGATGTGAGCTTGGTAGGCTTGTAAGATCTGATCTTTAGAGAGTCCACCTAAGAAGAAAGCCTCATCAACACTAACACCCCAAGTACGAAGTGTCTGTACCACACGCTCATGGGCAGGTGAGTTTCTTGCCGTCACAATAGCAATGCGTACTGGAGATTTACCCTTTGGAAAGTGTTGTTGTAAAAAAGAGAGAGTCATCAACAGTTTGGCAAAAGGGCCCTCTTTCATCGGGGTGTTGACATTAGCTTTTTCATGTTCTAAAAAGGCAT
>Ga0256826_1000374_pt1 | contig 27109 bp, 23 predicted proteins | sample CV79metaG_FD_185975 | JGI IMG/M metagenome (GOLD analysis project Ga0256826, IMG submission 185975) | Hydrothermal vent microbial communities from East Pacific Rise, Pacific Ocean - CV79 | ecosystem: Environmental > Aquatic > Marine > Hydrothermal vents | place: Pacific Ocean: East Pacific Rise...
TTATTAGTTTGAAATTTTTTCATCTATTCGGAACAGGTATTAATTTAAATTTATCTACCATATTTTTATAAATATCGATATAATCGCCCGATTCAGCAGATTTAACATATTATGTAAATCTCTATACTGCTTTGCAGTGTAACCTATCACTTTTAGATTTATCATATTGATTAAATTAGAGTAGGTGAATTTCTAACCATTGATAGATTGAGCAGGTAAGTAAATCTCTTTTACAGTTTTTCCTATTCTGATTTTGATGCAATGAAATTATCTCAAAAGGTTCAACTTCAAAGGTTTTGCAGAAATATAAAAAATCTAACATTCATATCTGTTAAAAATTCTAATATTATCATTATAGTTTCTACAATGTTTGATATAATATTGATCTAAATAAAAAGGATTTATTTGAAAAATTTAGATGAAATTTTAGGAAATACAAAAAAAGCTTTTAATCTTAGTATGTTAAATTGTAAAAACGAGGAATTACAGAATATTTTATTAGAAATAATTACAGATATTTCTGTTCTACAAAGTTTTCAAGAAATTAAAAAAGATAAAAGTGTTGAACAAAAAATTAGTGTTAGTGATAGCGAAGCTTTAGAGATTAAAAAAGTTAAAAATCGGGTTATAGGTTGGTTTAGAAAGAAACATCAGTTTAACTCTAAAATTCTAATGGCTTTTTTAAATCTTTCAAAATGTAATCAGATACCTGTTCATATTAGTTTAATTGAAAAAAAGTTAGGTTTAGATAGTCGAAGTTTTAATATCAACTTTCATCAAATGAAAATTATTGCTGAAAAAAATCACGGCAAAGTTTTTGATGAAAATGAGTATGGAGATGTTGTGCTTTGGAAACCTGTGGCTGAATTTATTGAGAGTGAATGTAATAAGGGTATTTTGATAGTTAAAAGCATGCAAGAGATACAAAAAAAAACTTACTTAATAGGTAATGCAGTTACAACTGAAAATTCAGAAATCAATGAAGTAAAAAAAGTTAAAAGAAGAATTCCAAAATGGTTTAGAGATACTTATCAAAAAAACTCAAAAATACTAATAAAATATTTAGTATTATCTGAAGATGGCAAGATTCCAATATCTGTATCAGATTTAAGAAGTAACTTAATATTGGAATTGACAGAGTCAAAATTTATAAGTCATTTTACACAAATGAAAAACTTTGGTGAAAAAAATCATGCAAAAGTTTTTGATGATGAAAATCAGTATGGAGAAATAAATCTGTGGCTTCCTGTAAAAGATTTTATCTTATCTGAATGGACAAAATTTAAGGATAAAGATAAACTTATAAATCCAAAAAGATATTTATAGGAGGTTACCCTCCCATAACTACTTCCCCAACTTAACTCCCCAAACTCCCAAAAGGGAGAGAGCAAGAATTACTCCGATTGTTTCAAAAATAAAAATTTGTAGATATTCTGGTCAAAGCCCAAATATCACACATAGATTTCTCCACTACGGTCGAAATGACATAATTCTCCGTCATTTCGACTGGAGCAAAGCGGAATGGAGAAATCTATTTATAAAAATAAGATTTCTCTCTTTTCTAAAAATAACAAAATAGAGACCTCTCCGCTATGGTCGAGGTGACGAACTACTTCCCAAACTTAACTCCCCAAACCCCCAAAAGGGAGAGAGCAAGAATTACTCCGATAGTTTGAAAAATGAAAGTCAAAGTTACAGGTTCGGCAAAATCAACCATTCACAACCTCATCACATCTTGGGCAAAGGTCATCTTCAGTTTTAGATCGATGTTTCCAACATCTTGGACATTTTGATTTTCCTGCGGGAATAACAGAAAAATTATCATCACCAATTTTGAAAGATCCAAATTTCTCATTTTCATCATGTTTCATAATTCTACTGATAAGTAAAAAGTCTTCAACTTCAACTTTCTCCATTTTATGAACAGTTTCAGAATCTGAATAGAGAACAGTTTCAAGAGAATTTTTTATCTTTTTATCTTTTTTCAGTTGGTCAATAATTGTGTTAAGTTTCTCTTTAACTTCAAGCATATAGCTTTCTTCAAAGTCTGATTCAACTTTTGGAATTGCAACATATTCAAAATCAAAAATATCTTCACAATCTCCACGAACAATTTTTGGAGAGTGTTCTAAAATTTCATCTGCGGTGTAAGTTAAAACAGGAGCAATTAAGCCTAAAAGAGATTTGAGAACAAGTGCCATCGCCGTTTGACTACCTTGTCGGTGAATATCATTTTTTCCATCGCAATACAATCTATCTTTGCAAAGGTCAAGGTAGATTCCGCTAAATGAATTTACAAGCCAATTATTAAGAGTTGAAAAACCTTTAACAAAATCATAATTTGCAAAACTTGTATGAACCTCATCAAAAACTTTTCCAGCTTTTGCCAAAATCCATCTGTCTAAGATTCCTAAATCTGAAATTGGTGAAAGAGTCTCTAAATCGTTAATATTTGCAAGAAGAAATCTAAAAGTATTTCTAAGTTTTTTATACTGTTCAGCTGTCTGTTTCAAAATATTATCAGAGATTTTTAGGTCATTTTGATAATCTGAAGTTGCTACCCACAATCTTAAAATCTCGCTTCCGTACTGTTTCAAAATCTTTTCAGGAGCGATAACATTCCCTTTCGATTTTGACATCTTCTCACCTTTTCCATCAACTGTAAAGCCGTGAGTTAAAACAGTTTTATATGGAGCTTTTCCACTAACCGCAGAACTTAAAAGAAGAGAACTTTGAAACCAGCCTCGATGTTGATCCGAACCCTCAAGATATAGATCTGCTTGATATTTTCCCGCATCATAATTTAAAGATTTTAGAACCGCATTCCAAGTTGAACCTGAATCAAACCAAACATCTAAAATATCTGAAACTTTCTCAAGATTTTTAGGATCTAAACCACTTGCAGGATTGATAAAATATTCGATAGGTTTTGAGTACCAAACATCAGTTCCCTCATTTTCAAAAATCATAGCGATAAAGTTAAGAACTTTTTCTGTCAGAATAACTTCACCCGATCTCTTATCTCTAAAAAGTGCAATTGGAACACCCCAATCTCTTTGTCGAGAGATACACCAATCTGGACGACCTTCAACCATTGAACCGATTCTATTTCTACCAGTTTCAGGAATAAATTTCGTTTTTGCGATTTCACTTTTTGCTAAATCTCTCAATTTTGTATCGTCGTCCATTGAGATAAACCACTGTTTTGTAGCTCTAAAAATTAGAGGAGTGTGAGATCTCCAACAGTGCGGATATGAGTGTCTGATTTTTTCAGTGAAAATTAGCGAATCGCCAAGAAGTTCAAGAATTTCTTCATTCACTTTCATAATATGTTTGCCAACCCAATTTTCAGGATTTGGAAACAGTTTCTCTCTCACAACAGTTTCATCATATTTTCCAGTTTCATCGACAGGCATAATTACAGGAAGATCATATTTTAAACCGATTTTATAATCATCTTCACCGTGTCCCGTTGCAGTATGAACTGCTCCTGTTCCACTTTCCATTAAAACATGATCGCCTAAAACAATTCGACTTTCTCTACCATTTAGAGGATTGATTGCGATGAGGTTTTCAAGAGTTTTAGATGAGAAAGTTTTTACAATTTCACCTGAAAGAATATTTTGAGATTTGAGATTTGCAAAAAGTTTTTCAGCAACAATCTGACTATTATCTGTAATTACATAGTTTTCATCAGGATTTAGAGAGATTCCAACATTTGCAGGAAGTGTCCAAGGAGTTGTTGTCCAAATCACAATTTCACCAGAAAAACCTAATGTTTTTTCAGCTTCTTGACTAAGTTTAAAACCAACAAAAATTGAATCTGAAGTTTTATCCTCATATTCAACTTCAGCTTCAGCTAAAGCGGTTCGTTCAGCCCACGACCAATATACGGGTTTGCTTCTCTCAACCAAAAGACCTTTTTTCGCAACTCCAACTAAAGTCCGATAGATATTTGCTTCAAATTTGAAATCCATTGTCAAATATGGGTTTTCCCAATCAGCAATAATTCCTAACTCTTTAAATTCCTCTTTCTGAATATCAACAAACTTTTTAGCATGAGTTCGACAAAGTCCTCGAATCTCCTCTGTTGTTTTTAACTCTTTTTTAGCCTTTCCACCTAATTTTTTTTCAACTTGCTGTTCAATTGGCAAACCGTGACAATCCCAACCTGCCGTAAATCTAACAGATTTTCCATCGAAATAGTGAAACTTGACAATAATATCTTTTAAAATTTTATTTAAAGCATGTCCAATATGGATATGTCCGTTTGCATAAGGAGGTCCATCGTGAAGTGTAAAACTCTCTTTTGCAAACTCACGATTTTTCTTCATTTTTGAATAGATATCTTTTGAAAACCATTCGGCATATCTTTTAGGCTCTTTTTGAACAAGTCCGCCTCGCATTGGAAAACCTGTTTTAGGTAGAAGTAAGCTATCTTTATAATCCATTATTTCTCTTTTTTTATTAATTCAATAATTATATCAAAGTAGCTATTTTCAAATTGATTATATAATATGATTTGAAAATTTAGATTTAAGGAAAGAAATGAATAAAGAGAAAATATATCTCAAAAATTATCAAAAACTAAATTTTGGTTTGGACTCAATATTTTTAGAGTTTAATTTAGACAAAGAGAAAACAAGAGTTAGATCAAAAATGGAGTTCTCAAATTTTCAAGATTCTCAACTTGAACTTTTTGGAGAAGATTTAAAGATTATCAAAATTTTGCTAAATCAGAAAAATGCAGAGTTTCAGAAAACCGAAAACTCAATCATATTTCAGAACCTCCCTAATAAATTTTCTATTGAAATTGAGACAGAAATTTATCCCTCAAAAAATTCACATCTTGAGGGTTTATATCAATCTGGCGATATTCTAGCAACTCAAAATGAACCTCAAGGTTTTCGACGAATAACATATTTTCCTGATCGACCAGATGTTATGACCAAATTTACAACAAAACTTATTGGAGACAAAATTGAGTTTCCAACTCTTCTCTCAAATGGAAACCTCATCGAAAGTGGTGATCTGGAAGATGGAAAACATTTTGCAATTTGGGAAGATCCATTTAAAAAACCATCTTATCTTTTCGCAGTTGTTGGTGGAAATTTAGATCTTTTAGAGGATTCTTTTGTAACGATGTCAAATCGAAAAATTGATCTAAAAATCTATACAGATCCAGATAAAGCTCAAAAATCAAAATTTGCAATGGAATCTTTGAAGAGAGCGATGAGGTGGGACGAAGAGAAGTTTGGTTTAGAATATGATTTAGATATTTTTATGATTGTTGCCGTTGATTCATTTAATATGGGTGCGATGGAAAACAAAGGCTTAAATATATTTAATTCGAGTCTTCTTTTAGCAGATGATAAAACATCAACAGATTCAGACTTTTTAGCGATTGAATCTGTTATCGCCCACGAATATTTTCATAATTGGACTGGAAATCGAATAACTTGTAGAGATTGGTTTCAACTGACTTTAAAAGAGGGTTTAACAGTTTTTCGGGATCAGCTATTTTCTGCGGATATGAGAAATTCAACAATTCAGAGAATTCAAGATATTGAAAGATTAAGACGATTCCAATTCCCTGAAGATTCTTCGCCAAATGCTCACCCGATAAAACCAAAAGAGTATTTGGAAATCAATAATTTCTATACTTTTACAGTTTATGAAAAAGGTGCGGAAGTTATTAGAATGATTCAAACAATTCTAGGAGAAGATGGTTTCCGAAAAGGTATGGATCTCTATTTTAAACGGTTTGATGGTCAAGCGGTAACAACCGAGGATTTTATAAACTCTATGGCAGATGCAAATGGAGTTGATTTTTCAAATTTTCTAAATTGGTATAATGAAAAAGGGACTCCTGAAATTGAGATTTCTGAAAAGTTTGAAGATGGAAACTACTCTCTTAAAATTTCAACAGAATCTAAATCTCAATTTCCATTCACTTTTTCGCTCTATTCTAAAGATGGTTCAGTTTTAGAAACAAAAACTGTAAATATTTTAGGGGAGTATCTTTTTGAAAAGAGGTTATCTGAAAAACCTATTATCTCAATAAATCAGAATTTTTCTGCTCCAATTAAACACAACTATATTCACTCTCTCGAAGAAACTATCTTTTTAGTTAAATATGATATTGACTCTTTTAATAGATATGAAGCGGTTCAATCGATTTATACTCAAGATATTTTATATGGCAAAACGGAAAACTCTCTGAAAGTTTTTGAAAATGTTTTGAATTCAGATTCCAGCAACTACCTGAAATCATATCTTTTGAAACTACCTGAAATTGCAAATATTTTTGATACTTTTACGGAAAATATTCCTGTTGAGAATATCTATAAAAATATTGAGAATCTTAAAAAAGAGATTTCTAACAGTTACAGTTCAGAATTTCGTATTTTTGTAGAAAACTCAAAAAATATCTCTGAATCTGATCTTTCTCAAAATGCTATGGGATTACGAGCGGTTAAGAATATTTCTTTAGATTATCTAAATGATAAAGAGATGGCTAAATCTGAATATCAAACTTCAAACTCAATGACTGAAAAACTGAAAGCTTTAGAGTGTGCAAAAAGTGAAAATCTGTTTAAAGAGTATCTAAATGAATTTGCTAATGATCAGGAGATGGTTGTTAAATACTTTAGAATTATCGCGGGAGAAAGTTCAAATTCTCCGATTTCTAAAATAGAAAATATTTTAAAATCTCAACTTTTTAATTACAAGATACCAAATCTGGTTAGAGGGCTTTTAGGGAGTTTTTCAAGAAATTATAGATTTTTATTTACTGAAAAAGGTATGAAATTTTTTGCAAGAGAATTAGAAAAGGTTGATAAAATCAATCCTCATATTTCAGCAAGACTTTGTGAAACAATAAATCTTTATCCAAAACTTGAGAAAAAAACTCAAAAAATTATCTTCTCAAATTTAGAAAATTTCTATAAAGGTAAAACTATTTCTAAAAATAGTTTTGAAATTTTGAATAGAGTTTTTGGAAATATCTAAATATTATTAATATGTTTTAGGTTTGACTTTACAACCAAACCTAAAAACATATCTGAAGAATTAGAGATTAATCTTTTGACCAACCTGAAAAGAATCCTTTTGACCAATTTGGAACTTTAACCTCATCTTCATCAAATTCGCCTTTATCAACTTTATGACAAGCTTTGCAATTAGCATAAGATTTTACTTTAGCATTTTCAAGAAACATCTCTTCATCTAAATCTTCATGTTTGCTTTTAATATAAGGCACTTTTGAAACTCGTAAAATTGTTTTATGTTTTGAAATTGAATTATTAATTTTTCGTCTATATTTAGTGTTTTTGCTATCGGAAGCTTCGGCTAAATAGTAATCAAGAAATTTTTCTCTTAAACCTTTTGAAAGAATAACTTTTTTTCCAAAATGATTTTTTAGCTCTTTAGCTTCAAACATTTTTTCCCAAGATCTTTTTGGAAGAAATTCAGCTTGATAAACAAAATGACACTCTATACAACCTGCTTTTAAACTGTTATCAATTACAGGTTCAACTTTAAATGCTGATGAGGTTGAAACCAAAACAGCTAGTCCTAAAAATATTTTTCTCATAATAATCCTTTTACCATTTTACAATTACGAAAGATACTACTGCACTTATTCCGCCAATAGTTCCAAATGTTGCATGCATATCTTCAGGTGCAGTGGCTAAAGTTGCAACCATAGCAACAGATGCCATAGCTCCAATTAAACTATGCCAATGAATTTTTTGAAAACCCTCGCTTAAATCAAATACATCATCTTTGTGTGCATAAATTCCGAGTCCAGAAGTTCCTACCATGCTTATTGCTGCGGCAGTTCCGAAACCCTCATGCATTCCTCTATCAAATTTTGTTAATAAAGTTGCTCCAACTAAACCTAATGTAATATATCCGCTGTATTCATGCCATTTCTCATAATCTGTATATCCTGAATCTAAATCATCTGCTTGAATATCTAAGTCGATCTTATCTGCTTGAATTGTCGATAGAGTTAATAATATTGCTAATAAGAATTTCAAACTAATCTCTCCTTTTTTTACCATCTTTGAAAATTGTTTTTGCTAAATTTTCTTTAGTTAAAATTGAACTAACTAAAACTCCCATCAAATGAAAACCTATCAATGTAAGAATTATATTTGAAGCACCTTGATGGATATTTAAAAGAGTTTTGCCTAATTCAAAATTTGAATCTATTATAAAAGATAAAAATCCCTCCTCCTCTTTCATTGCGAAACCAACTGATCCCGTAAATACTGAAACTAACATAAAGATTATTAAAGCTATCATAACAATCCCAGCTAATGGATTATGTCCTAAATATCGTTTCTCTTTAAAAGTTATAACAGACATAAAAAAGCTAATAATATCTTTTGGTGAATGGAAAAAGCCTGAAAGCTGTTCATGTTCATTTTCTGTATTTAATCCATAAATAATTCTAAAAAGAATTAAAAATAGAACCCCAAATCCTGCAATTTCGTGAATCAACTCAAAATCTTCAGTTAAAAATAGAGATATGACTAAAATCACTAAAGATAAATGAAAAATTCTAATTGGACGAGTCCAAACTATAATTTTGTTTTTATTCAAAATAAAATCCTTAAAATATCTCTTGAAATTTTAACAAAAGAGTGTGCTAAAAGTGTGCTAAATATTTAATTTTAAATTATATAAAATATAACAACGGATTATTATTAAAAATTGAAGTTATTTACAAATAATATAGATTATCAGTTTAAGAATGCTAATATTCCTAATAAATTAAAAAGGCTAAATTTGGATAGTAAAATTAGTTATAAAGATGCTGGGGTTGATATTGATGCTGGGAACTCATTTGTAGAACAGATTAAACCTATTGTAAAAAAAACTTTTGATAAAAATGTGTTAGGTGGAATCGGTTCTTTTGCTGGAGCTTACGAACTTCCAAAAGGTTATAAAGAACCCGTTTTAATGTCAGCAACTGATGGGGTCGGTACAAAGTTGAAATTGGCAATAGACTCTAAAAGGTTTGATACTGTTGGCGAAGATTTAGTTGCGATGTGTGTAAATGATTTAATCTGTAATTTTGCCACTCCATCATTTTTCTTAGATTATTATGCAACTGGAAAATTAGATGTTTCTGAAGCAAAAGCGGTAATTTCTGGAATTGCAAATGGTTGTATTAAAGCTGAATGTAGTTTGACAGGTGGTGAAACTGCTGAAATGCCAAATATGTACTCAAACGGTGATTTTGATTTAGCAGGTTTTGCTGTTGGAGTTGCTGAAAAATCGGAAATTAATCGAGTTTCAAAAGTTAAATCAGGTGATATTTTAGTTGCTTTACCAAGTAGTGGAATTCATTCAAACGGCTATTCTCTTGTCCGAAAACTGCTTTTTGAAAAATTAGAGATGAATTTTGATGATAAATTTGGAGATAGCACACTTATTGAAACTCTTTTAACTCCAACTAGAATTTATGTTAAAGAGTTTAAACAGTTTAAAAATGAGATTAATGCGATGGCTCATATTACAGGTGGTGGGATAGTTGAAAATCTGCCTAGAGTTTTACCAGAAAATTTAAGTGCAGAGATTAATCGAGAGAAGCTTAGAACTCTACCTATTTTTGAATTGATGGGAAAATATGTTGAGGAAAATGAGATGTATCGAACTTTTAACATGGGAATTGGTATGATTTTAGTAGTTTCTAAAGAAAATCTTGATAGTATAATACAAAATAGCGATGGTTATATAATCGGTAAAATAATCGATGGTAATCAATCCGCAAATATTATTTAAAGGGTTTTTATGGGTTCAAAGTTTGTATTTTTATCGTCAATTTTCGCACTTCTACTTATGAGTGGTTGTAGTAATAAAAGTGAAATAGACACTTCTGCTGCACAAGCAAAAATAGCTAAAGAAAAAGCTAATGCTGAAAAATTAGCTAAAGAAAAAGCTGATAAATTAAAAGCTGATGCTGAAAGAGTAGCTAAAGAAAAAGCTGATGAGTTAGCTAGAAAAAAAGCTGAAACTGAAAGAAAAGCTAGAGAAGAGGCTGAAAGAGTAGTTTCTGAACAACAAGCAAAAGTTGAAAAATTAAAAGCTGAAAAGATGGAGTCTGTTGCATCTGCAAAAAATTCTATTTCAAATATTAAAAATACTCCAATTTCAGTTGGAAGTGCGGATTTGAGTAGTAAAATGCAAGACGAATTAGATGTTGTTGCAGTTTTTCTAAAAAAATATCCTAACTCTTCAGTTGAAATTAATAGTTATACAGATTCAACTGGTTCAGAACTTTTCAACTTAGAGCTTTCTCAAAAAAGAGCTGATGTCGCTAAAGAGTACCTACTTAATAAAGATGTTTCTGCTGAACAAGTTATTGCAATCGGAAATGGTGCAACTAACTTTGTTAATCTTGAAGACACAACTAGTTCAGAAAATAGAAGAATTGAATTAGAGTTATACTCTAACTAATTTTCTACATCATCTGAAATAAATTATCGGGATCATATTCCCGATAACCTCTTTTAATATAATAAAGGTTTCTAAAATGAAAAAATTTACTCTTACTCTTTTATTCGCAGGATTCACAACTCTTTCTGCTAATAGTTCTGCTAAATTTCAACAATGTATTGGTTGTCATGGTGTAAATGCTGAAAAATCAGCTTTAGGACAATCTCAAGTTATTGCGGGTTGGTCAAAATCTAAAATTATTAATGCTTTAGTAGGGTATAAAAATGGTACTTATGGTAATAGAACAAAAGTGATTATGCAAGGTCAAGTTAAAGATCTAACTGTAAATGATATTGAAACTTTAGCTGATTTTATCTCTAAAAAATAGTTTTAAAATTAAATAAATTTCCGTGTTAAACACGGGAATAACAAAATTTATATAACTCTTCTCTCTAAATTTGAAATTAAAGATACAAGAATTTCATATTCAACAGTTCCAAATATCTTAGCTAACTCTGAAACTGAATTAAATATTTCCACTCTATCTTTATTTGAATTTATAACAATAGAATCCATTGAAACTTTTCCTAAAATATGTAGTTTATCAGAAGTTAGAAACTTTTTATTTCTAATAATATCTGTTGGCAATCGTCTAAAACCATCTGAATATCCAATATCATAAACTGAAACTTTTTTGCTATTTTCAACTTTTGATATTCCACCATATCCGATTTTAAAACTATTTTTATGATGTTTTAGTTCGCCTACTTTTTCAGCCCAAAGAGACAATATAGGTTTTAAAGTTGGAAATTTTAATGATCTATTACCACTTAAATATCCGTAAGATGCTATTCCAACTCTAACCATCTCATCTTTAATTATTCCACTTTTTCTAAAAACTCCTGCTGAATTATTGCTATGAATATTTAGATCATTAAAACATGAATCTGTAATATACTCTTTCAAGTTACGAAAAATTTCTCGTTGAACAAATAGAGATGAGGTTACCTCATCAGCTTCTCGAAAATGAGTGAAAAACCCTCGCAAACGAAGACCTTGATTTCTAATAAGGTTTAGAACAAAAACTATATTCATTGGAGATATTCCAAGTCGATGCATACCTGTATCAATTTTTAATTCAATATTTATATTTTTTCTATATTTATAAATATCATTAATTGAGTTAATAGTATAATAAAAATTGTCTTTTTCCACAATGTTTTCAGGAACTAGAATTAAAATATAATCAAAATATTGTTGGATAATTTCTGCTTCAAAAACTTTGCGAACAACAGCTCTTTTAATTCCAAACTCTTTTGCAAGTTTTGCCATAGTTTCTAGACCATGACCATAAGCATTATCTTTTAAAACAACAGCTATTTGGTCAATATTTTCAACTCTTTCTGCAATTTTTGAGAGATTAAAAAAATAGTTATCTTTAGATATGTTTATAAAACTCATTTTTTTCCTGAATTACTTAATGGTTTTAGAAGGTCTTCTCCTTGCAAAATAACAAAATTATGGTCTTGCTTATAATCTTTTGAAAATTCATGAAGAGCTTCTATAAAGTCTGAATCAAGATTAAACATATTACTAATTTTTTGATTTATTGTACCCCGCTTTTTTAGAACTTCCGAGATTGCAAATGAGAGAATATATTTTAGAGGTTGTTCTGTGTCGATTGGATTATATTTTGAACCAAACCCCTTTTTCTTATAGACAAAAACTGGTCGATTCTGAATATCTTTCTCAACCATCGAAAATTTAATATCGCCAATTGTTTGAATAGATGTAATAACTAAAGAAGTTTTATCTTTTAAAGATTCAGATTTAAAAAGTGAAATCAGGTTTGAAAACTCTCTCTCTATCAGATCTCTAATACTATTTGTAAAATATAGATTTCCATCAAGGTACTTTTCGCTTTTTAATGGAACAAATAGAATTAACCTATTTTTTTCCTCAAAACTTCCTTTTATAGATTTAAAAATATCATAAAGTTTTTCAGGTGAATTGGTTTCCTCATTATATGCAGAACTCTCCTCGATTAAAGATGGAGTATCGATTGGAATAATAATTACATCGGAAATTTTTAACCAATCTTTCACCTTTTGCCGTTCAGTTTCAAGATGACCACCTGGAAAATCTTGAAATACTAAATTGACTTTTTGTTTAGAACTCTTATCTTTAGCTATTATAAAATTAAATTTATCAAAAGTTTTTGTCCCTGATACAGTTGGGCGAGTTCGAATATATTCTGTGCTTACCTGTCTTTTTAATTCAGTTAATTTTTTGTTTAATTTATTATATGTTTTAGTATCTGGAATAAGTTGAAGTTCAATGCTTTTATCTATCACCTGATTAAACTTATCATACATTGCCGTAAGTGTAGATGTCTTTCCGACACCACTAGCTCCGACCATCAAGATATTTATAGTCTTATCCTCTTCAGAAGTGTTGCCAAAAATAGACTTTAGAAATTTTTTAAACATCTATTCTCTCTCTATTTTTTGTTAAATTATATCTAAATAGAGTTTCTTATTATCTAATTTTATTTTACATTTGTCATTATCGGGTTTAACCCGATAATCTATATTTTAGTTAAGTGTGAAGATAAAGTTATAGTTCAGAGTCTTTATTTTTAATCTGTTCTGTATTTTCATACAAACTATTTTCAAAATGTTCCTCAAAAGCTCCATAAGATTCTATTCTCTTAAATCGATTTTCAAGAAGTTCCTCTTTTGATAGTTTTGAAAGTTCATCATATTGCTCTAAAACATAACTTTTTAAAGATAGTGCAGTTGCCTCTTTTTCACGATGAGCTCCAATCATAGGTTCTTCAATAATTGAATCGATGAGGTCTAAACTTTGCAAATCATCTGCAGTAATTTTAAGAGCTTGAGTTGCCGTTTCAACCATAGATGGATCATTCCAAAGAATTGCAGCACAACCTTCAGGAGAGATAACTGAAAAAACTGAATACCTCATCATCGCTAATTTATCGGCAACTCCAATTGCTAAAGCTCCTCCACTTCCACCTTCGCCAATTACAACAGAAATTGTTGGAACTTTTAAACTGCTTAACTCTAAAAGATTTCTAGCGATAGCTTCACTCTGATTTCTCTCTTCTGCACCTAATCCAGGATAAGCTCCAGGTGTATCAATTAGAAATAGAATTGGAATATCAAATTTTTCTCCAAGTTTAGCAATTCTAAGAGCTTTTCGATAACCCTCGGGATGAGGCATTCCAAAGTTTCTTAAAATCTTCTTTTTTGTACCTCGCCCTTTCTGTTCGCCAATAACGATAAATTTATGTTCGCCAATATAACCGATATAAGCAATTATAGATTTATCATCTGCAAAATGTCTATCTCCATGAAGTTCATAATAATCGTGCATTATAGAACGAACATAATCAAGAGCATAAGGTCTGTCAGGGTGTCTCGCAAGTTGTAATTTCTGATATGGGGTCAAAGTTGAAAAAACATTCTCAACTTCAACTCCTAATTCACTTTGTAAAATTTCAACAGCAGGAAGATCCTGTCGAATTTTTGCAGATATAATTGAGTCTTGAATAGATTTTAATTTCTCTTCAAATTCTAAATATATAGCCATAATTTATACTTTTTTAAAGATAACAACTCCATTTGTTCCACCAAAGCCAAATGAGTTACTCATAACAATATTTAATTCACTCTCTCTTGCTCCATTTGAAACATAATCTAAGTCGCAATCTTCATCGCTATTTTCATAATTGATTGTTGGAGGAATAATCCCTTTTTCCATAGCCATTAAACAAGTTACAGCTTCAATTCCACCAGCAGCACCTAGACAATGACCTGTTTGTCCTTTTATAGAACTTACAGGAGGACAGTTCTCTTTTCCGTTAAAAATCATTTTAATTGCAGATGTCTCATTTTTATCATTTGCAGGTGTGCTAGTTCCATGAGCATTTACATAATCAATTTGCATATTATCATCGCCTGTTAATCTTTTTGCCATCTCAATAGCTGATTTCATAGCTCGATATGGTCCATCAACAATAGGAGAAGTTATATGATTGGCATCACCACTTTCACCAAAACCGATAATTTCACCGTAAATTTTAGCACCCCGTTTTTTAGCTAATTCATAATCTTCAAGAACTAAAGAACCTGCACCCTCTCCCATTACAAAACCATCTCTATCTCTATCAAAAGGTCTTGATGCGGTTTCTGGAGAATCATTTTTAGTTGAAAGAGCTTTCATTGAAGCAAATCCACCAATTCCAACAGCACAGATTGCTGATTCAGCAGCAACTACCAACATTCGGTCTGCACCACCAAGCATAATTGTTTTTGTAGCTTCAATTATTCCGTGAGTTCCAGCAGCACAAGCTGTTACACTTGAAAGGTTGGGACCTTTTAATTTATGTTCAATTGAGATAAAACCGCCAAGCATATTTACAAGTGAAGATGGAATGAAGAAAGGAGATATTCGTCGAGGAGCTTTATTTTCAGCTACGATTGAATTTTTTTCAATATTTGGCAAACCACCTATTCCAGCAGCAGAACTAATTCCAAATCGATCTAAATTTGCATCTTCAGGAATATCTGCATCAGCAATAGCTTCTTTGGAGGATTTAATTCCAAGGTGAATAAATCGATCGGCTTTTTTCACATCTTTTGGATTCATAACTGTTTTTGGATCAAAATCTTTCACTTCTCCAGCAATCTTTACCGAATGACCCTCTGTATTAAAAAGAGTGATTTCACCAATTCCAGTTTTTCCCTCAACTATGTTTTTAAAAGATGATTCTTTATCGTGTCCAAGAGCATTTATCATTCCTATTCCTGTAACAACAACTCTTTTCATGCAAACTCCTTATTAACTAAAAATATCTGATATTTATTATTTTGATTGTTTTTTTAGCAGGGGACGAATCTCCCCCAACTTTATATTAGTGTAGAACTATTTATTTTCTTCAATAAAATTGATAGCATCTTGAACTGTTCTAATTCCTTCAGCTTTCTCGTCAGGAATCTCAATATCAAATTGCTCCTCTAAAGCCATAACTAATTCAACAACATCAAGGCTATCTGCACCTAAATCTTCTGTAAATTTAGATTCAACTTTAATTTCGCCAATTTCGATACTTAACTGCTCTGCAACAACTTTTGCAACATCTTCAAATAATGCCATATATTTTTTCCTTAAAAAATTAGATTAACTTTTAGGATTTTAACATATTTTTAAATCAAATCGAGATAAAAATTATATTTTCAAAAAATTATATATGGATCTAAATTATTGTCTAACCTTACTAATTTCAAAGCCAATTTTTTTATGAAGCTCCTCTAATTTTACAATTGAACTTGATGAATTTAAAGATATTTCCCTGTTTTGGAAATTAAGATCTTTTACCTCATCAATATTTTTAAAAAGTTCGATTAAATTTTTATTCCAATCTAACATCACTTTCTCAATTACACAAATATTATCAAGAGTTTTTTGATGATTATCCATCAGAGTTTGAAACTTATTATCTAAATTTGTTGTATTTGTTGAAATTAAAGTTGAGTTATTTGCATTATCGGTTAGAATCAGATGTAACTCTCTAAGTATCTCCTCTTTCTCATTTATCTTTTTACTCCAAAGCTCTATATCTTTATATATCTGCTGTAAAATAGAGGTAAGAGATTCATTTTCACCAGTTTTATCTATTTTTTTTATCGATTCACCAATTTCAGCTAAATAATTTATCTTCTGATTGTCACTATCTCTTATTTGATCAGATAATAATTTGAAATTATTTGAACCGACTCTCGATAGTTGTTCAATAGTTTCAACACTCTCTTTTATTAAAACTATCAACTCTGTTCCTCGATCTGAATCCATATTTATAGATGATTTTAATCTATTGTTTTCTAAATTTGTAAAGATAAGTTTTATTTCAGACTCTATCTTTTTAGAAATTGGTTTATATTTTGAAAGTAAATTTTCAAAGTGTTTAGATGAGGTTTGAAGTTTATTAATTTCCAATTTCAGATTTTTAATCTCATTTTCACCACTTTTAATTAGAATTTCATGTTCCGTAAGAAATGTTTTAATATTTGATGTGAATATAGCCATATTCTCTGAAACACCATCTAAACCATTTTTATCATCTAATTCAACTTTAGTCAAAATGCTATTTACAGCTAAATTTTTTGTTAAATCTTCAAATTCTTGAACCGCTTTAATAACTCTTCTAAAAATCAGTAAAGTTAATAAAATTAGAAATATTGATAAACTTAAATTAGCTATATCTGAATCTCTATCAAGTTTTTTCAATTTTTTTGAACGGATTTTTTCAGCTCGTTTAATTATAATATCGATCTGTTCATGAGCTTTATAAACTTCAATTCTCATATCTCCAATAATTCCAGCTTCTTGAGAGTTTCCAATAATTGTAGATATTTCAATTAGTTTTGCAAAATATTTTTTATATTCATCAAGATGGTAAATTAATTCATCTCTGTTTTTTATATTTGCTTGAATAATTTTATATCGAAACTTTTCATAATATCGACTAAACTTAATGCTGTAATTTGTATTATGCGAAATAATATAATTTTTGATTATTAATTCAAGAATTAATAGATTATTGGAAAAATCATAATTCTTCACCTCTCTATTTTTTACGAGAAACTCATTTTTAATAACTCTTAAATAGTAAATAACTCCTCTGTCTTTATCTATTTCAGCTCTCCGCTTTATAAACTCTTGAAAACCTTTTTTATATTCAAATAATCTTTTTTTTAACTTTGTGACTGTTTTATCAATATTATCAAATTTTTTAAATTCGCCTTTAAGCATATCTATCTGCTTAATTAAACGGTAAAGATGTTTCTTATAATCCTCTATATGTTTGCTATTTTTATAAGTTCTAAATTTATGTTCATCTCTCTCAATTTTATACAGATAATTTTTAACTTTTATCGATTCTGAAAATATTTTGTTGGCTTTTTCTGTAGCAACTTTTCGATTTAAACTAATTGCAAATATTATTATAAGTATAAAAACAACCATTGAAAATGTAAAAATTAGGTTTGTTCTGATTGTAAATCTATTTAATAAAAATTTCATAAATATCCTCTATAAACTATGTTGAATAAAAATATTATCATGATTTAAATTTAGCACTCCTATTATTGAGAGTAGTTGTTAAAAGTTCGTAAAAGAATCTCAATTTCGGTCTTTTAAAGAGGTGTATGAGATTTTTTTATAAAAATAATTGAATTATAATTAATTGTGAAGAAGCTATTTTTTATATGTCGGAGAGTTCTCTATTTTTTTAAAATCTTTGATTAGTCCATTAACTTTTCTAAGATAAAAATATATATATTCTATTTCAGTATGTGAAAGTTTATAGGTTGGCATAAATCTATTTTTTCTACTTAACACAGCTTTGCGAAAATCTACAAAGTTCAATTTATATATAGGTTTTACTTTTACTTCTCGAGTTTTATATCTTCTACTTTTTGAGGTATATTTGTAGTATCTTAATTTATCTGTTTTTCTACCTGTTAAACCATGACATTTTATACATGATAAACCTCGTGGTTCAACATATAACATCATAGAATACTCATATTTAGTTAGAAAATTATTGTCATCAGTAGCTTGAACTTCAGTTATAAATAATAGAATTAAAAAAATGGCTCTAAAAGATGACACAGATAAGACCCTTTGTGAATTTGCAAAATATTTCTGTTATCATAACAGAAAGTTTTTAAAATGAGGGATAGATGGTAATACTTGACGGAAAAAACTTATCCAAAGAGATAAAAGAACGGTTAAAAAAAGAGGTCGAAAAAAGTGATAAAAGCATTGGTCTTGCGGTAGTATTAGTAGGAGATGATCCAGCAAGTAATATGTATGTTTCGATGAAAAAAAAAGCTTGTGAATATGTTGGAATTAAATCATTTTCACTAGAGTTTGATGATAAAATATCAGAATTAAAACTTATAGAAGAGATAAAAAAATTGAATAGTAGAGATGAGGTTGATGGGATACTAGTTCAACTACCTCTTCCAAAACATATTGAGACTCAAAAAATTCTTTCACTGATAGTTCCTGAAAAAGATGTTGATGGATTTCACCCATATAATATTGGACAGATTGTAGCTGGACTTAATGGATTTGCACCCTGCACACCTTTGGGAATGGTGAGACTTTTAGAAAAATATAAGATGGCTGATTTAAAAGGAAAAAATGCAGTGGTTGTGGGAGCAAGTAATATTGTTGGAAAACCTATCGCTTCACTTCTATTAAATATGAATGCGACAGTTGATATTTGCCATATTTACACAAAAAATTTAAAAGAACATACTTTACAAGCTGATATTTTAGTAGTGGCCGTTGGAAAACAGAACCTTATTACCGCAGATATGGTAAAAGATGATGTAATTATTTTTGATGTTGGAATTAATAAAACTGAAAATGGAAAAATTGTTGGAGATGTAGATTTTGATGAGGTTTCAAAAAAAGCTAGTTATATAACTCCAGTTCCAGGTGGGGTTGGTCCGATGACAATTGCAATGCTATTAGAAAATACTGTTAAATCAGCAAAATTAAGAGGAAAACTATAATGAGAAAAATATTAAGCAAGCTTTATAAATTTTCTACGACTTGGACGGGTTCATTGGTTATTGTTCTTTTTACAATATTTTTTATAGCTCAATCTTTTGTTATTCCGAGTGGTTCAATGATTCGGACTCTGCTAATTGGTGATTATCTTTTTGTGAAAAAATTCGCTTACGGAACTCCAACTCCTCATATTCCGTGGCTTGAAATTCCTTTAATTCCAAGTGTTGGTTTAAAACTTTTTGATGGAGATAAACCTAAAAGAGGTGATATTGTAGTTTTCAGAAAACCTGGACAGGAAAAAGTTCATTTTGTAAAAAGATGTGTTGCAATTGAGGGTGATATGATTTTTCAACAAGATAAAGATCTATATCTTAGACCTGTTGAAGGAGATAAATATATCAGAGATAACTATCCTAAAAATAGAGTTGTTGAGATGCAAAATACTCTTTGGGTTAAAAACCCATATCAGGAAAATTTTAAAGGTGTTTGGCACGATGAAACAGTAGTTGATGATGGAATGCAACCTCCTCAATTATTTCATTTTCAACCTAAACGAATTGAAACTGGTGAATATTTTATGATGGGAGATAATCGAGATCACTCAAACGATAGTCGTTTTTGGGGAACTGTTCCTTATGCAAATATCGAGGGAACTCCGTGGTTAGTCTATTTTAGTATAGATGAAAATTTTACTGTTCGATGGGATAGAATGTTTAAAACAATTGATGAACTTCAAAATGATCTAAAAAATTAGATTAATTAAAATTATAGTTATCGGGCTTAACCCGATAATTTATATCAGAATAGTAGAAGATTTTTTTAGTATTTAAAGTTATAAGCTAAATATGTATTCAAAAGTTGATCAAAGATATAACTTTTATTTGTTGATTCACTATTTATATTTGTAATTGAGAATCGTCCGCCAAATTCAATTTCATGTATATCTGAAATTTTATAGATAAATCCTGTTTCAACTCCATAATAGGCTGTTAAATCTTTCGTGTAATCTTCACCGATATTTTTATCGATAATTTGATATAGAATAAATCCTCCATTTAAACCGTAGAAAAAAGATATTTTTTGGTTGATATAGATCATTGAATCTAACTCTAAACCAAAACTATGTGTAAACACTGAATCTATAAAATTTGGTCTATAAGATACAAAAAGTCTTAAACCAATATCTTCAGCACCCAATTTTATACCGCCAAACATAATATTTCTGCTGATAGATGAACTACCAGAAATTGTATCAGCTTGAAGTCTTTGAACAGAACCTAAGCCAAACTCAACAGAAATTATCTGTTTCGGTGCAAAAGGTTTTTCGCTTTCTTGAAACGAGATATCTATATCAGAATACAGATGTAAAGTTAATAAAGTAAGTAGTAAAAATTCTCTCATTTTTATCCAATTTTGTTAAGTAAGATTTTTGTGAATATTTTGAAATTTAAACTGGCTAAAATTTGAGATTATTGGAAAATCTCTTTTTTAGATATTTAGCCAGTCTTTTTTAAAAGGTTATTGTAAGTAATTTTGAATTTTATCTACAACCTGTTTCATATTTTTAAAAGGTTTGATTAGATAATCATCAGCTCCATTTTGATGAGAGTTCAAAACTCTATCGAGAGTTGAATGTGCTGTCATCATAATCACTCTAGTTTTATGATTTTTAGTTCGAATCTCTTTTAAAAATTCAAGTCCGTCCATTTGAGGCATCATAATATCAAGAAAAATTAAATCAAATGATCCACTTTTAACCTCATCAATTGCATTGATAGGATTTGAAAAAACCCTAACCTCTACATTTTTCTCTCTTCCAACAAGTCTTTCAAGCATACCTAAAATCTCTAGTTCATCATCAATAATAGCTATTTTTTTCAATTTATCCCCTTTTTTTTAAGTTTGAAACTCCATTTAAACAAAGTTGATATTAGAACTTCTTTTATTTTTTCTCTTTTTCTTTGTTTTAATTTCCCTAAATAGAGTTCCAACAACATGTTCAATCATATCTGTGGATTTCTCTTTCACAACTGAATCTAGTAGTTCAAATAGATCTTTACTTGAATCCTCAATATTTAAGAAATATGTCAAAATATCATCAAGGTGATTGTCAATTGAACCGCTATCGATTAACTCTTGAATAATCTTAGCTTCTTGATGAACAGTTGAGTGAGGAAGTTCAATATGTTTAAATGAATCAGTTTCAGAGAAATTCTCTCTTCCAGTTCCATGGTAATACCATTGACCTAATCGGCAACTAAAATGATCTCCCGCATTAAACTCATTAGTTTCGCCTAAGAAATATGTGTAAAGATTATTTTTAAAAATAACATGGTCAAATTTAGCTAATTCGGCAAATATATTATATGAAATATCTTTAACTTTAAATGAAGTTCGTGTGCTATTACCTTGAAACTCAATAATTAGATTTTTTACAGAAGTAACATCTTCTTTAATAGTTCCAGCTAAAACATTAATTCGACCAGTCTTTTTTCTTGAACTATCAATATCTCTAGTCATATTTGAGATTACATCTCCAATATCATGTGTAGCTTTTTGAGTTTTTTCAGCCAAACCTCTAATCTGTTCAGCAACAACTGCAAAACCTTTTCCATGTTTCCCAGCTCGTGCTGCTTCAATTGCTGCATTTAAAGCTAAAAGATTTGTCTGATCTGCAACATCATCAATTAAAGCAAGAACTTCTTGAATGCTTAAACTATTTTTATTTAGTTTTTCCATAATTATTACAGATTCATTAATATTTACACTAAGAGTTTGAGTATCTTTATGAATTCTGTTTATAGTTTGCATTCCCTCTGTTGAACTATCTGCTGTTGATTGAGATTCATCAACTAAGAAAGTCATGTCTGTTAAAAGATTATTTAAAAGAGTTTGCGAATTTTGAAGAGCTGTAATAGTGATGTTTTGTCTAACATCTTTAATTCTGTTAAACTTATCTTCTCGAGTTTCAAGAGAATCTTCTTGATGTTGCCTATTTGATTTTAGGTCAATCTCAAAAAGTCTAAAGCCCTCACCTTGAATTTTTCGCTCATAAATTTTGGCTGTAAAGTTTGGTCCGATAATATCTTCTGAATTTGAAAGCATCAGGTTCTGATATTTATCTAATCTATACTCCTCCGCTTCTTCACTTGCAAATATTATCTGTCCATCTTTGAATACAACTATCGGTTTTTTAGAATAGCTTGTAACAACTTCTTTATAGAATTTAATCTCTTGTTCTAAGCTGTAAATTTTTTGTTCATCTGTCATGATATTAAACTGCGATGTGTCACAAGGAACTACATCTTCTCCTTTTATTCAAGAGTATGTTAATTTTTAGAGGTTATTACAAAATAAAATAATTTATGCAATCTCTAAACAATCGAACTATTTTTATATTATAGCTTATCTATTTTATTGCTAACTCTCTTTTGGGATATATTTAGAGTGTCAAACTATTTTATACTTTTATATAACAAACTTCACCTATTTAAATTATTTAAAACTATAAAATAGTTTCAGCTACAATTTTGTTAAAACTGAAAGCTGAAATTGATGACAACCGAAGAAGTAAATAAAAAATTACTCGATAAAAATCGAATTTTAACGGATATATATTTTGAATTACAGGAATCATTTGAAAACAGATATGGTGAGAATGTTTTGATTTTTCTTGAGCTTGGAAGTTTTTTTGAGATATATGCTGTAAATAATGAAAAAATGAAACTTGGCAAAGCAAAAGAAGTTGCTGAAATTTTAAATATTCAATTAACTCGTAAGAATAAAAGCATTGCAGAAAATTCAATTAAAAATCCATTTATGGCTGGAGTTCCATCGGTAGCTTTTGAAAGACATTTAAACCGATTAATTCAAGAACAAAAATACACAATTGTTTTAATTCGTCAAAAAGGCGAACCTCCAAAAATAACAAGGTATCTTCATCAGATAATTTCTCCAGGAACAAATTTTGATTACCTTTCAGATAGTGGTGAAAATTTTATTGTAGCTTTAACAATAGATGTTCATAAAAATATCTATTCAATTGGATATTCTGCAATTGATGTTTCAACAGGAGTTAGTTATGTAACAGAGATAAATTCAACTGCTGAAGATCCTAACTATGCTCTTGACGAGGTTTTTAATCTACTTCATACATATAAAACTTCTGAAATTGTTCTCAATTTTACAAATAAGTTTGTAAATCAACATAAAGTTTTAGAGTATCTTGAAATTAAAAGAGAATATCATTTTTCAGTGCAAACTCGTAGAATAAAAGTTGAATTTCAAAATGAACTTTTTCAAAGAATATATAAAACAGACTCATTTTTATCTCCAATTGAAGAGTTAAATCTTGAACAGATAGCTTTAGCTTCAGAATCTTTAGCAATTTTAATTGAATTTATCTTTCAACATGATTATAGAATTGTAGAAAAAATTGATCGTCCAACAGTTCTTGAAAATCGTAATTATCTTTATTTAGGAAATAGTGCAATTGAACAACTTGATATTATTTCAAACGGTAATTCTGTTTTGAATTTAATCGATAAAACATCGACTTCAATGGGCAAAAGACTGATCAAAACAAGATTATTAAATCCAGTTGTTGATAAAAATTTATTGAATAAAAGATATGATTTAGTCGAAAGAACTTCTCCTTTTTTAACAGAAATTGATGAAGAGTTAAAAAAAATCTATGATCTTGAAAGAATTTCTCGTAGGATAAAATTAAAAAAACTTAATCCACTTGAAATAAATTATCTTTACACATCTTTAAAAGCTACTCTGAATATTTCTGAAATTGTTAAGAAAAACCTCATCGATAATTTTCAATTTTCAGAAGTTGAGATTTTAGAGATTGTTGATAAAATTGAAAACTTTTACGATCTAAATATAACATCAAAATATAATTTAAATCAAATTGATGAAAATATTTTTTTAAAAGGTGTAAATTTAGAAATTGATAAAGTTGAATCTGATATTGAAAAATATATCCAATCTCTTCAAAAGATAGTTTCAAAAATTTCAACAATTTTAAAGTTGAAAACTAATAAAAGTGACGGTGAAATGGTTTCTTTAGGTCTTCTTGAAAAAGATGGTTATTATATAACTTTGACTAGGAATAGATTTAACTTAATTGAACCCCTCTTTTTAGAAGAGAAAATAATTTTAGGAAGTGAAGAGTTTTTCTTTAAAGATTTTAGAATTAAGAAACTTTCTAATTCTGTCAAAATCACCGCAGATATAATAGACAGAATTTCTGAACAGATAAATAATTCAAAAACAAAACTCATTTTACTTGTGAAAGATGTTTTTTTAAGAGAGTTAGAAGATTTTGAGATTAAACACTCTTTAACAATTGAAAGAATTATTTCGTTCTTGTCAAAAACTGATGTAGCAGTTTCAACGGGCAAAGTAGCTAGAGATTTTAGATATTCAAAACCTGAAATTATTGACGGAGAAAATTTCCTCCAAATATCTAAACTTCGACACCCGTTAATTGAGAGAAGAGAATCTAACGGGATTTATGTTCCAAATGATATATTTCTAGGAGATAAAAAATATCTTAAAAAAATAGATGATTTTGACCAAACTGTTGTTGATGTAACTGAAGATGAAAAAATTGATGGAGTTCTACTTTATGGAATTAATTCAAGTGGCAAATCTTCTTTAATGAAAAGTGTTGGAATCTCTATTATCTTAGCTCAATCAGGTTTTTATGTTCCTGCAAATTTTATTAGGCTCACACTTTTTAAATCTCTATTTACAAGAATTGTTTCAAAAGATAATTTAGAAAAAGGGTTGTCAAGTTTTGCTGTTGAAATGTTGGAAATGAAAAATATATTTAATCGAACAGGAGGAAACTCAATTGTTTTAGGAGACGAAATTTCTCACGGAACAGAAACTGTTTCTGGAGTTTCAATTGTTTCAAGTGCAATTATGAGATTAGTTGAAAAAAGTTCTCTTTTTATATTTGCAACCCATCTTCATCAACTTGTAAAAATTGATGAGGTTCAAAGTTTAGGTAGTGTTGTAAATCTTCATCTTTCTGTAAAATATGATGAAAAAGATGACAAATTAATTTTCAACCGCAAACTTCAAGCAGGGAGTGGAAGTTCAGTTTATGGTTTAGAATTTGCTAAATCACTTCACATGGATTCTATTTTCTTAAAAAATGCTAATTTAATTCGTAAAAGAATTTCTGAAGAATATAGTGATGTTGAAATGCTTCTTAAAAACAAAAAAAGCAGATATAACAAAAATTTGTATTTGACAAAATGTATTATTTGCGGTTCAAATGTTGATGATGTTCATCATATTGCTGAAAAGAAACTTGCAAAAAATGGCTTTATTGGTCACTTCTCAAAAAACCATAAAAACAACCTTATCCCTTTGTGTAAAAAACATCATAAAGAGATTCATAATGGAAACATTCAAATTCAAGGTTTTATGACAACTTCTAAAGGTCTTGAGCTTCATTACGAAATTGATGATTCTAAAAATTAGTAAATCATAAATTTACATTATCTTCGTGCTTAACAACACGGAGATCCACTTTATTAGTTTCTATTTGGTCACTCCTAAATTATCAGGAAAAATCAGAATGTTTCCGTTTATATTTTAGAGATTATTTTTAATTTTTCACCTCTAAAAATTAAAAAAATAATTTAAGAAAACTAATTTTTTAAGCAAAAAAATTTTTATATTTATATGGTTAAAACCGCATTTTTATTTTTTAAAACTCCATATTTAGCGGAAACTAAAATAATATTTTCTGTTTAAGTTTAAACCAATGTTTTTTGTATTTTTAGTAGATTTTAATTCTATTTCTTAATATATATTAAGCATATATTTATAACTAATAATTATGAAACTCAAGTTTTATAGCAAAAAATTGGAAAAAAATGATTTTTTCAGATATTTATATATATTTTTCTTATATTTGTAAATTTTAAACTTAAAATATAATTTATGTTAGAACTACTAAAAATAGCTATAAAAAAGCTATACTCCATAAGGGGTAAAAGTTCATATATATTTAAATAAATATCCTCAATATCGCTGTTTTAATAAAATAATTAATTTTTAAGATAAATTTAAAGTTAGGGGATAAAAAGAGAGTTTAAAATCTAAAAATAGAGCTATTCTTAAAGATTAAAAACTCTATTTTAAGATATAGATTTAGCGATATTTTCTACAAATTATACTTTTCAGGATTTATAAATATTTTTCCATCTTTTTTAGTGACTCCAACCTCATCAGATCTTTTAGTTAGCTTTTTATAAATTTTTTCTCTCTTCTCTTTTGTCAAACCTAAACCTATAAGATACTCCATAATTTCAACTGTTTTCTTTTTTACCTTTTTAAAAGTGATAGCTTTTGTCAATTTTCTATTCTCTTTTCTAAGTTTAATATTTTCCTGAACAACAGAATCAAAAAATTTAGTATATGATTCAAGTTCTTTTACTCTATTTCGTAAAAGTTCAAGTTCCTTAAATTCAATAGATTGAATATCTTTAACTTTATCAATAATATCAACTTTATTATATTGAATAATTTCTTGTTGGCTATTATCTACAACAACATATTTTTTTCCATTTTGTATAACTGAATTGATTTTTCTAGTTCTAATATATTTGTAAATCGTACTGTGACTTAAACTCTCTTTATCGGCATACTCTTTTACGGTTAATAATTTTTCCATCTCATATTATGTTATAACTTAGATTCAATTAATATAAATTTTAATAAAACTGTAAAATATTTGAAAAGTTACCTAAGCTATTATCTGTTAAAATCTTATTTACAAAAATAAAAATCTATGAAAGGAGCGATACTTTTTACAAATAATTTAGAAATTTGTAAAATTAGTTATCGAATTCAATTATATGAGTATTCCTATTAATCAATATGATGTTGTAGTTGTTGGAGCTGGTTTGGCTGGAAATGCCGCAGCGATGGAACTTCAAAATGCAGGGAAAAAAGTTGTTGTTTTAACAAAACTTCACCCTTTAAGAAGTCATTCAGGAGCTGCACAAGGTGGAATTAATGCTTC
>Ga0256826_1000375_pt1 | contig 26961 bp, 28 predicted proteins | sample CV79metaG_FD_185975 | JGI IMG/M metagenome (GOLD analysis project Ga0256826, IMG submission 185975) | Hydrothermal vent microbial communities from East Pacific Rise, Pacific Ocean - CV79 | ecosystem: Environmental > Aquatic > Marine > Hydrothermal vents | place: Pacific Ocean: East Pacific Rise...
GAGGGTCAAGTGACTTAGTATTGTAATTTCCCACATCATGATTATAACCATTCAAGCCACCAAAGCTCCAAAGAGTACCTTATATTTTTCCTGCTTCGGTAAACATTAGAGAAGTCATTTGGGCACTTACTTGCTCTGTATGGCACTGGCCGCAACTGTTTTCGTTTATCCATGGGCTTCCAGGATCGGGATAAAAGTTTTTAGGACCCTCATTTTTTGTAAAATATTTTATTGTTCCATCATGAGCTTTTTCTGCTTCTATAGCAAGAGGGTTACCGCCATGACAAACAATGCATTCATTATTACTAAATCCTGCCTTTTCTGCTGTTTCGTAAATTTGTTGCATCATTCCGGACTGTGGATCACGAATATGAGAAATACCTGTGTGACAAATTAAGCAATTATTTTGGTTAGGGTCTGGAGTCCTGGTTTTTGTAGTCCAAGATTGATCATTGTCTCGAAAAGTATTTTCCTGAAAAGAAGTAAGTGAAAACAAAACGACACCAAAAAAAAGAGTTGCTATTAGTAGTTTCCTGAAAAAGTTCATGATAAAGGTTTTTGATATATTATTCAAAATAACGAAAAAGACTTGAGAAACTAATGATTTATAGTTATTAAAATTTCCTTATTATTACAAAGGTGCCTTAGTTATAAAGAAAATTGAGAATAGATTTTGGCATCGGCCCTTTGTTTTAATAAATTATGAACTCTGATGTAAAGAAAATATTACTTCAACTTGATGAGATGTATTATTAAGCGAAAACAGCAAAAATAGCAAGTAGAATTGTTTTTATCTTACAGTTTAAAAAATCTCGATTTGTAAAGGTGAAAAAATCATTTGAAATTATTTTCGTTCGAAGCCCTTTTTTTTACTTATTTTGCATAATGGCAAAGTTCAATATTCAAGTAAATAGTTTGCAAGACCTTCCTGGCGCTGCTAAAATATTATTAAACTCCTTAGGTAAACACAGGCTTTTAGCTTTTTATGGTAAAATGGGAGCAGGTAAAACTACATTTATTAAGTCTATTTGCAATGCTCTTGGAGTAGATGAGATTGTTAATAGTCCTACTTTTTCCATTATCAATCAATATGAAACAAGTAATGGGAAATTGGTGAATCACTTCGATTTTTATCGTTTAGAATCCTATCAAGAAGCATTGGATATTGGTATTTTTGACTATTGGGACAGCGGCTATATGTGCTTGATGGAGTGGCCCGAGAAGGTTGAGAAACTTTTACCAGAAGATTGCGTATATTTGGACATATTTGAAGATGAGCAAACTGGATATAGAACTATTAGCTGGGAAGTTGATGAATAAAGCATATGCACAATAATGATGTCGGAAGAAGGATTACATAATATGACTACCAAATTAATGCCCAAGGAGGAGTTATTAGCTACCGGGTTTAAAAAATCAAGTTTAAAGATAGGAGTATTAGCAGAAACTAATAATGATGAGAATAGAGTTTGCCTGAGCCCAGAAGCTGTTGGATTGTTAGTAGAAGCAAAACATGAAGTCCTTATCCAAACCAATGCAGGTGAAAAAGCCGGTTTTGCAGACATCATATATTCAGAGCAAGGAGCAAAAATTTTACCTACATATCAAGAAATCATGCAGGCTGACATTGTGCTTAAAGTTAGTCATTTAAACGATAAGGAACTTGCCTTAGTTAAAAGAAATCAGCTTTTAATTTCATCTTTACAATTATTCTCTCAAACCAGAAACTATTTTGCTCAAATAGTAAATAAGAAAGCTACAGCTATCTCTTTTGAAGACATCATGGATAATATACAATCTTTCCCACTCATTCGTTCTATGAGTGAGATAGTTGGGGTTTCGGCCATACATATTGCTTCCTATTATTTATCGCATTCAAAATATGGGAATGGTACTTTATTGGGTGGAATTCCAGGAGTAACCCCTGCTGAAGTAGTTATTATTGGTGCAGGAACAGTAGGCGAATATGCTGCTAGAACCGTATTGGGAATGGGTGCTTCGGTGAAAGTATTTGATAATTCTATTTATAAATTAAGGCGTTTACAAAATAATGTGCGTGAGAATATTGCAACTTCTACACTGCAACCAAAAACATTAATGAGGGCCATCAAGAATGCTGATGTGATTTTAGGAGCATTAATGCATAAAGAGTCAGTGATACAATATAAAATCCCCGAATATATGGTTAGTGCCATGAAACCTGGGGCAGTTATTGTAGATGTTAGTATTGACCAAGGTGGAACTTTTGAAACATCGCACCCAACACGTCATAATAATCCAGTTTATCAGAAACACGGCATCACACATTATTGTGTTCCAAACATTGCATCTTGTGTAGCCCATACGGCTTCAAATGCCTTTTCAAATTTTTTCGCTCCTCTGCTTATCGGAATAGGAAATCAAGGAGGAGTATCTAATTATTTAAAGAACGATCAAGGGCTTAGAAATGGAGTCTATATTTTTAATGGAATAGTTACCAAGTCCAGTATTGGCGAAAGTTATGGTTTTAATTACCGTGATTTGGATTTATTATTAGCCGTATTACATTAATACTTTTCTAAAAGAGTTTTATATGAGATATTACTTAATTATTATGATTGCATTACTATTAAGTGCAGTGAAATCATTGAATGCCCAAACTGATAGTAGTCATGCAGATACATTGCGGTTGATGTTTTATAATGTTGAAAATCTTTTTGATCCATTTGACGATAGTTTGACTCGTGATGAAGAATTTACAAGTAATGGTGCCAGACATTGGACATGGAATAAATATCTAGATAAAGTAAATCATATTTATAAGGTGATTATGGCAGCTGGCAATCCATTTCCTCCTGCTATTATTGGATTATGCGAGATTGAAAACAGATTTGTTCTGAATCAAATCGTTTATAAAAGCCCATTCAGTAAATTTGATTATAGAATAGTGCATGAAGAATCTCCGGACCGAAGAGGAATAGATGTGGCTCTGCTTTTTGATCCCACTCGCTTTAAATTAATCTCACATGAAGCTATTCCAATTAGGTTTCCATCTCATCCTAACAGTAGAACTAGAGATATTCTATATGTAAAGGGAGTTTTTTATCAATCAGATACAGTGCATATTTTTATTAACCATTGGCCTAGTAGATGGGGAGGACAAATGGCCACCGATCCAAAGAGAAAACACGTGGCAGATATACTGAAATCTAAAACAGATTCAATTTTTTTAGCAGAGAAAAAACCTGCCATAATCATTATGGGTGATTTTAATGATTATCCTACGGATGAAAGCTTACGCATTCATTTAAAAGCAGGTAATGCAGATGAAGATACGCAATTAGTCAATTTGATGCTGCCATATGCTAAAAAGTTTGGATTTGGATCGCATAAATATCAGCAAGAATGGGGCACTTTAGATCAAATTATTGTTTCAAAATATTTACTTTTGCCCAACTTCCATTTACAATTAGCACATAAGAAAGCAAATATTTTTGATGCTCCTTTTTTATTGGTTCCTGATGAGAAATTTTCAGGGATAAAACCTTACAGAACTTTTGTAGGATTCAAATATGTGGGTGGATATAGTGACCATTTACCTGTATTTATTGATATATATAAGTAGCAGTATATCAGTTACCTACTGTGCGAGAAAAAAATAATTCAAAAATAATTCAAAAAATAGGGTTACGTTTTTGTAAAAAAAGCAACTAATAAGTGAAGAAAGATAAATTTTCAACAGAAGAAATTCTAGAGGGTATAAGAAATGGTAACAATATTGTGTTGCGTTTTCTTTATGAAGCATACTATGACTCAATAGAAATTATGGTGTTGAAAAATAAGGGCACAGTAGAAGTGGCCAAAGATATTTTTCAGGAAGCGCTTGTTACTATTTTTAAAATGTCACAAGCCAAAGAGTTTAACATTAAACAAAGTTCTTTCTTTACTTTTTTTTATGCACTCTGCCGAAATACACTATTCATGTATTTTAGATCTTATAAAAAAGATATTCTTTTGCAAGCAACTGAATTAATTGAAAGCGATATCGAATTTGGAGAAGATGTTGATAGTTTAATTAAGGACGGGCTGAAAGAGCAATTATTCCATAAGTATTTTCAATTAATATCAGAAAAATGCCGGAAAATATTGAAACTTGTGATGAAAGGAAATACAGCTGTAGTAATAGCTAAGTTACTTGGTTTCACTAGTGATGCATATGTTAGGAAAAGGAAGAAAATTTGTTTAGAAACTTTAATTGAGAAGATTAAACAAGACCCAAAATCTAAAGAATTATTATGACATTATCTAGATCAGATTTAATAGAGTTAAAGGTGCTCAACAAATTATCAGAATCCCAAGAAGCAGAGTTTGATAATCTTTTGGACAGTGATCCTACTTTTGCAAAGGAATTTGTAATGGTTCAGGATTTTGCCGCCTACGTAACAAACGATAAGGTGATTGATTTTAGAGAAAAATTAGACTCTTTACATAAAGATTTTATTACAGAAAAATCAAGATCTAAAGTGAGATTCTTAAACAATAATACATGGCGTTTAATAGCTTCAGTTGCTGCAGTTTTGGTAATAGCTTTAGGTAGCTACTTTACTTGGAACCAAAATAGTTCAGCCGATAATCTTTATAAACAATATTATCAAACAGATGAGATATTTTTAAATACGCGTAGTGGGAATTCCGAAATAACTGACATATTAGAACAAGGCTTAATTCTATTTGAAAACGATAAATACGAAGAGTCAATTAATTATTTTCAACAATTACCCAAAAGTATTACAGCAACATATTATAGTGGAGTGGCGCATATGGAATTAGGCGAATATGATGTAGCTACCTATAAATTTGATCAAGTGATTGACGATTACTTAAACGTGTTTTATGATCAAGCAAAATGGTATAAAGGACTATGCTTGGTGAAACAAGATAAACGAAAAGATGCAAGCATTATTCTTCTCGATATATCAAAATCAAATAGTTACTACAAACAACAAGCAACAGAACTCTTGAAAGAACTCAATTAACTCAAACACTACGAATAAACTAAATTAACAATTGTCTATTACAGTGTTCAAATACAGGAGAAGTAGATTAACTAAAGTGGACCTGTTCTATAAAGAACAGGTTTCTTTTTTTAAAAAAAGGGATAAAGAATTTTTCAATGATGGTGATTTGCATTTTTGCCATGATGCTCCTCATAATTCTCACAAACATAACCTGGGTTTTTTTCGCAGGTACAGCCCAAACTCGTTCCGTCTTTTGTTTCAATATCAGAACTACATGTTTTTGTAAATACAGCACCTTTTATAAAAAACATTTTAATGCCAATAAGAGCAAAAGCCGCAGCCATAAAAACAACGGATATTAATATTAGTTTGAAAATCATAATTATTGTTGTTAAAATGCAAAAATAATAGATTTATCTATACAAATGCACATTTGTTGGTTAACTTATTTGGTTTTTCTTAAAAACTAATTAATTGTTATTTACTAAACTCCGAAAGGAGGATACTGCAAGCTACTGCTGCATTTAGCGATTCTGCTTTTGATGTAGGATGATGTGGAATGTATAGAGCTTGAGTAATTAATTTTTGAATTTCTTTGGATATTCCTTTAGACTCGTTTCCTATAATAATGAACCCCGATTTCTCTAAATTTAGTGAATAAATATTTGCCCCGCTTAATAAGCTACCATATATTTTATGACTGTTACTATACTGTTGTAATAATTCTACAAGGTTGTGATAGTATATTTTAGTTCTGAATAAGGAGCCCATTGACGATTGAACTACTTTGGAGCTATAAGCATCCACAGTTTCTATTGAGCAAATAATTTTGCTAATTCCAAACCATTCGGCAGTACGAATAATTGTGCCCATGTTTCCTGGGTCTTGAATGGTGTCTAAAACCAAAACTAAATCATTGGCTTCAATATGCAATTGATCGGGTACAGGAGTTTTGCTAACTGCTATAACTTGGTTTGACGAGCTAAAATTACTTAACTTTTGTAATTGATTATTAGTAATTAATCTAAAGTTATTTTGATTAGATATGTGCAGATGTTCATTTGCCCATGTTTCTGTTCCTGCTATAAAAATTATGTTTAAGTTAGACATTAATAACTCGTCTACCATTTTTACTCCTTCTACTATAAATGCTTGGTGTTTCTTTCTTCCATGACTTTTATTTAAGGCGTTAATAGTTTTTATTTCTGATTTGCTAATTTCCATGATGGCAAGATATAAAAAAACCCGCATTCAAAGATGAAGCGGGTCTTTTTTGTATTGAAAAGTGTTTTTGTATTATTCAGCAATAACTTCAAAGCTTATTTCAGCTTTAATGTCTTTATATAGACTAATTTCTGCTTTGTAAGTACCAACTTCTTTTATAGTTTCATCACCAATTGTGATGGTTTTACGATCAACGTCATAATTATGTTGTTCCTTAATAGCATCAGCTAATTGAATAGCATTTACCGAACCAAATATTTTTCCACTTGAAGCAGCTTTCGCTCCAATTTTTAGTGTTAAGCCATTTAGTAACTTAGCTCTATCAGAAGCTTCGTTTCTTATCTTTTCTTCTTTAAATGCTTTTTGCTTTAAGTTTTCAGCAAGAACCTTTCTGTTCATATCATTAGCAACAATAGCTAATTTCTGAGGGATAAGGTAATTTCTTGCATATCCTGATTTTACAGTTACAATCTCGTTAATATAACCCAAATTTGCAACATCTTTTTTTAATATAATTTCCATAATACTGCCTCCTTATTTTAATAAATCACCTACGTAAGGCATTAATGCTAAATGACGCGCTCTTTTAACTGCTTGAGCAACTTTCTTTTGGTATTTAGTTGAAGTACCTGTTAAACGTCTTGGTAATAGTTTACCTTGTTCGTTTACAAATTTCAAAAGGAAGTTTGCGTCTTTATAATCAATATATTTAATACCGCTTTTTTTAAAACGACAGTATTTTTTCTTTTTTGTATCAACCGCTATTGGGGTTAAATATTTAATATCACTATTTTGTGCCATGATGTTTCTTTTTTTTGGCCTAATTGATTGCTCATTAGGCATGATTTATAAATTAAGCTTCTGCTTTTTCTTTAGCCGCAGCTTTTTTCATAGCTCTTTTTTTCTCGTTATAAGCAATGGCGTGTTTATCAAGAGATACTGTTAAAAATCTAAGCAATTTCTCATCACGTTTCATAGCAATCTCAATATCGCTAATTTTGCTTCCTTCCACCAAATATTCAAATAAATGATAAAATCCTGTAGATTTTTTTTGAATAGGGTAGGCTAGTTTTTTTAAGCCCCACTTTTCCTCATGAACTACTTCAGCACCAACGCCTTTTAGTAATTCACGGTACTTGTTTACCGCTTCCTTCATCTGATCTTCAGACAAAACGGGAGTCATAATGAAAACGGTTTCATACTGTTTTAACATTCTGTTAATTTTTATGTTATTAATTTATTGATATTTAACGAATTAAGTGTGAAATGCACCATTCGGGCGGCAAAGATAAAACTATTTTTCTGATTTTCAATGTAAAACTACCTACATTTGTTCCATGAATATTGTTTTAGTTGGAATGATGGGAAGTGGTAAAACCAGCATCGGAAAAAAAATTGCTAAGTTATTATCTTTTCGCTTTGTAGATACAGATCTATATATTGAGGAGTTGCAAGGGAAATCGGTTCCTGTATTATTTAAAGAAAAAGGTGAACTTTGGTTTCGTGACTTGGAAAACAAATGTCTGAAAGAGATTTTAAGTTTGGATAATGTGGTGATAAGTACAGGTGGAGGCTTGCCATGTTATCATAATAATATGGATAAGATAAATAAAAATGCAAGGAGTGTTTATTTAGAAGCTAATCCAGCTTTTTTAAAAAGCCGATTAATTAATAATAAATATAACCGCCCCTTAATAAGCTCTGTTCCCGATGAAGATTTGGAGAATTACCTTGAAGAAATGCTCAATTATCGTGAAAAATATTATCGTAAAGCTGATTTATTTGTAAATGCTTTGGGTATTAATGCTAAAACCCTTCTTGCGAAAATTGAAGAAAAATAATTGATTAGAATTGTTCTAAATAATTATCTTTGCAAAAAAAAATATATGGAAGATAATATAGTTTGCAATTGTATGAGCATTAGTGAGCATGAAATTGTTCATGCAATACAAAAACAGAATGCCGTTACCCTGCAGGATATTGAAGATATAACTGGTGCTATGACGGGTTGTGGGAGTTGTACTGAAGATATAGAAGAAATTTTGCAAAGAGAACTAGAAAAATAGTTTCTCTTGTTTATACTTACTTCTCCTTTTAAATTATTAACAATTAACACCCTATAATATGAAAAATTTAATAATGATGATGTCTTTTGTTTTAATATCAGCAATGGGATTTTCTCAAATTAGTGATACTACAAATGCTCAAACCCAGACTAAGTATCAAAAACAAACGAAACCTGCAGAGCCTATTAAAAATAAAAATAGTAAAGCAAGTTTTAAAAAACTATATTTTGGTGGAAGCATGGGTTTTAGTTTCGGTAACTATACATCTGTTAGAATATATCCACTCATAGGTTATAAAGTAACTCCTAAATTGTCTGCGGGCTTTAAATTTATGTATGAATATGCAAAAAGCAATTATTATTCAGAGTCAAAAACGTATAATAATTATGGTGCAAGTATTTTTAGTCGTTATAGAATTATACCTCAAATATATTTACATGCAGAATATAGTTATATGAATTACCAATCGTATAAATTTAATGGTGAGTCCTATCGTTACGGTGTACCTTATCTATTATTAGGGGGTGGTTTTGTACAAAGAATAGGCGCAAGCTCTTTTGCATATGCCGAAATATTATTTGATGTATTAAATGACTCCAATTCACCTTATGCAGAGTGGGCACCATTTTATTCTGTTGGTGTGAGTGTGGGATTCTAGATATATTTAGTTTATTTATATAGATAATTAATTGCTTTAATATCAAAGGATTGAATATGACAGCTAGAATATGAAAAAAATAATTAATTTTTTTGATAATAATAAAAAGTATTCAATGTTTATATTAGGACTGGCATTTATAATCATTCTAGTATTACGCTTTGTTTTTCATTGGTGTAGCATATGGATATGTGTTTCAGGAATTGGAGTAATAATAATTTGGCAAATACTGTCCGATTTTCAAGAAGAGTAATGAGTGATCACTTCTTATTATATAAAATAATAGCAAATTGAATTTTCGTAAAACAATCATACTATTTGTAGTATTAATAATTGGTCTAATAATAGTGAGGTTTTCCTTACGCACTTATTTATTCCCATACATCAACTTTTCAGCCCTTTTGTTATTAAGTATTTATTTGTGGGGAGCCATTAAAGTAAGAATAAACAAAAGATCCCTATTGCTTAGGATAATATTTACTCTTTTGTTTTGGCTACCTTTACTTATTGTTTTTATTGCAAGTATCTTACTTTTGTTTACTACTTTGGACGATTGGCCAAGTTTTTTAAGAGTGTATTTTGTTGGAGGTTTATTTGCATATATTTTCTCATTGGTTTTACCGGTTATTTTTCTTTTTATTTCTGATATCATCCGTTGGATTCAATTATTTTTTCTTTCTAAGAAGCATAATACCAAGCGTGTAAATAAATTAGATGGCAAACCAGTAAGTAGAAAAAAATTCATTGTAAACACTGGTTTGTCACTTGGAGGATTAGCACTTGGAACAATGGGTTTTGGGATGTTGCATGGGAATTATCATTTTAAAATTTGGCATCATCGCTTGCAATTAAAGCGATTACCATTGGCACTAAAAGGGCTAAAGATTATTCAAATATCAGACTTGCATCTTGGGACTTGGGTTAGTAAGGAACCTTTAAATGAAGCTATTGGCTATATGAATTCTTTAGATGCAGACTTGGTTTTTTTTACCGGTGATTTAGTAAATGCAAAAACTGAAGAAGCTTTTGACTTTTATAGCAATTTGGAGAGAATAAAATCGAAACTAGGAATATACGTTTCTTTAGGAAACCATGATTATGGTCATTATCATCATTGGAATTCAAAAGAGGAAGAAGACGCAAATTGGAATGATTTGTTGGACTTTTATAAGAATTTAGGGTGGCAATTGTTGAGAAACGAGAACGATATTCTCAATATTAATGGTGCAATAGTTCAGGTGATTGGAGTTGAGAACTGGAGTTTGAATCCTCGGTTTCCGCAAATTGGTGATTTGGATAAAGCTTTCAATAAAAATGCTATTGCAGATATTAATCTGCTCCTCAGCCACGATCCAACACATTGGGATGAGAAGGTGAAAAAGTTTTCAAATTCAATTGATATAACTTTTAGCGGACATACTCATGGTTTTCAATTTGGAATAGAGTCTGCTTGGTTCAGGTGGAGTCCGGCTCAATACGTTTATAAACACTGGGCTGGAATTTACTATGATGAAAAAGAAGATAGATACTTAAATGTGAATAGAGGTATTGGAGCTATTGGCTTTCCAGGTAGGGTTGGTATCAGACCAGAAATTACTCTCATTGAACTTGTATAAATTATCATTGTTTAATATTCATTATTATAATAAAGATATCTAAGTTTTTTCTTGCTCATGAAAATTTTGTATTTTAGCCCTGCAAGAAAAAGGAACAGAAGATGAAGAAGATAATAGTTGCAATGGATTTCTCAAGAGGAGCTATCAATGCTATGGATTATGCTATAGATTTAGCTCTTACAGCCAACTCCGAGGTCCTTTTATTATGGGTAGATACCAATTTTGATGAAAAAACAATAGTGGGAGAGAAAAATGAAATTCGCCACGATGCAAAATTGGAATTGAAAAGAATTATAGAAGAGAAGAAAGAAAAACATGAAGGTTTACAAATCTCTTTTAAACTTAAAAAAGGTAAAGTATATCAGGAATTAGCATCACAAGTACTGGCTTCTAATGCTGATCTTGTGGTTGTTGGAACTCATGGAATAAGTGGTTTTGAGGAGTTTTGGGTAGGGAGTAATGCTTTTAAAATTATTAGCTATTCACCATGCCCAGTGATAAGTGTACGTGCCGATTTTACTAAAAGTGGAAGTATTAATAGAATTCTTATTCCTATTGATGATACTTTTGATACCACAAAAAAAGTACCTATGGCTACTAAAATTGCTGTTGCTTTTGGTGCTCAAGCAGAATTACTCGGAATATATTATTCCGAATTACCTAGCTTGAAAAAAATAACCGATGGGTATATAAAGGAGTCCGAGAGATATTTGTTACGTCACGGATTAAAAACAAATTTTAAAGCCTGTTCATCCAATAATGTATCAGCATCTATCGTTAAGTATGCCGAGGATAGTCAAGCTGATTTAATTGTTATCATGACTGATCAAGACAAAGCTAATCATGACATTATTATGGGCAATAATGCGCAACAAATTATCAACCGGTCTTCAATACCAATTTTAAGTGTGAAGCCAGGTGAAATGGTTTTTTAATCTAGATTAATGACTATCCTTTTAACAATTTATAAATTATCATAACCAAATATTCTATTAATGAAATTTAAAAGTTTTCTATTCACTATATCTCTATTTTTCTTCGGGAGTATTATAATAGCTCAAAATGTTGATGTTTATCAGAATCCGCTTGTTGATAGTTTGCTTAAGTTACACAAGGAGATTAATCAAAAAGACAGTTTAGTTTCAGGATATCGGATACAAATATTTTTTGAAAGTGGGAATTATTCAAAAGATTTAGCAATGCAAACGGCAGAGGAGTTTATCAAATCTTTTCCTAATACCAGATACTATCTTTCATTTAATGAACCATATTACCGGATAAGAGTAGGAGATTTTCGTACAATCATTGAAGCACAGGGCTTTTTAGCTAAGCTTATTTCTAAATACCCTTCAGCCTTTGAAGTAAAAGATAAGGTTTATTTCCCTTTGTTGCTTGATTGAAAAAAAATTGTATATTTACCCTATCATCAAAATATCAAATTATGAAATCAATTGTCGTTGGAATTGACTTCCAAAATCAGTCGTATGCAGCTATGAAATTTGCTGTAAATATAGCGTCAAAAATAGGAAGTCAAATAGTGCTTGTCTTTGTAAATAAACATGATAAATCGAAGGATATCTTTCAACGTCCTAAAGACAGAATCGTAGAAGAAGCTGAATTGAGATTCAAGCAACTGATAGAAAAATATGGCAATCAACTTCCGAAAGAACGCTTTGTTTGTAAGGTAGTAGATGGTAAAATAGGAGAAGAATTGGATTCTCAAGCGTCCAAGAACAGAGCAGGAATGATTGTGATTGGTACACATGGGCGAACTGGTTTGAAATTATTCAGTAGTTCTGGGGCTTTCCAAATAGTTGAGGATACTACAATTCCTGTTGTCACTATAAAAGATGGAGCGCATATTAATACAGATATTAAAACGATATTGGTTCCTATTGATGCTAGTCTTGAAAGTAGACAGAAAGTACCTTTTACAGTGAAATTAGCTAAAATATTTAATGCTGAAATTCATATGTTGGCTATGTATCATTCTAAAATGAGAGTAGTTCAGGATAATATTATTTTATACACAAAACAAGCTGCTGAATATTTAGAAGATATGTCTGTTGATTTTGTTGTAAAGTCAGTTGATACTGATGATGTAGTTCGTACTACTATCAACTATTCAGAAGAAATTGATGCTGATATAATTGCTAGTATGTCAACGCAATTGTCTTCTACATCTAATTTATGGAAAGGTTCATTTGCTGAACAATTGATTAGTAGATCACATATCCCCGTATTAAATATACAGCCTAAAGAATTTATAAAAACCCTTTCGAGATAGGATAAATAAGTTATAAAAAAAAGGCTTTTCATTTTTGGAAAAGCCTTTTTTTTATAATTATATAGTTCTTTAATTTAGATGTTTGTTCATTACTTCTAATAACTCTGATGTGTGAATTGGTTTTAAAATATAATCATCACTTCCTGCAGCAAAACTTTTTTCCTTTTCACCTGCAAAAGCATAAGCAGTTTGTGTGATGATTGGTATATTTTTACCAAGATTTTTTATCAAGCGAATTGATTTATAACCATTCATAATGGGCATGTTAATATCCATTAAAACCAAATCTATCTTCTTATCTGTTTTACAGGCATCATAGGCCTCTTTACCATTTTTTGCCCAAAGCACTTCAATATTAGTGCTTTTAATGGCATGAACAATAAATTTGTAGTTGTGATTTACATCTTCAACTATCAAGACAGACTTTCCTGTCCAATCGTAATTTCCACTGCTATCTGACATAATTCTAATATTTACCAATAATCAACATATCAAATATAGGAATATTTTTTAATTAAATCAATAAAAGATGAAAATAAATAGAAAATTCTATAATCTGATAATGTTTGAATCTCTTTTCTCAAAGAGATATTGGATTTTTATAATTGTTTTGGATAATTGTTATTAAGTTATTACCTTCATAAATTACAGATAATCAAACTAAAATGAATATCAATTTCAATAATATAAGACCATTATAGAAATTGATATTCATTAATAATGACAAATATATTTTTAACTTCTATCAAGAGCATTTAAATCCTCAAATGCTTGAATTAATCTTTTAACAAAAGCTTCTTCACCTGCTCTTAATACTTTTCTAGGGTCATAGAATTTTTTATTGGGATTATCTTCTCCATCAGGATTGCCAATTTGGCTTTGTAAATAGTCATGATGTTTAGCTTCGTATTCTCTCACCCCATTCCAAAAAGCCCATTGAGTATCAGTATCAATATTCATTTTAATAACACCATAGGAGATAGCCTCTGCTATTTCGCTTGGACTGGAGCCGGAACCACCATGGAAAACAAAGTCAACCGGTTTATCTGCTGTTTTAAATTTATCTTCAATATATTTTTGTGAATTATCTAAAATTTTCGGGGTTAGTTTTACATTGCCCGGTTTGTAAACACCATGTACATTTCCAAAGGATGCTGCTATAGTGAAGTTGGGGCTTACATGTAGCAATTCTTCATAAGCAAAAGCTACATCTTCAGGTTGTGTATAAAGTTTAGAAGAATCTACATTGCTATTGTCTACTCCATCTTCTTCACCACCTGTAATACCTAATTCAATCTCTAATGTCATTCCAATTTTGGACATTCTTTCCAAGTATTTTTTACTAGTAGCGATATTATCTTCTAAAGACTCCTCAGAAAGGTCGAGCATATGTGAACTGAATAAAGGTTTGCCATTCATTTCATAAAATTCTTCTCCTGCATCTAATAATCCGTCAATCCAAGGTAAAAGTTTTTTTGCAGCATGATCCGTATGAAGAATAACAACAACACCATAGTGTTCTGCTAGTTCGTGAACATGATAAGCCGCTGCTACTCCACCGGATATAGCGGCAAGTTGTCCGTCGTTAGATAAGGATTTTCCAGCGTAAAAACTTGCTCCACCATTACTTAACTGAATAATTATTGGGGAGTTGGCTTTTTTAGCTGCTTCCATAGCACCATTTATTGAGTCTGTACCAATGACATTTACAGCGGGAAGAGCAAATTTATTTTTTTTAGCTAGTTCAAAAACTTTTTTTACATCTTTTCCATAAATGACACCGGGTTCCATATGGGATAAAATTTTGTCTGACATCTTCTTTTTCTTTAAAAATTATACGTTTTATTTACGATTCAAAGATACAAATAAAGCCGTTTGCATTCCTTTTAATTATCACTATCTTTGATAATATTTTAAAACGCATTTTTAAAAGTAGATCTAAATAGTAAAACTGTAATGTTTTCATGATAGCACCTCGTAATTATATTCATTTTTGGTATTATGTTTTAAGCATATTTTTTCTTTGCTTGTCTGGAACTTTAACTCATGTTTACGGGCAAAAAAATGATATTCATTCTGCTGAGTTAGTAAAGCAGAAACAATTGATTTACCGAGAAGTTGATAGTTTGAGTCATTTTGATTATTCTGCAGCATATTTGACATGTAAGGAGTATTTATCGAATACATCCTTTACAGATGAGCCTGACTTATACAGCGATTTGATTTATAAATCTTGTGTTTCTGCCTATCAAATGGGATATGTAGATATTTCAGATAGTTTGGAGAATTTATTATTAAATCTTCGGTTAAAAAATACACATCCAATACTTCAAGCTCGTATATTTTTTAATAAATCAAGATTATCTTTATTTTTAAGACGATTTATTGACGCTATTAACTATGGTAAAGAAGGTTTGGCTATTTACCAAATGAATGAAAACTTAAGAGGGCAAATATTATTAAATCAAACAATTGGCAATATTTATCAAAGAATGGGGCGCTTTGATGCTAGTTTGGAATATTATAAAAATGCAGCATCAATAGCAAAAAAAGCAAAAAGAGAAAAAGAATATTGCAAGGCTTTACTTGCTACTGCTAAGTCGTTAATAGAAAGTGGGAATCCAAATGAAGCATTAGAGTATCTGGCTACTGTTTCCGGGATTGAGAAACGAATAAACGATAAAGAAATATCTGCTCGATTGGACTTTGTATATGGTCAATGTTACTATTCTTTGGGGAATTATTTTAAGGCGGATGATTATTTCGATGCATCATTATTTAATAGCTTAAAAATTAATATGATGATTTTTTCGTCACATGTTTATACATGGAAATCGTCGGTAGCATCTAAACACGGAGATTTAATAAAAACGATTGCTTTAGATACCAAAGCAGCGCAAATTAGAGGAGACGCATGCTCAATATATTTAAAAGCAAGTTCAATGTATAATATTGCCAAAAGTTATATTGCACTAAAGAAATATGATAGCGCTATGCTTTTTATTAATCGTGGGGAAGAATTATATTCATCTTTCAAATTTCAACCAGATTATATTAGAGGAATGGATTTAAAAAGATCTATTTTTCTTGAAAAGAAAGAGTATGAAAAAGCTTTTAAGATTTTAGAGAGCAAAATGATTATTGAGGACAGTTTGTTTAGTAATGGTAATGCTTTAAAATTAAAGGAAATTGAATCGGATTATACTAATGGTATGTTTGAGCAAACAAAGCAAGAAATGCTTTTGGAATCACAAGTTCAAAAAATGGAGACAAAAAGGAATGAGCTGATATTAAAAGTAGTTATTGCTATTTTTTTATTAGTCTTGGTATTTAGTATATTAATACTCCTACATATAAAAAATAAAAACAAACGTGATGTTATCCTTGTTTCTCAAAAACTCATTTTTATTCAAATGAATTCACATTTTGTGTTTAATGCCCTCACTGCTATTCAAAGTTTGATTTATAAGAAACATCTCGAGTCTGCAATACATAACCTAACTATTTTTACTAGCTTGATTAATAAGATAATGGATGTTACTCAAAAAAAATACATCAATTTGCAAACAGAAATTGAGTTTATCATCGAGTTTCTTAAGATTCAAAAATTGCGTTTTGGAGATTTGCTTAAATACCAAATCAATATTGATGATGATGTAGATATGGCCAATACCCTTGTTCCTCCTTTACTGGCCTATCCGTTTATTGAATATGCTGTGGAAGAGAGAGTACAAAAGGCTAGTAATAAGGGGATGCTTATTATTAATATTTCTAAAAGTGAAAAGTTTATTAATTACGAAATTGTTGATATGGGACTTGGTTTTGTTGATATGAAAAATTGTTTTATCAAAAGGTTTTCAGGCCAAGAAATTCTATGTGACCAATTAAGTAAAGAAAGAATTTCTGTTTATAATACATTTCTCCGTACAAGGATTATCTTTGCCGAAATAAAGAAAACAATTGAAGGTAAGGAATATCCGACTCTTCAATTCAAAATTAAAATATAATAAATGTCCGTACTAGTCAATTTCGCAATTTTTCCCACTGATAGCGGTACATCTGTGAGTAAATATGTAAGCGAAGTAATAAAAATGATTAATAATAGTGGGGTAAGCTATAAGTTAAACCCTATGGGTACAAGTTTTGAAACAGAAACAATGAGAGATGCCCTGCAACTTATCGAAGATTCCTATTCGATTTTAAAAAATCATGACAGAATATACTGCGTTGCAAATTTCGATATTCAGAAGGATAAATCGAATAGAATTTTGAGTAAAATAAAAAGTATAGAAGATAGAATTGGAGAGGTGAAAAAATAATGACTGAACAGAAAAAACATAAATCGGGTTTTGTAAATATCATAGGAAATCCAAATGTAGGTAAATCTACTTTAATGAATGCTTTGGTGGGTGAAAAGCTCAGCATTATTACTTCAAAAGCACAAACTACACGACATAGAATTATGGGGATTGTTAGTGGAGAAGACTTTCAAATTGTTTATTCAGATACGCCCGGAATTATAAAACCCAGCTATAAGCTTCAGGAAAGTATGATGAATTTTGTAGATACTGCTATGAGTGATGCCGATATTTTCCTTTATTTAGTGGAAAAGAAGGCTGGCTTGAAAAGTGAGCAGATTAGTCAGAAACTCAAAGCGTCAAAGATTCCATTTATTATTGTATTGAATAAAATTGATTTAAGTTCTCAGGAAGAAGTAATGGAAAATATGGAATTTTGGCAAAAGGAGTTTCCTCAAGCCGAGATTGTTCCTTTATCTGCAAGTGAGAAGTTTAATATTCAAAGAGTTCTCGATTTAATTATAGAAAAACTTCCTGAATCTCCTGCGTATTTTGATAAGGAGGAGTTGACTGATAAAACGGAACGCTTCTTTGTTTCGGAAATCATTCGCGAAAAAATCCTTCTCACTTATCAAAAAGAGATTCCTTATTCTACTGAAGTAGAAGTACAATCTTTTAAAGAGGAGGAGCATTTAATAAAAATTCATGCTGAGATTTATGTTACTCGTCAATCACAAAAAGGAATACTCATAGGTCATGAAGGGAAAATGCTGAAAAAAGTAGGTACCGAGGCTAGAAAAGATATGGAAGCCTTTTTTGGAAAGAAAATATTCATCAATCTATTTGTGAAAGTGAGAAAAGATTGGCGAGATAGTGATCAAGAACTCAAGCGTTTTGGTTATTTACAATAAACATTTCCTTCCATTATGTGGTATTGCTTAATAGCTTCTTTAATATCCTCAAGTTTATAAGGTTTGCTTAAAAAATAGCACATACCAGCCTTTAAGCAGTTGGCTTTATCTTCCTTCATAGCATTGGCTGTCATAGCCGCAATAAATACCTTTCTATCTACACTTGATGCAATGTCAAGAATATGTTTAGCTGCTGTGAGCCCATCCATAATAGGCATCTGAAGATCCATGAAAACTAAGTCGTACTTCTTTTTCATATACATGTCCACTGCAATCTTACCATTTTTGGCAATATGGATTTCATGATGGAGTTTTTTGAAAATGGCAGTGGCTACTTTTTGATTAATTATATTATCCTCCGCCAATAAAATAGATATAGATTTATTAATGAGATCATCTTCGTCTATTTTTTGCTCGGTTTGCTTAGGGGCCTCACCAATAGTAAAAGGTATTTTAAACCAGAATGTAGATCCTTTTCCCAGCTCACTTATAACTCCAATTTCACCTTTCAATAAGTCTATTAGTTCTTTGGATATTGTTAAACCTAGTCCTGTACCTCCATAGTTTCGTGTTATTGTGGAATCTGACTGGGAAAAAGCCATAAAGATTTTGTCTATTTTATCATCCGGTATGCCAACTCCACTATCTATCACCTTAAAGAGAAGATAAGCTTGATTATTCTCTGTTTGGTATTTTACTTGAATTTTAACAGAACCTTGCGAAGTAAACTTGATAGCATTAGTAACCAGATTAATAATTACCTGTTTAATTCTGGTACTGTCGCTAATAATATATTCTGGTAATTGCACATCGATTTCTGAACTAAAACTGATGCTTTTTTCATCTGCTTTTAATCTAAGTACTTTCAAATTATTTTCTATTTCTTGTCTGAGATGGAAAGTATGTAAGTCAACTTCAAGCTCACCGGCTTCAATTTTTGAAAAATCTAAAATATCACTGATGATGGCAACTAAATTTGTGCTGGATATTTGGATAATATCTAAGAGCCCATTTTGTTGCGAATTAAGCTCAGTTTTTTCTAATAAGCTAGCCATACCTATGATGCCATTTAGTGGAGTTCTGATTTCATGACTCATACTGGCTAAAAATTTCGATTTCTCTTGTGTTGCTATAATGGCCATTTCCTTAGCTTTAATAAGTTGTTCCTCTATTTCTTTACGTTTTGTAATGTCTATAAATGTTTCTAGAACTACTTTATCACCATCTAAATCAAGAAGTGTAGCATTTTTTAAAACACTTTTACTCTCTCCTTTGAGAGTCAGTATTTTTAATTCGTTATTGGCAATAGCACTGCTATGTGTTAAGAAAGGGCATATTTCATGATCTTGTTTTTCAAATAAATCAACACATCCTTTTCCTATTAAAGTTTTTTCGTTAGCAGCATCAAATAAATACACGGCTTGTTTATTAACGCGTTCAACCCGATAATCTTTATTAAAAATGATGAACCCAACAGGGATAGTATCAAGTATTTTTTCAATTACCATTTGATTTTTAAGTATTTTTTCTTTGTTTGCATTCCTAATTTCAAGGAACTTGATTATGTTTTTAAAGATTATTATTAATATGATAAAGGTTAAGAAACTGATGCTGATAACCCATATGGATTTAATAGTTTTTAATCGCACCACTGATTTTTCTTTTGTGCGTTTAATGGATTGGTACTCCTTCTTAGTTTCGTAAAATATTCTGTTGCTATTTTCAAAAGCACGTTCCAAATAGGTGTTAGCCTGTTTATATAATATGAGAATCTCAGTATTATTGCTGTCACAGTTTTCCGGGTGTGAAAATGAATTTACTTTATAATGAGCTATTTTTTTTGAAATATTTTGTAATTCTATAATCTTAGGAACTATATCAATAATTTCAAGATTATAAGTATTACTTTCTGAGGCAGTATAAATGATACTGTCTTGAATATAATTATTCTGATAAAAATTTACCGGAAGAAGCTGAACAAAACATCCTCCTTTTGCCAAAACACTCAGCAAATCATTAATCTCATCTATATTATTGTCTAAATCATGGAGTATTCGCTTGGTAATTCTGCTGTCCTGGTTCATTAACAGCTCTTGCATTGACGATTTTATTTTAATTATTTTACTATGAAGAAAGGTGCCAAGCTCTTTTTTGCTTAATTGGTTATTGGCTTCTTTGGAATATTTCTCTGTAATATTAAACAAATAGGAATTCATGGAGAGGTTCAGTAAGAATCCAAACGTAGCTACTAATACTAAGAGTATCACTTGCCGAATAATTGGATCTTTATATATGAAGGCACGGAGTTTCATACTATGGAGTGGTTTATTCAAATTTACTAATAAAAATGCAATTTTCAAAATTCGTTTACGAGATTATTATGAGTAATAAATTATTCAATTAATAAAGTTTTAATGAATAAGATTGATGAATATTTATTCATAATATCCTTTTTTATGAAGATAAATTATGCTAAAATATTTGATTGATGTTTTTGAAATCTCATTTTTAATCATTATATTTACAATAAATAGTTGAACAAATGCGTATAGGAATAGAAGGCCAAAGATTGTTTCGCAAGGAAAAGCATGGGATGGATGTGGTTGCTATGGAGATTATTAAAAATCTTCAAATGATTGACAGCAAAAATCAATACTATATCTTTGTAAAAGATGGAGATGATGAAGCTTGGTACGAGCCAACAAAGAATTTCCATATTATCAGAATAAAAAAAGCTGCTTATCATATTTGGGAGCAGTTTTTACTACCTAAGGCCGTACATAAACACAAGATTGATGTTTTGCATTGCACTAGTAACACTGCTCCTATGTTTTTAAATATTCCTTTGGTTTTAACGCTACATGATATTATTTATCTGGAAAATTTCAAGTTTATTTCTTATAAATCATCACTATACCAATTGATAGGTAATTTTTATAGACGATGGGTAGTTCCAAGGATTTTAAAAAACTCGAAAAGAATTATTACCGTAAGTAATACAGAGCGTTCTACCATTATTCAAAAATATCCGGAACTGGCTGAAAAATTGGTTGTGGTTTACAATAGTCATGGCGAATGTTTTGAAAGAGAAAATGTTCAGAATGAGAATGATATTAGAAAAAAGTATAATCTTCCCGAAAAATATATTTTCTGTTTGGGAAATACAAGCCCAAAGAAAAACCTCTCAAATATATTAAAAGCTTATTATACCTATATTGAAAACAGTAGCGAAAAGTTGCCACTGGTTTTAGCTGATCATTCTCCTGGTGATTTGTTCTTATTTTTAAACTCCTCCAACACCAAATATAAAGAGTATCTAAAATTTGTTGGATATATTAGTAATTGGGAAATTCCAAGTGTGTATAAAATGAGCGAGTTATTTCTTTATCCAAGTATTAGAGAATCGTTTGGAATCCCAATTTTGGAAGCAATGAAAATGGGTGTTCCCGTTATCACATCTAATATTTCGTGTATGCCTGAGATTGCTGGAAAAGGAGCTTATTTGGTAGATCCCTTTAATTCAGATTCCATTGCAAAAGCTATGGACGTATTGCTAACAAATCCTAGAGTAAAATCGGCTATTATTGAAAGAGGGCATGCACAAACAAAAAAATACTCATGGATGGAATCAGCCAAACAAATGCTGAAGTTATATGAGGATGTTTTTGAAGAAACTAAGCAAAAAAAAACCAAAAAGCTCAGCTTTCATTAGAAGAAATTAAAATAAGCTTACTAACTTCTCTATCAGTACTATAAGAACAAAAATACTGAATAAAGTATTAATAATTTGGTCTTTTAGTTTCCAACTTAATTTTACACCAATAGGGCTGCCAATAAGAGTTCCAATTATAATGGGAAGCATTAAACTAGGGATTATATATCCAATGTTGTTTGTACTCTCAATATTGATATTAGGTTGGCTTAACAAATTTTGAACGCTAATAAATGTTGCACTGATAAAAATAATAGCTAAGGAAATAATTTTTGCTTTTTGTGTGCTCTGATTAAGCCGTATTTGTAAAATAGGAATAATAATAATTCCACCTCCTAAACCACTAAGTGCTGAGATGAAACCAGAAATACCCCCACTAAACCCTCCTGCAGCAGGCTTAATATTTTGATCAAGAGTTATTTGATTTGTTTTTCTTCTGTTTTTTAATTGCATTTGAACAAGAATAAAAAGCATAAGAATAATAACAAATATATTAAACAACTCCTTGGAAAACCAACTTGAATGCACAATAAATATTGTTGTTAAAAGTGATGTTATTATTGCAGGAATGGCAATATAAAAAATCTCATTAATATATAGTTTCACTTTTTTAAACAAAGTAACCAAAGAAATACCCGAAGCAAATGCAATTCCAATCATTGAGTTTGCTACAACAAATGATGATGCATTTTCAGATGGAATACCAAACCAAACCAAAATATATGGAAATACCAAGATATAGAAAATCCCACCACCTAGGCCTAAGAATCCGGCAATAAGACCTCCCATAATACCGGTAATTAGAAGTATTAAATATTCCATTGTCAAATAAACTAATAATAAAATGATATTCCAAATAACAAGAGATTTTATGTAGTTTTGCTTGACTTTTCATAAATAATATAAATTAAAGCTTAACATTAGTAAAGATTGTAAATAGCTTTTCAAGCGAAAGACTGTTCAAAACAATGTCTTAGTGTTTAATTATGAAAGCAAGATTAGTGCTAACCCGTTTTAAGTCATGATTTATTTAAACAATAATCTTTTCGTATGATAAAAAGAGTATTAAACACTTTAGGATTTCTTTTTTTAATACTGAACATCCATGCACAAATAACCACAATACCTAGCAAAGCTAAATCTACCGAAGATATTGAGATTATCTTTGATGCCGGAAAAGGAAATAAAGCCCTTTTTGGTCATGATGGGGAAGTGTATTTTCATGCAGGACTTATTACAAGTGAATCTGCCACTACAAAAGATTGGAAATTTGTAAAGGGAAATTGGGGAAAAGCCGATACTAATTTTCAGATGAAGAAATTGGGAGGAGACAAGTATAAATTTCTTATCAATCCACAGGAATTTTTTGGTTTGGACTCCTCTATTCAGGTTCAACAAATAGCTCTAGTTTTTAGAGATGCCAAAGGGGAAAAAGTAGCTAAAACCAAAACAGAAACAGACTTCTTAATTCCATTGGATGGCTACGTGCCATTTGATAAAGAAATTGATCATCTGAAATATACTTCCAGAGATTTTCAAGGCTATACTGTGAATGAAGAGCATTTACAATTGCAAACTAGCCACGGCGTATACGATTTTCAATTCTATACTACCAACGTCATTAAAACAATGTTTTTCCCCGAAAAAGAAATACAATCTATTCCTTCACCCTGTGTTATTTTATCTCCAATGATAATGAATATTCATATTTTTGAAAATGAAAAGACAATAAAATGGACCAGTGGTGATTTATCACTTCAAATCAATAAGGAGCCATTACAAATATCTTATTACTATGATGATGAATTATTATTAAAAGAAGAATTAGGTTTTTTTGAGAAGGGAAAAAATACGGGAATACGATTTCAATTATCAGAAAATGAAGCAATATATGGAACGGGGGAAAGAGCTGTGCCTATGAATAGGAGAGGATATAAATTCGATTTATATAACCGTCCAGATTATAATTATGGGAAAAATGCACGTAATTTGAATTATACCCTACCTGTTATACTCTCCAGTAAAAAATATTTACTTTTTATTGATAATTTCCAAAAAGGATATATTGATATTGGAGAAACTGAGGAGAATATTATTGAGTTTGGTAGCTTGGGAGGAAGACAACAATATTATGTGGTAGCGGGTGATAACTATTCTGATATTTCATTTTCTTTTACTAATCTTGTTGGTCGACAAGACCTACCTCCACGGTGGGCATTGGGTAATTTACAATCACGTATGGCTTACAGATCGCAAAAAGAAGTAGAGGGAATTGTTGATGAGATGATACAAAAAGATTTTCCTTTAGATGCCGTTATTCTAGATTTTTACTGGTTTGGAGATAGTATTTTGGGCTATTTGGGTAATTTAAAGTGGTACGAGAAAAACTGGCCCAACCCTGAAAAGATGATTCACGATTTTAAAACAAAAGGAGTAAAAACTATTCTCATTACAGAACCCTTTATAATTGACTCCTCCTATTGGTTTGAGCATACCGATACTGCTCATCTTTTGGCAACTCATAAGAATGGAGACACTTATATTTTAAAAGATTTTTATTTTGGCAATGCTGGTTTATTGGACATTTTTAAATCCCAAACAAAAGATTGGTTTTGGGCGCAATATAAAAAGCAAATAGATATTGGAGTTGCCGGTTGGTGGGGCGATTTAGGAGAGCCCGAAACCCATCCTTCTGACATGTTTCATGTTAATGGCAAGGCCGAAGAAGTACATAATATTTATGCGCATGAATGGGCCGGAATGCTGTATAATAAATACAAAGAATACTATCCCAATACTCGTCTCTTTCATCTTAACAGAAGTGGAGCTACCGGAACACAACGATATTCTATTTTTTCTTGGTCGGGAGATGTGTCACGTAGTTGGAGCGGGTTTCAGGCACAATTGCCATTAATGCTCAATATGAGCTTATGTGGTTTGGCTTATAGTTCAAGCGATTTGGGAGGATTTGCTTTGGGCGAGAAAGACGAAGAGCTATATACACGCTGGCTGCAAATGGGTGTATTCAATCCAGTTTTTAGGCCTCATGGCTCAGGTATTCCTTCCGAACCTATTTTCTTTTCGCAAGAAACACAAAATAATGTTAGGGAAGCTATCAAGCTCCGATATCGATTGATGCCTTATATATATAACGCCGCTTACGAGAATACTATCTTGGGCAAGCCTATTGTAAAACCCTTGTTTTATTATAACGAGAGCGATAAAAATTTAGCCAATTATAGTGATGCTTATTATTTTGGTGATGAAATGGTAGCAGCACCAATTATTATAAAAGGAAGTAAAACAAAGGACATTTACTTACCAAAAGGCTGGTGGTACGATTTCTATTCTACAGAAGTATTTCAAGGAGGAGTGCACATAAAAGTGAATACACAAATGGATAGAATTCCCGTATTTGTTAGAGCTGGCTCGTTTATTCCCATGTTAGATAATTATCAAAGTACTGATGTATATCCTAAGAATAAGCTAATTATTCATTTTTACCCAGCCTTAGATACTGCAAAAACTCAATATTCCTTATTTGAAGATGATGGTATACAGGCTCAAAATTTAAAGCAAGAGAACTATCAAATCATTAAGTTTGTAGGGGAAAATACGATTAAGGGAATCAGGCTGTCTTTAAAAGTAGATAAAAAGAAGTATAGTAATACTCAGGAGGGGAGGCGTATTGTTTGGGAAATACATAGTATTGATAAATTCCCAGCAAAAGTGGAGGTAAACGGAAAGAAAATATTTGTTTATAATTCATTGCAAAAACCCAGGGTAAAAAATATAGATGCAAAATATAATTCCGAATTAAAATCCTTGATTATTAATATGCCTTTTGACGTAAATGAAATTACTATTAAGTTAAGCAATTAAATAGCAGCTTAGGATATTATGTGGTATTTTTGCCAAAAATGAATAAAGAAATGTTACAGAGAAAAAATATAGCCCTTGTGGCACATGATAACCGAAAAGTTGATTTAATGGAGTGGGTTCAGTTCAATAAATTAAAACTTCGAAAACACGATATCAGTTGTACAGGAACCACAGGAAAATTAGTTGAACAGGAGTTAAATAAAGATATTATTGGCCATCATTTTGAAGTGAATAGTTTACTCTCCGGACCTTTAGGAGGAGATCAGCAATTAGGTGCCATGATAGCAGAGGGGAAAATAGATATCGTTATTTTTTTCTGGGATCCAATGGCGGCTCAACCACACGATGTTGATGTAAAGGCACTCCTCCGTCTCACAGTACTTTATAATATCGTAACAGCATCAAATAGAGCAACAGCAGATTTTGTTATAAGTTCTCATATTTTCAATGAAAGCTATAAACCTAAATTGAAAGACTATACAGAGTATTTAAATAGAAATATAAATTAAGTGAATATGAAAAATTCAATAATAATACTTGTAGCTACCTTAGGGATGTTTATAATTTCTTGTAATAATACAACTCACCTTAAGCAAGAAAAAGGAGAAAAACAACAGTTTAAAACTGAGAGACAGCTGCCATTAGAGTGGACAAAGAATGCCAATATATATGAAGTAAATATTCGCCAGTATTCAAAAGAGGGAACATTTAATGCTTTTGCAAAATCACTTCCTCGTTTAAAGGAAATGGGAGTAGATATCTTATGGTTTATGCCTATACATCCTATAGGAATAAAAAATGCTAAAGGTAGTTTAGGTTCTTATTACGCCGTACGCAATTATAAAGCTGTTTCTGATGATTATGGTACAATAGAAGATTTTAAAGCACTTGTGGATAAGGCACATAAACTTGGTATGCATGTGCTTATAGATTGGGTGGCTAATCATACTAGTTGGGACAATGTATGGCTTATTGAGCATGAAGATTATTATGAGAAAGATAGTATAGGGAATTTTATATCTCCTTTTGATTGGTCTGATGTAATTGCTCTGGACTATAAAAATGAAAGTATGAGAGAAGCTATGGCAGATGCTCTTAAATTTTGGTTAACAGAAACCAATATAGATGGATTTAGATGCGATGTTGCAGGAGAAGTACCTACTGATTTTTGGGAATGGGTTCGACCACAATTAAATGCTGTAAAACCTGTTTTTATGTTAGCTGAAGCTGAGAAGCCAGAGCTATTAAACAAAGCATTTGATATGGACTATGGATGGGAATTTCATCATATTATGAATGGTATTGCCAAA
>Ga0256826_1000376_pt1 | contig 26936 bp, 39 predicted proteins | sample CV79metaG_FD_185975 | JGI IMG/M metagenome (GOLD analysis project Ga0256826, IMG submission 185975) | Hydrothermal vent microbial communities from East Pacific Rise, Pacific Ocean - CV79 | ecosystem: Environmental > Aquatic > Marine > Hydrothermal vents | place: Pacific Ocean: East Pacific Rise...
ACTATGGCAAAAGAAAAATTTGAAAGGACGAAACCGCATGTCAATGTAGGTACTATAGGTCATATTGATCATGGTAAAACTACTCTGACTGCCGCAATCACAGCTGTACTTGCTCAGAAAGGATACGCTGAGTTTACTGATTTCAGTAATATTGATAAGGCTCCTGAAGAGAAAGAACGTGGAATCACCATTGCTACTGCACATGTTGAGTACGAGACTGACACTCGTCATTACGCCCACGTGGATTGTCCCGGCCATGCTGATTACATCAAAAATATGATTACTGGTGCTGCCCAGATGGACGGTGCTATCCTTGTTGTAGGTGCAGATGATGGTGCCATGCCTCAGACTCGTGAGCATATCCTTCTCGCCCGTCAGGTTGGTGTGCCAGCAATTGTTGTTTTTCTGAACAAATGCGATATGGTTGATGATGACGAACTTATTGAACTTGTAGAAATGGAACTTCGTGAGCTCCTCGATAAATACGAATTTCCAGGTGATGATATTCCAATCGTTCAGGGATCAGCTCTTAAAGCTCTTGAAAATCCCGAAGATGAAGAAGCCGCAAAATGTATCTGGGAACTGATGGAGGCCGTTGATTCATATGTTCCAGAGCCGACACGTGATGTAGATCAGCCTTTTCTTATGCCAATTGAAGATGTCTTTTCAATTTCCGGTCGTGGAACAGTAGCCACAGGACGTGTTGAGCGTGGCGTTATCCATGTTGGGGATGAGATTGAAATTGTGGGCATTAAAGAAACTGTTAAAACCACCTGTACCGGTGTTGAGATGTTTCGGAAACTTCTTGATGATGGTCAGGCGGGTGATAACATTGGAGCACTGCTTCGTGGAATCAAGCGTGAAGAAATTGAACGTGGACAGGTACTTGCTGCTCCCGGCTCGATTAAGCCGCATACAAAATTCAAAGCTGAGTGTTATATCCTTGGAAAAGATGAGGGTGGACGTCATACCCCATTTTTCAACGGTTATCGTCCCCAGTTTTATTTCAGAACAACAGATGTAACCGGAGTTATAACCCTTCCTGAAGGTGTTGAGATGGTAATGCCCGGTGATAACCTGCATGTTGATGCTGAACTTATTACCCCGATTGCCATGGATGTTGGTCTTCGCTTTGCTATTCGCGAAGGTGGACGAACAGTTGGTGCCGGCGTAATTAGTGAGATCATCGAATAAGGAAGGAACATGATACCTACAGATAAAATTCGTATTCGCCTCAAGGCGTATGATCATAAACTCCTTGATCTGTCCACACATGAAATTGTTGAGACTGCACGTAGAACTGGGGCTGCGGTAGCGGGTCCTATTCCACTACCAACTTCTATCAAAAAATTCTGTGTATTGCGTTCTCCCCATGTGGATAAAAAATCTCGTGAGCAATTTGAAATGAGAACCCATCGACGACTTATTGACATCCTTGAGCCAACTCAGCAGACTATTGATATGCTGATGAAACTTGAACTGTCTGCTGGTGTCGATGTAGAGATTAAACTGCCATAGCGAGCGTATTCGCTTTAATTGAAGATGTATAGGTAAGATTATGCCGAAAACAATGGGCTTATTAGGAAAAAAAATTGGTATGACTCGTGTATATAACGAGATGGGATCTGTTATTCCTGTCACCGTTATAGAAGCAGGTCCCTGCAAGGTACTTCAGGTGAAGTCGCATGCCAAAGAGGGATATAATGCCATTCAGGTAGGTTTTGGTGAAAAAAAGGTAAAGCGTATAAATAGAGCTGCCGCAGGTCACTTCAAGAAATCTGGTTCTGAGGGATATTATCATATTCGTGAATTTAGAATCCAAAACCCAGAAGAATATCAGCCGGGACAGGATATTAGCCTGCTAGATATTTTGAAAGTTGGTGATATCATTGATATCCAGGGGACATCACAGGGTAAGGGTTTTCAGGGTGTTATGAAACGCCATGGATATCACGGAGGGCCAAGTGGTCACGGTTCTAAATTTCATCGTCGTCCAGGATCCATTGGTATGAGTGCCTGGCCTGGCAGAGTTGTGAAGGGAAAAAAACTTCCAGGAAGAATGGGTACAGATACAGTTCTCAAGAAAAATGTACTTGTTATCGATGTTCGTGAGGATGATAATCTTGTCCTTGTTAAAGGACCGGTACCAGGATCCAAACAGTCTCTTCTTAAACTTTTCACCAAGTAATTTGTGAAAGGAACAGGAAGTTATCGGTTCAAGGAGTAAACGATGTCTACCGTAGATGTAGTAAATACAGAGAATGAAAAAGTTGGTGAGATCGAACTTTCAGAGAAGGTTTTTGATCTTCCCGTCAAAAAGCATTTGCTTCACGATGTTGTTCGCCAACAGCGTGCAGTCAAACGTGCAGGGAATGCCTGTACAAAAACGCGTGTTGAGGTTCGTGGCGGTGGTGCTAAGCCCTGGCGTCAGAAAGGTACCGGACGTGCCAGAGCCGGTTCTAATAACTCACCAATCTGGAGAGGTGGCGGGGTAACTTTTGGCCCGAAACCACGTGATTACAGCTTTAAATTGAACCGCAAAGTGAGAAAACAGGCCATCGCCATGGCAATTAGTGCCAGATTACAGGAAGGAAATCTTGTAGTTGTCGATGAGTTTGTTCTGGACGTTATCAAAACGAAAGATTTCGTGAATATCATGAAAGGCTTTGAATTTGAGAATTGTCTGTTGATCACCGAAGGAAAGAATGAAAACCTGAGCAAGTCTGCCAGAAACGCTAATGGCTTTAAGGTAATGAGTACCGAAGGCCTGAATGTTTATGATATTCTTCTACACAAGAAACTGATGCTGGTTAAACCTGCAGTCGAGAGTATTGAGAAGAGGTTGGAAGCATGAAAAGTGATCACAGAATTTTGAGAGGACCGTGTCTTACAGAGAAAGCAAATATTCAGCTGGAAGTTTATAATAAAGTCGTTTTCAAAGTAAATCCTCAGGCTAACAAAATCGAAATAAAAAAAGCCGTTGAGAAAATGTTTGATGTAAAAGTGAAACATGTACACACTGCAAACATGCATGGCAAACAGAAACGAGTGGGTAAATTCACGGGCTTTACCAATGATTGGAAAAAAGCCTATGTCACCCTGTCCGAAGGTAGCATCAGTTTTGTTGATGAGTTGTAAATCACAATATAGCAGCTTACTATCGGTAAATGATTTCAGTAGAGCTATCAATCCAATTAGCCTTGATGGAGCGATTAGATAATGATTACAATAAAAAAATATAAACCCACGTCCCCGGGTAAACGACATCATGTGTCAATCAAGAACACTGAGTTGTCCAAAAACGGACCGGAAAAGACTCTTTTGGCACCCTTGTCAAAAACAGGTGGGCGTAATAACTATGGACGCATCACTTCCCGTCATATTGGTGGTGGTCATAAACGGAAATATCGTATCATTGATTTCAAACGTAACAAGACTGATATCAGTGCTAAGGTGGTTTCTATTGAGTATGATCCCAACAGAAGCGCTAATATTGCCCTTCTTTCCTATATTGATGGTGAAAAAACGTATATTCTTGCTCCTGCAGGATTAGCCGTTGGTGACCAGGTACTTGCCGGCGATGATGTCGATATTAAACCAGGCAATTGTCTGCCACTAAAAAATATACCACTTGGAACGATGCTTCATAACATTGAGATGAAGATTGGAAAAGGTGGTCAACTTGTAAGAAGTGCTGGCGTCTCTGCCCAGTTAATGGCAAAGGAGGGAACGTATGTGCTTGTCCGTTTACCATCGGGGGAAGTTCGTAAGTTTCATCAACTTTGCCGTGCTTGTATTGGTCAGGTTGGAAACCGTGAACACGAAAGTCAGAAATTGGGGAAGGCCGGGCGTAAGAGATGGATGGGCAAACGTCCCCATGTTCGTGGTGTTGCTATGAACCCTGTCGATCATCCAATGGGTGGTGGTGAAGGAAAAAGTTCTGGTGGTCGCCATCCATGTACTCCATGGGGGTACCCGACAAAGGGGTATAAGACCAGAAAGAATACCCAGTCTGACAAATATATCGTCAAGAAAAGACGTTAATTAAAGGGAGTAAACAATGGCTCGTTCAGTCAAAAAAGGACCATTTATCGATGATCATCTGCAGGAGAAAGTCGATACTGCAATTGAAAATGGATCGCGAAAAGTTATCAAAACCTGGTCCAGGAGATCTGACATCTCTCCAGAGATGGTTGGTTTAACCTTTGCAGTACATAACGGGAGGAAATTTTTCCCGGTATTCGTCTCAGAGAATATGGTTGGCCATAAACTTGGTGAGTTTTCACCCACCAGAACATATTATGGACACGCCTCTGACAGAAAATCTCGTTAATAATCTTTTTTACCACGGTTGGAATTACCAGGAGTATAAAATATGGAAGCTCGTGCCGTAGGGAGACGTATTAGAATCTCTCCTCAAAAAGCAAGACTTGTTGCCGATGTGGTTCGGGGTATGAATGTTGATAAAGCAATCACTACCTTAAGATTTATGCCCAAGAAAGGTGCAGTAATTTTGCGAAAAGTAATTGAATCTGCTGTCGCAAATGCGACGCAGGATGATCAGATTGATATGGATAACCTTTACGTGAAGACTGTTTTTATAGATGGAGGACCATCTTTTAAACGAATTCGTCCACGGGCAATGGGCCGTGCTACATCAATTATTAAACGTACTAGTCATATTACAGTTATACTGGATGAAGAATAATTCTTTACAGAAGTAGCTGTAAAGGGTATGACTCTCAATTTTTTACATCTATATAGATTAAGCGATTTGCTGGAGGATTATTTTGGGGCAAAAAGTTAACCCGTTAGGGATCAGACTTAATATCACTCGGACATGGGACTCAATCTGGTATGCCGACAAGGACTATGCCAAGAATCTCATTGAAGATCAGAAGATCAGAAAATTTCTGAAGAAACGACTATCACATGCTGGACTTTCCAAAGTTATTCTTGAACGTACTGGGGAAAAAGTTCGTGTTAAACTCTTCACGGCACGGCCTGGTATCGTTATTGGAAAAAAAGGCTCAGAAATTGAGCTTTTGAAGAAAGATCTTGAGAAAATGATTAACCGCAAGGCCGTTATTGATATTCAGGAAGTAAGACGTCCTGAAGCTGATGCGCAGCTTGTAGCAGAGAATATAGCTCAGCAACTTGTTCGAAGGATTGCCTTTCGGCGAGCCATGAAAAAGGCAGTTAGTTCTGCACAGCGTTTTGGAGTGAAGGGAATAAAAATTTCCTGTTCCGGTCGATTGGGCGGAGCTGAGATGTCTCGCTGTGAGTGGGTTCGTGAAGGGCGAGTACCGCTGCATACCTTACGTGCTGATGTTGATTATGCTCTTGCTGAAGCAAAGACTACATATGGTATTATCGGAATTAAAGTATGGATTTTCAAAGGTGAGGTTCTGCAAACGGACAACACTCAGGATGCACGGTAATTACCTGTTGAATGATTTGAAAATTCTTTAATTGTATCGGAGTTGAAAGATGTTAAGTCCTAAAAAGGTCAAGCATAGAAAAGTTTTTAAAGGAAAAGTTCGTGGAAAGGCACATCGTGGTTCCACAATTTCCTTTGGCGACTATGCTTTAAAAGCTGTGGAGAGTGGGAAGCTAACCGCACAACAGATTGAAGCGGCTCGTATTGCCATCAACAGAAAGATTAAACGTGGCGGTCAGGTCTGGATTCGAGTTTTTCCTGACAAACCTATGACCAAAAAGCCTGCAGAAACACGGATGGGTAAAGGAAAAGGAGCACCTGAATACTGGGTTGCAATTACCAAACCCGGAAAAATCATCTATGAACTTGCCGGAGTTGAAGAGGAGCTTGCAGTTCAAGCACTCACCCTTGCAGGAGCAAAATTGCCATTTAAAACAAAGGTTATCACTAAGAGGAGCACACTATGAAAATGTCTGAACTGCGCTCAATGTCTACTGATGATCTACAGAAGAAACTGGTTAGTATGAAAGAAGAAATTTCAACTCTTAGCTTTCAACATAAAATTAATCCTCTTGAAAATACCGCAAGTTTGAAAGGTCTACGGAAAGATGTGGCACGTATAAATACTCTTTTTAACGAAAAATAAAGGGTATAAAAAATAATTTATTAATAACAGTTATGTAGAGTTATTATTACTCCAACCCCATTGAATTATGAGTGAGACAAAAAAGATTAAGAAAAGTAGGATCGGAACTGTTGTAAGCAACAGGATGGAAAAAAGCATCGTTGTTCGCGTAGAAAGAACGGTTCGTCATAAGCTTTATGGTAAGTACATCAAAAAAAGTGTAAAATATCTTGCTGATGATCCAGAAAATGCCTGTAATATTGGTGATATTGTTAAGGTTGAAGAGTGTCGTCCATTGAGTAAGAAAAAGAGATGGCGTCTTCGTGATATTATTAGGGCAGCAATTTAGGTTTACCGTCTAACCACTATTTTTTGATTGGTAACTGATTATTAATCAGGTGAAATTATGATACAAAGTGAAACAGTACTGAATGTTGCAGATAATTCAGGAGCAAAAAAGGTACTCTGCATAAGAGTCCTTGGTGGCACAAGAAGACGTTACGCCTCCATTGGTGATGTTATTGTTGTAACTGTAAAAGAAGCAATACCCAATTCCAAAGTGAAAAAGGGTGATGTTATGAAAGCAGTTGTTGTCCGTACAGCCAAAGAGATAAAGCGTATGGATGATACCTGGGTTAAATTTGATGATAATGCAGCGGTAATATTGGCTACCAATGGGGAACCGGTTGGAACACGTATCTTTGGACCAGTAGCTCGAGAACTGCGTAACCAGGGATTTATGAAGATAATTTCTTTGGCTCCCGAGGCATTATAATACGAGCTAAGTAAGGTAACCCGCTTCGCATGCGGTTGAACAAAAGGTGCTGAGAATGGCAAAGGGAATGACATACCTGAAGAAAGATGATCAGGTTGAAGTAATAACAGGGAAGGATAAGGGACGCGTTGGAAAGATTCTCCAGGTTTTCCCTGAGAAAGAACGAGCCTTGGTTGAACGTATAAATATGGTTAAGCGTCATACCAAGCCTACCGAGATGAACCAGCAGGGACAAATTGTTAATCGTGAAGCTTCAATTCACGTTTCAAATTTGCAATTAATATGTCCAGAGTGTACCAAAACTGGAAAGGTTGGTAAAAAATTCTTGGAAGATGGTACCAAAGTCCGCTTTTGTAAAAGCTGCGGAGAGTCCATCGAAAGTAAATAGTAAACAAAGGCAATTGCCAGGAGTAGCAAATGGGTTCGTTAAAAGACCATTATAATAAAGAATGTAAACCAGCTCTGCAGAAAGAATTTGGATATACCAATATAATGCAGATTCCCAGACTTGAAAAGATCGTTTTGAATATGGGACTTGGTGAAGCTGTCCAGAATCCAAAGATTATCGATGGAGCCGTTGAAGAGCTGAGTAGGATTGCAGGGCGAAAAGCGGTAGTTACAAAGGCAAAAAAATCTATTGCTGGCTTCAAATTGCGAGAAGGTATGCCCATCGGTTGCCGTGTAACATTACGTGCTGATGTTATGTACGATTTTTACAGCAAACTGGTTAATATTGCTCTTCCTCGAGTTCGTGACTTTAGAGGAATATCACCAAAATCTTTTGATGGACGCGGCAATTTCTCTATGGGTGTTAAAGAGCAGATAATTTTTCCTGAGATAGACTTTGATAAAATTGACAAGATTAAAGGCCTAAATATCACGATTGTGACTACTGCTCCCACGGATAATGAGGCCAGAAGTCTTTTGAAGCTGCTCGGGATGCCATTTAAACATTGATGCGTTATAAATTTACGTTGGTTTACCACCGTAAACCGATAGAAGTACTTTATAAGAATATTTGAAAAAGTAATATTTTAAAGGTTATAAAGTAGGATTTAAGTAAACTGGAGGATGGTTTGGCAAAGAAATCTCTCATTGCAAAAGCAAAAAGAACGCCAAAATTTGCGGTTAGGAAATATAATAGATGCCCACTCTGTGGACGTCCGAAGGCATTTATTCGTAAATTCGGTATGTGCCGGATCTGTTTTCGTAAGTTGGCATCCAGCGGTCAGGTAACCGGAGTGACGAAGTCATCCTGGTAGTTCAACCCACTTGATATAATATATAATTTAGAAGGAGAGTTCGCCATGTCTATGAGCGATCCCCTGGCAGACATGCTGACCAGGATAAGAAATGGTTTGCTGGCAAAGTTTAATGCTGTTAAAATGCCTTCATCCAACATAAAAGCTAATATTGCCAATGTCCTCAAAGAGGAAGGGTATATCAACAATTTTTCAGTTAGTGACAATGGTCCTCAGGGAACATTAACAATAGAACTGAAATATGATGCAGACAATTCTCCGGTTATTACTGGAATAAAACGCATTAGCAAACCTGGACTGCGAAAGTACACAGGGGTTGATGATATTCCCAAAGTTCTTAACGGACTTGGTATCGCCATCCTTTCAAGTTCAAAGGGCGTTATTACTGATAGAACCGCAAGGGCCAGTAATGTAGGCGGTGAAATCATTTGTGAGGTCTGGTAAGACCAGCAGATAACGGAGGGGATCATGTCTCGTATTGGAAAACAACCTATACCTGTGCCTGCAGATGTCAAGATAGATATCAAGGGACAGAATATATCAATTTCCGGAAATAATGGTAAGCTTTATCGTGAGGTTTTACCTGAACTCAAAATTTCCATGCAAGATCAGGAAATATTTGTTGAGAACAGGGATAACAGTAAGCGTACTAACGCCTTTCGCGGTATGACCAGAAGCTTAATAAACAATATGGTTATTGGTGTTAGCGAAGGTTTTAAAAAGATCCTTGTAGTTGAGGGTGTAGGCTACAAGGTAAATGTCGCAGGAAAAAATCTGACTTTAAATGTTGGATATTCAAATCCAGTTGAATTCCCTATTCCTGACGGCGTTCAGGTTACTGTGGATGGAAACAACCAGATTATTGTTGAATCTAATGATAAGGAATTACTGGGGTTGGTCAGTGCCAAGATTCGTGAAGTTCGTAAACCAGAGCCCTACAAGGGGAAAGGTATAAGATACGAAGACGAGCATATTGTGCGTAAGGTCGGTAAAGCAGGAGCAGCAGCTTAATTACTAACAGTTTTATAAACTGTTATATCAACTAATATGGTAAGGAAAAATGGCTAAGACTAATCCTAAGGCAACAGCCAGGGCAAAACGAGTCCGACGCATTCGAAAAAAAATCACTGGAAATAGTGAGCAGCCGCGACTTAGAGTCTTTAAAAGCAATAAACATATATACGCTCAAATCATTGATGACTCAGTTGGTAGAACACTTGTTGCCATGTCAACCACTGATAAGGCGTTTGAAAGACAGGAAACTGATAAAACCGGAAATGCAAAGAAAGTCGGCTTACTTATTGCCGAAGCTGCAAAAAATGCAGGTGTCAGTAAGGTTGTTTTTGACCGTGGCGGTTATATCTATCATGGTAGAGTAAAAGCACTTTCTGATGGTGCTCGTGAAGGCGGATTGCAATTTTAATGAATATTACGGGGGTGTCCCTTGGCAGATTTTAAGCGTTCCAGGAATGAAAGTTCCGACGAATTTATAGAAAAAATAGTTTTTATTAACCGTGTTGCTAAAGTTGTTAAAGGTGGCCGTCGCTTCAGTTTCAGTGCCATTGTGGTGGTAGGAGATGGAAAAGGGAAGATTGGTTACGGCCTTGGCAAAGCGAATCTTGTACCTGAAGCTATTCGTAAGGGTGTTGAAAAGGCGCGCAGGGATATGATATCAATGTCTATCACTGATGTTTCTATTCCTCATCAGGTTATTGGTAGATATGGTGCTGGCAAGGTTTTATTGAAACCAGCTTCAGAGGGAACTGGTTTAATTGCCGGTGGACCGGTTCGTGCGGTACTGGAAGCAGTTGGTGTGAAGAATATTCTCACAAAATGTCTTGGATCTCATAACCCACATAATATGGTAAAAGCAACTATAGAAGGGCTACAATCATTACGTTCTGCTAAAAAGATTGCGAAAATGCGTGGAAAAACAGTCGAAGAAATTCAGACTTAATGTATAGCACTGTAATATTCTACTTTACTGTTCGATGCGGAATATGCGGTGCTTTTTTCTATTTGTACTGATTTAACATTATGGGTTGGCAGCTACCAGCCCCAAGGTAGTGAACAAGAGTGGAAGAAATATTCTCCATCTTTCTTATAAAAAGGTAGTCAAATGGCTGATACAATAACATATACTCTTATTAAGAGCGGAATCGGCAGCACAAAAAAGATCAAAGCTACACTTACAGGTCTGGGGCTGACAAAAATGCAAAAGAAGGTGACTCGTAAAGATACACCTGAGACTCGCGGAATGTTAAATAAAGTCGCATACCTTGTTCGGGTTGAGGAGGCTTAAAATGATACATTTAGGAAATCTCTCTCCCAATAAGGGAGCAAGAAAGCAACGAAAACGACTTGGTCGTGGTCCCGGATCAGGACATGGAAAGACTGCAGGACGAGGACATAAAGGTTTTAAGTCACGTTCAGGATCTGGAGTCAAGCCGGGATTTGAGGGTGGTCAGATGCCACTCCAGCGTCGTCTGCCCAAACGGGGTTTTACCAATATTAATAAAATCAAATATAAACTTGTTTCCTTGAGTCAGCTCGACAAATCAGGAATACTTGAAGTGACAACAGCATCTCTTGTTGAGGCTGGGATCGCTGATAAAGCACTTCCTGTTAAGATTCTTGCCAATGGTGAAATAACAACTGCTGTAACTGTTACAGTAGAAAAAGTTAGTGCTGGTGCAAAAAGCAAGATTGAAGCTGCCGGCGGGAAAGTTGTGGAAACGGCTACGGAATAAATTATGAGCGGACTGCAAAACGCTGCTAACGTACCTGTATTAAGGAAGAAGATATTTTTTACCCTCGCCATGCTGGCTGTTTACAGGATGGGGGTACAGGTTCCAACTCCTGGTATCAACGGAGAAGCATTGGCAGCATTCTTTACTAAGAATGCTGGAAATATCTTTGGCATGTTTAATATGTTTTCTGGTGGTGCGCTGGAAAATTTTTCTATTTTCGCATTGGGGATAATGCCATATATATCCGCCTCAATTATTATCCAGTTATTGACAGTTGTTATACCACAGTTGGAAAGTCTGAAAAAAGAAGGCGAAGCAGGGCAAAGGAAAATTACCCAGTACACAAGATATGGAACAGTTGGTCTTTCAATTATTCAGGGAACATTTATAGCGACGGGTTTGCAGAGTATGGCTGGACCTGGTGGTGAACCTATTGTAACTAACCCTGGGGCATCGTTTGTTTTGATGACCATGATAACCCTAACTGCTGGTACTTCATTTATTATGTGGCTCGGTGAACAGATGACTGAGCGTGGGGTAGGAAATGGTATATCGCTTATTATTTTTGCTGGTATTGTGGCCAGAGGTCCCGCTGCACTGGTTAACTCGATCCAATTGATAAAAGCTGGAGAAATAACACTTTTCTTTGTCCCTCTTATCATGGCTTTTATGGTTGGAGTTGTTGCAGTAATAGTGTTTTTTGAGACTGCTCAGAGACGTATCCCTATTCAGTATGCAAAGCGTGTTGTTGGCAGAAAAGTCTACGGGGGACAAAGTTCCCACCTTCCTTTGAAAATTAATATTGCCGGTGTTATTCCACCAATTTTTGCTTCTTCAATTATGATGTTTCCAGCAACTATTGGCGGATTTATTCAAGTTGACTGGGTACAGATGGTTTCAGCTGCAATGTCTCCAGGTACTATTTGGTATTATATGCTATACATAGTCATGATTGTTTTCTTCTGTTTCTTTTATACAGCAGTGACTTTTAAACCTGATGATGTTGCAGAAAATTTAAAGAAAAATGGTGGTTTTGTGCCAGGGATACGTCCTGGACGGAAAACTGCTGGTTTTATTGATAAAGTTCTCACTAGATTGACAGTTGTTGGTGCAATATATTTAAGTGCTGTCTGTGTTTTACCAACTATTCTTATCTCAAAATTTAATTTACCGTTCTATTTTGGCGGAACAGCCTTACTGATTATTGTAGGTGTTGCCATTGATACTATTTCTCAGGTACAGTCACAAATGATTATGACTAACTATGAAGGGTTTCTTAAATCCAGCGGAAGAAAGTAAACGGGTTAAACATTGAATGCCGCAGGTGGACAGCAGGCAGCAAAGCCTATACTGGTAAAAACCCCCGATGAGATAAAGCTCATGCGGGATGCAAATCGGATAGTTGCCGAAACGCTTTCCATGTTATTTAATGTAGTTGAGCCTGGAATAACCACTTACGAGCTTGATAGATTTGCTGAAGAGATGTGCAGGAAACGAAAGTCGATTCCTGCTTTTAAGGGATATCATGGCTTTCCAGCCAGTCTTTGTGTTTCGATAAATGAAGAGGTTGTACACGGAATCCCCAGCAGGAAGCGTAAGCTCAAAAAGGGGGATATTCTCTCTGTTGATTTTGGTGTCTACTATAGAGGCTTTTTTGGCGATTCTGCGGTGACGATACCTGTAGGCAAGATTAAAAAACCAATACATAAACTTCTTAGAGTTACCAAAGAGTCTTTGGAGTTAGCAATAGAACAGGTTATCCCTGGGAACCGTGTTTCTGATATTTCAAGAGCCGTCCAGCAACATGCTGAGACTAACGGGTTCTCAATAGTACGACAGTTCGTCGGACACGGTATTGGTGCTTCTCTTCATGAGGGGCCTGAAGTCCCAAATTTCACCAGCAAAGGTCAAACTCCGAGATTGATTGAGGGGATGGTCATTGCAATTGAACCCATGGTTAACCTGGGCACAGAGAAGGTAAAGGTGCTACGGGATGGTTGGACAGTAATAACTGCTGATAAAAAAGTATCTGCCCACTTTGAACATTCTATAGCAGTAACTGCTGATGGACCATTGGTTCTCAGTAAACGAGATGCTTTTTCGGATAAATAGAAAAATAATGCTTCTCTTTTTACCAGAGATATATTATCATCGTCTGCTTTGTGATCAAATTGCATTCGTATTAGGAGTATAATTATGGCCAAAGAAGAAGCCATTGAAGTTGAGGGTACAATAATTGAACCGTTACCCAATGCCATGTTTCGAGTTGAACTTGATAATGGTCATAAGGTACTTGCTCATATTTCCGGAAAAATGCGAATGCATTTTATAAAGATTCTACCGGGCGATAGAGTTACCATAGAGCTTTCTCCATACGATTTAACCAGGGGAAGAGTAACGTTTCGGGCAAAGAATTCTAAAAAGAAAAAATGAGAGAGTAATCACATGAAAGTCAGGTCATCTGTCAAAAAAATGTGTGGCGATTGCAAAGTCTTTAAACGCAAAGGTGTCGTTCGGGTCAGTTGCAAAGTAAAGAAACATAAGCAGCGACAGGGATAAGCATATCAAACTGAGGAGAGTCATAACCACACCTCATTTTATTAAGGAGCACGTATTTTGGCACGTATAGCGGGAGTAGATCTTCCTAAAAATAAACATATGGATCGTTCGCTTACTTATATTCATGGTATCGGACTCACATCGGCACGGCAAATCCTTGATAAAGCAGATTTGCCTTACACCATGAATAGTGATGATCTTGCGGGTGATGATATTACCAGAATTAGAAAGATTATAGAGGGCGAATATACCGTGGAAGGTGATCGTCGTCGTGAAGTTGCAATGGATATAAAACGTCTTACAGATTCTGGATCTTATAGAGGTAGACGCCATCGAATGGGGCTTCCCTGCCGTGGTCAGAACACCAAGAATAATTCACGGACTCGTAAAGGACCTCGTCGCGGTGCAGCAGCCCGTAAAAAATAATTTAGTAAAACAGGTGTAAGGAATGGCTGGAGCAAAGCGTGGTTCAGGTTCAAAGAAAAGAGTAAAAAAGAATGTCCCTGAGGGAATCATATTTATTTACTCTACTTTTAATAATACGATTGTAACTATTTCTGATAAACAGGGCAATGCTGTGGCTTGGTGTTCTTCAGGAGTATTAGGTTTTAAGGGTTCCCGTAAATCAACTCCTTTTGCAGCACAGAAAGCTATGGCTGAAGCTGCGGACAAGGCGATGGATATGGGTATGAGGAAGGTCGAGGTTCGTGTAAAAGGGCCTGGGCCAGGTAGGGAAGCAGCTCTGAGAGCCTTAATTAGTACTAGATTTGAAGTCAGTAGAATTGTGGATGTGACCCCCGTGCCCCATAACGGGTGCAAGCCGCCTAAGCGTCGAAGAGTTTAATCCATATTGTTGCGTAGTTGAATTTTTATCATCGGTACGCATAAGGTGACCGGTATAAGTACATTAAAGAGAACTTTTTCAAAGTACTTGGAGAGATTCTCTAACGTACTAATGTTATATTTTATTAATCGGAGAACGAAGTGGCCAGATATACAGGAGCTGCATGTCGTCGTTGCAGGCGTGAGAATCTAAAATTATATCTCAAGGGTGATCGTTGTTATTCTGACAAATGTTCATTTGAGAGAAGGGCGTTTGGACCCGGTCAGCATGGTCAGGCACGTTTTAGAAAGGTGTCTGATTACGCTATTCAGCTGAGAGAAAAGCAAAAAGTTAAGAATATTTATGGAATGCTTGAAAAACAGTTCCGCAATTATTTCCATAAGGCCGATTTGCAAAAGGGTATTACGGGCGAAAATCTTCTGATTATGCTTGAAAGAAGACTTGATAATGCTGTTTTTAGATTAGGCTTCGCCTCATCAAGAAAACAAGCCAGACAACTTGTTTTACATAAACATATCCTGATAAACGGTAAAAAAGTTAACATTCCATCATTTCTTATTTCCATAAATGATGAGATCACTGTTAAAGAAAAGAGTAGAACGAATAGTTTTCTTGTCGAATCCATGGAAGCCGTTGCGCGTCGTGGTATTCCAACCTGGCTTGAGCTTGATAAAAATGCATTTAAAGCCACTGTAAAGGCTTTGCCAAACCGTGACGAGATTACAATGCCTATTCAGGAACAGCTTATCGTTGAGCTTTATTCCAAATAATCTTTTGAAATTCAGGTAGTGTAATACAGTTATTGCAAACTCGAAAGTAGGATACTTATGACTGAAATTGTTGAAGAGACTGCAGAAGAAACTGCAGAAGAAACTGCAGAAGAGATCTTGCCTATTTATCGAAATTGGCACGAGCTTATTCAACCTGAAGCATTAGAGGTTGATAAGGCCAAGCATACAGAGACATACGGAAAATTTGTCTGTCAACCGTTGGAAAGAGGGTTTGGTGCCACCATAGGCAACTCGCTAAGGCGTATCTTGCTTTCATCTATTCAAGGTACAGCTATAACAACTGTAAAAATTGAAGGAGCTCTCCATGAATTCACTTCTATGGAAGACGTGAAGGAAGATGTAAGTGAGATTATCATTAATTTGAAACAGGTTCGCTTGCAACTTCATTCCGAAGGGAAACAGGTTGTTACCATTGAAAAGAAAGGTCCGGGTATTGTTACAGCCGCAGATATCAATGGAAGTTCTACTGTAGAAATAATGAATAGGGATCTGCTTATCTGTACCTTAACTGGTGATATTGATTTTCGTGCTGAACTTACTGTTGAATGGGGAAAAGGATATCAGCCAGCAGAGAAACAGGATAAAGAAGAACTTGCTATTGGTCAGATTCCAATAGACGCAATTTTTACACCCATCCGGCGGATACAATTTAATGTTTCCAACGCTCGAGTAGGTCAGCAGACAGATTATGATAAGCTGACAATTGAGGTTGAGACAGATGGAAGTGTTAAACCTGAGAATGCCCTTGCATATGCTGCCAAAATTCTCAAATTTCAGTTAACCACTTTTATCAATTTTGATGAAAAATCGGTAGAGCCTGAAATTAAAGAAGATGATATAGATGAGCTGGAACCACAGAATCCAAACTTGAATAAACCAGTTGAGGATCTTGAGCTTTCTGTCCGTTCTGCAAACTGCTTGAAAAATGCAGATATCAATTTTATCGGAGAACTTGCACAGAGAACAGATCAGGAAATGCTGAAAACCAAGAACTTTGGTCGAAAGTCATTAAATGAAATTAAGACACTTCTTGCTGAGATGGAGCTCACTCTAGGCATGAAAATTGAGAGCTGGGTAGCCCCTGAAGTTAGCAACGAAGAAGACGATAACGAGTTATAAAAGGTGCTTATAATTTGAATTTGGTACGAATTTAAAAAAATTAAACTTAAGACGGCCAGGTTAAAAAACTTCTTACTTGATAAACGCAAATTATATTGAATACTGTGGCAGGATATGTCGTAAGGAAAATAATTTGTACTGACTAAGAAGGTGCCTATTTTTACGATGCTGTAAAGAATTGAGTTTTTAGAAAGTTTTATTTGAGGATGGTACTATGAGACATGGGAAAGCAGGAAAAAGACTTGGTCGCACTGGATCTCACAAAAGGGCAATGTTACGAAATATGGTGACTTCTCTTTTTGAGCATGAGCGTATAGTGACTACCACCCCTAAAGCAAAAGAGGCGCGCAAAGTTGCTGAAAAAATGATTACACTTGCAAAACGGGGTGATTTACACGCAAGACGACAAGCTTTAAGTTATATTCAAAGTAAAGAAGTTGTGGCAAAACTTTTTGGAGTGATTCAAGAGAAATTTGAAGATCGAAAAGGTGGTTACACCCGCATTATAAAAACGGGTCAACGTCGTGGAGATGCTGCGCCAATGGCTATCCTTGAGTTATTAGGGTACGAAGAAGATTTTGGAGAAGAAAACGACAATTAGATATATTAAATTCTGTTACTTGAAAGCTGATATGAATATTTTTCATATCAGCTTTTTTTTTCATATTTTTCTGTATTTTAGTCACTACCATAAAATTTAAGTCAATAATCACTCTTAATGGATATTGTTAACCATTTAATTTAGAAGTTCTTATTGATCGAATCACAAGGCATTACTAGATGAAAACCAGAAAAGATTTTCCCGAGGGAATGCATCCTATTGGAAGGAAGGATTTATTTTCTTTTCATTGTCACCCTGAGGTGGACTGTTACATGAGATGTTGCAAAAACGTGGATATGTACCTTTATCCTTATGATATTCTACGGTTGAAAACAAAGCTCAATATCAGTTCTCAGGAGTTCCTGGAAAATTATTCAAGAGTTGTACAGGGGTTTAGTCATCCTTATTTCCCTGCTGTTATGTTACGTCTTACTGAAGATGAAAAAAAGTCCTGTCCGTTTCTTACAGAAGAAGGTTGCGGCGTTTATTTCGATAGACCTTCGGCCTGTCGAACCTATCCTCTTGAGCGTGGCGTAGATCGGTCGCCTGAAAAAGGAATTAGCCATGAATTCTATTTTATGACTGACCACGGCTATTGTCATGGACATAACGAAGAAAAGCAGTTCACTGTAAAAAAATGGATTCGTAATCAACGACTGGATGAATATAATATGATGAATGATATCTGGGCTGAAATTGATACGGTTTTCAGCGCTAATCCATGGGCTGGTGAAGGAAGTGGAGGGCCGAAGCAGCAGATAGCTTTCACTGTTTGTTATGATATCGATAATTTTCGACTGATGACTGCTAAACATTCTCTACTTGATCGCTTTACAATCTCTAAAAAACAGAAGAGAAGAATTATGCAGTCTGATACAGAATTAATGAAATTCGGTTTTGAATGGCTGAAGGTGTTTCTTGGCCAACCATCATCGCTTGTATAAAATAAAGCATAGAGATTTTCCACAAAAACTTGCGCAATAGACTCCCCTATGGTAAAAATGTTTAGTTTTGGATTTGCATAAAGTAGTTGTCTCGATCCGCATGGTGCGGTCATGGACATAATACACACATCCCACCGTTTTCCGGTGCTATTAGAATTTATACATGCTCTAATTGTCTGGAGGGATGGAGGATTAACCGGAACAGGAGAACCAGTATGATAAAAGTAACAGTTAAAGAAATGTTAAAAGCAGGCCTTCATTTTGGTCATCAGACCAGAAGGTGGAATCCAAAGATGAAACCATATATCTATGGTCCCCGAAATGGAATCTACATTATCAACCTCGATAAAAGTAAAAAGATGTTTGATGAAGCCAGTAATTTTGTTGTGAGTGAAATTACAAACGGCGGGAATATCCTCTTTGTCGGCACTAAGCGTCAGGCGCGAACTATCATTAAAGAAGAGGCGAAGCGTTGTGGTATGCCTTATGTTGATCATCGTTGGTTAGGGGGGATGATGACCAACTTCCAGACAATTAAGAACTCTATTGATCGACTAAAATCTATTGAAAATATGCAGGAAGATGGCTCAATTAATCGTTTCCCCAAAAAAGAAATTTTGCTTATGGAGAAGGAGCGCGTCAAGCTTGAACGCAATGTTGGCGGCATTAAAAATATGCGTAACGTCCCCACTGCCATTTTTATCATCGATCCTAAAAATGAAACTATTGCTATAAATGAAGCCAGGAAGCTAAAGATTCCTATCATCGCTCTTACAGATACCAACTGTGATCCTGACGGTATTGATTATCTTATCCCCGGTAATGATGATGCAATACGTTCTATTCGTTTAATTTGTAATCAAATAGGTGCAAGTGTGTTGAGCGGTCAGGCTGCTAAAGATGGTGATGATGCGTCTGATGAAGCTATGATGGCTGCTATGTTAGAATCCAGTGAAGAACTGGCTACTGAAACTGCTCCAGTTGATGGTGCCGAAGGATAAATCAATTTCCAACGCTCTGTAAGCGTTATCAGTCAATATTAATTACAAAGGGGCTGATTCAGCCCCTTTGTCATGTCTGCTGGTTTTTACTTTTGTCTCAGCGGAATATTATTCATAAATTATTGTATTAATAGTAGAGGATATAATGAAAATTACAGCCAAAATGGTTAAGGATCTGCGTAACACAACTGCCGCAGGAATGATGGATTGTAAGAAAGCACTGGGTGAGACTGGTGGAGACATGGAGAAGGCTGTAGATCTTCTTCGGCGAAAAGGTCTGGCTGTCGCAGCAAAACGTGCTGGCCGTGAAACAAGTGAAGGAACTATTGAATGCTACATCCATGCGGGTGGAAAAATTGCTGCCATGGTTGAGCTGGCTTGCGAAAGCGATTTTGTTGCTAAAACAGACGGTTTCAAAGAATTTGCCCGTGATCTTGCCCTCCATATTGCCGCAGTTAATCCTGTAGCCATCAGTAGGGAAAACGTTCCCGAAAGTGTTATTGCACGCGAAAAAGAAATCTATGAGAAACAGGCCATTGATTCCGGAAAACCTGAAAATATTGTAGAAAAAATGGTTGGCGGTAAAATGGAAAAATTCTTGAAGGAAATTTGTCTTCTAGATCAGCCTTTTGTCAAAGATCCTGATTTTACTATTCAGGAATTAATTACCGATCTTATCGGAAAAATGGGAGAAGTAATTACTATTAAACGTTTTTCCAGATTTCAGGTTGGTAGCTGACAGTCTTTATTTACCTGCACTTTAGTTTGTTGTTTGATGTGCTTTTTTTATAACTCTTCCAAGGAGTCGCCATGGAACTGAAGTACAAGAGGATACTTTTGAAGTTGAGTGGAGAAGCCCTTATGGGAAAAGACTCCTTTGGTATCAATACTGATGTTCTTGACCAAATTTCTGTAGAAATAAAAGAAATTATCGGTCTCGGTGTGGAGACTGGCATTGTTATTGGTGCCGGGAATATTTTTCGGGGTGTCAAGGGGGCCAGCCAGGGCATGGATCGAACTGCCGCCGACAATATGGGTATGCTTGCCACCGTTATAAATTCTCTTGCCCTGCAGGATGCTTTGGAACGAAATGGTGTTGTTACCAGAGTCATGTCTGCAATTCCTATGCGACTAGTTTGCGAACCCTATATCAGGCGACGTGCCATGCGACATCTTGAAAAAGGAAGAGCCGTTATTTTCGCAGCAGGAACTGGTAATCCCTTTTTCACTACTGACTCTGCTGGTGTTCTTCGTGCCCTTGAAATTGATGCTGATATTATCATTAAAGCAACCAAGGTTGATGGGGTATATGATAAGGATCCTGCACTTCATGATGATGCCGTTAAATTAGAGAGTTTAGCATATGATGCTGTTCTCAGTAAAAATCTGCGGGTGATGGATGCGGCCGGAATTGCACTTGCCAAAGAGGATAATAAACCTATCATGGTTCTTAATATGACAGAGCCCGGAAATATCAAGTGCGCAGTACTTGGTGCAAAGGTAGGGACTGTTATACATTCTTAAAGGAGACTGAAAAATGAGCGAAGTAATAGAAGAGCTGTCAGACAAAATGCATAAAAGCGTAGAAGCGTTTAAGAATGAATTGGCAAAAGTCAGAACCGGAAGAGCCTCAATATCTATACTCGATGGTATTTCTGTTGACGCCTACGGTTCAATGCTGCCTATGAATCAGGTTGCTACCATGACCATACCAGAGAGCCGAATGATTTCAATTCAGCCCTGGGATCCGCAGATGATACCTGCCATTGAAAAGGCCATCATGGCCTCTAATATTGGCCTTGCTCCTGCAAGTGACGGCAAGGTTATTCGTTTAAATATTCCTCAACTGACAGAAGACCGCAGAAAAGAGCTGGTTAAACAAGTGCGTAAGACTGCTGAAGAATTTCGTGTCGCTGTTCGTAATATTCGACGTGACGCCATTGATACACTGAAGAAACAGAAGAATGAAAAAGAGATTTCTGAGGATGATCTTTTTAAATCCCAGGATGATATTCAGGGTGAGACTGATAAGTATGTAAAACAGATTGATGCGGTAACGGATACAAAAGAAACTGAGATGATGCAAGTTTAAATTTGTTTCCTCCAGCTTGCTTTTTTAAAACCGTGATGGTGTCGTAAAAAACTTCCTATGTCGCAACGAAGTAGTTTGAAAATTCTTACGACGCTCTCAACCGTAGTTCTTATGTGTTTATAGAAAAAGTGCCCATGTCAACTCTCCAAGCGATCGATCTTGATAGAATTCCCCGTCACGTTGCCATCATTATGGATGGTAATGGACGTTGGGCAAAACAATGCGGGAAACCTAGACTCTATGGTCATAAGGTCGGAGTTATTTCTGTGCAGGAGGTTGTTGAGTGTGCGTCGGAATTGGGCATAGAAGTTCTTACGCTGTATGCCTTTTCTACCGAAAACTGGAAAAGGCCTGCCGATGAAGTTGGTGGGCTTATGAGACTGCTCAAAAACTATCTACAGAAAGAACTTTCCAGGATGCTTAAAAACTCCATTCGTTTGACCTGTATAGGAGATATTGCAAAGCTTCCCAAAGATGTTCGTGATGTTCTGAAGCATACCGTTTTGCAAACTGCCGCCAATTCAAAATTAACACTGAATCTTGCTCTTAGCTATGGTGGTCGAGCCGAACTTATCCAAGCCATTCGGCAGGTGGCGTTTGAGGTGCGAAAAGGTTCGCTGGCAGTGGATGCCATTAATGAAAAACTGATAGATTCCTATTTGTACACTGCCGGATTACCGGATCCAGATCTTCTTATACGAACTGGTGGTGAAGCGCGACTTTCCAATTTTCTTCTTTGGCAGGCCTCATATGCTGAGATATATTTTACAGATGCCATGTGGCCCGAATTTCGTGAACAGGAATTGCGCATTGCTTTGCAGGAGTTTCAGAGTCGTGAACGGCGTTTCGGCAAAACCAGTGCCCAATTAAAAGCGGGTGAATAAATGAACAGAGTTCTTCCTGGTCTTGCCCTGGCAATTTGCTGGTTCCTGCTTCTATTCAAGGGAGGGACATTCCTTTTTGCTATGATTCTCCTGCCGGCGCTTGCTGTTGGAGCCTATGAATATGGAAAAATGTCTCTTGTTGAAAGGTCTGTAAAAGACGCAATCTTTCTTTCCTTTCTTGCAGTTATCCCTCTTCTTTCTCAAATTTTGTTTCCGAAACTTACGGTTACCCACGGCTTTGTTGTCGCTTTTATGTCTCTTGCTTTCTGGACTCTTGCCACCTACCGTGAAGGTTTTAACAGTTATGATTTTCTTGCTCGTGGAACATTTGGCCTTGTTTGGGTTGGTTTTATGGGAGCGCATCTCTATCTTATTCGCCTTCTTCCCGATGGAAATTTCTGGCTGCTGATTCTAACGGGTATCACAGCCGGCTCAGATTCAGGCGCCTATTATGTTGGACGAGCTTTAGGTAAACGGAAACTCAGTTCTTTAATAAGCCCCAAAAAAACCGTTGAGGGTGCAGTTGGTGGAATTGTTGTGGGAGGACTGGTTGCGCTGGCAATCGCCTTTTTGCTCCTTGAAGGTATTCCTCTGCTTTTTATTGTAATAATTGCTGTTATGCTTGGTATAATTGGTATTTGTGGGGACCTTACAGAATCAGTTGTAAAACGTGCTACAGGCACAAAAGATTCCGGTACAATTTTGGGAGGACATGGTGGAATTCTTGATCGGGCGGATTCCATGCTTTTTGCTGCTCCTGTTTTATATTATATGCTCCTTATTTTTTTATAAGTTCTCATTCCTATGAAAACATTATCACTCCTGGGCTCCACCGGTTCGATAGGCAGTAATGTGCTGGATGTTGTACGCAGTTTTCCGGAACGCTATCGTATTTGCGGACTTGCAGCCGGGAGAAATATCACAAAACTTTGTGAACAGGTTCTGGAGTTTGAACCGGAAGGTATTTCAGTTGCTGCCAAGGAAGATGCAGATCAGTTGCGTAGAGAATTACCGGATCGGTTCAGGGATTGTATTCTTTATGGAAGTAAAGGTACTCAAGATGTTGCTGCCCTGAATTCAGCAGATATGACTATCTCGGCTATTGTTGGTGCTGCCGGATTGTTACCAACCCTTGCTGCAATTGAAGCTGGAAAAGATATAGGCCTTGCCAATAAAGAGACACTTGTGATGGCGGGTAAGCTGGTAATGGAATCCTGTAAACGCAACGATGTTACATTGCTTCCGGTGGATTCAGAACACAGTGCAATCTTTCAATCCCTTGAGGCCGGCCATCCTGATGATGTGAAAAAGATTATTCTGACAGCCTCTGGCGGCCCATTCAGAAAAATGAGTCTTGGACAGTTAGGCATGGTGACGCCCGCCGAAGCACTTGCCCATCCTAACTGGGATATGGGGCAAAAAATTTCCATTGATTCAGCAACCCTTATGAATAAAGGGCTAGAGGTTATTGAAGCAAAATGGCTCTTTGGTATGCCCATCGATACCATTGAGGTGGTTGTTCATCCCCAGTCTATTGTCCATTCTTTAGTAGAATTTCATGATGGATCCGTTATTGCGCAGCTTGGGATTCCCGATATGCGTATTCCTATCGCTTATGCACTTTCCTATCCAAGACGGTTGCCCATGGATCTGCCAGGATTAAATCTTACCCAGTGCGCAACACTTGAATTTCACGAACCCGATTATGAACGGTTTCCAGCCTTATCGCTGGCGTTCAGCGCAATTGAGCAGGGTGGTGTCTTGCCTGCAGTATTAAATGCGGCCAATGAGGTAGCTGTCTCGGCCTTTCTTGCCGGGGAAATTTCTTTTCTTGATATTGCGGCAACCGTGTCTACTGTAATGGAGAAGGTGCAAGATGGACATGAAGATTCCATCGATGATATTTTGCATGCTGATTCCAAAGCACGAAGAGAGGCAAGGTTGATAATCAGCGGCAATTCATAAATTAATTCACAAAAAACTCCAGGGTTATTCCATGAATACAGTTGTTTCTTTTGTAGTAGTGCTTGGTATTCTCATTTTTGTCCATGAACTTGGCCATTTTCTTTTTGCCAAGTTTTTCAAGGTACGGGTCCTTAAATTCTCTTTGGGCTTTGGTCCGAAAATATTTGGCAAAACTGTGGGTGATACTGAATATCTTGTCAGTGCTTTCCCCCTGGGTGGCTATGTGAAAATGTTTGGCGAGAATCCCGATGAACAACAGGATTCTGCCGTGGACAAAGAAACCTCTTTTGCCTACAAAAAAGTATGGCAGCGTTTCCTTATCGTTTTAGCAGGCCCTCTTTTTAATCTTCTCTTCACTGTGGTTCTTTTCTTTGCCATATTTCTGCTGCTGGGACTTCCTGATAGTCGTGATACAACCCGTGTTGGTCAGGTAAATGCCAATTCGCCTGCCGTAGCGGCAGGAGTTCTTGTGGATGATATTATCCTTTCCATTAACGATGAACCAACAGAAGAGTGGATGGATGTATTGAATATTGTAAAAAATTCTGAGGGTAAAGAACTTGTTTTCTATATGGCTCGCGGGAATGATGAGGTAAAACTCTTTGTGACTCCAGAGCGCCTACCAGTGAAAAATATTTTTGGCGAAGAAGTGGAAGAACGTTTTATGATTGGTATTGTCAGAGCCGAAGAACTCTTCTATTCACCCACTGGACTGGTTGGTGCCTTTGAGGCTGCCTGCGCTCAGACGTGGATGTATATAAGCCTTACGGTTCTGAGCTTTATAAAACTGATTCAACAGGTGGTGCCGGCCTCAGAACTTGGTGGTCCCATTCTTATTGCCCAGATAGCTGGTAAACAGATGCAGGCAGGATGGGTGAATTATCTTTTCTTTATGGGATTACTCAGTGTGAATCTCGGGATTCTGAATCTGATGCCCATTCCTGTACTGGATGGAGGACATCTAATGTTTCTCAGTATTGAAGCCATTCGTCGCAAACCCATAACAGAAAAAATGCAGATTGTGGCGCAGCAGTTCGGCATGGCTTTTCTGGGGGTGGCCATGATTTTTGTTTTCTATAATGATCTGTTAAGGATTTTCAGCTCGTGAGCGATGCGGATCCTGTCGTTCTTGCTGTTGATACCGCAAGCTCATGTAGTTCTATTGCACTTACTCAAGGGGATGTACATAATGGAACGTTAATAGCAACCCTGAGCTTGAATTCAAAAGTGACGCATTCTCGTCGCCTCCTTTCCGGAATTGACTGGTTGCTAAAAGAGAACAGCATCAAATTTGCAGATATTGCTGGGTTGGCAGTAGGGCTGGGGCCTGGATCTTTTACCGGGCTGAGAATTGGAATGGCCACCATGAAGGGAATGGCCACTGCCATGGGAAAGCCTTTACTCGGTGTTTCAACCCTCGATGGGCTGGCACTTAATTGTTCCGGCGATACTCTGGTGGGGGCACTGCTTGATGCCAGAAAAAAAGAGGTATATCGCAGGTGGTACAGACAGGATAATGATGGTATCTGTCGGCCGGTTGGCTCCATAGAGGCACTCACTCCTGAATCGTTTGTCCAGGAAATCAGTAAACCGTGCCAGCTTGTAGGGGATGGTGTTTTTGTCTGTGAAGAGCTTCTCCAGAAAAAGACAGAAGAACTGATTACTATAGCTCCAAAACATTTACATACCATAAATGCTGCCTCCATCGCTTTTCTTTGTGCGGAGCAGTTACATAAAGGTGAGTTTCTAGATCTTGATTCTGCTGTACCGCTTTATATCCGTGCCTCGGATGCAGAGCTAAATTTGCAGCAAAAAAAGAAGCAGAAAAAATGATACTGAGAAAACAGACACGAACAATTCATGTTGGTAATGTGGCAGTAGGAGGAAACAGTCCCATTTCCGTGCAATCCATGACCAATACGGATACCAGGGATATCCCTGCCACTTTGCAACAGATTACCGCTCTGCAGGATGCAGGTTGTGAAATTATACGGGTGGCTGTTCTTGATCAGGAGGCAGCTGTAGCCATTAAAGCAATACGAGAAAAAATCCTGATACCTCTTATCGCGGATATTCATTTTGACCATCGTTTGGCAGTGGCTGCCATGGAAAATGGAGCCCAGGGCATTCGTATCAATCCCGGGAATCTTGGAGGACCGGAAAAACTTTCTCGCGTGGTTGATGCTGCCAAGATGCATAAGGTACCCATTCGAGTAGGGGTAAATTCCGGCTCCATCGAAAAAGATCTGTTAACGAAATATGGTTATCCCAGCCAGGACAATCCACGTTCATTAATTGAGAGTGCATTGCGAAATGTACGGCTCCTTGAAAAACAGGGTTTTGAAGAAGTCAAAATTTCCATTAAATCCTCAGATACCTTAACCTGTATCAGTGGCTATCAACAGCTTTCTAAACTCACTGATTATCCCTTGCATATTGGCGTAACAGAGGCGGGCGGTTTGATTGCAGGTACCGTGAAATCAAGTGTGGCTCTTGGAATTCTGCTTTTTCAGGGAATAGGGGATACCTTCCGTATTTCTCTTACTCGTGATCCGGTGGAGGAAATCCGGGTCGGTTTTGAGTTGTTACGCTCTTTGCACATTAGAGAACGTGGGCCTGAGCTGATTTCCTGCCCAACCTGTGGCAGGACACAGATTGATCTTTTTTCCATTGCCGAAGAAGTGGAACGGTACGTTCAGACGATGAAAAAAAGAGTGAAAGTTGCTGTTATGGGCTGTGTGGTTAATGGCCCTGGTGAGGCAAAAGAGGCCGATATTGGTCTTGCCGGAGGCAACGGTGTTGGGATCATTTTTAAGAAAGGGAAGTTGTACAAAAAGGTGAAGGAAGAAGATTTGCTTAAGACTTTTCTTGGTGAATTAAAGAAAATCGAAGATTCGTAACTTTTTTCCTGCCATAGTCTGCTGCAGAGGTTACACGTGAATACGGTTTGTAAAAAAATATACAGAATAAATATATTATGAGATACTCAAAAACATTAATCCCCACTCTGAAAGAAACTCCTGCCGAAGCAGAAATTGTCAGCCATCGTCTCCTCTTACGGGCAGGATTTATCCGAAAACTTACTGCTGGTATTTATACCTATTTACCAATGGGACTCGCCGCTGTTCGTAAAGTTGAGCAAATTGTGCGGGAGGAGATGAACAAAGCGGGATCGCAGGAATTGCTGATGCCGATGGTACAGCCTGCTGATTTGTGGAATGAAACAGGACGCTATAACAAATACGGCCCTGAACTCTTACGTTTTCATGATCGTCACAATCGTG
>Ga0256826_1000377_pt1 | contig 26925 bp, 24 predicted proteins | sample CV79metaG_FD_185975 | JGI IMG/M metagenome (GOLD analysis project Ga0256826, IMG submission 185975) | Hydrothermal vent microbial communities from East Pacific Rise, Pacific Ocean - CV79 | ecosystem: Environmental > Aquatic > Marine > Hydrothermal vents | place: Pacific Ocean: East Pacific Rise...
TATTGAACTTTTAGGAAGCAATTCATATTTTTTCCATTGCCAAATAAAATTTAACTCGATAGCAGAGGCAACAATAATAGCCCATAAAAAATATTCCATTTTTAGAAACTCTAATAATCCTACAATATATTCAACCATATAATTTTTCCTTTAAAATTTTGATAAGATAATATCTAAAAAGAGAAAATATGAAGATATTATTTTTTATAATAATTCCATTTCTAACTTTTGCACAAATAATTTCAATAACAAATGAAGGAACAGATTTAGACAGGAGAATGGCAAAGCAGAAAGCTTTAGCGAATGCTTTTGATGAAGCAAGTCGGAGTTTTCAGAATTCTGTGAAAACTGTATATCAGAAGTATGCAAATTCTAAAACTGGTATGCAGACCTCATCAATTCAAACTATTCAAAAATCAGAAACTGTTATAACAATAGTCGGCTCACCAAAATATAAACTTTTATCTAAAGACCATTGGAAAGATGGTTATGTTTATACAATGAGGGTAACAGCAAAATTCAAACTAGTAAAAAAAGAGAAGATTACGAAGAAAAAAGAAATTTCAAAAGTTATTCATAAAAAGAAAGTTAAGAAAAAAGTCAAAAAGAGAGTGAAAAATTTTAGAGTTGAAATCACTCCTCATAATTTAAAAAGTTTTCAAAAATTTTTGTTCTTAATTCCATACGAACAATATTCTCAAAGAAAATTTAGCCGAACTTCATTTTCAAAAAATAGTCGTTTTTACAGAAAATATAAAAAATATATTTTGAAATTTCATAAAAATAGGATTAGTAAAAATATCAAAACAGGAAAATATAAAATTGCATTTCTGATTTTTGATGGTTCATTCTTTTTTAGAGATAAGAAGTATAAAACTTTGAAATTTTCACACTCTTTTAAAAAATCATATAGTTTATCAAATAAAAATTTTATAGATTGGCAATTTTGAGTATAAAAAAGATCTCATCTTTCTGCCTGACACAAAAATATATAATTTTGGTCAAGCCTGATGAGAAAATTTAAATTGGAAATATTATCCGTAAGGGTTTGCCCTAGCCATTCTTTGAATTAGCATTTTTGTAGCATTACCTTTTTGAACAAGTTGAGATAGTATCCCAACACTTTTTGGATAGTTGGAAATTAGTTTTTGATACTCTTTTACTCTATTAGAAACGATAGTTATCAACCGATTTGCAAGTTCTGGAGTTTGACCATTTTTATCAGCTGTTGCAACAATCTCTTTTATTAAAAGCTCTCTACTTTTTAAAGCTAAATTTTGCATACCCATATCTCGACCGATAGTTAGAAACTCTTTTGCTGAAATATATATTCCTGAAAAGAATGTGTTTAAAAGTTGTTTTTCGATTCCGCTGTAAGGATTATTTCTTTCCTCATTTATCTCTCTCTTACTAGCAGTTTTCAACTAAGTTCTCTCAAATTCACTTCTGAAGCTTTTGCTACATTTTCGTCGCTATCTTTTAAAAGTTTATTTAAAATATCTTTTGTAGCTGATGGATTTTCAGCTAATCTCATTCTTACCATTTTATCTTTATCATCACTTAAAACTTTTAGAATTTTGAGAGGAGTTTGAGGGTTTCCTGAAAGACCATCTCTTACAATTTTTTCATCAGAGAATAGGGATTCTAAAATTTTTGAAGGTGTTTTAGGATTTGTAGCAACTAAAGCTCTTACAAGATTAATTTTATCTTTAGACAATCTTTCAAGAATCTCAACTGGAGTATGTGGATTTTTTGCAACCGCCCATCGACTTCCCATATCATCAGAATTAGCTAATTCAACTAAAAGTTCAATCATCGTATCACTTTTTCCAACCTCAAGATTATATACAGATGTTTTAAGACTAAGATTCATTGCAACTTGCCCAACTGTTTCTCTATCATCTTTAAAATTATGATATATCTCTTTTACTTTTTCTACATTCAAACTTTTATCTGATAGAAGTTCTATCGCTTTCTCTTTTGTCAAGTTTATCTCTCCATATTTAATTTATATTTAGTCAAAGAATAGGCAAAAAATGGTAAAAACTACCTTTATAATTTATCTCTAAAACTCTACTTAAACCCAATTAGAGTTGTAAAATTACCCCATTTGAATATTGTTTCAACCTCTTTAAATCCAACACCTTTTAGAAGTCTAATATTTTCAGGTTCAGTATATGGAACTAAAACATTTTCAAGAGCTTCTCGTTTTTGCGATATTTCATAATCGCTATATCCTTTAGCTCTTTTATAATCGTAATAAATATCTATTAATTTTTTATTAAAGAGGCTATTTTCACTAATTATTTTTTCCGTTAAAATTAGAATTCCATCGCTAGAGATTGAGTTAAATATCTTTTTTAAAACTTTTTCTCTTTCAATCGGTCTAATAAATTGAAGTGTATAATTAAGAATTACAACTTTAGTTGTTGGAAGTTTATAGTTAAGCATATCTCCAAAATATAAAGATATATCTGAATTTAGAGCTTGTAACTTTTTTTGTGCCTGTTTTAACATCGGTTTTGAATTGTCAATTCCAATTAAATTTAAATCCCTATTTTTAATATCTCTCTCTATTTGAAGAAGTAATGATGCGGTTGAACAGCCTAAATCTAAAAGAGTATCTCCATTTTCAATAAATTTATCCACAACTTTCACAATTAGATCCATATTTTCTCTATAAAATGGAACTGACCTATCGAGCATATCATCAAAAACAGAAGCAACTACTTCATCAAATTGAAACTGTTTATCTATCTCTGTTAAAAACACCTCATCAATAACTCTATTTTCCATCTACAAACTTAACTCAAAAGCTTTTAACATCTCTTTTTCAATATCACTTTTAGCAATTTCACCATCTGTAAAAAGCTGATTTGCTAAAACTCCCTGATAAACTAACATTAAACTGCCATCTTTTACTTTTAATCTCATTTTTTTAGCAAGTTTTAAAAATGGAGTTTCATGATATATCACATCAACTGCATATCTACTATTTTTAAATATCTGTTTTAAAGTAGCTTCAGCAACAGGAAAATTCTCATCATCTAATCCTGCACTTGTCACATTAACAACTAAATCATATTGCCCAACTTGAAAATTCTTCCAATTAAAAGTTTGAACTGGAAAAAGTTTAAAACTTTCAAGTCTCTTTTCACTTCGATTTAAAATTGATATATTCCAACCTTTTTCTAAGAATCCAACTGTTAAAGCTTTTGCCGTTCCTCCAGCTCCAATAATTAAGACATTTCGAATATCTGAAAAATTTTTAATTGAATCTAAAAATCCATAAACATCAGTGTTATAACCGATGAGTTTTTTATTTTCCAAAACAATACAATTTACAGCCCCAATCTCTTTTGCAATCCCTCGAACTTCATCGCATAATTTATATGCTATCTCTTTATGAGGAACAGTTACACTTACACCTGATAAATTTAAACTGTAAAAAGTAGATTTTAGTTCTTCTCCATTTTTAATTAAAGTTCTTGTGTATCTATAATCTGGTTTAAATTTTTGAAAAACTGAATTGTGAATTATTGGCGATTTTGAATGGTGAATTGGATTTCCAAATATTGAAAAGAGCTTCATTTTACCACCTATATTTTTTCAAATTCTATCAAAATATCTAAGTTGTAGCTAAAGTTAAAGCGGTTATATCTTTTATCCCAAATTCTTTTAAAATAATATCTGCTTCATTTAAAGTTGAACCTGTTGTGATCACATCATCAATTAAAATAATTGAACTATCTTTCTTGACTTTTTTGCCAATCTTAAAATCTCGTTTATTCTCTAATCGAAATTCTAAACTTTGACCAACATATTTAACACCACTTTGAGATTTTAAAGAGTTATATATTGGAATCATATTTTTAGTTTTGCTTTTTTCTGTTAAGATTGCTGTGTGGGAGTATCCGCTATTTGAAACTTTGTCATCTATTGGAATAAGATAAATTTTATTATTAACTTTCAACTCTTTTATAAACAGTTTTATCGAAATTTCTGCCAAGATTTGAAAAATATAGAATCCCAAATAGCTATTTTTAGTTTTAATCAGATCTGAAATATCATCATATTTATAAAAACTGAAAACCTCTAAACCTGATGAAAGTTTTCTTTTAAAAAGATTGGGTGTTAAATATTGAGTTCTACACTTTTTACAGATATGCGACATTGAAAATCTTTCACAAATTAAACACCTCAATTTAGCTAATTCAGATCCCAATTAATTGGAACTTTTCCATTATCTGTTAAATATCTATCTGTTTTTGAAAAAGGGGAACTTCCAAAGAAACCTCGATAAGAAGATAGTGGCGAGGGATGAGGTGCTTTTAAAACAAGATGTTTAGATAAATCTATCAATTTTTCTTTCTCTCCAGCAGATCTACCCCATAAAATAAAGACAACTCCATCTCGCTCTTTTGAGATAGTTTCAATAACTGAATTTGTAAAAATCTCCCAACCCTTATCTTTATGTGAATGAGCCTGACCTTCACGAACAGTTAGAACTGTATTTAGAAGAAATACACCTCGATTTGCCCATCTTAAAAGATTTCCACTATTTGGAATATCAATTTTCATATCTGATTTGAGTTCTTTAAATATATTTTGAAGAGATGGAGGAGTTGGAATACCATCTTGGACGGAAAATGCTAAGCCGTGAGCTTGACCCTGTCCATGATATGGATCTTGACCTAAAATAACAACCTTAACTTTATCAAATGGAGTTTCTATAAATGCTCTAAAAATATCATTTTGAGTTGGAAATATAGAAAAAATTTTTCTCTCTTGTGAGACAAAATCTCTTAAGTTTTTAAAGCTTTCTTGTTGAAATGGAATCTTTAATTTTGAATACCAATCATTTGGAAAGTAACCTTTTGACATAGTTAAACCTATTTAAGAAAATTATTATTGAATTATTTTGTAAGTGGCGCGGTGGACGGGACTCGAACCCGCGACCTCCGGCGTGACAGGCCAGCATTCTAACCAGCTAAACTACCACCGCACCTTATATAAATGGTGGTCGATACTGGACTCGAACCAGTGACGTCTACCTTGTAAGGGTAGCGCTCTACCAACTGAGCTAATCGACCATTTTATTTTATACACCGTTTTATTTTTTAGAGTCTCAAAAATTGGCGACCCTTAAAGGATTTGAACCTATGTTATCACCTTGAAGAGGTAATGTCCTTGGCCAGACTAGACGAAAGGGTCTATCTAAATCAAGTGGTGTCCTGTGTTGGATTCGAACCAACGGCCACTTCCTTAAAAGGGAAATGCTCTACCGACTGAGCTAACAGGACGATTTGTGATTGATTGACTGTTTGTCTCTCAATTACGAGCGAAATTATATATACTAGTTGCTTAAAATAAGCTTAAGTACTAAATGAGTTTTAAAAGAGTGAAAAATGCTATCTCTAAATTTAAAGATAGAGATAGCAAAGCCCGAAATAGCTATCTTTTACATCTATTAGATGGAGGTGGTGCAAATATTTTTGAGAGACCTCCAATAAAATTCATGTGAATTAAAAAGCCAAAAGAGAGATTTATGCCTGAAAAAGTTGTTAAATCTCCATTTAGAAAGGGATCTTTTTCAACTTTATCTTGAAATTCATATTTAGTTGAAAGAGGGATTGAGTAACCAACATTTCCAAAAAGTTCAAAATTAGGAGAAAAATTGTAACCTAATCTTAAAAAAGGATCGATAATCAAATTTTCAAAGGTTAAAGTGGTGTCGATGTTTTTATTTTTATCTTTATATTCGTAACTATAAATTTTAGATCCTGATTTTAGACCAAAATCTGTATAAAATCCGATACTTCCAAGATAAAATCGTTTAAACAAAGAAAAATTACTAATTGCAAACTGTTTAGCGGTTATTTCGATATTATGAAATTTGTCTAAATATAGATTATCCATTAATCCTCCACCAAAACTTAAATCAAACCAAATTTCAGATAATATAGATGAATCTAATATGTAACCTAGATCTCCAACGATTGAAAAAGTTAGAAATTTTCTATTTCCTCCTCCTATACTTTGTTGATCTAAACTAAAAGTTGCATCTTCAAAACCAACACTTTGTGAATAAAACACTCCACTCCAAGGCTGTTCAAAAGCTAAATCATATAATTCATAAGAACCTGTAATTGCTGAAGCAATACTATTTTCTCTCAAATTTTCAGACAAACTTAAACAGTTATTACCCCTATCTCGAATCTTTGCAAAACCGATATGTTCAATTTCACCATCAACAACTCGTTCAATATTAAATGGGTGGTCAGTTCTAATATCTTGCTGACAACCAATACCTAAAGTTAGACTATTTCCATCAACTTGAATAATTGGAGCTTTTACCTGAAACTGCCTATCTTGTTTAATTTGGACTCTTAAATTTGCCATCGCTTCTTTAATAATAGTTGCAAAAACATCTTTTATTATCTCTTTTCCAGTTTCAGAATCTGGTTTAGAAACAGTTGTTGAACTTTTTGAATCTAGTCCAACAAGCGAAAGTGCAGAACCGAAAGATGAACCTCCACCAATTATAGTTTTATAGTTATCAAATTTTCCATCTTGAAACTCGCTAATTATCAACTTTAAAGAGTCTCCAATATTTACAGAAGTTGAGTAATATTTTCGTTTTCCAATAGCGGGAACATCTACGATATTTTCAGAAATAACTATTTTTCCATCAATTTTTCCATAATAGAAAGAGAATGCAAAAGCAGAATTAAGAAGTTTTTTCGCAACTTCTACCGATACATCTTTAGATTTTCCATTAGTTCTAATAAAAGATATTTGATTTTTTTCGTCCATCTCTTTATATCTACTGTCTAAAACTCTATTTAAACTATCTTGTAAAGTGTTAGAAACTTTATTCAGATACTTGTTTATATCATTTTTAAATTTAGTTTCTGAACCTTTATAAAACTGAAATTCAATATTCTTACCTGCTGAAAATTCTACATTTTTGGTAGCAGTAGAGATTTGAACTTTATCACTTATGAAATTTATTTTGTCATATTTTTGTGATACAAGATTATCAACCTCATCAGCAATTATAGAATCAAGCTCACCTTTAGAGAATGAGCCTTTCCAATTACCTACAAAATAGCAATCTGCGTCTTTCTTACCGTCACCAACAGGACAAAATTCAACAGGCAAATCATAGCTATAATCACTCATTCCAAGTTTAGAAATTGTGACGATAATCTCTCTTTCACTCTTTTTTACAGATTGATCACTTGAAAGTTGAGATATTTTTGTTTCAGAAAAAAGATATGAGATAAATATTAGAAAAATGGTTAATTTCTTCATTGGAAATATCTTTTAATTTCGTTATCTCCAAATAGATGTTTGATAAGAGCCTTGACTAGTTTAGGTGATTTTCTATTTATAATATTTAGAGTTTTATTTCTCATTTTAGCTCGTTTTGTTTTGAAAATTTTTCCATTTTTATATAGTTTTGCTTCAACAGTTAGATTATAAAATTTATAACCCTCAATTTTTGTAACAAATCTTTTAGAAACTTGAACTTTTAATTTAAATTTTTTACTATCTGAAATTGAGATTCCGTAGTTTGGAAGATACTCCTCAAATAGTTCTTGATATTTCCGATTGTAAATATCTAAAGATATAGTTTTTTCATTAGAATCTTTCTTAATTAGAGTTATATTTTTAATAAGCTTTTCACCATTTGAAACTCTCATATATCCATTTTCTGCAAAATATCCATCTTTAGATATTTGATATAGATATTTTCCTCCTGAAAGAAAGATAGATTCAAAACTTGTAAATATTTTTCCTGAAATTTTAATTACAGCATCTTTCGGAACTAGATGAAATTGTATTTGTGCCTGATTTAAATAGCCTAAAAACTCTCTCTCTTTTTTATCTGCAAAATAGGTTGATTCAGAACTTAAAGTTAAAAGAGGTTTTAGCAAAGTTATCAACTCAAGCTTCTCTCTTAATTCTTTTCTATTTAACTTGTACCCTTGAATATTGATGAGGTTTTTAAGATATTTTACTGTTCCATTAAGAGCTTTTCGAGTTAATATAGCTTTTGAAACAAACTCTTTGCCATCTTTTTTCATAGAGATATATCCAACACCTTTAAGAATTGTTTTTGAGGTCACCGCTATAAACCTACTTGTAGCTTTATTTACAGCACCATCTTTTATAACCTCTTTTTTTATGAATTTAGAATCTACATTTGAGATAATAACTCCGCTTAACTCTTTAATCGCACTATCTTGAGAATCTAAAACTGAATCTCCATAACCAATCGCTTCTAAAACAATTTCGCCTTTTAATATTAAACTAATTGCAAATATATAAAACAGTATCTTTTTCATTATTTTCTCCTATTCAATTTCAAAATCATCATCTTCTTCACTATTTCCAATTTTGATAACTAAAAGTGAATTAGTATCAAACTCTCGGAAAACTTTTCCCTCACCCTTATAGTTTTCAGAAATTAACTCCAAAAGTTCTAAAGAATCTCTAGCTTTACATTGAACATTAAAATTAAAAACAGTCTGTCCAGCTTTTCGAGATACTTTTCGACAATATTTTCTAAAAAGAGAATATATATCTTTTGATGCATTTAAAAATTCTGTTTTTAAAATCACTCTAAAATATTTTCCATGTTTAGATTCTTTTGTCCAATTTCGAATTATTTGACTTAAAAGTTTATCAACTGCTCCATTTGTAGCCTCTTCTAAAATTAAACTATTTGAAGAAGTAGATAATTCTTGAGAATGCCCAGTTGAAGAAGCTAGTAACTTCTTAGAAACTGTATAAAAAGCTTTTAAAGAGACAGAAGCTTTTCTAAAAGTTGTTCCAAACCTTTGAGATGTTGAAATATTTGGATTTATTGAGATATAAATATCACTTCCTGAATTAACTGCTAAAAGATATAAAGGATCTATATCTCCACTTAAAGCGATAGATTTTGAAACAGTTTTATTGATATTTCTGTCTTGATTTACAACTTCTGCTTCAAAACCTTTTTCAGATAGATATGATAAAACTGTATCGCTAACAAATTCAAGATTTTTATCTACTTTACCATTTCGTGAAATTAGAGAGATAATTGGAAAATCGATCATCTTTGCAATTGCATCAACATCTTTAATGACTCTATCTGTAATTAAATCATCTTTTAAAATTCTTACATTTATCTTATAATTTTTACGAACTCTATATTTACCATGCTCTTTTTTCTTTGATTTTATATCGCTAACATAAGTTATATATTTATCAACATTTTGATAGAACTTTTTTGAGTGTTTTGAAAATATTTCTAAACTCTCTTTTGAATTTAACAATCTTGTATTGCCACCTTTTAGCACAAACCACAAAGAAGCTAATTTTGAATCAAAAATTGCTTCACTTAAATCTTCACCAATTCCAGTTGAATTCAAAAGAACCTCATCACTTGAACTTGATTCAATCAAAGTAACTTCATGAGAAGTTGGTTCAAACAGTTTTCTATAACTTTTTTGAGGTGGAGAAGATTTGGAAAAAAAACAACCATTGAAAAAAATAACTATAAATATAGTGCTGAACAACTTGAAAAACATCTCTATCCTTTTAATTTTTAGATTTTTAATCTATATTTGTATCGCCCCATTTCAATTTTTCCCGTAGGGTGTTAAAGAAATTATAATCTTCAACTCTAATTATCTCAATCGGTTTTTTGCACATTGAAACTTTGATGAAGTTGCCCTTAATAAGATTGACTATATCTTGACCATCGATAACTAAAACACCATCTGACAACTCAAGTCCAACATGAATATTTAGTCTTGACGGGAGAACAATTGGTCTCTGTGTTAGCGAATGGGGAGCAATTGGAGTTAAAATATAACTACTCATCTCTGGGTGAAGAATTGGACCTCCCGAAGATAAGTTATATGCCGTTGAACCTGTTGGAGTTGAAACAATTAAAGCATCTCCATAATATCTGTTTAACAATCTTTTTTCAGAGGAATCTTCTGTATCTGTATAAACTTGAATACTACTCATTTTCATTCTTTCTCGATTTGTTATTAAAATATCATTAAGAGCAAAATTTTTTTCACCATCTTCAAACTCAATTTTTAATATCTTTCGTCTCTCAATGCGATATGTTCCATTAACAAGTTTAGAGATAAATGGATAAACCTCTTCTGTTTTCATTCCAGCTAGAAATCCTAAATTTCCACCATTTATTGGCAAAATTGGTTTATTGACATAAAAGCTTTTTCTAACAGTCGATAAAAGAGTTCCATCTCCACCTAAAGAGATTAAAATATCAGATTTTTCAAAAAGGGTTTTTATAGCAACTCCAATTAAATCTATCATTTCAGCACTTTTATCTTCAATAAAAACATCAATTCCACATTTTTCAAAACTCAATTTAAGTTTTTCATATTCACTTTTAAGTTCTGGTTTATTTGGACGAAGAAAGAAACCAACTCTCTCTATTTTTATAATAGAGTTACTCAACTATAAACCAAACTTCTTTTTAATTGACTCCCACCAACTGTAATTATAGAAAGCCTTATCTGCCATCTCAAAATACCTCATCGGATCAAGAAGTCCCATCTCAACATCTTTTATTTTTTTCTCTCTATTTATAGCAACACAAAATGGGACTGACTGAATTCGATATTTCTTAGCCAATCGTGGGTTTATAGTTACATCACATTTAGAGATTACAACATCTCCTTTGTAGTGCAGATCCATCTGATCTAAAATAGGTTCAAGTTGCTGACAAGCTCCACACATCGGAGTATAAAACTCTATAAAAACAGCTTTATCTGTTTGGCTTATAAACTCTGGATAATTTTTATCGTTAAGCTCAACTATCATATCTCTCCAATATTTAAAATAAAGATAATTATATATAGTTTAAACGGGAATTATTATACTATTCAGAAAAAGTTACTTACGAAATTATATTTTTCTAAGTGGTTAAAAAGTATATTTGGAGTTAGTTTTGAAAATTAAAATTGGTGTAGTTACAGTTTCTGATAGAGCAAGTAAAGGAATCTATGAAGATATTTCAGGAAAAGCGATAATTGAAACTTTAAATGATTATTTAACAACAGATTGGGAGGCTGAATATAGATTAATTCCTGATGAACAAGATATTATTGAAAAGACTCTTATTGAATTAACTGATGAGGTTGGTTGTAATCTGATTGTTACAACTGGTGGGACAGGTCCTGCAAAAAGAGATGTAACTCCTGAAGCTACCGAATCTGTTTCACATAAAATGATGGACGGCTTTGGTGAATTAATGAGACAAGTTAGCCTTAAATATGTTCCAACAGCAATTCTTTCAAGACAAGTTGCAGGAATTAGAGAGGGTGAAAATAGCTCATTAATTATTAATCTTCCTGGAAAGCCTAAGGCGATTCGACAATGTCTTGATGCTGTTTTTCCTGCTGTGCCATACTGTGTTGATCTAATTGAGGGCTATTATCTTGAAACTGATGAAAATATAATTAAAGCATTTAGACCAAAATCAAAATAATAGTTGCACTATAAAAATGCTATTTATAATCTTCGTGTTTAACACGAAGAGTGTATCAATAAAATTTACAACTTTTTAACAACCAATATTTTATGAGTCAAAGGTTTTAGAACTTCTAAATCGTGAGAAATAAATATATAACTTAAATTTAATCTTTTTTGAAGTTCAATTAAAAGTTTTATAATTTCAATTTGTACAGCCCTATCAAGAGCAGAAGTTGGTTCATCTAAAATTAGAATTTTAGGATTTAATATCAATGCCCGAGCAAGTGAAACTCTCTGCTTTTCGCCTCCTGAAAGTTGATGAGGATATTTAATAAGTGAATTAAGCGGAAGATGAACTTTTTTAAGAATTTCAACTATTAATCTGCCAATCTTCCCTTTATTTTTTTCACCTTGAATTATTAGCCCCTCGCCAATAATTGTTTTAACTAACATTCGTGGATTCAAACTTCCAGATGGATCTTGAAAAACCATTTGAACTTTCTCTTTTGTGAATATCTCTATATTTCCACTATATTTTATAAGTTTAACAATAGCTTTTGCAATTGAGGATTTACCAGAACCACTTCTTCCAACAATTCCAATAGATTCACCATCTTTTAAAGAGAAAGATAAATTTTTCACTATATTTAAATTATCGTAATTAATTGAAAGATTTTCAATTTTTAAAACTATTTTTGAATTTAAGTTGAGATCTTTTAATTGTTTATAATTTGGTTTTTCAAGCAGATATTTTGTATATTTTTCTTTAGGCTTTTTAAAAACATCTTTAATATTTCCAGATTCTATAATTTTGCCATTCTGAAAAATTGAAACTTTATCAGCAATTTTATAGACCATAGGTAAATTATGAGAAATTAAAATTGTAGTAAATCCTAAAGATTTAATTAGATTTAAGATCTCCTCTTGAAGTTCTCTATCTAAAGCTGTTATAGGTTCATCGGCAATTAAAATATCTGGTGAATTTGCAATTGCGATTGCAATTAAAACTCTTTGCCGTTCGCCTCCTGAAAGTTGATGAGGATAAAGTGTAAGTTTTTGATGAGGTAAAGACACTTTATCGCAAAGTTCAAACAGAAGTTTTTTAACATCATCATCATGAATTAGTTGATGATGTTCTATCATTTCCGCAATTTGATTTCCAATTTTATGAAGAGGATTAAGACTTTGCATCGGTTCTTGAAAAATATATGAAATTTTTTCACCTCGAATAACTCTAAGTTTGTCAGGTGAAATTTTCAGAGTATCAATCTGTTTAAAAAATATTTCACCATCAATTTTGGCATTTTTTGGGAGTAGTTTAATTATAGATTGAGCAGTAATGGTTTTGCCTGAACCACTTGCACCTGCAAAAACATATATTTCACCCTTTTTAATAGAGAGAGAAATTTTCTTAATTATCATTTTGCCATTAATTGAGACCTGTAAATTTTTAATATCTAAAATTTTCATTCCTTAAAATCAATATCCCATAAACAGAAAAAGTGAAGAAAAAAGGTAATTCACACCAAAAAGTGAAACTGAAGATAGAACTACTGCTTTTGTTGTAGCTTCTCCAACTCCTTTTGCTCCGCCCTCTGTCGAATATCCAATATAAGATCCAATTAAAGCAATTACAAAACCAAATGCTACAGATTTGATTATTCCTGTATAAATATCACTAAAACTAATATATTGTTGAATGATATTTTGATAAACAATTGGATTTAGATCTAAAACTTTAGTTGATATTATAAAAGCACTTCCATTTGCTAAAAAATCAAATAAGATAACAAGAAGCGGAACTGATATTGTCGTAGCAATTACTCTAGGAATTATCAAATATTTTTTTGAATCAATTCCCAAAATCTCAATTGCATCAATCTGTTCCGTAACTCTCATTGTTCCAAGTTCTGCACTCATTGCACTTATCGCTCGACTGATTACCATTAAAGTTGCAAAAACAGGTCCAAGCTCTTTTGTAATTGAGATGAAAATTGTAAATCCCATAAAATTTTCAGCCCCAAACTCTTTAAATCCTGTATATAATTGAACTGCCTCAATCATTCCAGTAAATATTGCCGTCAAAGTTATTACTCCCCATGATTGAACTCCAATTGTTTCAACATGCTTCACAATCTCTTTGATTCGATATGGCGGAGTAAAAAATAGAGGAAATAGTCTTATATAAAATATGAAAAAATCACCAACTGCTGGAAGCCCCTTGAAAACTGCTACAAACGGAGAACCAAACAGCCCAAAAAACCAGTTCATATTTACTTTAAACTTTCTTCTAAAATATTCTCAAAAAGCCCATTTTGTTCAAGAATATAATCTGCAAAATCTCTAAAAGCTCCATCTCCACCTTTTGAGTTTGCAATAAAATCTACTCTCTCTTTTATATACTTTCTTGAATCTGCTGGAGTCCCTGAAAATCCTACTAAATTTAAAATTGCCAAATCAATAATATCGTCTCCCATATAAGCCACCTCATCAGTTTTCAAGTTATAAATATTTAAAAACTCATTTAAAGATTCTACCTTATCACTTATCCCTTTTCGATAAAAATCAAACCCCAATTCTTTAACCCTTTTATCAACCGCTATTGAAGTTCTACCAGTTATTACTCCTAAAATTATCAGATTATTCTTTAGATATTTTATAATTTGACCATCTTTTACATTAAACTTTTTTAACTCGTTTCCGTTGCCATCATAATAGATTCCACCGTCAGTTAGAACCCCATCAACATCAACTAATATCGCTTTAATATTTTTTATTATCTCTTTATTCATAGAGTGAATTTTATCTAAATTATAAATCGAGTAAAAAACAGATCTGTATAAATAATTGTTAATTTAGAAAATATCTTTAAAACCGATACATAACTTATTATAAAGGTTTTAAATGAGACTTTTTCAACTATATATTCTAATATTTACAATTTCAACTTATGCTTCAATTGGATATATTTCAGCTTTGCGAGGAAATATCTATGTTGAAAGAGATGGAGTGAATAGTATGATTTTCAAAGGTTTTCAGGTTGAAAATAAAGATATTATCAAAACATCGAGAAGAGGAAAAGTTCAAATTATATTTAAGGATAAAACTGTTATTAGAATTGGAAAGTCATCTACATTTGAGGTTTTAGATTATCTATTTAATAATAAAAAAAGTTCAAAAGCATATTTTAGAGTTAAACACGGTTTTTTCAGTGTGGTTACAGGAAAAATTGGAAAGTTATCTAGCACTAATTTTAAGTTTAAAACCTCTATTTCAACAATTGGGATTCGAGGAACTCATTTTCAAGGATTAATTAGAGATCAAAAAGAGGATATAGCCTGTTTAAAAGGTTCTATTTTTGTTGAAGTTCAAGGTAAATCAATTGATATTCTTGCAGGAGAGATTTTGAATATTAAAGCTGGAATTCCATCAACTCCAAAAAATCTACAAACTATTGATATTATTCAGATGGAAAAAGCTTCTTTAGAACATATTGATAATCCTGAAGTTGCTAGTTTGAAATATGACTCATATATCTCAAAATATATTTCACAAAAAACTCAACTTTTAAAAAATAGTGATAGTTCAGTAACATTAGAAGTTTTTACTTTTGGAATTCCAATTGATAACTCCTATGAAAGTATTAAAAATGCTAAACCATTTGATATATCTATATATGCAACAAAAGATGATGTTTTAACAGATAATTATCCAGATAAAAGTTGGAACGGAAAGTCAAAAGGTGGAAAAATAATAAAATATAGTGGCGATATTATATTTGTTCAAGATGAATCTAAAGAGAATGAGATTCTAACAAAAAATGGAAAACAGAAAGTTAGTTTAACTTTAGATTCTCAAAATAGTTTTGTGACAGGAAATTTTAATTATTTAGATTCTCAAATTAGATTTTCAAACTCTGGAAAAGGAGCGGTTACACAAAATAACTTTCTCCACTACTCAAATAATGTTTTAACAGGTGAAGATAATAGTAGATTAATTTTTCCTCAACAGGGTGGATACTATTCAGATAAAACTATTTATGCAAAATTAGGAGTAGTTGATTCAAATTTTTTTAATGTAATTAAAGATGATCAGGTTGAAAACAGTATTTCGATGGGTGGCTTTATTGCTGAAAAAGTTGAAGAGTTTGATATTTATAAACAGCAAATTGATAGTGATAATATATTTAGTTGGGGTTATTGGGCTTATAAAGATAGTGGAATTGAGAAAACAAGAGGTGGTTGGATAGATTCAGATTTAGCAATTACATCAAAAGAGATTATCGCAGAATTCAAAGATAGTTCCGTAAAAGCTAAATATTCTGGTGAAATAATTGGAACTGTTGAAAATTATATAACTAAAATTGAAGCTCAAAAAATTATTGATGGAAAATTTAAAGTTGAATTTGATTTCTTGAAAAATAAAACAGATGGAAATTTAGAGTTTTCAACAGAGTCTCGAAAATATGGAGTAGATTTTATAGCAAATGATATTATTGGTGATGATAGTAACTTTGCTTTTACAAGTACAAATTTTGATTTTAAATCTAGTTCAATTACAATACCTGAATATCTGCACGGCAGTGGTCAATTTATTGGAGATAATGCTAAAAATATTATTGGTGGATTTACAGCAGGTTTTAAAAATGGTGATACAGCAGTTACTGGATTTAAGGGTGGAAAAGAAAATTAATTAAAAAGTTACCTAATTCTTAAATTGACTATATATTCAAATCTTAAAATAGTTAAGAAAATTTTTTTGCTATGAAAATAGATAAAATATCGACTTAAAATATTGAGGATTATAAATAATATGCAAACAATAAATTTTAAAAAACTTCCAAGTCAAATACCTATTATTTCAGAAATGGAAAGTTTTATCTATCCATTTATGATTTCACCAATTTTCTTATCTAACGATGAAACAATTCAAACAGTTGAATTTGCACTTGAGAATAATCTACCAATGGTAATTACACCGATGAAAGTTAATTCAGATGAGAACTCTTTAGAATCTGAAAAAATGTATGATGTCGGAGTAATCGGTTCAATAATGAGAAAAGTGGCTTTGCCCGACGGAAGAATCAAAATTCTTTTTCAGGGAGTGAAAAAAGTTAAAATTCAAGATGTAAATCGTTCAACAACTATAACAGTTGGAACAATTGAACCTTTAGAATCTATTGAAAAATCGGTTGCTAGAACATCTGCTCTTTTACAAATCATTAAAGACAAAGTTCAGGAACTTCTAAAATATAACAGCAAATTTCCATCTGAACTTTTAAAAACTATTGGAGATACTAGTGAAATTGAGAGAGTTTCAGACCTCATCACAAGCTCTCTTCATATTTCACTTGATGATTCATATAAAATTTTTAGAGAAGTTGATATTGAAAATCGGCTTTTTCTAATTCTTACACATATTGATGATGAGATTGAAACTGCTAAAATTCAAAAAGATCTTAATATTAAAGTTCAAAATAAAATTGCAAAACATAATAAAGAGCATTTTTTAAAACAGCAGATGAAAGAGATTGAGAAAGAGCTAGGGGTTGATAATCAGAGAGATGAAGAACTTTCTGATTATCGGAAAAAACTTGAATCTAAAAAAGGTTCAATGAGTGAAAGCTCATATAAAGAGATTGAAAAACAACTTAATAGATTATCTCGAATGCACCCAGATAGTTCAGATGCTAACACTCTTCAAACTTATATCGAATGGGTTCTTGAAATTCCATTTGGTAAAGAGTCTAAAAAGAGAGTTGAAATTAAAGATGTTCTAAATCAACTTGATAAAGATCACTATTCTTTGACAAAACCAAAAGATAGAATTCTTGAATATTTTGCAGTGAAAGAACTTATGGAGCTACGAGGAAAAAAAGATAGTGATGGCAAAGGAGCAATTTTATGTTTTGTTGGACCTCCCGGTGTAGGAAAAACTTCTCTTGCAAACTCTATTGCAACAGCGATGAAACGAAAACTTGTTCGAATTGCCCTTGGAGGACTTGAAGATGTAAATGAATTAAGAGGACACAGACGAACTTATGTTGGAGCGATGCCAGGAAGAATTACTCAAGGTTTAATTGAAGCAAAAGAGATGAATCCAGTTATGGTTCTCGATGAAATTGATAAAGTTGGAAGATCTCAAAGAGGTGACCCAACATCTGTAATGCTTGAAATTCTAGATCCTGAACAAAATTCAAAATTTAGAGACTATTATCTTAACTTTGATTTAGATATTTCTAAAGTTACCTTTATAGCAACAGCAAATGATTTAGGAGCAATTCCATCACCTTTAAGAGATAGAATGGAATTCATCTTTTTGAATAGTTACACACCTCAAGAGAAATATCAGATTGCAAAAAAATATCTAATTCCTCAAGAGTTAAAAAAACATGGTTTAAAAGCTAGTGAAATTGGAATTTCAAAAAAAGCTTTAGAAGATATTATTGGAAGTTATACTCGTGAAGCTGGAGTCAGGAATCTTAGAAGACGATTAGCTGATATTTCAAGAAAAAGTGCTAGAAAACTTCTTGAAAATAGCTCTCTGTCTAAAATAAATGTATCTGTTAAAAACCTAAAAGAGTTTTTAGATAAAACTGTGTTTGAGATTGAAAAAGTTGAAAATATTGCAAAAATTGGAATTGTTTTTGGTTTAGCTTGGACTGCGGTTGGCGGTGATGTTTTAAAAATTGAAGTTATTAAAACTAAAGGAAAAGGAAATCTAAAACTCACTGGAAAACTTGGTGATGTTATGAAAGAATCTGCTCAAATATCAATGAGTGTTGTTAAAACCCTTTTTGATACAGGCTATCTAAAATCTGATATTGAAGAGGTATATAAAGAGTTTGACCTTCATGTTCATGTTCCTGATGGAGCTACTCCAAAAGATGGACCGAGTGCAGGTGTGACAATGACAACGGCAATTGCTTCAGTTTTAAGCGGTAGAAAAGTTCGAGGAGATAGTGCAATGACGGGTGAAATATCTTTACATGGAGATGTTATGCCTATTGGAGGTTTAAAAGAAAAAATAATTGCTGCACACAAAGCGGGAGTTAGTTATGTTTTAGTACCTAAGAAAAATTTTGAAAGAGATTTAGAGGATATTCCTGATGAGGTCAAAGCTGATTTGGAGATAAAATCAATTTCAAGAGTCGAAGAAGTTTTAGAACATATGTTATTAGATTAAAAGGGTAATTCGATGTTTAAACAATTTTCAGTTTCAGGAGGGGTAACAGCCCCCGATGGTTTTTTCAGCGATGGGGTTAAAGCAGGATTAAAAAAAGATACTCTAGATTTAGCATTTATTTACAGTGAAAAAGTCTCAAATATTGGGGCAATTTTTACTAGCAATAAATTCCAAGCTTCACCATTAAAACATTTTCAAAAGAATAATATTGAGGAAACAAATTTTATTCTGATAAATTCAAAAAATGCAAATGCGATGACAGGAGAAAAAGGGATTGAAGATATTGAAAATATATTTTCTCGAATCTCTAAAACTTTGCCAATTGTAAATCCTATTATGAGTTCAACAGGTGTGATTGGTGTTTTTCTACCTGTGGATAAAATTGTTTCAGGTGCATTAAAATTTGATTTGAAATCTAAAAATAATGATAATTCTTCAAAAGCTATTATGACAACAGATGCTTATCAAAAACAGATAGCTATTAAAGTTGAATTAGCTGATGGTAGAACATATTCTATTGGTGGAATGGCAAAAGGTGCTGGAATGATAAATCCGTCGATGGCGACTATGTTAGCATTTATCACAACCGATCTAAAAATTGAAACAGATGTTATTCAGCAACTTCTTAAAGAGATAACTAAAACAACTTTTAATGCAATAAGTGTTGATGGAGATACTTCGACAAATGATACAGTTTTTTTAATGGCAAACGGCGAAAAAGATTTTTATGATGAAATCTCATTTAAAGAGTCTCTTAAAACTGTTATGAAGTATCTTGCTCTTGAAATTGTTAGAGATGGAGAGGGAGCTAAAAAAGTTGTCAGTTTTAAAATTACGGGTGCAAAAAATAATGAAGATGCTGAAAAAGTTGCAAAAACTCTAGGCGATTCTCTTTTAGTTAAAACTGCTCTTTTTGGTGAAGACCCAAATTGGGGCAGAATCGCTATGGCAATTGGTGCAAGTGGAGTTGATGTTTTTGAAGAAAAACTTGTAATTTCTTACGAAGATCTAAAAGTTTTTAACAAAGGTGTAAATCTTTTTACTCCAGAAATTGAAGAAAAAGCATATAAAATAATGGCTAAAAAAGAGTTTATTATAAATTGTGATTTAGGTTTAGGAAAAGGAAGTTTTCAAAGTTATGCTTGTGATTTAGGTTACGAATATGTCAAAATAAATGCAGATTATAGAACTTAAATAACTTCAGATTTATCTAAATTCCATAATCTTAATCAGGCTTTGACCCGATGAAATAAGTTTGTATAGGAATAAAATATTTATTCCTATATTAAATTAATCAAATCTTAAAAATATGTGTTTTTAAACTTAACATATCGAATTGCTGAGTCATAAAGTTCTTTTACCTCATCGTCTCTTAATTCTCTAACTACTTTTGCAGGAGAACCCATAATCAAGCTTCGAGGAGGAAATTTTTTACCTTTTGTAATTAAAGAACCTGCTCCGACAATCGACTCTTTTCCAATTACAGCTCCATCAAGAATTGTAGCACTCATTCCAATTAAACAGGCATCTTCAACTGTGCAACCGTGAAGCATTACTCTATGACCAATTGTAACATCATCTCCAATTATTGTAGGATTACCATTATTCATATCTCGTTCAACTGTTTTATGATGAGTTGTGTGAATCATCGAGAGGTCTTGAATATTTGTTCTATCTCCAATTATAATTGAATGAACATCACCTCGAACAACTGAACCAAACCATATAGCTGAATCTTGACCAATTGTAACATCTCCAATAACCGATGAGGTTTCAGTTACCCAACTATTTTTACCTAACTTTGGAGTGTAATTTTTGTATTTCATTACCATTATATATATCCTATTTTTTAAGGGTGTTTAATTTTTAATTTAGAGTTTAGCAGATATCCGATAATTGCTATATACCCAATTATAAAATATGGATTTTCAACAACTTTATATTCCCAACTTAAAAATGCAAACCACAATAGGATTGCTCCAAGCGGAGTTGGAACTCCAGTAAAATATTTTTCTACTTTACCAGAGTCAGTTTGAATATTAAAATTAACTAATCTTCTCAATCCTGAAATTGTGTAAAAGATAAATGGTATTGCCATAATTAGAGGATTGATTTCTGAATTTTGTAAAATAGCAAAATATAGAAGAAGTAGAGGAACAATCACAAAAGAGAGAGAGTCAGCAAAAGAATCCAATTGAACTCCAAACTCTGATGAGAGATTAAATTTTCTTGCTATTTTTCCATCAAAAATATCAAACAGCCCCCCTACCCAAGCTGAAATTATCGCAAAATTATAATTACCTTTTGAGATAAAATATATAGCAATAACTCCAGCACTAATATTGACAAATGTGAATAGATTTGCCAAATTAAAATTATCATCTCTGTTAAATAGAAACATTTTTAAATTCCTTAAATATTTAACTAAAATTATATCAAGTGAATCTAAAACATATCGAGATAATCTTTGCTTAATTCACCCCATACATTATCAGGAGCAACTTTATAACTCTGTTCAAAATTATATTTAGCTTTATTACTATTTTTTAGAATTTGATATGAGATTCCAAGTTCATAAAAAACTCTAGCTTTACTATTAGGTTCAATATCTCTTTTTAACAACTCTTCTGAAATTTCAATCGCTTCATCAATTTTATTTTGATGCTTTAAAGATGTAATTAACAGAAGTTCAATTTCAGGAGTCTGAACATAACTTTTAAGTCGTTTCTGAATTTTAAGAACTCGTTTTGCAAATCTTTCAATTAATAGATCATCTTTTCTATCTTTTGCAATTGAAACTACACTTTTAAATGGTTGAAGATTCCGATATGTGTTTTTGAAATACTTATCTAACATATTTACTGTTTTAATAACCTCATCATCTTTTCGAAGAATATTAAATGCTTTAAATCGATCATAATATATATCAAGATATTTATCATTTCCATCTAAATTCATCAACGAGATAACTTCATCAGAGAGTGAAATAAATTTCTTATACTTTCCTGTTTTTAATAGAATTTGAGAATATCTATAAACCCAATCGAGAGTATTTTGACTGTCATCAATATTTCGTTTTACAATTTTTTTAGCAAGAGAATATTTCCCTGTTTTCATTGAACAAAGATATAGATTTTCATCTTCTTTATGCGGAATATTAATCTGATATTTATCAATCATTTTAATAGCATTCTGACAATTTTCTCTTCTATTTCTTTCAAGACTATCCTCTTGACTAAATCTTTTCATAACATCTTTATTTGATGAGGTTGCTTCATCAAGATTAAGAGGTTCAATTGAGTTATCAACTTGACCATTTAAATATCTGATAGTCTCCTGAACTGCCGAATCTTTGATAACTTTTTCACTATCAGGAAAATCCTCTTTTGCAATTTCCAAATCTTTTTCAAGCTCAAGAACCATTCCAAATTCATCTGTATCGTGAAGTAATTTAGCTTTCTCATAAATAGCCTGTTTTCCAATATCTGATTCTAAACCGTAAGTTTTAATTAACTTATTATAATTTGCAAATCTTTTAGAGTTATTACTCTCATTTCTAAGAAAAAGAAGTCTATCTTGATTTACTCGAACTAATTCATCAAAAACACCATAATCATAAGTATCTAAATATTTTGCATACTCTTTATATGCTTTTTCAACTTTTCCACTTTTGTCAAGCCAAAGAGCTAAATCTTTCAACATAACTTCATAGTTATCGAGGTCAGCAGAATCTTCACCTTTTAATAAAGCACTCATAATTTCAGAAGCTACATTAAACTTTTTTTCATCAGCTAAATCTTTTGCCAATTTATAGTTTGCTGGGATATTTCTCTTAAAATATGATGGATTTCCATTAACAACTTTTGAAAGATAATATTCAGATTGGTCAGGTTTTAGATCTTTTAGATACATATTTCCTAATCGGTAAGCAGCTTTTGTTGCAATTAATTTATCTCTTGTATTGTAAAGAGCTTTTTTATAGAGTTGAATTCCCTCTGATTTTTTACCTCCATAAATTCTATCATCTCCATAATAGACAAATCCCATATTTCTATATTCACTATCCTTATGCTCTTCAAATAATCTTGTAAAATAATATTTTGCATAAGCTAGAAATCCCAATTTACTATGAACATAAGCCGTATATAAAAGAACTTCTGGAACTGCATTATCATTTGAAAAATTTCGTAAAAAATCTTTTGAGATATTGATAATTTGCTGATAAGCTTTTAATTTAAATAAAGCTCGAATATGATAAAGTGAAAGTTCAGGACGGAAAAGTGTATGTGGAAACTTTTTAATAATATCACTACTTTTATTTACAACAGCTCTATATTGACCATTAGTAAAATCTCTTTTTAGATCTAAATAGGCTTTAACATCTTCCGATTCACCCTCTTTAATTGGATTACCATCAATATCTAAAGCTCCAATAAAAGGGTTTTTTTTGAAATCTAATGAGATTGGAAAATTTATAGTTCTAGGATTATAACTGTTCGCACCTTTTAGAAATGGAGCATTTTTTCCTTTAAATCCGATAACTAACCAATGTTTAGCAGATTCTTTTTCCTCTCGCGGTATAAAATATTTTAAAGTTGAAATGTCTGTATCAGAACTGAAAAGAGTTGAATTATATCTTGGTTGAATCTTAATAACTGTAACTTTATTTTTTACTTTTACAATTACATCAAAAAAACTATTACTAAAACTTTTTAATTTTTTGTTATATCTCGATTTAAAATGACATTCAATCTCCTCAATAATATCAAATTCATCAAATATTCTAATACAACGAATCGCTTTTTCACTTTTTAAATTTAAAGTTGAGAACTTTTTACCAGCTTCTTTTCCCTCTTTCATCTCTATTTCAACTGCTGATAGATTTAAAACAGCACCTAAAAGGATTAATGTATAAACTATTTTTAACATTTTATCAAACCTCATCTTGAAAAATTTTGCAAATCTTACAATGTTTTTTAAAGATGTCATAATTATATAAATTAATAAAAAGAGGGGCAATTATGCAATCTGGATATTATTCTGCAACTGGTGGAATGGTCGCACAATTCCATAGACTTAATACAACTACAAATAACTTGGCAAATATGAATAGTGCTGGATTCAAAAGAGATGAGATGATCTTTGGAGATTATCTTAGAGTTTCTCAAGATAAAAGAGATAATCTCCCTCTTGAAAATCATACAAAAGATAGTGCAAGATTCTATAATCGATCGACAACAAGAGTTCCTCAAGTGGTAGATCAATTTTCTGATTTTTCTGTTGGAACAATTAAGCAGAGTTCAAATACTCTTGATTTAGCAATTACAGAAAAAGAGCTATTTTTTGCCGTTTCAACTCCGAATGGGAATAGATTAACAAGAAATGGAGCTTTTACAACAAATAGTGATGGAATTCTTGTTACAAAAGAGGGCTTTAAAGTTCTTGATGCAAGTATGAAACCTATCGAAATTGATTTAAGTCAAAATATCGGTTTTGATAAAAATGGAGAATTTACAAATGGAGACAATACAGGAAGTTTGATGGTTGTTCAACCTGAAAATCTAAAAACTTTACAAAAAGAGGGAAATGGACTTTTTAAACTGCCTGATGAAAATGAGTTTATTTCAGTTGAGGAATCTTTATCAATTCGACAAGGTTATTTAGAAACTAGTAATGTAAATGCTGTTATTGAGATGTCTCATCTAATTGAAGCTAACAGAATGGTTTCAATGTATCAAAAAGTTATGGATACTCAAATGAATGAACTTAATAGAGATGCAATTGAGAAAGTTGGTTCAACTAAAAGCTAAACATCAACTTAAATTTTGATTCTAGTGATATTTCTAATTTTCTAATTAAAATAGTAAAAATTATGAAATAATTTCTTAATTGATTTTTATATTAGGAGATAGATTTGTCTTGCAAAAAAACTTACATAACAACCCCAATCTATTATGTTAATGATGTTGCACACATCGGACATGCATACACTACAATTATTGCTGATGCGATAAGTAGATATTCAAAACTTTTAGGGCTTGATACTTTTCTGCTTACGGGAACAGATGAACATGGTCAAAAAATTGAACAATCAGCAAAAGCGAGAGGAAAAACTCCTCAAAAGTATGCTGATGAAATAAGTAAAACTTTTAGCGATCTTTGGGAAGAACTTAATATTGATTATGATAAATTTATCCGAACAACAGATGATTATCATAAAGATGGTGTAAAAGAGGCTTTTCAAAAAATGTTCGATAATGGAGATATTTATAAAGATAAATATTCTGGAAACTATTGTGTTAGTTGCGAATCATTTTTTACAGATACTCAACTTATTGATGAGGTTGCTTGTCCAGATTGTGGAAAAGAGACATCTGTAATTGAGGAAGAAAGCTATTTTTTCAGACTTTCAAAATATCAAGATAGATTAATGAAACTTTATGAAGATAATCCTGATTTTATTTTGCCAAACTCAAAACGAAATGAAGTTATCGCATTTGTTGAACAGGGATTAAGAGACCTTTCAATTACAAGAACCAGTTTTGATTGGGGAGTTCATCTTCCTGAATCTATGAATGATCCAAAACATGTGATGTATGTTTGGCTTGATGCTCTTCTAAATTATGTTACAGCTTTAGGTTATGGAAATAGTGAAGAGGATAAGATGGATTATTGGGGAGCAAAAATTCATGTTGTCGGAAAAGATATTCTTAGATTTCATGCAATTTATTGGCCTGCATTTCTTATGAGTTTAGGTTTAGATCTGCCTGATCATATTGGAGCTCACGGTTGGTGGACTCGAGATGGAAAAAAGATGAGTAAATCTGTTGGAAATGTTGTGAAACCTAAAGATGTTGTCGATGCTTACGGACTTGACACTTTTAGATATTTTCTTTTAAGAGAAGTTCCATTTGGACAAGATGGAGATTTTTCAGAAAAAGCTTTGATAAATCGAATCAATGGTGATTTAGGAAACAGTTTAGGGAATCTTTTAAATCGAGTTATCGGAATGAGTGGTAAATATTTTGATTCAAAATTTACTTCAGATTTAGATATTTTTTCAGATGAAATAAAAAAAATTGAAACTGTGATTGCAGGTTTAGAAAACCATATCTTTAAAATGCAAACTCATAGATATTTAGAGGATATTTGGGAAATTTTAGCAATCGGAAATAAGGCGATTCAAGATAGCGAACCGTGGGTGAAAATCAAAACTTCTCCTGATGAGGTAAAAGCACTTCTTGTTTTTGTCTCAAATCTTCTCTCAAAAGTTGCAATTCTCATATCTCCAATTATGCCAAAAAGTGCTGAAAATATGGCTAAATCTTTAGGTTTTGAAATTTCTGCTGAAAGTTATGCAAAATATATAAAAAATGGTGAAATTCGAAACAGTTTTGAAATCATTAAAGTTGATGCACTTTTTCCAAGAGTTGATAAACCTTTGATGAAATCTGAAACTGTTGAAGAGGCAAAAATTGATGAGAAAAAAGAGCTTGAAGAACTGTCTCAAGATGGACTTATCACGATTGATCGTTTTTTTGAAACAGCTATCAAAATTGGAAAAATTGTTGAAATTTCAGAAATCCCTAAATCTAAAAAACTTTATAAATTAAGAGTTGATCTTGGTGAGGCTAGACCTCGTCAAATCATTGCAGGAATCCGTGAGTTTTACAAAAAAGAGGAATTACAAGATAGTTTAGTTTGTGTTGTAGCGAACCTAAAACCTGCAAAACTTATGGGAAATATTTCGGAGGGTATGCTTTTGGCTGCAAAAGATAGTGGCGGACTTTCTCTAATTCGACCTGAACATAAAAGAGAGATTGGAATCTCCATCTCATAATATAACTTATTAGATAATTCTAAATTTGTAATTATTTACTTCCTACCAAAATATGTTTTTGGTGGGAGATGCTAAATTAGTAAAAAACATAAAATCTCTCTAGAATATTTTCTTAATTTTTACCAAAAATTTCATAAAATTTACAATCATTCGATTATCAAAATAAAAAGGAAAAATTAGATTGTAAAAGAGTTAGTTTCATCGTCAGAAATAGCTAAAAAATTTGGTTGTTATCTTGAAAAGGTTAAAAGTAATGAATTACAAAAGCAGTTTTCAGGAACTTTTAGATATTGTTTTGTAACAATAGCTGAACTGTAAATAAATTCAATAATTTTTCTATAATTTCATAAAAAGGATCTGTTTTGGAAATTAAGGAAAAAGTTGAAGAAAAT